>Ga0187893_10002956_pt1 | contig 35812 bp, 33 predicted proteins | sample MA1701074metaG_FD_139574 | JGI IMG/M metagenome (GOLD analysis project Ga0187893, IMG submission 139574) | White microbial mat communities from a basaltic lava cave in the Kipuka Kanohina Cave System on the Island of Hawaii, USA - MA170107-4 metaG ...
CGGCGCTCGGGCAGAGCGAGCGGTCGCTCGTGAAGAGCATCTTCCCGTCCGGCCCCTGGCACTTGTAGGTCTCGGCCGCGGCCTCGAGGCCGAGGGCGAGGACGAGCGCGAGCGCGGCGAGCCCCCTCATTCGCGCCAGCCCGCCGGCACGTCGGCGCGGTCGGCCACCTCCTCGAGGCGGTCGAGCTCCTCGCCGAGCGCCCGGCGGCGCGCTTCGAGCTCGCGCGCGCGCGCCTCGCTCGTGAGCGTGCCGTCGCCGAGATGCGCCTCGAGGCGCGCCAGGCGCTGCTGGAGGGTGCGGAAGCGCTCGCGCCACTCCATCTCGCTCGCGCCGCCGCGCATGTTTGCGTTCACGACGAGGGTCAAGACGCGCGCCGCGGGATCGATCTGGAGCGTGAAGTGGTTGAAGAAGCTCGTGCCGAGGAGCCCCACCGGGAGCGACTGGCTCACGCTCCCGCGCACGTTCTCGACGCGCGCTTCCCCGAGCTGGATCGAGTCGAAGCTGACGACCGGCTGGCGGATCAGCCCGTTCGCGGTGGCGTACGTCTCGCGCGGCGTATCGGCGTCGACCACGATGCCGGCGGCTTCGGCCACGTCCGAGGGGACCACCACGTCGGCCGCGCCCGTATCGACGTAGAAGGGCGCGCTCACGCGGTCGTTGAGCCGCGCGTACACCACGATGGCGCTGCCCTGCGGCTCGTAGGGGATCCGGAGCTCGCCGTGAGGGGACCGCCGCCGCGCCGGGCTTCCGCCCGCCGGCGCCTCGAAGGTCTGGAGCCGGCTCGGCTCGTCCGCGCGGGCGCGGTCGAGCGCCTCGGCGCGCTTGCCGGCCGGCACCTGCGACAGCTCGCCCGTCCAGTGCTCGCGGCCGTGCTCGTCCGTCCAGCGGTACACCTCGGCCGCGGCGCCGCCCGCGAGCAGGAGGCAGAGGAGGCCGAGCAGTCCCCAGCGCCGCTGCGACATACGGTCCCGATCGGCAGGCGCGCGCGGGCGCTTGACGGTGCGTAGGCGGCCGGCAGGCGCGCGGCAGCCGGGCGCCGCTCGTGCGGGGACCGGAGCCCTTTCCTAGCCTCCGTCCGATGTTCGGACTCGGCTTCACCGAGATCCTCGTGATCCTGGTCGTGGCGCTCCTGGTCTTCGGCCCCGATCGGCTGCCGGAGCTGGCGCGCAACCTGGGGAAGGGCCTGGCGGAGTTCCGGCGCGCATCGTCCGATCTCCGGCGCTCGGTGCTGGAGGCGTCCGAGGAGCCGCGCGTCGCGAAGCCGCCGCAGCCTCTCGCGCCGGCCGCGGGCGAGGCGCCGGCGGCGCCGGCCCCGCCCGCGGAGCCGCCCGGAGGATCCGGGCCCCGCGCGGGCGACTAGTGGACGACCGGCCGCTCCCGCTCACGGCACACCTGGCAGAGCTCCGGTCGCGGCTCTTCCGCATCGTGCTCACCTGGGCCGCGGGGTCGGTCCTCTCCTGGAACTGGCGGGAGGAGATCTTCGCGACGCTCCTCGCGCCGGCGCTCGGCGCGCTCGCCGAGCTCGGCGAGGGCCACGTGCTCCAGGCGATCGCGCCCACCGAGATCTTCTTCACCTACCTCCAGTGCGCGCTCCTCGCCGGCTTCGCGCTCGCACTGCCCGTCTTCTTCTGGCAGATCTGGGCGTTCGTGGCGCCCGGCTTCTATCCGCAGGAGAAGAAGGTGGCGCTCCCCTTCGTGCTCGTCTCGACGCTCCTCTTCGCGAGCGGAGCCGCGTTCGGGTACACCGTCGTGTTCCCGGTCGTGTTCACCTTCTTCGCGAACTTCAGCAGCGAGTTCGTGCAGGCGGCGTGGACCATGCGCGAGGTGTTCGGCTTCACCACGCGGATGCTGCTCGCCTTCGGCGTCGGCTTCGAGCTGCCCGTGATCGTGTTCTTCCTGGCGCTCGCGGGCGTGGTCGAGCCGCGCCGGCTCTTCGCCGGCACGAAGTACTTCGTGCTGGTCGCCTTCATCGTGGGCGGTGTGCTGACGCCGCCCGATCCGCTCTCGCAGTCCCTGCTCGCCGGCCCGCTGATCGTGCTCTACCTGCTCGGCGTCGCCGCGGCCTACCTGTTCGTGCCGAAACGGAGCGCCGAGCCCGCCGCCGCGACGCTGCCCACCGTCCTCAAGCGCTGACGAGAGGCAAGCGAAGCGCGCGGCGAGCTCACGCGAGGCTTCGCCTCGCGTGAGGCGAGCGAAGTCACGACAGCTGCCTCGTGGCAGTTCGAGCCATGGGGTGCGACGTGGTGTCACGCTCGAAGCAGCCTCTCCAGCATCTGCTCGCGTGCCGCGTCGGCATCCACCTCCGTCGCCACCTCCATCGCGGCACCGAGGCCGGTCGCCTCGGCGACCTCGTGCGTGCGGAGCACGCCCGCCTCGACGGTGGTCACGATGCGAAGGGGCTCGAGGCGGAGCGACGAGGCGTCCACCATGGCGAGTGCCGTGAGCGGGTCGTGGAGGAACGCGACGTTGTCGGGGGCGAGCGTGCCGGAGAGCCCGTCCACGAAGATGCGCCGCTGGATGGGCGTCCAGGCGCGGACGAGCGGCACGAGCGCACGCGTCACCGGCGCGGGCGCGCGCGCGAGGCGCGCGAGGTCGGCCTCGCGGAGCCAGACCTGGAGCGTCACGTCGGCGCTGACGAGGCGCGTCGCGAAGCCCGCGCCGAGCACCATCACGCTCGCCTCGGGATCGGAGCAGAGGTTGTAATCGATGCCGGGCGCGACCACGCGCTCGCCGATCGCGACGCGCCGGATGTGCCCGCCCATCACGTGGAGCCGCGCCACGCGCTTCGGGAGCTCGGGGTCGAGCACGAGCGCGTGCGCCAGGTTCGTGAGTGGCCCGACGAAGAGGAGCTCGAGGCCGGGTGTCTCGCGCGCCGCGCGGACGATCCGCGCCGCGGCGGGCTCGTCCGTCACGGGCGCCGCCGGGCCGGCCGGATAGTCGGCCAGCGGGATCGGCTCCGCGTTGAAGCCGCCGCGCCTGGCGAGCGGCTCGCGTGCACCCGCGCACACCTCGACGTCGCGGCGCCCCGCGGCGCCGAGGAGGCGCGCGCTCGCGTGCGCGCGGCCCAGGGCGTCGCCCGAGACGGTCGTCAGCGCGACGAGGCGGAGCTCGGGGCAGGCGAGCAGCAGGGCGAGCGCGATCGCGTCGTCCACGTCGGAGCCGAGGTCCGTGTCGAGGAGCACCGGTCGGCTCATGGGGCGAGCTCGCGCGGCGGGGCGCCGCCCCTGGGCCAGCTCCGCTCGACGAAGCCGACATCGATCCCGCCGGCACGGAACGCGGGCTCGCGGACGAGCCAGCGGTGGAACGGGAGCGAGGTGCGCACGCCCTCCACGTGGCAGGCGGCGAGCGCGCCGTCGAGGCGCGCGAGCGCCGCCTCACGCGTCTCGCCCCACGCGACGAGCTTCGCGAGGAGCGCGTCGTAGTGGACGGGGACCGCGTCGCCGGCCTCGACGCCCGAGTCGAGGCGGAGGCCCGGACCGGCCGGCGCCTCGAAGCGCGTGATGCGACCGGGCGAGGGGAGGAAGCCCTTCGCCGGGTCCTCGGCGTAGATGCGCGCCTCGAGCGCGTGGCCGTGGATGCGGAGCTCCGACTGCTGCACCTCGAGCTTCTCGCCCGCCGCGACGCGGAGCATCGCCTCCACCAGGTCGACGCCGGTCACGAGCTCGGTCACCGGGTGCTCCACCTGGATGCGCGTGTTCATCTCGAGGAAGTAGAAGTGGCCGTCGGGCGCGAGCAGGAACTCGACGGTGCCGGCGCTCTCGTAGCCGACCGCGTGCGCTGCCTCGAGCGCGGCCGCACCCAGGCGCGCGCGGAGCTCGGGGCCGACGCCCGGCGCCGGCGCCTCCTCGAGGAGCTTCTGGTGCCGGCGCTGCGCCGAGCAGTCGCGCTCGAAGAGCTGGAGCGCGTTGCCGTGCCGGTCGGCGAGGAGCTGCACCTCCACGTGGCGCGCGCCCTCGACGAGCTTCTCCACGTAGATGCCGTCGTCGCCGAAGGCCGAGCCCGCCTCGCTCCGCGCGCGCGCGAGCGCCGGCGCGAGCTCGGCCTCCGCGCGCACCGCGCGCATACCGCGCCCGCCGCCACCGCCCGTCGCCTTCACGAGCACCGGGAAGCCGAGCCTCCGCGCGGCCGCGAGCGCCTCGCCGTCCAGAAGCCGCTCGGTCGCGCCCGGCACCACCGGCACGCCCGCCGCCGCCATGGTCTGGCGCGCGAGCACCTTGTCGCCCATCCGCCGGATCGTCTCGGCGCGCGGCCCGATCCAGACGACGCCCGCCTTCGCAGAGAGCTCGGCGAAGGCGGCGTTCTCCGAGAGGAAGCCGTAGCCCGGGTGGATCGCGTCGGCACCGATCTCCTGCGCGAGCGCCACGATGCGCTCGGCACGCAGGTACGAGTCGCGCGCGGGCGGCGGGCCGATCTCGTGGGCCTCGTCGGCCGCGCGCACGTGGAGGGCGCCGCGGTCGGCCTCGGAGTGGATCGCCGCGGCGCGGATCCCGAGCGCGCGGCACGCGCGCGCGATGCGCACCGCGATCTCGCCGCGGTTCGCGATCAAGACCTTCGCGAACATCTGCTTCGCTCGCCTCCCGCGAGGCGAAGCCTCGCGGGGGCTCGCTGCGCGCTAGCAATCCAGTTGCCCAACCGACTTCTGTCTAGCTTGCATCAGCCGAGGAGAGACAGGGTCGTCGAGCGGCGGCGCGCGGCGACGGCCTCCGGGTCCTCCTGCTCGAGGCGCGCGTCGGGCTCGATGCGGAAGATCACCTGGCCCTTCTTCACCACCGTGCCGTCCTTGTCGCGCATCAGGTTCTGGACCACGGTGCCGGAGAAGGGTGCCAGCACCTTGTTGAACATCTTCATCACCTCGACCACGAAGAGCGGCTGCCCGGCCTCGAAGTGGTCGCCCTCGTCGACGAGGAGCGGAAGCTGCGGCGCCTCGCGTGCGTAGAAGGTGCCGCCCATCGGCGTCACGATCTCGTCGGCCGCGGCAGGCGGCGGCGGCGCCAGCACGCGCGTGAGGGCGGCCAGCGACGCCGGCTCCGTGAACTTCTGCGGGAAGACGGGCTGGAGCTCCTCGTTCACCACCACTTCGAAGAAATGGGAGGCGAGCCCGAGGCGCGGGATCAGGAGCAGCAGGCCGAGGCCGAGCTGGTGCCCGCGGTGCGCGGCCTGACATCGCGCCCAGAGCTCGGCGTCGCCGCCGGTCAGATCCTCGTTCGGCCGGCCGGCGAAGAGCGCGTCGAGCGCCTGCGGCTCGCGCACGCCGGTGCGCTCCTCGACCTCGGCATAGAAGTCGAGCGCGGCCTGGAGGATCTCGTGATCGTGGTCCCAGAGCTTCTCGGAGGGCGGCTTGCCCGGCCGGTCTTCGAGGTCGAGGAAGTGGTAGAGGCGCTCGAGGAAGTGGACGGGGTTCAGGGCGAAGCGCGGCTCGCCGCCCTCGACGCGCCAGAGCTCTCCGTCGTAGCGCCCGAGGAAGCCGGCGAGCCCGTGCGCGCTCGCGAAGAGGCGTGCGAGCGGGCGCTCGAGCAGCGTCTCCTTCGCGGCGAGGAGTGGCCGCGCCTCGGGCTCCGCGCGGCGGAGCAGCTCCTGGAAGGCGATCTCCACGTCGACGTCGTGGATTCCCAGCCGGAGCGCGCCCACGGCGGCGAGATACGACTGCATGAAGCGCGTGTTGGGCTCGGCCATCACGCCACGCCCGAGGAACCACTGGATCAACCCGTAGTGGACGTCGAGGTTCGTGTGGAGGTCGTCGCCGCGGAGCTCCATCACGCGCAGGATCTCGGCCATGCGCTGGTAGGTCTCGAGCCGGCTGGCGCCGTCGCACAGGATCAGCGCGACGTTCGAGTCGTAGGCGCCGGCGAGGTTGTACCAGACGAAGGCGCCGGTATCGGGATTCTTGATGCCGATGCCCTGGTCGAAGCGGATCTCGCCGGGGATCGGCGGCGACCAGCTCTTGATGAGGCCGCCCGCGTGCGGCTGGAGCGCGGCGTTGGTGGCGTTGATGCGCACCTCGACGCCGGAGAGGCTCCGGGGGACGCGCGTGGGCCGCGGCACGCGCCGCCCGTGCCGCGCGAGGAGCACCATCGCCTCGATCAGCCGCTCCACCTCGAAGTGCTCGGCCGCGTCGTCCGGATTCGTGAAGCGCAGCGCGTAGGCGAGCTCGGTCACGCCGTGCTCGACCTGGATGCGCGTGTTCATCTCCATGAAGTAGTGGTCGAAGCCCTCGACGACGCACTCGAAGGTGGAGACGGAGTCGAGGCCGGTGGCGGCGCCGAAGCGCTCGGCCTCCGCCTCCATGCGCGCGAGCGTGCCCTGGTCGCCGCGCAGGATCTCGCGCGCCTTGCCACTCGCGCGTTCGGCCTCGGCGGCGAGCAGCTCCTGCGTGAGCGACACCTCGAGGAGCTTCTGCTCGTGCATCTGGACGGAGCAGTCGCGGCCGCCGAGCGAGAGGCACCACTCGCCGTTCCCGATCAGCTGGATCTCGTTGTGACGCGTGCGCTCGATGTTGAGCTCGACCAGGAAGTTCCGGTTCGAGCCGGGCGCCAGCACCTTCGACTCGGCGAGCACGTCCATCACCGCGGCGGCCACCTGCTCCGGCTTCGCGACCACGCGCTGCCCCTTGCCGCCGCCGCCGCCGATGTACTTGAAGCGGATGCGGTGGGTCGGGTAGTCGCGCCAGATCTCCGCCGTGAGCTCGCGCGCCTCGGCCTGGAGCTCGGCCACGCTCACGAGCTCGAGCGAGCGGGCGTAGCCCGCCTGGAGCAGCGCCTCTGCGTTCTCCTCCGGCGACTTCGCCTCGTCCCACGCGAAGCGGAGGCCGTGTTCTTTCGCGAGCTTCTCGAGCGGCTTCCGACCCTTCGCGCGCCGCAGGAGCGCCCGCGCCGAGACGTCGTCCACTCCCGGAATCACGGCGTTGCCGAGGCTCCGCGCGAGCTTCTTCGCCTCGTCCTTGGCGCCGGCCTGCCGCACCACGCGCGAGGAGGGCCCGATGAAGCCGAGCCCGCCCGCCTCGAGCGCGGCGATGAGCTCGGCGTCCTCTGCCATGAAGCCGTAGCCGGCGAACACGTGCGTGTAGCCGTGGTCGACGCCGATCGCGACGATCTCGCGGATGCGTTCCTGCTTCTCCTCCTGTCCGGCGCCGGCGTAGTCGCGCACGCGGTGCACGTTCGCGGGGAAGCGGAAGCCACGGAGCTCTGGCGCGAGGCAGCGCGGGTAGACCACGGAGTCCTTCTCCGAGAGCAGCATCCCGTACTCGCGCACGCCGATCTCGTCGAAGACGTCGAAGGCTTCCTTGCGGACGGGCCCACGGCAGACGACGAGGATCTTCGTGTCGTCGAGCGCGAACGAGCGCGGCCACGCCGACTCGCTCTCGGCGAAGCGCCCCTTCCGGCCGTCGCGGTCGCGCACTACTCGAACTCCCGCTGCGGGCCGGCCATCGGCGACGGCGTGTAGGTGCGCATCAGGAAGTTCAGGTTCTCGGCGAGCACGCGGCGGCTCGTACCGGGCATCACGATCTGCGAGACCGAGCCTAGGGAGAGGGCCTCCTTCGGGTTCATCAGCTCCTGCTCGTAGCGCTCGTTGAGCCTCGCCAGCGCCTCGTCTCGGCGCTTTCTGGCGTCCGGCGCCTCGGCGCCCTTCGTGATCGCCTTCTGGTACTCCGCCTCCGCCGCGCGCACCTCGTCCTTGTAGACGAAGTCCTTGCCCGCCGGGCCCATCACCGCGATGCGCGCGTGCGGCATCGCGAACACGAGATCGGCACCCACGAAGTGCGAGTTGTAGGCGGCGTACGCGCCGCCGATCGCGTAGCGGATGATCAGCGTGAGCGTGGGAACGCGGAGGTCGATGATCGAGTCGAGCAGCCGCCGGCCCTCGAGGATGATGCCGCGCGACTCCTGGTCGCGGCCGGGCATGAAACCGCTCACGTCCTCGAGGAAGATCATCGGGACGTTGTAGAGGTTGCAGAAACGGATGAAGCGCGTGCCCTTGCGCGCAGCGTCCACGTCGATCTGGCCGGAGGCCACCGCCGAGTTGTTCGCGACGAAGCCGACCACGTGGCCGCCGAGCCGCCCGAACGCGGTGACCAGGTTGCGCGCGCGCTCGGGCTGGAGCTCGAAGTACTCGCCGTGGTCGCAGAGCTGCTGGAGGAAGAGAGTGATCTCGAGCGGCGCGTTCACGCCGGCGGGCGAGTCGAACGTGTTGCGGAAGAGGATGTCCTCCTCGAGCGTGAAGCGGTCGATCGGGTCAGAGGTCGGGCGGAAGGGCGCAAGCTCGCGGTTGTTGTCCGGCAGATAGCTGAGCAGGCGCAGCGCCGTGCGGAGCGAGCCGAACTCGTCGGGCGTGGTGAGGTCGCAGACGCCGTTCAGCCCGTGCACGCGCGGGCCGCCGAGGTCCTCCGCGCTCACGTCCTCGCCCAGCACGCTCTTCACCACGCCCGGGCCGGTGAGCCCGATGAAGGTGTCGTCGCACTGGATCATGAACGAGCCCTGGCGCGGCAGGTACGACCCGCCGCCCGCGTTGTATCCGAACATCAGGCTGATGCTCGGCACGATGCCCGAGATGCGGCGCAGTGCGGCGAAGGCCTCGCTGTAGCCGTCGAGGCCGCCGACACCCGCCGGCACGAAGGCGCCGGCGGAGTCGTTCATGCCGATCAGCGGGATGCCGCGCTCCGCAGCGAGGTAGATGAGCCGCGCGAGCTTCGCGCCGTTCGTCGCGTCCATCGAGCCCGCGCGCAGCGTGAAGTCGTGACCGTAGACCGCGACGTCACGCCCGGCGATCGAGAGGATCCCCGTCACGATCGAGGCGCCGTCGAGACCGCGCCCCCAGTTCTGCCACAGGATGTTCGGCTCGCGGTCGGTGAGGACGCGGATGCGCTCCCACACCGTCATGCGGCCCTTGGCGTGCTGGACCCGCACGCGGTCGAGGCCGCCGCCCTGCTTCGGGCGTTCGAGCAGCTCGCGCCCGAGCTCGAGCGACTCCTCGTAGAAGCGAGCCGAGCGGTGCGTCGGGTCCCGTCGCTTCGCGACGGAGTGCGGCGCGAGCGGATTGTCGAGCGCGTAGCGAGGCGCCGCGGCCATGCGGGGCGAGCCTAGAGGCTCGAGATCTCACCGAGGCGCTGCACCAGGCGCTCCCGGTAGTCGAGGATGTCGATCTTCTTGCGCGCCACGCCCGTCTCCATCGCGGCCAGCGCCACCGCCGGCGCCACGTAGAGCAGCACGCGCGGATCGAAGGGCTTCGGGATGATGTTGCGGGGCCCGAAGCCCATCTCCTCACCGGGGTACGCGCGGCGCACGACCTCGGGGACGCCCTCGCCGCGCTGCGCGAGCTCGGCCAGCGCCTGCACGGCGGCGTGCTTCATCGCCTCGTTGATCTTCGTGGCGCGCACGTCGAGCGCGCCGCGGAAGATGAACGGGAAGCCGAGCACGTTGTTCACCTGGTTCGGGTAGTCGGAGCGGCCGGTCGCGACGATGGCGTCGCTCCGCACCGCAGCGACCTCGCCCGGCGTGATCTCGGGGTCGGGGTTCGCCATCGCGAAGATGATCGGGCTCGGCGCCATCGAGCGGACCATGTCGGCCGTCATCACACCCGCCTGCGAGAGCCCGACGAAGACGTCCGCGCCGTCGAGCGCGTCCGCGAGCGTGCGAGCGCGGGTCTTGCGCGCGAACTCGAGCTTGTGGGGATTCATCCCTTCGCGGCGCTCGGTGTGGATCACGCCCTTCGTGTCGAGCAGCAGGATGTTCTCGGCGGGGACGCCGAGGTCCTTGTAGAGCTTCGCGCACGCGATCCCCGAGGCGCCCGCGCCCGAGAACACCACGCGGATCTCGTCGATCTCCTTGTCCTGGATCAGGAGCGCGTTGAGCAGCGCCGCGCTCGAGATGATCGCCGTGCCGTGCTGGTCGTCGTGGAAGACCGGGATGTCGAGCGTGTCGATCAGCGCACGCTCGATCTCGAAGCACTCGGGCGCGCGGATGTCCTCGAGGTTGATGCCGCCGAACGTGGGCGCGATCAGCTGGCAGGTGCGGATCACGTCCTGGGGATCGGTGCTGCCGATCTCGATGTCGAAGACGTCGATGTCGGCGAAGCGCTTGAACAGCACGCCCTTGCCTTCCATCACGGGCTTGCCGGCGAGCGCGCCGAGGTTGCCGAGGCCGAGGATGGCGGTGCCGTTCGAAACCACCGCCACCAGGTTGCCCTTCGCGGTGTAGCGGTAGGCCTCTTCGGCGTCCGCCGCGATCTCGAGGCACGGCTCGGCGACGCCGGGGCTGTAGGCGAGGGCGAGGTCGGCCGCGGTGACGGTTGGCTTGGTCGGGACGACCTTGATCTTCCCGGGGCGGCCTTCGCTGTGGTATCGGAGCGCCGCTTCCTTGTCGACCACGAGCACGGACCTCGACGGGGTGCGAAGTGGCCGGCCAGTCTAACAGATCCGCCCCTTGGGGGGCTCCGGCGCCAACTGCTGCTTCGCCCGGCTTCGCCTGCGCGGGGCGAGACCTCGGGCAAGCGCAGCGCGGGAACCCCTTGCACCCTACTCCTTGAGCAGCTCCCGCGCGATCACGAGGCGCTGGATCTGGTTCGTCCCCTCGTAGATCTGCATCAGCTTCGCGTCGCGCATCAGCTTCTCGACCGGGTACTCCTTCGTGTAGCCGTTGCCCCCGAAGACCTGGACGGCGTCCGTGGTGACCCGCATCGCCATGTCGGTCGCGAAGCACTTCGCGAACGAGGAGTGTTTCGAGGCGCGCTGGCCGCGGTCGATCATCCAGGCGCTCTGGTAGGTGAGGAGGCGCGCCGCCTCCACGTCCTTCGCCATGTCGGCCAGCATGAACTGGACGGCCTGGAAGCCCGCGATCGGGAAGCCGAACGCCTTCCGCTCCTTCGCGTAGGCGACGCTCTCGTCGAGCGCCCGCCGCGCGATCCCGACCGCGAGCCCGCCGATCGAGGGCCGCGTGCAGTCGAGCGTGCGCATCGCGATCTTGAAGCCCTCGCCCTCCTGGCCGAGGCGCTGGGCCGCCGGCACCCGCACGTTGTCGAAGTGGATCACGCGCGTGTCGCTCGCGCGCTGACCCATCTTGTCCTCCTTCTTGCCGACGCTGATGCCGGGAGTGTCGGCCGGCATCACGAACGCGCACACGCCCTTGTGGCGCGTGCCGCGGTCGAGCGTCGCGAAGACGGTGTAGACGTCTGCCACGCCGCCGTTCGTGATCCAGCACTTCGTGCCGTTCAGCACGTAGTGGTCGCCGTCCTTCTCGGCGAGGAGCTGGAGCCCGGCCACGTCGGAGCCCGCAGCGGGCTCCGAGAGGCAGAAGGACACCATCCGGAAGCGCTCGGTGAGGAAGCCGAGCCACTCCTTCTTCTGCCCCGCGCTCCCGCCGACCAGGATCGGCGTGAGGCCGAGGTCGTTGCACATGATCGAGGTGGCCATGCCCGCGCAGCCCCACGCGAGCTCCTCCACCACGAGCACCGCGTCGAAGAGCGAGAGGCCGACACCGCCGTGCTCGGGCGGGATCGAGGCGTTCGAGAGCCCGAGCTCCCAGGCCTTCCGCATCACCTCCATCGGGAACTCGCCCGTCTGGTCGTGGTGCGCGGCGATCGGCTGGATCTCGGCGCGTGCGAAGCGTCGCGCCGTCTCCTGGAGCGCGAGCTGCTCGTCGGTCAGGAAGAAGTCCATGGCTGACTCCCGGTCACTTTCCCCTGCAATTCCAGAGGATTGGGGACCCGGGAGCTTAGCGAGGTGACGCGCGTAGCCACGTCGACCCGGCTCGTCGGTCGGAGGCGGCTACGCGGCCGCGCCGAGCCGCCGCGAGAGGTCGAGCGCCGCCGCCGTCACGGCCGGCACGAGGCGCTCGTGCATCGCGTCGGACGCGGCGCGGAAGGCCGGCGCCGAGACCGAGAGCGCGCCCACCACGGACCCGCTCGCGTCGCGCACGGGCGCGGCGACGCAGCAGAGGCCGCACGCGCTCTCTTCGAGGTCGAGCGCGAAGCCGAGGCCCGCCGCGCTGCGGAGGTGCTCGAAGAACTTGTCGCGGTCGGTGATGGTGGCGTCAGTGAGCGCGCTGAGCTCGCTCCCGCGGATCCAGTCGCGGTCCACGCGCTCCCACTCGGTGCGGTCGCCGCAGGCGAGGATCACCTTGCCGAGCGCGCTCGCGTGGGCCGGCAGCCGCTCCCCGATCCGGACGCGGCTCGTGACGAGCTGCCGGGGCGCCTCGCCGTCGAGGTGCACGACCTCGAAGCCGTCGAGCACCGCCAGGTGTGCGGTCTCCTGCGTCTCGCGCGAGAGCGCCTCCAGCGCGGAGCGGGCCAGCCGCGTGAGCGTGCGGGTGCGCGCGAAGGCCTGGCCGATCTCGAGGCAGGCGGTCCCGAGCCGGTAGCTGTCGTTGTCGGCGATCTGCTCGACGAAGCCCATCTCCTCGAGCGTGGCGAGGAGGCGGAACACGTTGTTCTTGTGGAGCCCGAGTCGCCGGGCCAGGGCCGTCACTCCGAGCTGCTCGGCGTAGCGAAATTCCTCCAGCAGCCGCAGCGCGTTCGTGACGGTCTGGATCACATAGTCGCTCTTCTGCCTTCGCATGGGGGGATCTTCTCTTGGACGCGCCGGGCAACCCGTCCCGAGCCCGGCTACGTCCGGTTTTTGACTTTTTCCCAGTCGGCCAGGAAACGCTCCAGCCCGATGTCGGTCAGCGGGTGCGCTGCGAGCTGCTGGATCACCTTCGCGGGCATCGTGACCACGTCGGCGCCGAGGAGCGCCGCCTGGACCACGTGGATCGGATGTCGGACGCTCGCCACGAGCACCTCGGTCTCGTAGTCGTAGTTCCGGTAGATCGTGCAGATCTGCTCGATCAGCTGCATGCCGTCGGTCGAGACGTCGTCGAGCCGCCCCACGAAGGGAGAGGCGAAGGTCGCGCCGGCCTTCGCCGCCATGAGCGCCTGCGTGGCGCTGAAGATCAGCGTGCAGTTCGTGGGAACACCCTGGGCCGAAAGCGTGCGGAGCGCGCGGAGGCCGTCGAGCGTCATCGGGATCTTCACCACGATGTTCTCGGCGATCTTCCGCAGCTCGAGGCCCTGACTCACCATGCCGTCGTGATCGACGGCCGTGACCTCGGCGCTCACCGGCCCGTCCACGAGCTTGGTGATCTCCCGCAGGATCTCGCGGGGGACTCCCTTCTCCTTCGAGAGCAGGCTCGGGTTCGTCGTGACGCCGTCGAGCAGCCCGAGCGCCGCCGCCTCTCTGATCTCCGAGACGCTCGCGGTGTCGATGAAGAACTTCATGTCGTACTCGAGGCTCCGTCGCTCGGGGGGACTCGCTTCCGCCTCGGCCGCTAGCTCACGGCGCTACTTACCCCAGTCGCGGAGCACGTGTCAAGCGAGCGATGCACATCTTTTTCCGCCGCTCTCCGACGGAGGACGTGCTGACAATACACAGAACTGTGTCAGTCCCTCGCGGGCACGCGAACGGACCCGGCGTCGCTCCCGGGGGGGTCCGCGATGGCCTCGCCCTCGCTGGCGAAGAGCTCGAGCACGAGCAGCGCCACGCCCACCACGATGAAGGAGTCGGCGAGGTTGAAGTCGGGCCACGAGTAGCCGGCCCAGAGCCGGATGTGGAGGAAGTCGATCACCTCGCCGTGCACGAGACGATCGATCAGGTTGCCGACGGCTCCCCCGAGGATGAGCCCGAGCGCGAACGCAGAGAGCCGCTCCCCTGGGGAGAGCTTGCGCAGGAACGAGATGATCAAGCCGATCGCGATCAGCGTGACCACGATGAAGAACGGTGCGCGGAACTCCTCGGGCGCCGTCGCGAAGAGGCTGAATGCCGCACCCGGGTTGCGAACGTGAGTCAGGTAGAAGAAGCCGTCGATCACGCTCACGCGGTCCGAGAAGGTCAGCGTCTCGATGATCCAGTTCTTGGTGAGCTGGTCGAGTGCGAGCGAAACCGCGAAGGCGCCGAGAAACAATCGCAATTTCGGCGTCATCGGCGCGCGAACCTATCACCGGAGCTCGGAAGCGTCGAGCTTGCCGTCCGCCCACGCATCGGGCGCGAGCTCGCGCGCTTCCCGCAGGAAGGGCTCGCCGAGCGGGCGCTTGCCGATCGCGACGAGACCGGCGCCGCGAATGCCCGCGAGGTGTGCCGCGGCGCGCTCGTCCGTGCCGAGCAGCGCCTGGGCCTTGTCGAGGTGTGAGAGGCCACGGTCGGGATCACCTTCGAACACCTCCTGGCGCGCGAGCGCGAGCCACGCGTAGGGATTGTTCGGATCGACCTGGAGCGCGCGCTGATAGCTCGACGTGGCCTCCGCTCCCCGGCCGCGCGTGTCCGCGTCGAGGCCCGCGAGCACGAGGCGCATCGAAGCGCGCCGCGCCGGATCGCCGGCGCCATCGAGCTCCGAGAGGTGGAGCGGCTCCCGGGGGAAGCCGGCGCCTGGCGTGAGCTGACAAGCGGCCACGAGCGCCGCGAGCAGGAGCGCGAGGGCGAGCGCTGCGCCGCGCGCGTTCAGAGCCGGTCGAGCCACGAGTCGAAGAGTCGCTCCAAGAGGCCCGGCGCGCTCCCGTCCGCCGGGTTCCAGCCCTCGCCCCAGCCCGGGCAGGTGCTGATCGGCTCCGTGCCGTGCAGGAAGAACTCGACGCGCCGCGCGGGACAGCCGGCGAGCGCGAGCGCGCCCGTGGTCGGCTCGATCTCGACCTCGTCCACCTCGGGCGGGCGCAGGAAGGCGCCGCGCACCGAGCCGCCCGTCGCCTCGCGCATGAAGCGCCCCCAGAGCGGCAGCGCGATGCCGGCGGACGCGAGCCCGAGGCTCCGCGGCTCGTCGAAGCCGACCCAGACCACCGTCACGAGCTCCGGCGTGTAGCCCACGAACCAGGCGTCACGCTCCTCGTTGCTCGTGCCCGTCTTCCCCGCGATCGGCCCCGCGAGGCCGGAGCGCCGGAGCGAGCCGGCCGTGCCACGATCCACCACGCCCTCGAGGAGCGAGGTCACGAGATAGGCGGTTCCGCCGTCGAGGACGCGCTCGGACTCGATCGGCTGACGCTCGAGTGCGCCCGCCACCGGATCGACCACGTCTTCGAACGTCCGGATCTGCGGCCGGATGCCGCCGTTCGCGAGCGTGGCATAGGCGCGCGCCAGCTCGAGCGGCGTGATGTCCGCGGCGCCGATCGCGAGGCTCGGCACCTCCTGGAGCGGGCTCTCGATCCCGAGGCGCTGCGCCATCTCCGCCACCCGCGGGATGCCGACCTGCTGCCCGAGACGCGCGGTGGCGACGTTGTAGGAGCGCTCGAGCGCCTCGCGGATCGGCACGCGCCCGTGGAACGCGTTGTCGAAGTTCTTGGGCCGCCACGGGCCGGCGGGCGTCTCGAGCTCGAGCGGCTCGTCCTCCACCCAGGCAGCGAGCGTGAGGAGCGGCCCGCCCGAGCTGGGCTCGAGCGCCGCTGCGTAGACGAAGGGCTTGAACACGCTGCCGGCGGGCCGGCGCGCCTGCGTGCAGCGGTCGAACTGGCTCTTCGCGTAGTCGCGGCCGCCGACGAGCGCGAGCACCTCGCCAGTCTGGGGCCGGAGCGCGATGAGGCACGCCTCGAGCCGCGCCTCCCCCTTGGGCGCGAGCTTCGGATGGCCCGACTCGAGCCGTTCGAGCTCCTCCACGACGGCGCGACCGGCCGCGCGCTGGAGGCGCAGGTCGAGGGTCGAGTAGATCTGGAGCCCCTCGGTGGTGAGCGTGCTCGAGTCGTAGAAGTCGGGGAGCTGGCGCTGGAGCGCGTCGAGGAAGTAACGCGCCTCGCGGGGCTCGGGCGTCACCTTCGCGACCCGCATCGGCTCCCGGAGGGCGGTCACGAGCGCGGCGTCGTCGATCCGCCCCTGCTCGCGCATCAGCTCGAGCACGAGGTCGCGGCGCTTCCGGGCGCGCTCCGCGTCCGCGTGGGGCGAGAGCCCGTTCGGGCTCTTGATGATGGCCGCGATCAGCGCCGACTCCGGCAGCGTGAGATCGCGCACGCCCTTGCCGAAGTAGAAGTGGGCCGCCTCACCCACGCCGTGGATCGCGGTCGATCCCCGCTGCCCGAGGTAGATCTCGTTGAGATAGGCCTCGAGGATGGCGTCCTTCTCGTACCGGGCCTCCACGATCAGGGCCATCACGGCTTCCTGGAGCTTCCGCTCGAGGCTGCGCTCGGGCGTGAGGAAGAAGTTCTTCACGAGCTGCTGGGTCAGCGTGCTGCCGCCCTGGCGGATGCCGCCCGCACGGAGGTTCGCGACGAGGGCGCCGAGGATGCGGCGGAAGTCCACACCCCGGTGCTCGTGGAAGCGCTGGTCCTCGACGGCGAGTATCGCGTCGATCAGATGCGGAGGGACGTCGCCCACGCGCACCAGCTCGCGCTGCTCGTGGTCCGGGCCGTAGTAGGCCCCGACCAGCTCGGGCTCGAGGAAGGCGGCGCCGAGCTCGCGGCCGTTCTCCGCGTCATAGAGCTCGCCGATCAGGTTGCCCTCGAGGCGCAGCACGAGGACGCGCGAGGGCTCGGCGCGCGTCGGGTGCTCGAACGCGCGCCGGTGGATGCGGAGCTCCGCGCCCTTCTGGAAGTAGCGTCCGAGGCCGAGCCCCGTCTTGTCCGAGCTCTCGCGGTAGCCGAGCCGTTGGAGCGACCCGAGGAGGTCGACCTGCTTCCAGTCGAGGCCTGGGTAGAGGATGGTCGGCGCCGACATGACGCGGGACGGCACCCGGAACAGGCGGCCCCCGAAACGCTCGCGCACGACACCGTCCAGGCGCAGCACGGTGCGCGCCGTCGCGAAGCCCCCCACGAAGCCCGCCGCGAGCAGCACGACCGCCACGAAGCGCCAGCCGCCGCCCGCGCGCGACCTCCTGCTCGCTCGCCTGGCCAACGATCCCCCGAAAACCACGGATAAGGCTGACACACGGAGACGCCAGGCGGGAGGCTCCAGTTCTCGGCGGTCTCGTGCTGCCGCCTTACCCGGGCCGGGTAACGCGGCCGTACGACGTTTCGAAATCCGAGCCCGGTCTCCTAGATTACGGCGCATGGCCCCCGAGGAACGCGGCAAGCTCTGGGGCGGCCGCTTCCGCGAGCCGACCCACCCGAGCGTCGAGCGCTTCAGCGCCTCGATCGGCTTCGACCGCGCGCTCGCGCGCTACGACATCCGGGGCTCGCTCGCCCACGCGCGGATGCTGGCGGCGCAGGGGCTCGTCCCCGAGGCGGAGGCCCGGTTGATCGTGCGGGGGCTCGAGGAGATCGCGGCCGAGATCGAGGCGGGGCGCTTCCCCTTCGACGAGCGCCTCGAAGACATCCACATGAACGTCGAGGCCAGGCTGCGCGAGAAGATCGGCCCGGCTGCCGGCCGGCTGCACACGGGCCGGAGCCGGAACGACCAGGTCGCGACCGACCTGCTCCTCTACCTGCGGGACGCCGCGCGGGCCGCAAGGCGCAGCATCGCGCTCCTCCGCGAGGTGCTGATCGCGCGGGCCGGCGAGCACGTCGAGACCGTGTTGCCCGGCTACACGCACCTCCAGCGCGCGCAGCCGGTGCGGCTCGCCCACCACTGGCTCGCGTTCGAGCAGATGCTCGCCCGCGACGCCGCGCGCTTCGCCGACCTCGGAGGACGGCTCGCCGAGGCGCCGCTCGGCGCGGGCGCGCTCGCGGGGTCTACGCTCCCGCTCGACCGCCAGGCGACCGCCGCCGCGCTCGGCTTCACCGGCCCGAATCCCAACAGCATGGACGCCGTCGCCTCGCGCGACACCGCGCTCGAGTTCCTCGCCGCCGGCGCGATCTGCATGGTCCACCTCTCGCGGCTCGCCGAGGAGCTCGTGCTCTGGTCGAGCGCCGAGTTCGGCTTCATCGAGCTGGCCGACGCCTTCGCGACCGGCTCGAGCCTGATGCCGCAGAAGAAGAACCCCGACGTGCCGGAGCTCGTGCGCGGCAAGAGCGGCCGGGCCATCGGGAACCTGGTCGCGCTGTTCACCGTGTTGAAGGGCCTCCCGCTCACCTACAACCGCGACCTCCAGGAGGACAAGGAGCCGCTCTTCGACACGGCGCGGACGCTCGGCGACTCGCTCGAGGTGATGGCGGGGGCGCTCGCGACCCTTGCCGTGAACGTGGAGCGGATGCGCGCCGCGGCGAACGACCCGCTGCTGCTCGCGACCGACCTCGCCGAGGCGCTCGTGCGCGAGGGCGTGCCGTTTCGCGAGGCGCACGAGGCGGTCGGGAAGATCGTGGCGCACTGTGTGGCGGGTGGGCGCGACCTCGGCACGCTCGGGCGGGACGAGCTCCGCTCCTTCCATCCCGCGTTCACGAGCGACGCCGCCGCGATCGTCTCCGTCGAGCGGGCACTCGAGGGGCGCGCGCTCCCGGGCGGGACCGCGCGCGCCCGCGTCAGCGAGGCGCTGGCCGCCGCCGCCGCGCGGCTCGCCGCCGAGCGCGAGGCGCTCGCGGCCGAGGAGCGCGCCCCGTGACGCGCGCCGCAGCCGCCTTCCTCCCTCTCCTCGCGCTCGCGCTCGCCTGCGGGAAGTACGGGCCGCCGGTCCGCGCCGGCGAGGTGAAGGCCGAGCGAACCCCGGAGCCGCTCCTCCTCCCCGTTCCCGTGCCGGGCGCCGCGCCGCCGCCCGAGGCGGAAGCGCCTCCGCCTGCGGAGCCCGAGGACGAGCCGCCCGCGGAGGGCGCGCCGTGAGCCGCCGTCTCGCCTTCACGAAGATGCACGGCGCGGGGAACGACTTCGTCGTCCTCGACGGCATCCGCGAGGCGCTCCCGCCGCTCGAGCCGCTCGCGCGCCGGCTCGCCGACCGCCACTTCGGGATCGGCTTCGACCAGCTCCTGGTGGTTCGGCCCTCGCGCGCCGCCGACTTCCGCATGGAGATCTACAACGCCGACGGCTCGCAGGTGGAGATGTGCGCAAACGGCATCCGCTGCTTCTTCCAGTACCTGCGCGAGAACGGGCACACGGAAGCGGAGGAGCTCCGCGTCGAGACGCTCTCGGGCGTGGTGGTGCCGCGCTGGGCGGGGCCGGGCCGGGTCACGGTGGACATGGGCCCGCCGATCCTCGCCCCGGCGAAGATCCCGACCCGGCTCGGCGACGCTGCGGGCCCTGGCCCGGTGCTCGACGTGCCCTTCCGCGTGGACGGACGCATGCACTGGGTGAGCAGCGTCTCGATGGGGAACCCGCACTGCGTGGTCTACGTGGAGCGGGTCGCTGACGCGCCGGTCGCGACGCTCGGACCGCGCATCGAGAGCCATGACGCGTTCCCGAACCGCGTCAACGTCGAGTTCGTCGAGGTCGTGAGCCGGAGCCACGTGCGTCAACGCACCTGGGAGCGGGGCGCGGGCGAGACGCTGGCGTGTGGCAGCGGCGCCTGCGCCGTGGTGGTGGCGTCGATCCTCCGCGGCGCGACGGACGCGCGCGTCCGGGTCGAGCTCCGGGGCGGCGACCTCGACGTGAGCTGGGCGGGCGGCGGCGCGAGCGTGTACATGACCGGGCCGGCGGTGACGGTCTTCACGGGCACGATCGAGCTTTCGGAGGGGAGCTAGCCATGTTCGAGGGTGTGCTGACGGCGCTCGTGACCCCGTTCCACGACGGGGCGCTCGACGAGCGAACGCTCCACGAGCTGGTCGAGCTCCAGATCGCGGCCGGCGTGGACGGCGTCGTGCCCTGCGGCTCCACGGGCGAGGCGGCGACGCTCTCGCACGACGAGCACCGGCGCGTGATCGAGGTGGTGGTGGCGGCGGCCCGCGGCCGCGTGCGCGTGCTCGCCGGCACCGGCTCCAACTCCACGGCCGAGGCGATCGCGCTCACGCGGCACGCGAAGGAGGCGGGCGCGGACGGCGCGGTCCTCATCTCGCCCTACTACAACAGGCCGACGCCCGAGGGGATCATCCAACACTACGCCGCGGTCGCGCGCGAGACGTCCTTCCCGCTCGTCGTCTACAACATCCCGGCCCGCACGGGCTCGAACATCCTGCCCCCCACCCTGGCGCGGCTCGCGGAGATCGAGCAGGTCGTCGGCGTGAAGGAGTCGTGCGGCGACCTCCATCAGGTCGCGCAGCTCATCGCGGCCACGCCCGCCGACTTCAGGGTCCTCTCCGGCGACGACTGGGCGACGCTGCCGATGCTCGCGCTCGGCGGGGCCGGGGTGATCTCCACGGCCTCGAACGTGGCGCCCGCCGACGTCGTCGAGCTGGTGCGGGCCTTCCGCTCGGGCGACCTCGCGCGAGCCCAGGACGTCTACTACCGCCTGCTCCCGCTCCTCGACGCGCTCTTCTGCGAGACGAACCCGATCCCCGTGAAGGCGGCGCTCGCGATGCGCGGGCTGATCCGCGAGGAGCTCCGGCTCCCGCTGGTGCGCATCTCCGACGCGAACCGCGCCCGCCTCCAGCTCGCGCTGAAAGAGTTCGGGCTCTTGTGACCCGCCGGCGCGTGCTCATCGCGGGCGCGCTCGGGCGCATGGGGGAGAGCGTCGCCCGGCTCCTCGCAGAGGAGCCCGAGCTCGCGCTCGCCGCGGCGCTCGAGCGCCCGGACCATCCGGGGCCCGGCCGCGAGCTCGCGCCCGGCGTGCGAGTCACGACGGATCCGGGCGCGGCGCTCGCCGCGGCCGAGATTGCGATCGTGTTCGCAAACCCGGAGGGCAGCCTCGCGCTCCTCCGCCTCGCGGCCGACGCTCGCGTGCCCTGCGTGGTCGGCACCACCGGCTTCCGCCCCGAGCAGAAGAAGGAGATCGAGGCGCTCGCGCGCCGCATCCCGATCGTACTCGCGGCCAACTTCTCCGTCTCCGTGAACGTGCTCTTCCACCTGGTGCGCGAGACGGCGCGGCTCCTCGGCGCCGGCTACGACGCCGACGTGCTCGAGCTCCACCACGCCGCGAAGGTCGATGCGCCGAGCGGCACCGCGCTCCACCTCGCGGAGGCGATCGCGGAGGGCCGCGGCGCGATCGAGAGCCCGCTCGTCCTCGCGCGCGAAGGCGACACGGGCCCGCGCCCGGCCGGCGCGATCGGGGTGCAGGCCCTGCGCGGGGGGGACAACCCGGGCGAGCACACGGTGCTCTTTCTCGGCCGGGGCGAGCGGCTCGAGCTCGCGCACCGGGCCGCGACGCGGGACCACTTCGCCCGGGGCGCGCTCCGCGCGGCGCTTTGGGTCCGGGAGCGGCCGCCCGGTCTCTACGACATGGAGCAGGTGCTCGGCTTGCGGCCCTAGGCGTATAGTGGACGCGGAGGGCAGCCCCCCATGCCCAGCTACGCCTACGACCGCCTGTCCGCCCAGGACAACTCGTTCCTGCTCTGGGAGACGCCGTACGTGCACATGCACGTGTCGTCGACCATGGTGTTCGAGGCGGGCCCCTTCCGGACCGCGGACGGCGGCGCCGACATCGAACGCTACAAGCGGGCCACCGAGGCGATCCTCCACCGCGTCCCGCGCTACCGGCAGAAGCTCCATTGGATCCCGGGCTTCCAGCACGCGGTCTGGGTCGACGACCCGCGCTTCAACCTCGACTTCCACGTCCGCCACACCGCGCTCCCGAAGCCGGGCACCGCCGCGCAGCTGAAGCGCCTCTCCGCGCGCATCATGGCGCAGCCGCTCGACCGCCGGCGCCCGCTCTGGGAGAACTGGGTGGTGGAGGGCCTCGAGGGCGGCGACCACTTCGCGCTCATCACGAAGATCCACCACTGCATGATCGACGGCGCGTCGGGCATGGACCTCTCGCAGATCCTGATGTCGCCCTCGCCGGAGCCGGCGGACTTCGAGCCGCCCCCGCCCTTCATTCCGAAGCCGGCGCCGACCCGCGCCGAGCTCGTCCGCTCCGAGGTCGGGCGCATGCTCGGGACGCCGTTCCGCGCGCTCCGCGACTTCCAGCGCTTCACCGAGGAGAGCGACGACGTGCGCGAGGAGCTCCGCACGCGGCTCCGCGCGATCGTGAAGATGCTCGGCATGGGCATGTCCGCCGACGCAACCCCGCTGAACGGCACGGTGGGCCCCCACCGCCGCTTCGACTGGTGGCGCGTGCCGCTCGCCGACATGAAGGCCATCCGCCACACGCTCGGCTGCACGATCAACGACGTGGTGCTCACGATCGTGACGGGTGCGGTGCGGGAGTACCTGCTCCTCCGCGGCGTCGATCCGGGGAGCCTCACGTTCCGCGTCTCGGCGCCCGTGAGCGTCCGCAACGCCGAGGAGCGCGGGAAGCTCGGCAACCGCGTCTCCTCCTGGGTGATCGAGCTCCCCATCTCGGAGCCCGACCCGCGCGCGCAGCTCGAGGCGCTCCACACGGAGACGGCCCGCCTCAAGGAGGAGCGCACGGCCCTCGGTGTCGAGACGATCATGAAGATGGCGGACTTCACGCCGTCCACGCTCCTCACGCTCGGCGCACGCTCCGCGTCGGGGCCGATCAACACGATCGTGACGAACGTGCCCGGCCCGCAGTTCCCGTTGTATCTGCAAGGCGCGAAGCTGCTCGAGATCTACCCGCAGGTGCCGCTGCTCGGCGGGCTCGGTCTCGGCATCGCGCTCGCGAGCTACGACGGCACCGTGCACTGGGGCTTCAACGCGGACCCCGACGTCGTGCCGGACGCGGACGTGTTCGTGGAGCAGATCCGGGCGGCGTACGCGCGCCTCGCGCGGCTCGCTCCCGATGCGCCGACGAAGCCGGCCCCGAGCGGCCGGAGCAAGGCGGCGCGCCCCGCGCGCGCAGCGAAGGGTGGCAACGGCAGCGCCGCGACCGCGGCGACCTGAGGATGCGCCGCGCTGGCGCGAGGAGGGAGACGGGAATGGCGGCAAGACGCTCGCAGTGGACCCGCGATTGGGAGCGCAACCTGCGCAACCTGGAGCGGCAGCTCCCGACGCCGGTGCGGCGGATGCTGCGTCAGCTCGGCAAGAACCTGCGCGAGGCGCAGCGGCAGCTCGAGGCCGCGCGTGCCGAGCGCGACGCGCGCTGGGCGAAGCTCTCGACGCAGCTGCGCGGCGATGCGTCCCGGCTGCTCCGGCAGCTCCGGCAGGCCGGCCAGCCTTCGCGTCCGAAGACGCGTCGCGCGCGCCCCGCCCGGGGACGCGCGCGACGGTCGAGGAAGAAGTAGGACGCCGCTGGGCCCGGGCGAGCGCCCGGGCCCGCGACTCCTGGCCTCACTCCTGGTAGCTCGGCTGCGGCCGGACCGCCCCAGCCAGCGCCGGCGCGTCGACCACCGCCGTGGCGTGAGAGGTCGGCGTACCGCTCGCCGAGCCGAACATGTAGGCCGTCTCGCTGTGCTCGGAGAGATCGACGCCCAGGAACTCCGACTCCTCGTCGAGGCGGAGCGAGCCGAACACCGCGCGCAGCACCAGCAGGATCACCATCGTCACGGCCGGCGCGAACACCGCCGTGAAGCCGATGCTCTTCACCTGGGTCCAGATCTGCGCGCCGTGGCTCACGCCCTCGGGCAGCGCCCAGTCGGCGATGAAGAGGCCCGTCGCGAGCGCGCCCCAGGCGCCACCCACCCCGTGCACGCCGAACACGTCGAGCGAGTCGTCGTAGCCGAGCATGGGCTTCAGCAGCGTGACCGCGCCGTAGCAGAGCACGGCCACGCCGATGCCCACCGCGATGCCGCCCATCGGCGTCACGAAGGCGCAGGCCGGCGTGATCGCCACGAGGCCAGCGACGCAGGCCGTCGCCGCACCGAGCACGGTCGGCTTCCCGCGGTGCAGCCACTCGATCACCATCCACGTCGTGAGCGCGGTCGAGGCGGCCGTGCTCGTGTTGAGGAACGCGAGCGCCGCGACGCCGTCGGCCATGAGCTCGCTGCCGGCGTTGAAGCCGAACCAGCCGACCCAGAGCAGCGACGCGCCGATCACGGCGTAGGGCAGGTTGTGCGGAGGCATGGGCTCCTTGCCGAAGCCACGCCGCTTGCCGAGGTAGAGCGCCGCCACGAGCGCGGAGAAGCCGCTCGACATGTGCACGACGAGGCCGCCCGCGAAGTCCTTCGCGCCCATCACCCCGATCCAACCGCCGCCCCACACCATGTGCGCGAGCGGGCAGTAGACGAGCAGCAGCCAGAGCGCGATGAAGGCGAGGTACGGGCCGAAGCGCATGCGCTCGGCGAAGGCGCCGATCATCAGCGCGGGCGTGATGATCGCGAACATCGCCTGGAACATCACGAACAGGTACTCGGGGATGCCGTAGGTCCCCCAGAGCGTGCTGGTGTCCATGCCGGCCAGCCCGAACTTCGAGAGATCCCCGATGAAGGCGTTGCCCGTGCCGAATGCGAGCGTGTAGCCGAGCACGATCCAGAGCACGCCCACGACGCCAGCCGACACCAGGCACTGCATGAACAGCGACAGCGCGTTCTTCGCGCGCACCAGGCCCGCGTAGAACAGGGCCAGTCCGGGGATGGTCATCATCAGGACGAGCGCCGAGCTCGTCAGCAGCCAGGCGGTGTTGCCGGTATCCAGGGTCGGGGCGGGGTCCATGGGTCCTCCAGGCGCGTCGTGCGCGCGCTCGCCCCTAGAGCAACGCGCGTGCCAACGCCGGACTGTGCCGCTTCCGGCGCAGCTGGGCCTCTTGTCGCCAGGTTCCGGTGCCCGCGGCGAAGTGCCTTGCCGCCGATTCGAGCAGCGCGTGCCCGCGGAAGCGGCGAGTGCTCGGGCCTATTCCGGGCGGTCTACCCCGCCGCACCGCGGGACCGCGGAACGGCTCTTGCACGCAGCTCCGGCGTGCAGCCGCGAATGGGCGTCGGAGGCCTCGAGAAGGAGCGCCTCGAGCAGCTGCTCGAGGCGCTCTACGAGAGCGCGATCGCGCTCGAGGGCCGGCCCTCGCTCACCCTCGCGGAGTGGCTGCGCCACGCCGAGGCCTGGCGGATCCGCCTCGCGCTGCACCTCGAAGGCGGCGACCGCAGCGCCGCGGCGCGGCGCCTCGGCATCCCGCGGCGGTCGCTCTATCACCGCATGCAGCTGCTCGGGCTCCGCTAGCGCGCGAAGCGGCGGTCGCCCGACTGCTTGCGGCCGCACCAGGGGCAGCAGCGGAAGAACGCCTGCGAGACGGGGCCGCGGCAACGCGGGCAGCGGTCCGGGAGGTCGGGGTGCGACCACGGCCGACCGGGCTTGCGCTTGCACACCGGGCAGTAGCGCATGAAGCGGCGGAGCTCGCCCGGGCAGCCGCGCGCGGCGCAGCGCCTCTCGGCGAGCGGGTCGGGGCGTGGGAGCCGACCGTTTCCGGTGAAGTGCCCGGCGTGGCACCAGGGACACTCGGTCCACTCGGGCCGGACGCCGCGCTCGCACTCGGAGCAGACGAGCGGGTAGCGCGTGAGCTCTCGGAAGGAGTTGTCTGCATAGCCGCACCAGGGACAGACGCGCATCGCCTCCCCGATCGGGCCGTCGCAGCGGTGGCAGCGGTAGCGGAGCTCGAGCGCGGCACCGAAGCGGCGCCGGAAGCTCTCGGCCTGGACGGCGAGCGGCGAGAGCGCGGGGCGCGGCCGCGCGCGTCGCCGCAGGCGGGGGCGCGGCTCCTCCACCTTCTGGAAGGCCCGCTCGAGCGCGCGGTGGAACTCGACCGCGTCGGCGTAGCGGTGCCGCGGGTCGAACGCGGCGGCCTTCCTGAGCACGGGCCGGAGCGGCAGCGGCACACGCGCCTGAAAGCGCCGGTAGCCCGCGGGCGGCCACTCGAAGGGCCAGGTGGGCAGCACGCCCGCGAGGAGCTCGTAGGCGATGAGCCCGAGCGAGAAGACGTCCGAGGCGAGGCGGGGCCGCCCATAGGCCTGCTCCGGCGCCACGTAGCCGAAGGTGCCGGCGTCGGTGACGGTGACGGTCGCGCCCGGCGCGAAGCGCGAGACGCCGAAGTCGGCGAGGGCGGCGTGCCGGTCGGCGAAGATCAGCACGTTCTCGGGCTTCACGTCCCGGTGCAGGATCCCCCGCGCGTGCGCGTGGGCGAGCCCCGCGGCGACGTCGCGCACCACCCGCAGCGCCACGCTGCCGGAGCGCTTCGCGCCCGCGTAGTCCGCGAGGTTGCGCTCCGCCAGGTCGGCGGCGAGCACGAAGTAGCCGTCCATCCAGTCGGCGTTTCGCACCGCCACGATGTTCGGGTGCGAGAGCCGCGTGGCGATGCGCGCCTCGTGCGCGATCGCGTCGCGTCCGTGCTCCGCAACCTGCGCAGGCTCCACGATCTTGAGCCCGACCTCGCGGTTCTCCACCGTGTCACGCGCGCGCCACACCGCGGCGAAGGCGCCCTCGCCGAGAGGCCGCTCGAGCCGGTACTTGCCGATGCGCGTGCCGCGCCGGAGCCGCCTGGGAGCCATCGCGCCCGGAGCTTAGCCGGGCCGCGCCGGCGTCACGCGTCGAAGTAGAGCTCGAACTCGTGCGGGTGCGGGCGCAGCCGCATCGCGTCGATCTCGTTCTTCTTCTTGTACCCGATCTGGGTGTCGATCACGTCCTGCGTGAACACGCCGCCCTGGAGCAGGAACCCGTGATCGCCCTGGAGCTCCGCGAGCGCCTCGTCGAGGCTGCCCGGCATGGTGGGGATCTTCGCCAGCTCCTCCGCCGACATCTCGTAGATGTCGTGGTCGAGCGGGTCGCCCGGGGAGGTCTTGTTGGTCACGCCGTCGATGCCGGCCATCAGCATGGCCGCGAAGGCGAGGTAGGGATTGCAGGTCGGGTCGGGGTAGCGGACCTCGACGCGCTTCGCCGCCGGGTTCTCCGAGTAGAGCGGGATCCGGCACGAAGCGGAGCGGTTGCGCTTCGAGAGCGCCAGGTTCACCGGGGCCTCGAAGCCCGGCGTGAGGCGCTTGTACGAGTTCGTGCCGGGGTTCGTGAAGGCCGCGAGCGCCCGCGAGTGCTTCAGCACGCCGCCGATGTAGTGGAGGCCGAGGTCCGAGAGGCCGGCGTAGCCCTTGCCGGCGAAGAGCGGCTTGCCGTCCTTCCACACCGACTGGTGCGTGTGCATGCCGGAGCCGTTGTCGCCGAAGATCGGCTTCGGCATGAAGGTGACGACGAGCCCGTGCTTCCGCGCCACCTGGCGCGCCACGTACTTGTACTTCATCAGCTTGTCGGCCATCGCGACGAGCGTGTCGAAGCGCATGTCGATCTCGGCCTGGCCGGCGGTCGCCACCTCGTGGTGGTGGGCCTCGACGCGGATCCCCATCCCTTCCATCGCGAGCACCATCTCGGCGCGCACATCCTGCAGCGTGTCGGAGGGCGGCACCGGGTAGTAGCCCTGCTTGTGCCGCGTCTTGAAGGCGAGGTTCTTGCCGTCCTCCTCACGGCCGCTGTTCCAGGCCGCCTCGATCGAGTCGAGCTGGTAGAGACTATGATCGGGGCCGCAGCTGAAGCGCGCGTGGCCGAAGATGAAGAACTCGGCCTCGGGCCCGAAGTAGGCGGTGTCGCCGATGCCGCTCTTCTTGAGATGGGCCTCGGCCTTCTTCGCGACGTTCCGCGGGTCGCGCGAGTACGCCTTGCCTGTGACCGGATCGCGGATGTCGCAGATGAAGACGATCGTCGGGTGCGCGAAAAACGGGTCGATGAACGCCGTCGATGCGTCCGGAACCATCAGCATGTCGCTCTCGTGAATCGCTTGCCAGCCACGGATCGACGAGCCGTCGAAGCCGAGGCCGTCCTCGAACACGCCCTCGTCGATCTCGCTCATCGGGAAGGAGCAGTGCTGCCACGTGCCGAGGAAGTCGCAGAAGCGGAAGTCCGCTGCGACCACCTTGTGCTTCTTCGCCAGGTCGAGGGCTTCCTTGACGCTCATCTAGACGGCCTCCCGCCCACGCTCGCCGGTGCGGATCCGGATCACTTCTTCCATCGGGAGCACGAAGATCTTGCCGTCGCCGATGCGGCCCGTGTTCGCGGCCGAGACGATCGCCTCGACCACCTTGTCCACCATGTCGTCCGTCACCGCGATCTCGAGCTTGATCTTCGGGAGGAAGTCCACCACGTACTCGGCCCCGCGGTAGAGCTCGGTGTGACCCTTCTGCCGGCCGAAGCCGCGCACCTCGGTCACGGTCATGCCCTGGATGCCGATCCCGTGCAGGGCCTCCTTCACCTCGTCGAGCTTGAAGGGCTTGATCACGGCCTCGATCTTGCGCATGGCGGCTTTCCTTTCAGGCGTGGAGGGCACCGTATCACGGGTGCCCGGGAGCGGGCAGCGGAACGCTTCGCCCGGCTTCCAGGGGACAGAGCAACCGGCGTGCCAAGCCCGGAGCCGGGGAAGCGCGCGCCGGACGGCCCTGCTGGGCCGGTTCCTGCCCACAGGCGGGGCAATGCCTGCTCAGCGAACGAGCAGGCTGGCGCCCCGGGAGGCGCTGGGGCCCGTCGCAGGCCGCTCCGGAGCTGGAACGACCCTTGCTAGGAGGGATCCCGGAGGTTCCCGCCGATGGCCGCTCCCGTTCGCATCGCACCCCCCCGCTCCGAGCTCCCGAACCCTTCGCTCGACGCCCTGATGGAGCAGTTCCTCCAGGGCGTCGCGGCCCGCAACGGTGGCAACCCGCCGCCGCTCCGCGACTGGGTGGAGCTCGCCGAGGCCTGGCGCATCGCGCGCGCCCTGCGCCGGGCGCGCGGCAACCGCTCGGCCGCCGCCCGCGAGCTCGGCATCGGCCGCCGCACGCTCTACACGAAGATGGAGAAGCTCGGCATCGCGCCGCGCTTCTCGATCTGGGAATGACCTCGGGCTTGGAATGAAACGGGCGCGGAGCCGACGGCTCCGCGCCCGTTCGTTCCCATGGCAGCGGCTAGAAGCTGTAGATGACCTCGACGCCGACCGTCCCCTGGTCGTCCTCCGCCAGGTCGCCCGACTTGTCGAAGAACTGGTCGTCCGTCGGATCGCCGTCGGTGACCGCGTCGTAGCGGACCTCGCCACGCAGCGTGAGCTTGTCGGTCAGCTTGTGATCCACCGTGCCGGTGAGCGTCCACATCTTGAGCTCGGTGCTCTCGCCGAAGAAGTCGTCGAGGTCGATCCACTCGCCGCGCACCGCGAAGCCGGTCGCCTCGGTGAAGGCGTAGCGGCCCGCGACAGCCACGCCGTAGCCCTCGACGTCGATGCTCACCGGGATCACGACGGGCGGATCGACCGTGGTGTCGAGAGCACGGCTGATGTCCGTCTGGATCCAGTCGGCGTTGATGTAGCCGGTGAACTCCTCGCACGGGGTCCAGCCGATGATCAGGTCGAGGATCGTCTCCTTGTCGCCCGCGGGCTGATCGTTGAGCGAGCCCGAGTCCGCCGAGCCCGACACGCCCGCGAACGACCACTTCCAGGTCTCGAAGGTCTGGCCGAGGCCGAACAGCACGGCCTTGTCCTTGTTGCGGTCGATGTCGTTCGCCGGGAACGAGCGGGTCTCGTCCACCAGCCCGAGCGAGACGTCCACGCCCATCACCGCGGTCGAGGCCAGCAGGCCCAGGTGCGTGATCGGCTGGAACAGGTTGTAGACCTGGCCGCGCGAGATGTTGAAGTTCATCGGTGCCTGCACGACCTCCGCGCCGAGCAGCGTCGCGAACTTGCCGAACTTGAACGTGACGGCCTCGTTGATCGGCGCGCGGTACTGGACGTAGCCCTGGTAGAGCTCGAGGTCGTTCCCGGCGAAGCCGTCGTTCGCGCCGAAGTCGCCCGAGAGCAGACCGGCCGTCTTGCCGAACACGATGTCGGTCCGGAAGCCGGCGCGCTGCTCGTCGGAGACGGCGCGCTCGATGCCGAACCACACCTGGTCGAGGGTGAAGCTGTTCGGGTCGGGGTTGAACGGATAGGCCAGCACCGCACCGCGGTTGAAGCCGGCGAGCGTCGCGCCATCCGGGTTCTCGAAGTTGTAGTTGTACCCGCCGCTCACCCAGCCGGTGATGTCGATCGTCTCGAGGAACGCGGCGATGCCCGAGCTCGATTCCTTGCCTGCCTCGCCCAGGTCGGCGCTCTGGATCACCTCGTCCTGGGCTTCGATCTGGCGCTTCGCTGCGTCCAGCTCGTCCTGGTTCGCCTCGAGCCGGGCCTCCATCTCCGCCATGCGCGTCTGCATGGCCTGGAGCTGGGCCTCGACCTCCTCCGCCCAGGCGGGTGCGGCGAGGCCGACGAGGCAGCCCAGCGCCGCGGGCGCGAACACTACACGTCTCATCTCCGGTTCCTCCTTTGGGGTTTCCCCGAGCGCGCATAGAGCAAGGCGCGTGCCCGAGAGAGCGCGAGCAGGAGTCGGCTCGCATGCGCGAGGGCCAGCCGGAGCGGGCGCTTCGTGTTGCCGCGCGCGCGGGCGCGCTGCCTCAGTTCAGGGCAACGCGCGCGAGGCTGTCGTGACTCCGCGCGGCGCGAAGCGCGCCGCTGGCGCTACGTCGGCCAGCCGTGACGGTCGAGCCAGGCGAGCGTGCGCGGACAGTCGCCGGCCTCACCGCGCGCGCGCACGGCCGCAAGGAGCGCGAGGTCGGCGGCGCCGTCCACGTCGAAGGCCGCGGGCAGGAGACTGTGCGTGAGCCCGCCCAGGCGGGCCCTGGCCAGCGTGTCGGCGAGCACCGAGTCGGTGCTCATGGGATGAGAGAAGAGCCCGGGCACGGCGCGCACGAGGCCGACCAGGTTGTAGCCGCCGTCGCGGTCGGGACAGATCACGAGGTCGCTCTTCGCGAGCGCTTCGAGCGCGGCCTCGAGCGTCGCGAGCCCGAGCGTCGGGCTGTCGCTCCCGCGGAGCAGCACGGGCCGCCGGCCCGCGCCGAGCTCGCGGAGCACCGCGTCCTCCATGCGCGCGCCGAGGTCGGCGCCCAGCTGCGGCTCCCGGCGGAGGCCCGCCGGCGCCGGTAGCGTGCTCGCGGCCTCGGGCGGGTGGACCGCGAGCACCGGCTCGAGGCCGAGCGCCCGCGCCGCGCGCGCGCTCGTCTCGAGCACGTCCTCGAGCATGCACGCGTAGAACGCGGCCGCCTGCTCGGCCGTGAACGGCGGACAGAGCCGCGTCTTCACCTGCCCGGGCTCGGGGCGCTTGGCGAAGACGACGAGGACCCCGCTCACCCGCCGGCCCGGATCGGCAGCTCGGCGATCCGAGCGGGGTACCCGGCGACCCGGACGTCCGCGCCGGGGAGCGCGACCTCCACGCGCACGAAGCCGAGGCCGATCGCGCCCGCGTCGGGCGAGCGCACCGCGCTCGTCACCTGGCCGACGCGCGCGCCCGCCGCCTCGATGGCGGCGCCGCGCTCGGGGAGACGCTCGCCCTCGAAGCGGAGCCCGACGAGCTGGTGCGCCGCGCGCCCGCGCGTGCGCATGCGAGTCACCACCTCCTGCCCCGTGTAGCAGCCCTTCTGGAGCGCGATCGCGCCCTCGAGGCGCGCCTCGGCGGGGAGGACGCTCTCGTCGAGCTCGTAGCCGAGCCGTGGTGTGCCCGCCGCGACGCGGAGACACTCGAGCGTGTCGGCCGACGCCGCGACCGCGCCCGCCGCGAGGAGCGCCGCTGCGACCGCCTCAGACGCGGCGGCGGGCACGATGAGCTGGAACGCGGGGAGGCCCGTGAAGCCGTAGGCTGCGGCCACGGGCCGCGCGCCCGCGAGCGGGACCTCACGCCACGCGTGCGGCGCGAGCGCGAGCTCCTCGCCGCTCGCGGCGGAAAGCGTCTCGGCGGCGCGCGCGCCCTCGAGCGCGAAGCGCGCGAACTCGCCGCTCCGGTCCGTGAGCGCGACGTCGTCCGCGATCACGTAGCCCGCGAGCCGCGCGAGCACCGCCTCTACGCCCACCCGCTCGAGCTCGAGCCAGAAGCCGTCGGCGCGCGCGAGCACGTGGAGATCGGCGACCACGCGGCCCTGGCGCGTGAGCAGGAGCCCCCACGCACCCGCGCCGGGCGCGAGCGCCTTCACGTCGGCGGAGATCATGCCGTCGAGCCAGCGCACGCGATCGGAGCCGGAGACCTCGATCACGCCGCGCTCGGGGAGGCGGAACAGCGCGGCCCCCGTCACGTGGCGCCTTCCGGCAGCGCCTGGCTCCCGTGCGGGATCACGCGCAGCGGCGCCACGCCCTGGCCCGCCCGGGCCGGGAGTGGGAGCGGCCCGTGAAGGCGCTCCGCCGCGCGCAGGAGCTCGCGCTCCCAGTCCGCGAAGCGCAGGCGCGCCACGTCGAGATCGTGCTCGTTGTCCACGTCGAGCGCGCAGCCACCGACGTCGGTCACCACGAAACGGAAGCTCGCGCGGAGGAGCGCCCCGCACGCGCGCTCGACGCGCCCGAGCCCGATCATGCGGCGGACGCCGTCCGCGAGCCGCCGCAGGCCGCTCCGGTCGAGCACGCCCGCGAGGTGCATCAGCGCGTAGTAGAAGAGCACGCGAACGCCGCCGCCGCGATCCATGAAGAGCCGCCAGGCGAGCCCGAGCACCTGGCCGAGCTGGCGCTGGTAGCGGTGCTCGTACATGTCCTCCACGTACTGGCGCTTGCCGAGCTTCGCGGGCTTCACGAGGTGGAGGTTGCTCTGCCGGAAGCGGCCCTCGCGCAGGTTGAAGTAGGCCATGCGGATGCCGGGCAGGCCGTCCTTCGGATAGAAGGGCTCGAGCTCGTGCTCGGTGGTGAGGCCGAGCACGTAGTCCGCCTGCGCAGCGAGGCCCTTCCGCACGAACGACGAGAGCTCCTGCGGCGTCGCGAAGGGCAGGTCCGCCGACAGATAGAGGATGGGGAGCTCCGCCTCCTCGGGCGTCGGATCGCGGCCCTCGGCGCCCGCGCCCGGCAGCAGCCGGCGGTAGGTGAGCCAGGCGTTCTCGTAGAGGTTCCGGTACTGCGGAACGATCCAGAGCGGCTTCACGAGCTCGCTCTTGAGCGTCGGCTCGTCGAGGGCCTTCGCGAGCCGCCCGGCGTTGCCGACCACCCAGACCTCGGACACCTCGGGCACGCGCTGCAGCATGGAGACGATGCGCGCGATCAAGCTGCGCCCGCCCACCTCGAGGTAGGCCTTGCTCTCACCGTAGACGGCGCGCGCGGCCCGCGCATCGCCTGCGGCCACGATGGCAGGAACCCTGCGCACGATCGGGCCAGGGTAGCCTCCCGCCTCGGCTTCGCTCGGCTCACGCGAGACTGGCCTCGCTGCGCGGGGCGCGACAGGCGGGCGAGCTCGGAGAAGGAGGCCCTTGCATGCCGCTTGCCGCCCTCGACGCCCTGGCGTGGAGCAGCCTCTGGCTCGCGCTGGCGGCGGCCGCGCTCGCCGCAGCGGCATCGCGCGCGCTCGAGGTGCCGCCCGCGCCCGCCGTGCTCGGCCTCGCCTTCGGCGGGACCCTCGTGATCTACGTGATCGACCGGCTGCGCGACCTCGCGCGCGACCGGAGCAGCTCGCCCGCGCGCGCCGCCTTCGTCGCCGCGCACCGACCGGCGCTGGTAGCGCTCGCGGGGCTCGGGGGCGCCCTCGCCGCCGGGTCGGCCCTCGCGCTCCGCCCGCGCGCCTGGCTCCTCGCCCTCCTCGTGGGCGCGCTCGGCCTCGCGCACCGGCGGCTCAAGCGCCGGCTCCTCGTGAAGCCCGTCTATCTGACCTTCGCGTGGACGGCCGTGCCGGTCGGCCTCCCGGCCGCGGAGAACCCGGCGGCGCGGCACGTGGGCGCCGTCGCGCTCGTGGTGCTCGCCGCCGTGCTCGCGAACGTGGCGCTCTCGAACCTGCGCGACGGCGAGGGCCTCGCGGGCCGGCTCGGGCCGCAGCGCACGTTCCGCGTGGCCGGGCTGATCCTGGCGGGCGGGCTCGCCGTCGCGCTCCTCTCGCCCGCGCCGGTGCGCCCGCTCGCCGCGCTCCCGCTCGCGATGGGCGCTGCCGTGCTCGGCTTCCGCCCGAGCGAGCGCTACGGCGCGCTCGTGGTGGACGGTGCGCTCCTCGCCGGCTCGCTCGCGGCGCTAGTCTGGCCAGCCGCATGAGCCGCATCACGTTCCCGCGAGGCTTCCGTTGGGGCGCCGCCACTGCCGCCTACCAGATCGAGGGGGCGGCGACCGCGGACGGCAAGGGCGAGTCGATCTGGGACCGCTTCGCACACACGCGGGGGAAGATCAAGGACGGCACGACGGGCGATCGCGCCTGCGACTCGTACCACCGCTACGGGGACGACGTCGCGCTCTGCCGCGCGATGAACCTGACGAGCTACCGCTTCTCGATCGCATGGCCGCGGATCCAGCCGGAGGGCCGCGGCCCCGCGCTCGCGGCGGGGCTCGACTACTACCGGCGCCTCGCCGACGGGCTGCTCGCCGCCGGCATCCGCCCCTTCCCCACCCTCTATCACTGGGACCTGCCGCAGGCGCTCGAGGACGAGGGCGGCTGGCCCGAGCGCGACACCGCCGCGCGCTTCGCCGACTACGCCGCGCTCGTGGTGCGCGCGCTCGGCGACCGCATCTCCGAGTGGATGCTCATGAACGAGCCGGCCGTGTTCGTGCAGTTCGGCTACGGGCTCGGCATCCATGCGCCCGGCCGCCGCGATCGCGCGGCGTTGCTCCGCGCCACGCACGTCGTGAACCTCGCGCAGGGCGAGGCCTTCCGCGCCGTCAAGGCCGAGCGCTCCGGCCTCCGGGTCGGCTCGGCATTCTCGATGTCGCCGACCGAGCCCGCGAGCGACGCGGCCTCGGACGCGGCCGCCGCCGAGCGCATGCACGGCTGGCTGAACGACTTCTCGCTCCGCCCGGCGCTCCGAGGCGCGTACCCCGACTGCTTCGAGGCCGGCCTCCCCGCCGAGCTCGACGTGCGGGAGGGCGACCTCCAGCGCGTGCGCGCTCCACTCGACTTCGTCGGCGTCAACCTCTACTCGCGCATGCTGGTCCGTGCGGAGCGCGACCGGCTCGGTCTCGGCGCGAAGACGCTCGGCATGGGCGGCTACGAGGGCACGCGCACCGACTTCGACTGGGAGGTCTGGCCCGACGCGCTCCACGACATGGTGATGCGCGTGACGCGTGACTACGAGCGGCCCATCCTGGAGATCACCGAGAACGGCTGCTCCTACGCCGACGGCCCGGGCGCCGACGGCGTGATCCGCGACGTGCGGCGCATCGACTTCTTCCGCGGCTACCTGGCCGCCCTCCACCGCGCGATCGAGGCCGGCGCCGACGTGCGCGGCTATCACGCCTGGACGCTCTCGGACAACTTCGAATGGGCCGAGGGCTTCGGGCAGCGCTTCGGCCTGGCGTGGACCGACTTCGCGACGTGCGACCGCACGCTCAAGCAGAGCGGAGAGTGGCTCGGGCGGGTCGCCGCCGAGAACGGCCTCGACCCGGAGGCCGAGGGGACGGAGGTCTAGTCCTCGAGGCGTGCGGCGCTTGTAGAAACGCGCCGCCCTACCTCTGACTCCGACGGTTCTCCCCGGCGAGGATCCGGGCAAGCTCGTCCTCGTCGAGCGGCTTGGTGAGGTGCGCGTCGAAGCCCGCCTCGCGCGTGCGGCGCCGATCGGCGGCGGCCCCATAGCCGGTGATCGCGACCAGCAAACACGCCTCTCCACCTCGCGCGGCCCGCACCGCCCGGGCGACTGCGCAGCCATCGAGGTCTGGCAGGCCGATATCCACCAGCACGACCTCGGGGTGCGAGCGCTGGACGAGCTCGAGCCCGCGCTCCCCCGTCTCGGCTTCCTCGACGCGGTGACCCCACGACTCCAGGATCAGCCGCAGGACCTCTCGCACGTCGGGATGGTCGTCGACGATCAGGACGTGGCGGGAGCTCTGCGCGGGCCGCGCCGCGACGTGCGCGGGCGCAGCGCGCGGGTCGGGAGCCTGCGGCAGGCGTACCACGAACTCGCTGCCGCGGTTCGGCCCCGCGCTCGACGCGGAGATGCTGCCACCGTGCAGCTCCACGAGTCGCCTGACGAGCGTGAGACCGAGTCCGAGACCGCCCTGCGCGTGCGCTTGCACGAAGGAGTCGAAGATCACGGGAAGCGAGTCCCCCTGGATGCCGATGCCGGTGTCTCGCACGCGCAGCACCGCGTCGCCCGCCTCGCTCGCGATGCTGAGGTCGATGCGCCCTCCGGGC
>Ga0187893_10002957_pt1 | contig 35803 bp, 31 predicted proteins | sample MA1701074metaG_FD_139574 | JGI IMG/M metagenome (GOLD analysis project Ga0187893, IMG submission 139574) | White microbial mat communities from a basaltic lava cave in the Kipuka Kanohina Cave System on the Island of Hawaii, USA - MA170107-4 metaG ...
CCCGGGACGCAGGCGCGCGTACGGCCCGATCCGGCAGCGCGCGCCGACCTCGGCGTCCTCGAGCAGCGAGAAGGCGTGGATCTCCGAGTCCGCGGCGACCGCCACGTTTCGCAGCACGCAGTTCGGGCCCACGCGCACGCGGTCGCCGAGCCTGACTTCGCCCTCGAAGACGCAGTTGACATCGATCGAGACCTCGCGCCCGCAGGCGAGCTTGCCGCGCACGTCCAGGCGCCACAAATCGGCGAGCGCGACGCCGGCGTCGAGCAGGCGCCTCGCTTGCGCGTTCTGCCAGGCGCGCTCAAGCAGGGCCAGCTCCTGGCGCGAGTTTACGCCGGCCACTTCCAGCGGGTCCGAGGCCTTGACCGCCTCGATCCGAGCCCCCTCCGCCGCGGCGATCTCGATCACGTCGGTGAGGTAGTACTCCTTCTGCGCATTGCGGTTCTTCACTTTGGCGAGCCAGGCGGCGAGTCGCTCGGCCTTGGCTGCGGCAAGACCGGCGTACCACTCGCGGATCGCCCGCTGCCTCGGGCTGGCGTCCTTTTCCTCGACGATGCGCCGCACGCGCCCGCGGGCGTCGCGCAGCACGCGGCCGTAGCCGCCCGGATCGGACAGATCGGAGGTGCAGATCGCCAGCCCCTGCCCCGCTGCGGCGACGAGGCGCGCGAGCGTCTCGACGCGCACCAGCGGAACGTCCCCGTTCAGCACCAGCACATCCGAACCGCGCTTGACGCGCGGCAGGGCCTGCGCCAGCGCGTGCCCCGTGCCGAGCTGCCTGCGCTGCTCGATCCATACGACGCGCGCGCCATTGAACGCCGCCTTGACCGCGGCGCCGCTGTGGCCGTGCACTACCAGGATCTGCTTCGGCCTCAGCTCGCGCGCCGCGTCGAGCACGTGGGCGAGGAGCGGCCGCCCGGCGAGCCGGTGCAGGACCTTGGGCAGCGCCGAGCGCATGCGCTTGCCCTGTCCAGCGGCGAGAACGACGACTTCGAGCGGCATGATCGAAACGAGCGATTCTAGCCGGAGTTCCTCGCGCGCGTGTCACCAGAACTGCCAGTTCTGCGTGCGCAGGATCCAGACGCCCAGAGACGCGTTGGTCACGACGTGAGCGAGAATCGGGACCCAGAGATTGCCGGAACGCATGTAGAGCAGGTTGTAGACCACTCCCGCGATGGCGCCGGCGAACCACCGGTTGTGCTCGATCGCGAACAGCACCGTGGTCACGAGGAACGCACGCGCCCCGACCTGCCTGGGAGCGACCGTCAGGAAGTCGTGCCGCTCGATCCAGCGCAGCACCAGGGAGCGCCAGAACAGCTCCTCCATGACCGGCACGACCAGTGCGAGACCTGCGAGCCGCACTGCCGCCTTGCCCCAGTTCGTGACTCCTCCGGCGTCCTGGGGATCAAATCCCGCCGGACGCGCGGCCACCGCCCAGTCCTGGTCGAACCCGATCCAGACCACGAACACGGCGAAGCCGCCGAGGACGGCCAGCAGCCATGCGAGCGGTTGCGCCGGTCCAGGCCTGCGCAGCTCGCCGTACGCGGGCCAGAACCAGACCAGCGCCAGGGCCACGACTACGCCGCGGGCCAGCACCAGCCAGGAAGCGCTCGCCCCCGCCCCCTGCCCGGCCTCGGAAGATGAAACGCCCGAGGCAAGCACGAGGAACGTGATGAACAGGAGAAAGGGCACGCTGCGCGCGATCACCGGATCGTCGCGAAAGCGGCGCATTCTCAGTGCGCCCCGGCCCGGCGGCGGAAGGGCGCCGCGAGCGGCTCGCCGATGAAAACGCCCTGGCCGGGCATCGCGACGCTCTTCCAGTACGCCTCGATCAGCGTGTCGCCGCGCAGGTAGTGGGCGATGAGCACCGCGGGGTGCGGAAACTTCTGCGGCACGTTGCACGGCTCGACGACCGTGCCGTAGCTCCCGGTGGCGCCCGCCTCGAGCCAGCGCATCGCGCTCATCTGCGCGCTGTCCGTCAGCTGACCGCCCGTCGAGGTGAGGTGATCGGCGATCGCGCCCGGCACGAAGCGCAGGGTCTCCAGGCCATCGACGCGATCCCGGCCGATGAAATAGAAGAGCACGTCCGCCGCATCCCTCAGGGCGTCCGCCGCCAGCACGCGCGCGCGAACCCGGCCCCTGAGCATTCTCGCGACCAGCGGGTAGGTTGGATCGCGCACGCTGCGGGGGACATCCGACGCGCCGAGCAGGTAGGCGGTGCCGGCCGGAAGCGTCTCATCCGCCGCCACGCCGCGGTCGATGAGCGCCTTGGCCTCCTCGAAGGAGGCGGCGGCGATCGCCATCGCCGGCCGCAGCGCGAGCTCGGCGGCCGGCAGGCGGGTACGCGAGTTGAAATAGGGGCTGGGCCTGGTCAATCTGCATCCCTCGGCGCACCACGCGGGGTCGAACCCGAACGCGAACGCCGACGTAATCGACATGCAGTCGACGCGGTACGGCGCCGCCCAAGTCAGGGCCAAAGCCTGCACATGCGGCATCGTCTGTGCATCGGCCGACGCCTTGATCGCGCCGAACTCCTCGCTGGACAGCGTCGTCCTGCCGGGTGGAAAGGCGACCCGGATCACGTTCTGGAACAGGATCCGCCGCCGCGCGGCGTAGTACTCGCCGATCTGGACACTGAGGGGGTCCGATGCGTTCACGATCACGGCAAGCTGCGAGCTTTCCAGGGCCCGCGCGGCCGGGGGCAGCGCGGCGGGCAGGCATACACCCAGGCAAACAGAGAGCCATGCGCTGAATTCCCGCACGCGCGGGAGCGTAGCAAAAGCCTACCCTCAAAAGGTTGCCCTCCAAAAAAAACCCCGCCGGAGCGGGGTTTGGGCAATCAGCGATCGCGGCTCAGGCGGCGAGCGCATGCTGCCGACGACGGACCACGAAGCCCATCAGGCCCAGGCCGGCCAGCAGCATCGCATAGGTCTGCGGCTCCGGGATCGGCGAGACCCCGGCGTCGTGCGAGAACGGAGCGAACTTCGCCGCGTGGTTCGCGCCCCTGATGATGGTGTCGTAGGTGTCGAAGTGCACCGTCGTGTATCCCGTGACGGCAACGTCATAGACATTGATCTGGCCGGCGTTCGCGGTAAACGTGGTCGGGTAGGAATTGATGAAGTCCGCGATGGGCGAGTCCGAGAGGGTGAAGTTTCCCAGGGTCCACTCGAAGAACGACGTGCCAGCACCGTAGATTCCGTGCGCCGGCAGCAGCGAGCCGTTGCCCATGACCGGCACGGCGCCGTCCGCCGACAGCGGCAGGGCGCCGGGGGCCGACGGCGTGGACGGATCGGTCAGCGTGCTGGTCGTAGTCGGCGTGAGCATGATCGAGCCGCTGCCGCTCGTGGCGACGGCCGCGGAGAGCTTGACGTTGCTAATCGGCCCAGCGCCTCCGGGCCCGGTGATATTGCCGATCACCCAGAGCTGGAACGAGCCGGCGCCGGAGAAAACCCAAGTCTCCGACGCTGAGTCATAACTGGCGCCGTCGATGTAGAGTTGTAGGGCGGGAACCGCCTGGGCTGCCTGCGGCGCCAGCGCTCCGAGCAGAGACACTGCGGCTACCGTCAAATGCGATCGCAGTTTCATTTCCAGGTCCTCCTCCTCAAGCTGCCAGGCTCTGCCGCCGACGCCGCACCATCAGGCCCATCAGGCCCAGGCCGGCGAGCAGCATGGCGTAGGTCTCCGGCTCGGAAATCGGGGTCGCCATCAACTGGTCCTGCCGGGCCGCGCTGGTCAGCGCAGTCAGGGTGTAGCCGCCAAAAGCCCCGGAGCCGAGTGCGCCCAGCCAGTCGTTGGCCTGGGCGATTGCGGACAGGTCGTCGGCGTTCGAACCCGGCGTCGCAGCCGCCGTGAAGGAGCCGCCGGACACCGTGTAGCTGCCCGTGGTCTCCTGCATGATCTCCCAGACCGCCAGCTGGAACGCGGCGGATTCGATGTTGGTGTTGACGGCGGCGAACTGCTGCGTATAGAGACGGTCAAGCGCCGAGGCCCTGGTCGCTCCGAAGTGGACGAGGGCGCTCACCGGCGTGACCACGAAAGGGGAACCGAAAGTGAAGGTCTGCACCAGATCGATGCAGTAGGCGATGAACGAGGTCGGCGCGCCGCCGGTAGGCGTATAGACCGCGGAGAACCCGCCCGCACCGACGCTCATCGACGGGCCCGCGAGCTGGAACGTGAGCCGCGGGGGAAACTCGTAGTCGCTCATCACCAGCGTGTCCGCGCCGGCGGGCGGTACGCCGCACATCGCCGCCGCGGTGAGCAGCCCGGCGAGTTCGCGTTTCGAGAGTGCCTTGACGGTCATTCCACCAATCCGCTTTTTGCAGGGACAAGAGCGAGACTTGCCGCGCTTTTTCTTGTGCGTCGATGGTACGAGCCCGAGTTCGGAGGGACAATAGTCCGTTCGGTCTAATCGAGGTCAAGCATCGTCAGGCTTCTTTGTCAAGGCCGCAGATTGATGCCGCGGGCGCCGTGCGGTTGCGCCGGACTGCCCGCTCGGATTTCCGTAGAATCTGACTGCAGATGCGTCGCACCGCGCCACTGACGGCCGTCGTGCTGGTACTCGTCGGCATCGCCGCTTCGAGCGCCGCGGCCGAGTCAGGTCTGTCGACCGCGCCCGAGTACCGGCTCGGCCCTGCCGGCCTCGACGCCTATCGGCTGGGCGTGCCGGGAAGCGGGAGCGACTCGAGCGCGAAGCAACAATCCCTGTCCCAGGCGCCGCCGTTCGCGGGCCGGCCGTTCGCGGAGCAGATCGACCGGGCCGCGCGCGACGCAGGCGTCGACCCCGTCCTGGTGCATGCGGTGGTTCACGTCGAATCGCGCTACAACCCGACGGCGCGATCGCCCAAAGGCGCGCTCGGCCTCATGCAGGTGCTTCCGGAAACCGCCGCGCGCTACGGATTCGCGGGCGACGTTCTCACGATCGAGGGAAACCTGAAGGCGGGCACGCGCTACCTGCGCGATCTGCTGACTCTCTTCGAGAATCGCCTCGAGCTGGCGCTCGCCGCCTACAACGCCGGAGAGAATGCGGTGCTGCGCCACGGGCAGCGCATCCCGCCTTACCGCGAAACGCAGCAATACATCCCGGCGGTGCTGGAGAAGTACCGCGAGTGGCAGGAGCCTTCCCCCCGGCCAAGCCAGGCGCGGCCGCGGATCGAGTACCTCCCCGGGACGCTGCTGGATCCCGCAGCCCGGCCTCGCGGGCGGACCCTGGAATCAGGATAGGTTTTCGGCCGCCCAGCGCTGCCAGCGCCAGGTGTCGGCGCACATCGCGTCGACCCCGAGCGTTGCCTGCCAGCCGAGCAGCTCGCGCGCGAGCCCCGGATCGGCGTAGCAGCGGGCGATGTCCCCGGGGCGGCGCGCCACGATCCGGTAAGGCACTTCTCTTCCGCTCGCCGCGGCGAAAGCGCGCACCATCTCGAGCACGCTGTAGCCGCGCCCGGTGCCGAGATTCACTGCAAGCGCGCCGGCGCGCCCCTGCAGCGCGCGCAGCGCTGCAAGGTGTCCGCGGGCCAGGTCGACGACGTGGACGTAGTCGCGCACGCCGGTGCCGTCCGGCGTCGCGTAGTCGTTGCCGTAGACCTGCAGCTCCTTCAGCCTGCCCGCCGCCACCTGGGCGATGTAGGGCATGAGGTTGTTGGGGATGCCGTTCGGATCCTCCCCGATCAGGCCCGAGGCGTGGGCTCCGACCGGATTGAAATACCGCAGCAACGCGACGCGCCACTCGGCATCGCTGCCCGCCGCGTCGCGCAGGATCTCCTCGATCATCAGCTTGGTGCGGCCGTAGGGATTCGCGGCGCGCAGCGGGAAATCCTCGCGGATGGGGACCGAGGCGGGCTCGCCGTAGACCGTCGCCGACGACGAGAACACGATCGTCTTCAGTCCGGCCTCGATCATGCACTCGACCAGCGCGACGCTTCCCGACACGTTGTTGTCGTAGTACGCCAGGGGCTTCAGCGTCGATTCGCCGACCGCCTTCAACCCCGCGAAATGGATGACTGCGCCGAATCGATGCCTGGAGAAGAGCTCGCGCAAGGCGCGACGATCGCGCACGTCGATCTGCGCAAACCCGGGTCGCCGCCCCGCGATCCGCGCCACGCGGTCCAGCACCGAGGCCTTGCTGTTGCACAGGTTGTCGACCACGACGACCTCGTGCCCCGCTGCGAGCAGTTCGACCGCGGCATGGGAACCGATGTAACCTGCGCCGCCGGTGACGAGGATCGGCCGGGAAATGGACATGCAGCGTGGCGACGAGGATACCACCCGGCGGGCTGAGCCCTGGACCAGGGCGCACCTCTGGGCGCTCATCCTGGCGGCATTGATCGGGACGCTCGCCCGCGTCGCCTACGTCGATCGGCCGCTCGATCACCGCCTCCTCGCCCCCTGGAGGCAGTCGGACTACACCCAGGTGGCCCGCAACTTCCACCGCGGCGACCTCAATATCCTCTACCCGCAGATCGACTGGCGGGGCGACACGCCGGGCTACGTCGAGATGGAGTTTCCGCTGGTGCCCTGGCTCGCGGCGGTCCTCGACCGCGTCGCCGGCTACCATGAAGCGTTCGTGCGATTGCCCTCGTCGATCGCGGCCGTCGCGGCGTTGCTGCTCTTTGCCTGGCTGTGCCGGCGCGTGTTGCCGCCGACCGGCGTGGTGTTCGCCGTCGCCGCGTATGCGGTGCATCCGCTGCTCGTCGCCCTGGCGACGTCGATGCAGCCGGAATCGGTCATGCTGCTGCTGTCGCTGCTCGCGATGACACTGATCTGGAGCTGGGACGAGCGTCCGCGCCGCGCGACCTTGCTCGCCGCTGCCGCCGCAATCGCCGCGGCCGTGCTGGCGAAATCACCGGCAGCCTACCTGGGACTTGCGCTCGCCTGGGTTGTCCTGCGCAAGCGCGGGCCCCAGGCGCTCACCGACCCCTGGAACTACGCCGCCGCGCTGGTGGCGCTCGTGCCGCCCCTCGCCTGGTACGCATGGGCGCACCAGTTCTGGGTGCTCTACGGCAATTCGCTCGGGGTGTCGAACGAGAGTCACTTCATCGGCTGGGACATGCTGCTGCCCCCCGGGTTCTTGCTCGGCATTCTCAAATCGGAAAGCCGCGTATTCGCGCACGCGGGTTGGCTCATCGCCGCGGCGGCGGTGATCGCCGGGCCCGGCCGCGTGCGCCTCGCCCTCATCTGGTACGCCGCCGTCTGGGTGTTCTACGTCGTGGCCGCGCGCACCTCCGGCGACGATTGGGCGAGGTACTACCACAGCATCTCCGTCGCCCCTGCCTGCCTGCTGATGGGCGCCGGGATCGCCGCACTGGCCGACGGCCGAGTGGCGGCCGGTGGATCGATCCTGTCGGCAAAGCGGCAGCGGCTGGCGGCGCTGCTGCTGGCCGGGGCGACGCTGGTGCTGCTGGTCCGTGGAACCGTCGGCATGATCAGCGGCAGGGACTCCAATGCCGCCGCTTACGAGATGTATCGCTGCGTCCTGCAGTTCCAGGCGCAGGTTTCCCCGACCGACCTCATCGTGGTGCGCGGCGGAACGATGTTCGACGAGTACGGACACCGCGTGGCCTACAACGAGCCGATGGTGTTTGCCTGGATGGATCGCAAGGGTTTCAGCCTGGCGAGCGAAGAGCTCGCCCCGGAGACGCTTGAGCGGATTGCGGCGCGCGGCGGCCGCTTCTGGTTCGCGCGCAAGGAAGACCTGGCGCGCGCCGATCTGGCGCGGGTCGTCGACACGCGCTACCGCCGCGTCGCGGAGTGCGGCGCAAGCTACTTCCTGTACGACCTGCGGAGCCGTTGATCCGGAAGGAACGCCCAAGCAGGGCTGTTCGCCGCTCGGCGGCCGGCCGGCAAGCCTCGCCGACCCGCCGGCGCCGAGAGACCATGACGAATTTTGACTTTCGAGCGGCCGTGGGACGCTCAGACGTGCGCCGCAAGTCCCGGTCATGCTTGTCATGCTTTTGTCGACCCGGGACAATCCCGGTTTGAAATCTCATCTACTCGCCTTCGAGGCTCAGGCACGGACGGCCCGCGACTCGCGACCAGGCCCGGGCCGGCTGCGCTCGGCGCGACGCGAGGAGCAGCGACTGAAGACCATCCTCACGCTGTTCGGCACCCGCCCCGAGGTCATCAAGCTGGCGCCCGTGATCCGGGCGCTCGAGGCGCGTCCCGATCGCTGGAGGACGCGCAACGTCTCGTCCTCCCAGCATACCGATCTGCTCTACCCTTTCATCGAGCGGCTCGCGGTACGGATCGACCGCGACCTTGCGGTGATGCGCCCCGGGCAGGCGCCGAACGAGATCCTGGTGCGGGTACTCGCGGCGCTGGAGCCGGTTCTGGTCGCGGAGCAGCCTGACCTCCTGCTGGTCCAGGGAGACACCACGACCGCGCTCGCCGGCGCCCTCGCGGCCTTTCATCGCGGAATACCGGTCGGGCACGTGGAAGCGGGCCTGCGCAGCGGCGACGTCACCAGCCCCTTCCCCGAGGAGATGAACCGGCGCCTGATCACGCGGCTTGCCCGCTACCACTTCGCAGCGACTTCGGAGAACGTCGACACGCTGAAGGCCGAAGGGGTCGCGGACGACTGCATCGTGCTGACCGGCAACACCGTCGTCGACTCGCTGCACCAGATCCGCGCCGGCCATGAACCCTCGGCGCGGCTGCGCGGGGTCCTCGCCCGGGTCGAGGGACGGCGCCTGGTCGCGCTGACGACCCATCGGCGCGAGAGCTTCGGCGACGTCATGGAAGGTCATCTGCACGCGCTGCGCCGCTTCGTCGGGCGCCACGAGGACCTGGCCCTGGTCTTCCCGGTACATCCGAATCCGGCGGTTCGCGCCGCCGCGCAGGCCGCGCTCTCGGGCGCCCCGCGCGTGCTGCTCCTGGAGCCGCTCGATTACCCCGATTTCATCCACCTGCTGTCGCGCGCCTGGCTCATCGTTTCGGATTCCGGCGGCGTCCAGGAGGAGGCGCCCACGCTCGGCAAGCCGCTGCTCGTGCTGCGCGAGAACACGGAGCGACCCGAGGTCCTCGACTGCGGCGTGGGACGGCTGGTCGGAAACGCGCCGGCGCGCCTCGAGGCGCTGCTTGAGGAGGCGCTGGCGGACGCCGAATGGTTCCGGCGCGCACGCGACGCCCCCAATCCGTTCGGCGCCGGCGATAGCGGCGCCCGCATCGCCGCCGCGATCGAGCGCCTGCTGGATAACGACGAGGCCCCTCGGTGCCCGACCTGAGCGCGCCGCCGGCGCAGCCGGAAGCCTCGCCGAAACGCCATCTTCTGACGATCGCGGTCGAGGACTATTTCCAGGCCGTCGCCTTCCGCAAGCTGATCGACACCAGCCGCTGGTACCGCTTCGAGCGACGCGTCGAGCGCAACACGCGCAGGGCACTCGACCTGCTCGACGAGTTCGGCGTGAAGGCGACCTTCTTCACCCTCGGATGGGTGGCCGATGAGATGCCCGAGGTCGTTCGCGAGATCGCGGCGCGCGGCCACGAGGTTGCGAGCAAGGGCTATTACCACCGCACGATCCACGAGATGACGCCGGCGGAATTCCGCGAGGACCTGCAGCGCTCGCGCGAGGCGATCGAGCGCGCGACCGGCACGCGCGTGATCGGCTACCGCATCGCCAGGGGCTACCTCGGCCTGTCGGACCTGTGGGCGCTCGACGTGCTGGCCGAGGAGGGTTTCGCCTACGACTCGAGCTTCTACCCGCGGCTGCGCTCGATCGCGGCCGAGCCCTGGCGCCGGTTCGCGTTCAGGCACCCGCACGCGGGCGCCGAGATCATCGAGTTTCCGCTCGCGACCTGGGGCTGGCACGGCTGGCTCATGCCGGTGGCGGGTGGCGCTTACCTGCGTCACCTGCCGCACCCGTTCATCAGCCGCGCGCTCGACTACTGGCATCGCAACTTCGCCTCGCCGCTGGTGATGTATTTTCACGTCTGGGAGCTCGATCACGAGCTGCCGAAGATCACCGCGGCGCCCGGCTACGCGCGGATGCGGCAGTATCGAAATCTCGAGCGCATGCCCTCGATCCTCCGCTTCTATCTTCTGCGCTATGCCTTCGAGCCGGTTCGCGACCGGATCGGGGTCGCGCCCGAGCCCGCGGCGCGGCGGGAGAAAACCAGGCCGAGTCCCGAACGCGTGGCGGTGGTCGGCGCGCGCCGAACTCCCGTCACGCTGGTCATCCCCTGCTTCAACGAGGAGATGGTGCTCCCCTATCTGCGCAATACCCTGCGGCGCGTGGCGACCGAGCTCGGCTCGAGCTACGAGTTCCGCTACGTCTTCGTCGACGACGGCAGCAGCGACGGCACCTGGGCGGCGCTTGCGAGGGTGTTCGGCCCGCTCGCCGGCTGCCGTTTCCTCAGGCACGACAGCAACCGCGGCGTTGCGGCCGCGATCCTGACCGGCATCCGGAGTGCGGAGACCGAGGTGGTGTGCTCGATCGACTGCGATTGCACCTACGACCCGCACCAGCTCCGCGACTTGATTCCCAGGCTCGAGGACGATGTCGCACTGGTGACGGCGTCGCCGTATCACCCCTCGGGACGGGTCCTGAACGTCCCGCCGTGGCGGCTGCTGCTCTCGAAGTGTCTCTCCGCGCTGTACCGCCGCGTGCTGCGACACGAGCTGCACACGTACACCAGTTGCTTCCGAGCCTACCGGCGCAGCCTGGTGCAGGACGTCTCGATCCGCGAACGGGGCTTCCTCGGCGTGGCGGAGATGCTCGGGGAGCTCGACCTCCAGGGCAAGCGCATCGTGGAGCAACCCGCCGTGCTCGAAGTGCGCCTCCTGGGACACTCGAAGATGAAGCTCCTCCCCACGATCTGGGGACACGTCCGCCTGCTCTGGCGCATGGCGCGGGCGCAGCGGGACGCGATCCGCCGCCGCCCCGATGCCACGCTGCCGACGCCGATGCCTCACGGGGGGCCGGAGTAGATGCCGACCCCGCGACCGCTGGCCGAACCCCGCGCGCCCCTCGACCTGCCCTCGGACCAGGACGCCAGCGGCCGTACGCTCGGGGCCGAGGAAATCGAGCGCGTGACGGAAGCGATCCTGAGCGGGACGCTCACCTCGACCAAGGGGAAGTTCACCCGCGGCTTCGAGGAGCGGTTCGCCGCGCTCTGCGGCGCCGCGCACGGCTGGGCCTGCGCCTCGGGCTCGGCGGCGATTCACACCGCGGTCGCCGCCATCGACCCCGAGCCGGGTGACGAAATCGTCACCTCTGCGGTCACCGACATGGGGGCGTTGGCGCCGATCCTCTACCAGGGGGCGATTCCGGTGTTCGCCGACGTCGATCCGCGCACCTGCAACCTCACCGCGGATTCGGTCCGCGCCCGCCTTTCGCCGCGCACCAAGGCAATCATCGTGACGCACCTTTTCGGCAACCCGTGCGAGATGCGCGACATCCTGGCGCTCGCCCGCGAGCACGGCCTTCCCGTGATCGAGGATTGCGCGCAGGCGTTTCTCGCCAGCGCCGAGGGAAGGCGCGTGGGATCGCTCGGCGCGATCGGCTGTTTCAGCCTGCAGCAGGGAAAGCACATCACCGCCGGCGAGGGCGGAGTGGTCGTCACCAGCATTGCCGAGCTGTCGCGCCGGTGCTTTCTTTTCATCAACAAGGCGTGGGGCTACGGCGACCCGCAGCCCGACCATTACTTCCTGGCGCTCAATTACCGCATGTCGGAGCTGCAGGGCGCAGTGGCGCTGGCGCAGCTCGACAAGCTCGAAGGCGTGGTGCGCCGGCGCCGGCAGATGGCGGCACGCCTGACGCGGCTGCTGCAGGACGTTCCGGGCGTAGCCACGCCGTGGGTGGCTGCGGGCAACGAGCACGTGTACTGGAAGTACTGTCTGCGCGTCGACCCGAGGGTGATTCGCGGCGGCTCGCCCGAGCTAGGCCGGCGGCTGAAAGAGCGCGGCGTCGCGTCAACGCCGCGATACATCCAGAAGCCGGCGTTCCAGTGCGAGGTCTTCCGGGCCCAGCGCACCTTCGGTCGGAGTCGCTGGCCTTTCACACTGGCGCGGCCGGAGGCGCTGGACTACTCGCCGGCACGGTTCCCGGGTACGTTCGAGGCGCTCGAGCGCATCCTGGTGCTGCCGTGGAACGAGCGCTATTCGGAGGAGATCGTCGACGCGCTGGCACGCGAGATCCGCGAAGCGGTGCGGGGTGCCCGGTCGTGACGCGCGGGCCTTTGCGACTCGGCCTGGTCGGCGCCGGCGCGATCTCGCATTCCTACGTGCAGGCCTTGCGCGGCTCTGACACGGCGCGCATCGCCGCGATCGCCGACCTCCGGCCCGAGGCGGCGAAGGCGCTCGCCGAGATCGTGAGTTGCGCGGCCTACGATTCGCACGAGAAGCTGGCGGACGAGGCCGCTGTCGAGGCCGCGATCGTCTGCACTCCGCCGAGCAGCCATGCCGCGATCTGCCACGCTCTCTTCGCCCGCGGAATCAGCGTGCTCTGCGAGAAACCCCTCGCCATCGAGGCGCACAGCGCAGCGCAGATGATCGAGGCCGCGGAGCGTGCGCGCGTGGTCTTCACCATGGCGTCCAAGTTCCGCTACGTCGACGATGTGATCCGCGCCAAGAGCTTGCTGGCGTCGGGCTCCCTCGGCGAGATCGTGCTTCTCGAGAACGCCTTCACCTCCCGCGTCGACATGTCGCGTCGCTGGAACTCGGACCCCGCGGTCGCCGGGGGCGGAGTGCTGATCGACAACGGCACCCACTCGGTGGACATCGTGCGCTATTTTCTCGGTCCCATCGAGGCGGTCGAGACGATCGAGGGCAAGCGCATCCAGGGTTTGCCGGTGGAGGACACGGTGCGGGTCCTGTTCCGGACGACGTCCGGCGTGCTCGGAGGCATCGACCTCTCGTGGAGCGTCAACAAGGAACTCGAGAGTTACATCGACATCTACGGCTCGCACGGCACCGTCCGCGTCGGCTGGCACGAATCGAAGTACCGGCTGCACTCGAGCCCGGACTGGATCGTCTTCGGCAGCGGCTACGACAAGCTCAAGGCTCTCCGGCGGCAGGTGGAGAACTTCTGCCAGGCAGTACGCGGGGCGGAGCGGCTGCTGATCGATTCCGAGGACGCCCTCGCCTCGGTACAGGTGATCGAGGCCGCCTATCGATCGGTGCGCCGGGTCGGCTGGGTGGCGGTGGCCGCTGCAGACGGCAGCACGCCGCGCGAGCAGGTTGCGGCGCGGGCATGACGGCGCGAATCCATCCGACCGCGCGTATCGAGGAAGGCGTGGAGATCGGCCCCGGCACGGCGATCTGGGATCACGTGCACGTTCGCGGTCCGGGCACGCGCATCGGTGCCGGGTGCATCGTCGGCGAGAAGACCTACATCGCCTATGGAGTCAGGATCGGCGACCATGTGAAGCTGAACGCGTTCGTATATGTCTGCAACGCGGTGACCATCGAGGACGGGGTGATGGTCGCCGCCGGCACCGTCTTTACCAACGACCGCTTGCCGCGCGCCGCGACCGCCGACTTGCGGCAGCTGCGAAGCTCGGCACCCGACGCGCATACCCGCCCGACCCTGGTGCGCGAGGGCGCGACGCTCGGCGCGGGCTGCGTCGTCGGCTGCGATCTCGAGATCGGGCGCTTCGCCATGATCGGGATGGCCTCGGTCATCACCCACTCGGTGCCCGACTTCCACCTCGTTGTCGGGCATCCGGCGCGCTCGATCGGTCTGGTCTGCCGCTGCGGGGAGCCGTTCGCGCGCTTCGCGCCCGGTGCAGGTCCGGCGGCGGGTGAGTACGCTTGCAACGCCTGCGACCTGCGCTATGACGTCACGGCGGAACGCGTCCGCGAACTCCCGCCACCGCTCGAGCGCGCAACGCCCCCGCAGTGAGCGCGGCGCGGCGCGCAAGCCACTGGGGCATTGTCGGCGGCGGCATGCTCGGCGTCACCCTGGCGCACCGCTTGGCGCAGCAGGGCAAACGCGTGACCCTGATCGAGGCCGCGCCGCAGGTCGGCGGTCTGGCGAGCGCCTGGCGGCTCGGGGATGTGGTCTGGGACCGGCATTACCACGTCACGCTCCTGTCCGATGAGTGCCTGCGCAAAGTGCTGGCCGAGCTCGACCTCGAGCGGGAGATCGAGTGGACCGAAACGCGCACCGGCGTCTTCGCCGGCGGTCGCATGTACTCGGTATCCAATACCCTCGAGCTACTTCGCTTCCCGGTGCTCGACTGGACCGACATCCTGCGACTCGGCGCGACGATCCTGTGGGCTTCCCGGATCGAGGACTGGAAGCGCCTGGAGGAGATCCCGGTCGCGGAATGGCTCAGGCGCTGGTCCGGCCGACGCACATTCGAACGCTTCTGGCTCCCGCTCCTGCGATCCAAGCTCGGCGAGGCCTACACCGAGACTTCGGCGGCCTTCATATGGGCGACCATCCGGCGGCTGTACGCCGCACGGCGCTCGGGCATGAAAAGAGAGATGTTCGGGGCGGTGCGCGGCGGCTATGCGCGCGTCCTGGAGCGGTTCGCCCAGCGGCTCGATGCCGATGGCGTGCGCCTTCTCGTCGATACGCCGGTCGCCCGGGTCGAGCCGGCGGGCGAGGTGGTCCACGTCGCGCTGCGCCGCGGCGTAACCGAAACGTTCGATCACGTGGTCGTGACCGCCGCGGCGCCGGTCGCGGCGCAGTTGTGCGCCGGGCTCTCGCCGGACGAACGGCAGCGCCTCGCCGGCGTGCGCTACCTCGGGATCGTCTGCGCGTCCGTGCTTCTGCGCAAACCCCTCTCCGGCTTCTACGTCACGAACCTGCTCGACCCGGGGCTGCCGTTCACCGGCGTCATCGAGATGTCGGCGCTGGTGCAGCCCGAGCATTTCGGCTGGCGCGGGCTGGTCTATCTGCCGCGCTATCTCGATCCCGGCGACCCGTTCTTCGAGCGCACGGACAGCGACGTCGAGGACTTGTTCCTCGACGGCCTCGGTCGCGTCTACCCCCAGGTCCGGCGCGACGACGTGCTCGCCTTCCGCATCTCGCGGGTGCGGCACGTCATGCCGCTGCCGACGCTCGGCTATTCCAAGCGCCTGCCGCCGATCGACACCGCCGCGCCGGGGCTGCATTTCGTGAACTCGGCGCACATCCTGAATGGAACGCTCAACGTGAACGAGACCGTGCAGCTCGCCGAGCACGCCGCGCGGCGCTTTGCCGGCGTGTCATGAAGCCGATCGCGAGCCTGTCGCTCGACCTCGACGACGAATGGTCCTATCTCAGAACCCATGGCGATCAGGGTTGGGAGGCGATGCCCTCGTATCTCGACCGCGTGGTGCCCCGCATCCTCGAGGTCCTGGCGCGACGCGGCCTGAAGATCACGTTCTTCGTGGTCGGGCGGGATGCGGCGCTGGAACGAAACCGGGAGGCGCTGCGCATGCTGGCACAGGCCGGGCACGAGATCGGCAACCACTCGCTGCGGCACGAACCTTGGCTGCACCTCTACTCCGAGGAAGAACTCGATCGCGAGCTGGCCGAAGCCGAAATGCACATCGAGGCCGCGACCGGGCGGCGACCCGATGCCTTCCGCGGGCCAGGCTACAGCCTTTCACAGGCCACGTTGCGCGTGCTCCTGCGCCGCGGCTACCGGTACGACGCGAGCACCCTGCCCACGTTCCTCGGGCCTCTCGCGCGCGCCTACTACTTCATGTCCGCGACGCTCGATCGCGAAGAGCGGCGCAAGCGGGCGCGGCTTTTCGGCACGGTGCGCGACGGCCTGCGCCCCCTGCGGCCCTACCGCTGGCAGCTCGCCGAGGGCACCCTGCTGGAGATTCCGGTGACGACGTTCCCCGGGCTGCGCGTGCCGATCCATCCCAGCTACGTGATCTATCTGAGCGTCTTCTCGCCGCCGCTCGCGCGCGCCTATTTCGGGGCCGCGCTCCGCGCCTGCCAGCTCGCCGCAATCGAGCCCTCGATCTTGCTCCACCCTCTCGATTTCCTCGGCGCCGAGGACGTGCCCTCGCTTGCTTTCTTCCCCGCGATGCGGCTGTCCGCGGCGCAGAAGCTCGAGCGGGTGGAGCAATGCCTCGAGCGACTCCAGGCGCGCTACGATGTGCGCAGCCTCGGCGAGCACGCCGCTGCCGCGGGCGGTCGAAGGACGCTGCCGCTGGTCGCGCCGCAGTTTGCTCCGGCGCCGCCGGATTGAGCGGACCGGGTAGGCCCCTGCCCGGTGCCCGGACGGCTCACCGAACCGGGCCTCGAAATCTACGCGGGCCTGTGGTAGAAGGGCAGCCAGACAAAAATTTGCAACCACCCTCCCCGCGAACCACGAGCGGTAAGGTAGAGTGTCAGCCCCTTGATCCCCCATTCCCCGCGCCAGGTGCGCAGCGACCTCGATCGCGACATTGAGCCGCTCGTCGTGGGCGGCGTGCGCCACGGCGCGAGCGCGATTCCGGCGAGAGCCGACGTCGTCGTCGTCGGCGGCGGCCCGGCCGGAAGCAGCACTGCGGCCCTGCTGGCGAAAGCCGGTGTCGACGTCGTCCTGCTCGAGAAGGTGAAGCATCCGCGCAACACGGTCGGCGAGAGTCTGATTCCCCATTTCTGGAAGTTCGCCGACAAGGTCGGGGTCTCCAGGGAGATCGAGCAGGGCGGCTACCTGAAGAAAGCCGGCGGCATCACGGTGTGGAAAGGCAAGATCCACCAGTTCTCGTTCGAGAAGTTCGGTTACAAGCGCCCCGCGCTCCACGTCGAGCGCGATCTTTTCGACGACATGGTCTTGCGTCACGCGCAGGCGAGCGGCGCGCGCGTGTTCGAGGAGACTGCGGTGACCCGCGTCGACCTCGCCGACCCCGCGGCGCTCAAGGTGCACTACGACGACCGCCGCGGCGGGTCGTCCAACCCGGGGCTCCTCACCTGCAAGTATGTAGTCGACGCGAGCGGCCACAATGTAGTTCTCGCAAAGCAGTTGGGCTCCCGCGTGATCGTCGGCCGCGGGCAGCAGGAATACATGGCGCTCTGGGGCTACTTCGAGGACGCGCGCTACGTGGGCGCGGACGGCAAGAGCTACGGACCCGAGTGCTTGCCGGGAATCAAGCCGGTCACCTTCGTGGTCTCCTACGAGGACGGCTGGATCTGGCACATCATCCTGCGCGAGCACACCAGCGTCGGGCTCGTGATCAACACCAGCAGCATCAAGGGCATGAAGCGGCCCCAGTACGAGGCCTACTTCAAGCGTATCGTCGAGTCAACGCCTTACCTCCGCGAGCTGCTGCGCACTGCGAAGTTCAAGGAAGGCTCGATCCGCTTCATGCACGACTACTCGTACTACCTCACGGAGGTCTGCGGCGAAGGCTGGTTCTGCATCGGCGACGCAGGCGGTTTCGTCGACCCGATCTTCTCGCACGGCGTGCAGGCGGCGTTCTACAACGCGAACGTCGTCTCGGTGCTGGTCAAGGGGTCCCTCGACCGCCCGTCGCGCGCCCAAGAGTATCGCCGGCACTTCGACCGGCGCGTGCGCCAGTACTACGGCTTCTCGCGTTCGCTCGCGCTCGGCGATTTCGGGGGTGACGGCGTCGACGCCGGGCTGGTCAAGGCGCTCATGAAGCAGATGCCGCCGATCGAGCTCGAGATGATGCTCGTCGCATCGTGCATCTCGGACCGCTCGACCAACTTCCGCAACATGGCGAGAGAGGCGGGCGTGCTCGGAGAGTTCGGCGACGGATTCATCTCCGGCCGGCATCGCTACCTGCCCGCCCTCGAGCTCTGAGCGGATCCCTTTGCCGCGCTGCCGGCGCGGGCGCGCAGGGCGATTCTAGAGCCCGAGTTCGCGGAGAACCGATTCCTTGAGGTCCTGCAGCTCCGGGCTCGACAGCTTGCGCGGCTGAGGGAAAGGCACGTCGAATACGCCTTGGATCGTGGTCGGGCGCGCAGACAGCACCATGATGCGGTCGGCCATGTGGATCGCCTCTTCGACGTCGTGAGTTACCAGCAAGCTCGTACGACGCTCCTCTGACAGAATGCGAAGCAGCTCGATGCGCATCCGATAGCGCGTCATCGCATCTAGCGCCGCGAGCGGTTCGTCCATGTAGAGGATCTCCGGCTTCACGACCAGCGCCCGGGCCACCTCCACCCGCTTCAGCATCCCGCCCGAGAGCTCGTGGGGGTAGGAGTTTTCGAAACCCTTCAATCCGACCAAGCCGATGTAGTGATCGGCGAGCGGCCGGCCGTCGGCGTGTCCGTTGAGCCCGAACATCAGGTTTTGCCGCACCGTGAGCCAGGGGAATACCGAACCCTGCTGCGAGATCACGATGCCCGTGGGGCTTGGCCGGGTCATCGGCGAGCCGTTGACGGTGACTTGTCCATGGTCCGGGCGATCGAATCCGGCGATGATGTTCAACAGCGTGGTCTTGCCGCACCCCGAGGGGCCGACCACGGCGACGAACTCGCCATCGGCGACCGAGAAATCGATCCCCCGGATGACCTCGAGGGGGCCTTTCTCCGTGATGAAGCTCTTCGTTACATCCTTGACCGACAGCTTAGCGCGCATAACGCCACCTCACGACCTTGAGCCCTTCGAGCTTACGCATCGTCCCGTCCAGCAGCAGCCCGGTCAATCCGATGATCGCCATTCCCGCGATGACGAGGTCATATCGATTCCCTGCATTTCTAGAATCGATGATCAGGTAGCCCAAACCGGACTTGAGCGCAATCATCTCGGCTGCGACGACCACGAGCCAGGCGACGCCGAGACTGATCCTCATTCCCACGATGATCTGCGGCAGCGCCGCCGGAACTACTACCTGGCAGAACAACCTGAGCCGCGACACGCCGAAGTTCTCCGCCGCACGAAGATACTGGCGTTCGATCGTGTGCACGCCCGCCGTCGTCTGCACCGCCGTCGGAAACAGCGAAGAGAGGAAGATGAGGAAGATGGGCGAAACGTCCCCCACGCCGAACCACAGGATGGCGAGCGGAATCCAGGCGATCGGAGAGATCGGCCGCAGGATCTGCATGATCGGGTTCAACGTCGTGTATGCGCCCGCGACCCACCCCATGAGAAGACCGAGCGGAATGGCGAGCGCGGTCGCGAGGAGAAAGCCCGTGCCGACCCGGAAGAGAGACGAGCCGATATGGTTCCACAGCGTTCCCTGCTCCGCGATCTCGAGCGTACCGGTCACGACCTGCCACGGCGTCGGAAAGATGACGCTTTCGCTCTCCACGACGACCACCCACCACGCCGCCACGAGGACTGCCACCAGCGCCAGCGGCGGAACCACATTCTTGACGTAGACCGAAATATTGTCTCTCATACAGTTCACCCATTCATCCTTAGCATCGAGCTCGCTCGCCAGAGAGCGAGCTCCCACCATCGCGGCTTCGGCGCCACGAAGACGGTCAATGTGCCGTTCACGTGCGCCGTGCACGCAAAGTCGTATCTCGACGCCACGTTGAAGGGCAGCCGAAAGCCCTGGCCCGGCATCATCAGCACCGGGCCGAACATCTGGGGCACGTCGTCTTCGTTCTTCATGACCAGGACGTCCTTGATGCCGAGCGTCAGGTGGATCACCGGGGGCAGGGTGTCGAACTTCTCGCCGGCGACCTTGCGCGCCCAAGTACCCTTTGGAATGACATAGATCACCTCCCTGAGCTCCGGACCCACGGGTGTCAGCCCCGCCCATGCGACTGTGCCGAGTGCGGCGCAGGCGAGCACGCCAAGGATCCAGAAACGGCCGCCGCTTCTCACTCGTCACCTCACCGTCGCGCGCACCGGAACCCTTCCGGCCCCGTCAAATCGAAGCACGAGCTCGACTACGCTATTGGGCTTCAAGTCGTGCTTCAGGTTGAGCAGCATGATGTGGAAGCCCCCGGGTTTCAACTCGACCCTCCCGCCCGCCGGGACCTCGATCCGCTGCACCCGGCGCATTCCGGTCATGCCGGATTGCTGGTAGGTCTCATGCACCTCGACAGCCTCCGCCGCATCGCTGCCGGCAGCGAGCAGTGCATCCGGCATGTTGCCTGCGTTGACAATCGTGGCGTAGACGGCGCTGTTGCCCCCGCCCGTCAGCATCGCGGCGCGGCGCGCCCAGGGCTGCTCGACACGGAGGTCCGGGGCACCGGACTGGCCGACGACCGCAGCGGGCGTTGCGAGCGCGGCCGTCAAAAACAGGGACACGAGCTTGCCGTTCATCGACCCACTCAATTCCTCAGCAGGACACCGATATCATTCACGATGTCGTCCACGGATCGCCCGCCGAACGGCATCATCGACCGCAGCTTCCCGGTGCGGTCGATGAAGTAAACGAACGATGAATGGTGTACCAGATAGGCCGCGTGACTACCCGCGATCGGCTGCTTAGAGATCTGGATCCCGTAGGCCTTGCGCACATCCGCGAGCTGCGTGGGCGAACCGGTCGCGCCGATAAACGTCGGGTCGAAGGCCGTCACATAGTCCCGCAGTCGCTCCACGCTGTCCCGCTCGGGGTCGACGGTGACATAGATGACCTGAAAATCCTTACCGACCGCGCCCAGCTTCTTGCGGGCTTGCGCCAGTTCGGCGAGTGTGGTCGGGCAGACGTCGGGGCACGAGGTGTACCCGAATCCCAGTGCGACAACTTTCCCGAGATGCCGACTCAGCTTGAGTTCGCGACCGTCCGACCCTTGCAGCGCGAAGTCCGGAGCCAGCCGCGGCGGCTCGAACACCCCGAACTTGAGCGGGGTCTGCGCGGCAACACCGTAAGAGGCCGCGAGCAAGCACGGCACGAGCAGCATTTGCAGCACGCGGCGCATTCGTTCTTGCCTAGACCGCGAACCTGACGCGCGCAGGGTTTGCGCTCTTGATGAAGCTCTCGTCGATGTAAGACTCGTACGGCACGTGGCGCTTCATCGTGCCAGCCTCGATCGAAAGCCGCATCAGCTCGTCGAACTCGGACTTGACGAGCTTCAGGTCGCCGTAGGTCACCCGGTCCGCGGGGTTTTCCATCACGAACTTGAGCACGTTCACGTCCTGGTTGAAGAACTGCGGCTTGGCCGCGATCTCGATGCCCTTGAGGCGATTGATCGGCCCCTGGTCGAGCCAGACTCCGGCCGCAAGCACGTGGTTGACCAGCTGCTGGACCAGCGGACGGTTCTTCCGGATCAGCTCCTCGCGCACAGTAAGGACGCAGCAGATGTAGAGCGGCCATTCGTCGCGCGTCATGCTGAGAGGTCTTGCATATCCTGCGCGCTGCGCGACGGCGCCGAACGGCTCCCCGACCGCGTAGGCATCCACGGCTTTGGCGTAGAGAGCCGCGGGCATGTCCGGGGGCGCCATCTCGACGACGTCGACGTCCTTCTCGGCCATGCCCTCCTTCTGCAGCACCCTGCGCAGGAACAGATAGTCGACGGCGAAACGACTCGGGATCGCGACGCGCTTGCCCTTGAGACTCTTGAAGTCCCTGTAGGGCGAATCGGTTCGGACCATGATGACCGCCCCCGAGCGGTGGCCCAGGGCGACGGTCTTCACCGGGATCCTCTTGTCGGCGAGATCCATGATGAGCGGCGCCAGCATGTAGGCTGCCTGGAGGCGGCCCGACATGAGGGACTCCTTGAGCTCGGGCCAGCCGCTGTACTTGGCGAACTCGAACGGTCGCGCCGAGGCCTTCCCTGCCGCCGCGTCGCTCTCGCTGGTCATCATGCAGGCGATGGGAAGGGTGAGGTTGCATGTCACAGGCAGACCGCCCACCGCCAATGCACTCTGCCCCAGGGCGGCGCGCGGCAATGCGCCCAGGGGAAGCACGGCCGCGGCCGCTCCCAGCAGCATGCGGCGGCGGCGATGGAAATGGCTGCTTGCCCGATTGTCACAGTTCACGTCGATCCTCCACTCGTTGGAACGAAAACACCGCGCAACCGCCCCGCTCCCATGCGCGGCTGGCGGCATTGTATGAAAACCGGGCCCCCTCTTCCATAGGCGTAGAGTTAGGTACCATAGGTGATGACAATATATTACGGTTTGCCGGCTTGCCATAGGCGCGAGGCCGCGTATCATAGGAAACCCCCGCAGCCTTGCGGCAGGGCCGTGATCAGGCCGCGCGATTTCCCTTGAACGATCAGTGACATGACCACGCCGAAAAAGACCGAGGCGCTCGTGATCGGAGGCGGCCCGGCGGGGGCCACGACGGCGATGCGCCTGCTCGAGAAGGGTATCCGGCCGCTGCTTGTCGAGCGCGAGCGCTTCCCGCGCTACCACATCGGCGAGTCGATGACCGGCGAGTGCGGGGCGATCGTCCGCGAGCTGGGGTTCGGTGAGCGCATGGTCCGCGATGGTCACCAGGTGAAGCAGGGCGTGTGCGTCTTCGGCGCGCGGGCGGGCGCCGAATCGTGGTGGGTCCCGGTCATGCAGCGCACCGGGGACGGAGCGTTGCGCGAGCAGGTGACCTACCAGGTGCGGCGCAGCGTCTTCGACGCGATGCTGCTCGAGGAGGCGGTCGGCCGCGGCGCCGAGCTGATCGCAGGGCGCGCGGTACAGCCGATCATGGGCGAGGACGGAGCGACGCTGCGAGGGGCCAAGATCGAGACTGCGGCGGGCACGGTGGACATCCAGGCCGACATCACCCTGGACTGCTCCGGACAGGCGAGTTTTCTCGCCAGCCAAGGAGTCACCGGCCCCAAGTACCTGGGCGCGTACGACAAGCAGATCGCGATCTTCTCCCAGGTCGCCGACTACGTCCGCGGGGACGGCTCCGACCGCATGCGCCAACCCGGCAATACCCACATCTTCTACACGAAGAAGTACCGCTGGGCGTGGGCCATCCCCATCGACGGCGAGATCACCAGCATCGGGGTGGTGGTTCCCTCGCAGTACTTCCGGGAGCACAAGGAATCAAAGGATGATTTCCTGGTCAGGGAGATCCGTGAGCTGAACGGGAACCTTTCGGCGCGGGTGCCCGCGCCCCGGCTGGTCGAGCCGGCGCACGCGATTCCCAACTACTCATTCCAGGTGCGCGACTTCGCCGGGCCGGGCTACATCTGCGTCGGCGACGCGCACCGCTTCATCGATCCCATCTTCTCCTTCGGCCTGTTCGCGGCCATGGCGGAGGCGGGCTTCGCCGCGAACGCGGCTGCGGAGTACCTGGAAGGCAGCGGCCGGGGTAAGCGGAATCCGTTCCGCGATCATATGACCCACGTCGAGCGCGGCCTGGACATCCTCGAGGACGTGCTCGATACGTTCTGGGAGAACCCGCTGGCGTTCGCACTGCTCGTCCACAATCGCTTCCGCGAGCCGCTGATCGACGTCTTCGCCGGCCGCATCTTCGGGGGCATGCCGAACCGCGGGCTCGACGAGGCGCTGCCCGCGTTCCGCAAGCTGCTCAAGCGCGAGCGGCGATACGGCGACGCCGACCTGATCTCGGTGCCGATCGGCTCGCGCTTCCACCCGGAGCGCGCACCGCTCTGGAACTCCGAGCTCGACAGCGTCGAGACCACCGAGCGCTGGATGCGGGACCTGTAAGCCGGTCCCGATTCCGCAGGATGTAGTTGACCTTCGCGCGGGCGAGGGCTTAGATTGCTGCGCAGCCGCGATGAACGAGTCCATCGAGATCCGGCACCTGCGCTACTTTCTGGCCGTCGCAGAAAGCGAGAATTTCACCCGTGCGGCGCGGCGCCTGAGAATTTCGCAGCCCAGCGTCTCCCAGCAGGTCGCGCAACTCGAGCGCGCGCTGCGCACCCCGCTTTTCCGCAGAATCGGTAAGCGCGTTCAGCTGACCGAGGCCGGGGTCGCATTCCGCCTGGGCGCCGAGGTCGTGCTGCGCAAGCTCGAGGACGCCTGCAAGTCAGTCCAAAACGTGGCGGGCCTGGTCACCGGGCATGTGGACCTCGGCGTCATCCCGGCGCTGCACGTCGCGTGGGTGCCGCAGGTGCTGGAGCGCATGTCGCGTGAGTACCCGGGGGTGACCGTGGGCGTGCAGGAGCAGGCTTCCACCGGGATCGAAACCGAGCTCGAGGCGGGGCGCCTTGATGTGGGCTTCGGGCTCGTCACCCGCAGCTCGCCGAATATCCGCTACGAGCACCTGATCTCCGAGCCGTTCTCGGTGCTGGTTGCCGAGGGACACAAGTTTGCCAGGCGCAGGTCGGTCGCGGTGGCCGAGCTCGACGATGAGCGGCTGGTGCTGCTGCCCGAGAGCTTCGACATGCGACGCGCCGCCGACGACATGTTCCGGCGCGCCAGGATCAGGCCCCGGGTCGCGTTCGAGATCGACAGCATCGACGCCGCCCTGAGGAGCGTGGTGCGCGCCGGAACGCCGACGCTGCTGCCGGCGATCGTGCTGCGCGGTCGCGAGGCGCTCCGGCTGCGCGCCGTCCCGCTTGCGGGCAAGTTGCCGAGCATCGACTTCGGGCTCCTCTGGCCGTCGTCGAGTGTCGCCAGCCCGGCGGCGCGCGCCGTTGCGGCGGCTCTCAAGGCAGTCCTGGACATCGCCCCCGGGCTGCGCGCAGTCCGCACCCGGGGATGACGCCCGCGAAGCTGTTCCGCCGGCGCGAGATCTGGCTGCCGACGATCTGGGGCTGGCTCGCGCTGCTCCTCGTCGGCGCCGCGGCGATCGTGCTGGTCGCCCGGAGCCTATACCCGCTGCTCGCGCCGCAGGACCTCGTGCGAGGTCGCCTGCTCGTCGTGGAAGGCTGGATGAACCCGGAGGGTCTCGACCAGGCGTTCGCCACCTTCCGGGCCGGAGGCTATGAGCACGTGGTCACCACTGGCGGGCGGATCGGCTGGCCCAAGCCGGACGCTCACGCGACGTTCGCGGAACTGGCCGCCGACTACCTGAGGCGCCGCGGCTTGCGCGAGGTGCCGGTGACGGCCATCCCCACCCCGGATTCGGCTCAGGATCGCACGTTCCTCAGCGCAGTGATGGTCCGGGAGTGGGCCAGGCAAACCGGACTCACCGTGGACGCTCTCGACGTCGTCTCCTTGGGGACCCACGCCCGCCGCTCGCACCTGCTGTACCGCCTGGCCTTCGGTCCAAACGTTGCGGTGGGGGTGCTTGCCGCGCGGTCCTCCGAGTACAACGCCGACGCCTGGTGGCGCAGCAGCTCAGGCACCCGCGATGTTATCGATCAGGCGATCGCCCTGCTCTGGGTGAAGATCTTCTTCTGGCCGCCGCCGGCGGGCACGCACGAGGAGCGCTGGGCGGTTCCGCCGAAGCGAGCTGCGCGCAGCGGCGCGTGAGGGCGTGGTCGGCCCAACCGCTATTTGCGCTCGGCTTGGCTCTGCCGGGGCGCAGGCGCGCCTTCCGTCGGTACCATCTTCTCCTTCAGCAGCAGGGAATAGAGACGGTCGGCGAGCAGGCGGTGTCCCTGGGCGTTGCTGTGCGAGTCCCAGGGCGCGATCCACAGCGACTTGCGATCCTTGACGCCGGCGAACGACCCCTGCAGGTCAAGAAGCGGAAGGTTGAGCGACCGCGCCAGATCCGCGACGCGATCGAAGGCACTCGAGCGAACCGGGCTGTCGTCGGGGGTCTCGAGCAGGATCAACGCCGGACGAACGCCGCGCGCGGCGGCCCCGTCGCGGAACCGTTCAAGCAGCGAGCGCAGTGCATCCTGCACGAAGGGCTTCAGCTTGCTGTCGAGCACGATTTTCTCCGGCAGCGGTTCGCCGGCCTCGAGCCTGATGTTCGCCCGCCGCAGCGCGCTCTGCAGGGGAGGGAACTGGTCGAGCAAGCCGTATTTCGCCAGATGGGGTAGGGAGTTGAACGTCCAATCGAGCTCCAGGCTGTAGGCGACGTAGAGGATCAGGTCGGGCCGGTACTCGTAGATCCGCTGCTCGATCATCGCGATCTTGTTCGTGGGGTTGTAGCCGCCGCCCGAGAAGTTCAGGATCTCGTACTTCTTTCCGGATCGCGGGCCCAATTCGCGGTTCAGTCGGTCCTCTACCACATTCTCGTAGGTCTCGTCGTCCTTGACGCCGGAACCGGCATCGTGCGACGAGCCGATGAGCGCGATTCGAAACGTTTCGGGACCGCGCTCCAGGGCGTATTCGCGGTCGCGCATGCCATGGCTGTTGATGGTGCGCATGGCCCCCTTGAAGACTTGCGCCGTCGACGGCACGTACTCGCCGCCGATGGCGTCGGCGCGATCCCTCGACTGGGGCGATTCGTTCCAGCCCTGGGGCCGGCCGCCGTACAAGACCCAGAGCTCGTTGTTGAAGCGGGTGGCATCGCCCAGGTCCTCGTAGTAGCCGCGTTGCAGCTTCTTGGTGTCCGCCGGGTTGAGATCCCGCTCGCGCATCTGTTTCACCAGTGTCGCCAGGTCCGGCGACACCGGCACAAGCAACGCGGGCTGGAGCGCGACGCCTATCAGCCCGCCCGCCAGGATCGTCACCAGCGCGGTCTGCCGCCAGAGGCTGCTGGTCGCGGGGCCGGCCCGGGCGCCCGCGCCGGAGACGTCAGGCGCCCTGTCGCCCAAGATCACCCTGATCACCCCCAGGCCGATCGGAATGCCCACGAGCACGGCGAGATCGAGCGGCCCGGAGTTCAGGATCGCGCGCCAGACGATCCCGATCTCTTCCAGGCTCGCAGCGTTCCACAGGGTCCACATGACGACAATGAAGCAGAAAGTGCCGGCGGTCTTCAGGCACAGCAGGACGTCCTGCCGCAAGTCCCGGACCGGGCGCTGCAGCGAGCGCACCCTGCCCTTGCGCGACTCGAGGATCACGTTCACCGTCAGGACCACGCCCAGCAGAGCCCAGAACAGCACGTCCACCAGCAGCAGGGGGAACTCGCCCCGGATCCAGAACCACTGGTAGGCGTGGAGAAACCAGTTCAGCACGGCGAGGACGAGCGTCGCCAGCGCGATCGCCATGGTGTCGCCCAGCTTGAATCCGCGCAGCCAGAAGTACACCGGGTTGAAGACCAGCTTCTGCATGAAGTCCTTCCAGTAGATGTTGATCCGGCGCCACAGGTCGGTGAAACTCGACGACAACAGGTACAGGTTGTGGGTGGCGGGCAGGCCGAAGCCGTACATGTGCAGCAGCCCGATGATGGTATGGAACAGTCCGGAGACCTTCAGGTACAGCAGGAAGGTTGCGATCATGAAGCGCGCCGCGCCGAGACCGTCCACCACCTCGCCCGGGTCGATGAGCAGCCTGTAGTAGACGAGCTTGTAGAGAACCAGGTGCACGAGACCGCGCAGCATGAACTTGAGGCCGCCCTCGTACAGGCGCAGCGCATCGTCGTTGTAGACGCTGCGCTGGAACGTCTTGTAGTCCACCAGCGGGAACAGCGGGAAGCAGACGTTCGGCAGCATGAAGAAGTACGACAGCGCGGGCGCGCCGCCGAATCGGGCCGCTCCGTGCTTGAGATCGTACAGGTAGACGACCAGGCGGAACATGAACATGGAGCCGAGGATCGGCCAGATCGTCGCCGGGATCGCGCTCGAGATGCCCGGCAGCGGCTGCGCTCTTGCCGCTGCCATCAGGGCGCCCACCACCAGCACGAGCGCAATGCGCACCCACAGCGCCGCCGGCAAATGGCACAGCGCGATGAGCAATCCGCCCGTTCCGAGCAGCCAGACCCCCTGTTCCCAGCCGAAGATCAACGGCACGCTCGCCACCGAGAGCGCGGCAAAGAAACTCTGTCGCCACCCGGCCGGAAGAAAATGGTGGATGAGAAATCCGCCCAGCGCGAGCGTCAGCACCAGCTCGACCGCTTCGCTCTCGATGTTGGTCAACCGGATCGCGGCAATGATCAGCGCGAACTGCGCGGCGATCACCGCGAGCCGCAGCAGCCGCCTGTAGGCGAGATCGCTGCGAAGCTGCTCTACGTAGGTCTGCGAGGACCCGCCTTTCTGCGCAGCGGGCTCCTTCGCGTTGAACGCCTGGCTGGCAGCTCGCATTTCGGATGGTTCGCCTAACGTCGTACGATCGAGAGAGCGGGCCGCTCCGACGGGGCGAAGGCGCGGTCCCGTTGCCGGCGGCGCCACGACGAGCGCACCGCGGGGCGGGCTACGTATGGAGGCGGTACCATAGCATGAAACCGCGCGTTCGCTGCGGCTGGTAAAATGTGATTGCGAGGCGACGCGCAGCGAGAGCGTGAAAAAGTTTGTGAAATGCGGACGGGCTCGCCGAAACGCATTCGATCACCTGATTTAAGCTGACCCGAAGAGCAGGGTGCAGCGTACTCGAGAAAGGAACCCGAGCGTGGCTGACGAAAGCGCGGTGATGGATACCGTCAAGACCTTCATCATCAAGGAATTCCTGCCCGGCGAGGATCCGGGCAACCTGACTCCGACGACGCCGTTGATGACCTCCGGCATCCTCGACTCGCTCGCCACGCTGAAACTGATCACGTTTCTGGAGCAGGAGTTCAGCGTCCAGATCGAGGCGCACGAGGCGGACGAAGAGCACTTCAACACGCTGGAGGCGATCTGCGGGCTGGTCGCCTCGAAGCGGGGCTAGCCGCAGGGACCGCGACGAGGGAGCGAGTCCGCGGGCATGATCCTCCACCAATGCCTCGACGAAGCGGCGCGCCGGTGGCCCGACCACGTCGCGATCCACGAGGCCGGCGGCGGAGGCTCGATCAGCTACCGGGAGCTCGACAGCCTGTCGAATCGCCTGCGCGACCGCCTGGTCGGCCTGGGGGTGCGCCCGGGCGATCGCGTCGGCTTCTGGATCCGGAAATCCGTCGACGCGGTGGCGACGATTTTCGGCGCGCTCAAGGCCGGCGCGGCGTACGTGCCGGTCGACCCGACCGCACCCGCGGCGCGCAACGGGTACATCCTGGCCGATTGCGCGGTGGCGGCTGTCGTCGTGGAGACGCGCTTTGCCGACGCGCTGCGCGCGGAACTCGCGCGCCAGGGCGTCGATCCGAAGGTGCTGTTGATCGGCGGCGCGGGCGGCGGCGCTCACCTGCGCGCCGCGCTCGACGAGGAAGACCGCCGCGCCAAGGCAGCCCCGGTGCACAGCGCCGAGCCGCGGCCCGAGGATCTCGCCTACATCCTGTACACCTCAGGCTCGACCGGCAAGCCGAAGGGCGTGATGCTCACGCATCGCAATGCCGTGAGCTTCGTGCAGTGGTGCTCCGAGACCTTCGCGCCGGTGCCGACCGACCGCTTCTCCTCACACGCGCCGTTTCATTTCGATCTTTCGATTCTGGACATCTATACCTGCCTGAAGCATGGCGGCACGCTGATCGTGATCGGCGAGGAGGCCGGCAAGATGCCGCTTGACCTCGCGCAGATCATCGCCGAGGCGAAGATCACCGTGTGGTACTCGGCGCCCTCGATTCTCAGCTTGATCGCCCAGCACGGAAAGCTCGGGAGCCGCAGCTACGCCTCGCTGCGCCTCGTCCTTTTCGCCGGCGAGGTGTTTCCCATCGGGCATCTGAAGTCGCTCACAAGGCAGTGGCCGCGTCCGCGCTACTTCAATCTGTACGGACCGACCGAAACCAACGTCTGCACCTTCTACGAGGTCGCGACCCCCATTCCCGACGAGCAGAGCGCCCCGGTGCCCATCGGCAAGATCTGCTCGCACCTGGAGGGCGTGGTGGTCGATGGCGAGGGAGGGATCGCGCGCAAGGGCGCCGAGGGCGAGCTCTGCATCCGCGGCGCCGGGGTCACGCAGGGCTACTGGAACCTGCCGGAGCAGTCGCGCAACGCCTTCATCACGGTCGGCACCCCGCCGGCCTACTACCGCACCGGCGACATCGTGGTGGAGACTCCCGACGGCAACTTCCGCTACCTTGGCCGCAGGGATCGCATGATCAAGAAGCGCGGCTATCGCGTTGAGCTAGGCGAGATCGAGGCATGCCTGTACCAGCACCCGGAGATCCGCGAAGCCGCCGTAGTCGCCCTGCCCGATGAGGCGCTGGGGATGAAGGTGCACGCCCACCTCGCATGCAAGGAAGGCAAGCGGCTCTCGCTCATCGAGCTCAAGACCTTCTGCTCGGAGCACGTTCCGATCTACATGATCCCCGACGTCTTCAGCTTCCACGCCGCCCTGCCCAAGACCTCAACCGACAAGGTGGACTACCAGACCCTGAAGGCGAGGAGCCAGGGTTAGTCGCGATTCGGCTCGTGTCCGACATTCGCCGTGGATTTCGCCTGGTCTGAAGAGCAGACGCAGTTCCGACAGGCCGCCGAGGACTTCGCGCGCGCCCAGCTCAACGACGACCTGCTGGGGCGGGATCGGCGCGGAGAGTTCAACCGCGCCGGCTGGAACAAGTGTGCCGAGTTCGGCATTCAGGGGCTGCCGATTCCGAAGGAGTACGGCGGCATGGGCAGCGACCCCCTGACCACCGTCGGCGTCCTGGAGAGCCTCGGCCATGGCTGCAAGGACAACGGGCTGGTGTTCTCGATCAATGCCCACTTGTGGACCCTGGAGATCCCGCTGCGCGATTTCGGCAACGAGGAACAGAAACGAAGGTACCTGCCTCGCCTGTGCGGCGGAGAGCTGGTCGGCGGCAATGCCATGAGCGAGCCGGGGTCGGGCTCGGATGCGTACAGCCTGCGCACGACCGCAGTACGCCGCGGCGACAGGTACCTGATCAACGGCAGCAAGGTTTTTGTCACCAACGGCCCGGTCGGCGACCTGTTCGTCGTTTTCGCCACGGTCGACCGGGCGAAGGGACCCAACGGCATCAGTGGCTTCCTGATCGAGAAGGGGTTTCCCGGATTCACTGTCGGCCGCAAGCTCGAGAAGATGGGCTTGCGGACTTCGCCCATGGCGGAGCTCTTCTTCGAGAACTGCGAAGTGCCGGTCGAGAACCGCCTGGGGCGGGAGGGCAGCGGCCAGGGCTTGTTTACCCACTCGATGACCTGGGAGAGGAGCTGCATACTCGCCAGTGCGGTCGGGGCCATGGAGCGGCTGCTGCAGGTCTCGATCCGTTACGCCAAGGAGCGCAAGCAGTTCGGCCAGTCGATCGGCAAGTTCCAGCTAGTGGCCACGAAGATCGTCAACATGAAGATGCGCCTCGAGGAGGCGCGCGCGGCCCTCTACCGCACCGCCTGGCTGCGCGGCATGGGCAGAAGCGTTTTTCTCGAGGCCGCGCTGACGAAGCTGACCATCAGCGAGAACTGGGTGAAATGCGCGGAGGACGCGATCCAGATCCACGGCGGCTACGGCTACATGAGCGAGTTCGAGGTCGAGCGTGAGCTGCGCGACGCGCTGGGCAGCAAGCTCTATTCCGGGACCTCGGAGATTCAGAGGATGATCGTCGCCTCGCTCCTCGGACTCTGAGCTGGAGCGGCGGCTGCCCCTAACCCTGGACACCTGGAGCACCAGCAAGGAGCTCTGATGCGACGCTGGCTGTACGTGCTCGGGGTCTCGCTCGCGTGCCTGCTCGCTCTCGAACTCTCGCTCCGCGCGCTGATGGCGATCCGGGTCGGACCAAGCGCCTTCGCCTACGGTGTTGTCCCCGACCGCGACGAGCGCCGTCCCGAGGTGCACGACAACATCGCGGTCGGCTACTCGAAGTACTTCCCGCGCCAGCATCGAGTCGACTACGACGTGCTGACTGGCGAGCGCTTCCAGGTGACGATCAATGCGCAGGGCTTCCGCGGAGCCGATTTTCCGACCTCGAAGCCTGCCGGCACGATCCGCGTGGTGACGCTCGGCGCCTCCTCCACCTTCGGCTACCACGACCGCGATGACGAAACCTACCCGCATTACCTCGAACAGGAGCTGAACCGGCAGTGCCCCTGGGGCGGCCGTTTCGAGGTGCTGAACCTGGGGATTCCGCACCTAACGGCGCAGGAGATCCTCGCGCTCTACCTGGCGGAGGTGGTACCGCTCGAGCCGGACTTCGTCACCTTCTACGAGGGTGTGAACGACGCTTCGTTCGTCGCGGACGAGCGCGGCCAGGCCCGCCAGCAGCTGCGCCGGGTCTCGCCGCTGCGCGCCGCGTTCCGCTTCGTGCGCGACCGCGTGCTGCTGGTGCGCCTCGTGGACGACGCCCTCGCCACCAAGGTCCGCACCCATTCCGCGGCAGAGGTGGCGCAATACGCGGGGCCGCGGCGCGATCGTTTCCTTCGCAACCTGGCCCGGTTGGAGGAAGAGGTCCGCGCCCGCCGCGCCACGCTGGTGGTGGCGAGCCAGCAGGCGAAGTCGGGGCTCTACGATGACGAGCGCATCCGTGGCGTGAGCTATGCGCACGAGGTGGAGCAGGTGAAGGCACTGCTCGTGCAGCAGGGTTTTCTACACTCGCCCGAGCTCCTGCTCCTCACTCACGCCGAGCTGATGCAGGACCTCAAAGCCTGGGCCGGCGCACGCGGCGTCGCCTTTGCCGACGCTGCGGCCGCGCTCGACGACCGGCGCGACCTGCTCGTGAGCTGGGTCCATCTGCTGCCGGAAGGGAACCGGGTGGTGGCGAAAGCGCTCGCCGCGCCAATCCTCGCGCGGGCCTGCCCGCGGCAGCGGTCGGCCCGCAACCCATAGGCCGGATTCTTGCGCCGGCCGCTTGACCTTACCTGTGCGCCGCGTCTCGAAAGCGGCGTCGATGACAAATGATGACAATTGGTCGCGGTCGCGAGCGCCGCGCGTCGAGCGCTTCTCTCGCGAGTTCCGACAGCCCGTGATAGGATAAAAAATGCCCTCCGAAGCGCCAAGCAAGAGCATCCGACTGCATGCGCCGCGAGCGTCGCGCGGGTTGGTCTCGCCCGCGGTGCACCGAACTGTGGCAGATCCCTCGTTTCTTCTTCTTTATTCGCCGCTGCAGTTCGGGGAGAACGAGATGGCCAAGCCCGACGGCTCGCTCAGCCTGCCGTATCTGGCGGGGGCGCTGCGCGCCGCCGGATTCCAGGTTGCGTTGCTCGATATCAGCGTGGGGAACGACAAGGACGACCTGCGCGAGACGTTTTTCAAACCGACCGCGCTGCCGAGCGGCCTTTTCCGGCTCGGCATGTCGCCGACCCGGATCCTCGAAGAGGCCGCGAATTACGACATCATCTGCATTTCTTCGATCTTCACGGCCCAGACCCGGATGGTCTTGGATACCGTCCGGCTGATCAGGCGGGCTTTCCCCGGGAAACTGGTGGTCGCGGGCGGTGTAAACGCCCGCAGCTTGGCGGCGCGGTTCTTTGACGCCGGGGTGGACGTGATCAGCCTGTCGGAAGGCGATCGCACCATCGTCGAGATCGGCGAGGTCTTGCGCAGCGGCAGCAGGGATTTTCGAAGCGTCCCCGGAATCGCGATGCGCGTCGATGGCCGGATCGTCTCGACTCCGCGGGTGCACGTCATCGACGATCTCGACGAGCTTCCGGTGCCGGCGTGGGATCTGCTGCCGCTGGACAAGTACTGGGCCATCTCGCGGCCTCATGGAGGGGACTTCCCGCCCGGGCAGATCATCCGTTACGCCGAGATCATGACGTCGCGCGGCTGTCCCTTCGCCTGCACGTACTGTCACGTCTCGAAGGAGAGCGAGGACCAGGAGACCGGCGCCATCGGATCCTACCGAGTCAAGAGCCTCCAGCGGGTCGTGAGGGAGCTCGAGATCCTCAAGAGCCTCGGCGTCGAGTACGTATTCGTGGAGGATGACAGTCTGCTCGCGAAGAAGAAGCGGATCATCGATATCTTCCGCGCGATGCGAGGCATGGGGCTGCATTTTGCCGACGTGAACGGGGTGAACATCGTCCACCTGTTCACGAACAGCGGTGGCCGGCTGGTGCCGGACCGGGAGCTGCTCGAGACCATGGTCGAAATCGGATTCGAAACCCTGACGCTCCCGTTCGAATCGGCGAACCAGAGGATTCTCGATCGTTATGCCACGCGCAAGTGGCGCACCGATCGGTGCGACACCGTGGCGCTCGTCAAGGCCTGCGAAGAGGTCGGGCTGACCGTAGGCGGCAACTTCATGATCGGGTATCCCGATGAGTCCCGCGAAGAGGTCTTCACCACGATCGAGTTTGCAAAAAGGCACATGGATGCGGGTCTCAACGTGGCCCTGTTCTTCTGCGTGATCCCGTACCCGGGCTGTAAGCTGTTCGACGAGGCGATCGCGAGCGGGCAGCTGGAGGAAGACTTCGACCCCGACATCATGAAGTGGACGAATCCTGTGCTGAAGAACACCGCGATCAGTGCGGAGGATCTCATGGACATCCGCCGCCAAGCCTGGATCAGCTGCAACCGGCCCGAATACATCGCCTACAAAACGGGGATGAACGTCGAGAAGCTCGCCAGCGCGGGCGCGAGTTCGGCGCGATAGTCCGGCCCTTCTCGAGCCGCTAGCCGGGTTTAGCCCTGCGCTACGGCCACGATCGAGACAAGGTCCCCCAACCCGTACGACACGCCCAGTCGGCCCAGCCCCGACCGGCCGAGAGCTCGCAGCGCAGGTGCGAGGGGCGGCGCCTTCTCCGCGAGGACGCCGAGCGCCCACCCCACGCTCACCCGCTTTGACGTGCGAACCATCGCCTGCGGACGGAAGCCGGTACGCTCGAGCATGCGCGCAAGACTCCGGCGGTCGAGGAGCCAGAGGACCGAGGGCGGCGTAATTTGCTGCCAATAGCGCCCGCAGAGGCGCGCGATTAGGCTGCCCCGGTCCCAGGTTTCGACAATCAGGGTTCCGCCCGGGCGCAAGCAGCTGCGCGCGGCGCGCAGGGCCGCGATCGGCTCGCGCATGTGCTCGAGCACCTGAAACAGGGACACGATGTCGATCCTGCCTGCGGACCCGTGCTGCGCCTCGGCAAGCGTCGGGAAAACATCCAGTGCAAAGCGTTCGCGCGCGACCGCGCGCGCCCATGCACTCGGCTCCGCCCCGAGCACGCCGAAGCCGGTCTGTCGGGCTTCATCCAGGGTGAAGCCCGCAGCGCAACCGACATCGAGCCACACTCCGGGAGGAACCGCGCCGAAGCGCCGCGCGAGCGCGATGCGAGCCCTTGCATTGACCCGGTGATGCTCCTCGTCGGCGAGATAGTCGACATAGCCGCCACGACCTGCGCCCTTGAAATAGGCTTGATCGAAGAAGGTTTTCGCCCAACCCTTGGGTGGCAGCGGATCGAGCCATACCGCGGAACACTCGGCACAGGCTCGGTAGCGCCACTCCCGGCGCCGCAGCCAGGGCACGCTATTGTTGGAGCCGCAGATCCCGCAAGCCTCGGTCATCGGCTTTCGTCCGGGCGCGCGCGGTGAGACCGTCGGGGCGCGCGTCCCCTACCACGAGCGCTCATAGATCTCGTAGATCTCACTCCCATCCGCGGACGTCATCGGACGAGCCTTCCGGTAGTGCTTGGCAAGGAATCGCCGAAGCGCTTGAGCTCCGCGACTGTCGCCGCCCAGCCACTGCTTTCCGATCCCAGCGCTGATAAGGCACCAGCGTGGCGGTGTGCGCCGCAAGTCGTCTTCGAACAGATCGATCCAGCGATCGGCCATCGGCAGCGGAGGCTGCGCATTGATCAGCACCGGCGCGTAGTAGAAGCGCGTCGGCTGCGCCCTGCGGGAAAGGAAGTTCATGGAACTCGCCCTGCCCAGCACGAGAACGGTCTCACCGGGCGGAACGTCGCGCTCGAACCGCCGGGCGAGCGCGACCGCTTGCGCCACGTTCAGGCCGTCGAGCTCGAGGAACGCGGTCAGATGAAGGGCGTAGTCGTCGCGCAGCAGTGCAGTCGGCAATGTCGCGTAGCCATCGTAGAGCTTCTTGGCCCCGGTCGTGACCACGAGCAGGAGCAGAAACGCGGCCAGAATCCTGAACCACGAGCGCTCGCCCTCGACGCGGCTGCGGTCCAGGCACCGGCCGAGAGTGACCGCGGCGAGGCCGGCAATCGACATGTAGCAGGGTCCGAGGTGGTACATGAAGCCGCGCTGCTGGACCAGAAACGAGAGCACGCCCGCGAGCCAGAGGACGTGCAGCGCCGACGCGGCGATCCGCCCTCGCTCGCGCCAGAGGAGCCATCCTGCGCCGACCGCCGCAAGGAGGCTGAGGACATGCCACGTACGGACG
>Ga0187893_10002958_pt1 | contig 35791 bp, 29 predicted proteins | sample MA1701074metaG_FD_139574 | JGI IMG/M metagenome (GOLD analysis project Ga0187893, IMG submission 139574) | White microbial mat communities from a basaltic lava cave in the Kipuka Kanohina Cave System on the Island of Hawaii, USA - MA170107-4 metaG ...
AGCTCCAGCGAAAGTACGCTCACGGACCGTGGTCGCCTTCGGAGGCCACCGACAATCCACCAGCAGTGCGGTTCAGCCTCGTGGCCTGAGGCCCGATGTCATTCGTTTGCCTCGCTACCGAACATTCGCAGCTTCGATCGGCTCAGTACGTCGCTCGCCTCCTGGACGAGCATGGGGCACACGACCATGCGGAACCGTCCGACCAGCGCCATCCGGATGAGTTGACCGGTGACGCCGTCAGGGCTGATTGCAGCGGACACGATCACGTTGGGGTCGACGACGACCCCGAACACCTACGCAGACGCCCGGCGAGCACGCTCCGTCCGAACCGCCCGAAGCTCAGCGATAGCGAGGCTCATGGCCTGATCGTCATCGAGAGCGGCTCCTGCCGCGCTCTGAGCGTCTCGAATCTCGTCTAGGACAGCGAGGCCTCGAAGTCCGAAGTAGCGCCGTAGCGCCTCCTCGACCACCTCGGCCTCGGGGCGTCCGTCCTCACGGGCGGCTCGACCGAGAGCATCAAGGATCCCCTCGTCGATCTCCACGGTGGTGGAACGCCTTGCCATGGCCGAGATGCTACTGGCCGCCGACGCTGGCGTTCAGACGCGTTCCCACTTCTCAACGTCCGGCCTGAGCGCTCACCACTAGCCTACAACAGGGCGGAAATAGCCGTACGGAGCGGACAACGGGCTGGACGGGACCGCAGGTGGTGGCACGCGCCGGTAAGCGGTGGACGGGGATATCGACCTTGCCAAGGTTGGGGTCGCGGGTTCGAATCCCGTCGTCCGAAAACCTGCAGGTCAGCACGAGTGCCTATCGCTCGTCGGTCCAGCCTGTGCGTCTGAGTCGTCGAGTGAGAGGCTCGAGCCCAGAAGGTGGGGCTCTACCGAGCGCGCGGTCGTAGGTCCTCGGCCGCGATCGTTGTCAGCGCGTCGTAGGCCGGGGTGATGCGCTCGAGGAGGGGGACGCCGGCAATCAGGACCTCGAGGGGTTCCATGGAGTCGAGGACGGCGGCGGGCCTGTCCGGATCGGTGGTTCGGACCTCGGTCGTCGACCAATCGACTGACACGGGCAGCTCCCCCGCGGGGAAGGGCCACCAGGGCGCGATCTCGTCGGTTGGCGGAGGCTCGGGTGCTCCGCCCAGAGGAGCGAGCACCTCCTCACGGGCCCGGCCCCTCCACGCGAGGAGGAGCCACGGATCGGCGTCGAGGCGGTCGGCGAAGAGGTAGAGCACTGCGGCGATGTGCTTGCACGGGTTCTCCCAGTCGGGACAGCTGCAATCGGCCCGCAGCTCCTTCCACGTCCGGGGGAACAGCGGGACCCCGACGCTGTCAAACACGCCTTCGAGATCGGGGGGCACGTCGCCGGCGAGGAGCTGGGCGACGAACCCCACCTTGGATCGCATGGCCTGATCGATGCCGGCCCACTGTCGACTTGTCGGCTCCGGAAGCGAGATCGTGACGAGGTACGGCCTGCGTCGCGATCCCTGGACCTGGGCCGCGACCGTCACGGTCCGCACATCAAGGCTGAGCACCTGGCCGGCCCGGGCGTAGCGCCGCCCTCGTTGCATCCGAGCGCCGAGGCCGTAGGACTCCAGCACCTCGATGAACCGTTGCGACCACCAGGATTCGGCCATCGAGCCGCGTTGCTTGGATGTGGCCAGGCCGCCCTCGGCTGGTAGCGGCTTGGATGCCGGGTACTTCTGCCACGGGTCATCCCACCGCCGCTTCGGCATCAGTCGGCCTCTTCCGGTCGCAGCGCGATGAGGTCGCGCAGGTCGTCAGTCGAGAGCTCGGTGAGCCAGTCCTCGCCCGCTCCGACCACTCGCTGGGCGAGGTCGCGCTTGCCGGTGATCATCGCGTCGATGCGCTCCTCGATCGTGCCGCGCGCGATGAGCTTGTGGACCTGGACCGTTCGGCGTTGGCCGATGCGGTAGGCGCGATCGGTGGCTTGGTCCTCGACGGCCGGGTTCCACCACCGGTCCAGGTGGATGACGTGGGAGGCGGCGGTCAGGTTGAGCCCGGTGCCGCCCGCCTTGAGCGAGATCAGGAACAGCTGCGGACCTCCGGGCGCCTCGAACCGCTCGACCATCGCGTCGCGCTTCGGTCGCCGCACACCGCCGTGGAGCCAGAGAGCCTCGGTGTTGAACCGGCGCTGGAGGTAGGGCAGGAGGAGGTCCCCCCACGCCGTGAACTGTGTGAAGCAGAGCACCTTGTCACCCTCGCTCAGGATCTCCTCCAGGAGCTCCTCGGTTCGGGTGAGCTTGCCGGACCGTCCGTGCAAGGCCGATCCGTCGGCCAGGAAGTGAGCAGGGTGGTTGCACACCTGCTTGAGTCGCAGGAGCCCGGCGAGCACGAGGCCGCGTCGGGACATCCCCTCCGCATCCTCGGCGCCCTCGATGAGGTCGTCGACCACAGCCTGGTAGAGGGTGGCCTGCTCGCGTGTCAGGGGACAGTGATCGACCGTCTCGATCTTGTCGGGAAGGTCGGTGATGATCGATCGGTCGGTCTTCAGCCGACGGAGCACGAACGGACCGGTCGCTCGACGCAGCAGCTCCGTCGCCTCGGCGTCGTGATCTCGCTCGATCGGCAGCGCGAACCGCTCCCGGAACGAACGGGCCGAGCCGAGCAGGCCCAGGTTCAGTATCTGCATGATCGACCACAGCTCGCTGAGGCGGTTCTCGACCGGAGTGCCGGTGAGGGCCACTCGGCGTCCGGCGCGGAGCTGTCGCACGGCCTTGGTCTGGGCCGCGCCCGGGTTCTTGACCTGTTGGGCTTCGTCCAGGACGAGTCGGCCCCACTCGATGGCGCTGAGGGTTGGCAGGTCGCGCGCCACGAGCGAGTAGGTCGTGAGGACGACGTGGTGAGCCAACGCTCTGCGAAGGGGACGTCGGCGGTGTGGCGGTCGGCGCCGTGGTGGACGAGCACGCTGAGCGATGGAGCGAACCGGGCAAGCTCGCGCTCCCAGTTCCCGAGCACCGACACCGGGCACACGACGAGCGCGGGCGCATCGGTGGCGTCGGCGAGGACCGCGGCGATGAGCTGGGCCGTCTTGCCGAGGCCCATGTCGTCGGCCAGGCAGGCCCCCAGACCGAGTCGACCCAGGAACGTCAGCCAGCCCGTGCCCCGCTCCTGGTAGGGACGGAGCGATCCCTCGAACCCGGGCGGGGTGGGAATCGGTGCGACGGTGGCGTGCAGGGCATCGTCGAGGAGCGACGAGAGCCACGGGACAGCCGCGGCGTTGACGCCCACGAGCTCGACGTCGTCGGACAGGCCGAGGGCGTCGAGGCCAAGCCCAGCGCGCACCAGCTCGCCGGCGGTTGCCTCACCGACGGTTCCGGCTCCGGCCAGCAGCGCCGCGACTCCGGCGGCGTCGACCTCCACCCACTGGCCGCGGAGCTGAACGATCGAGCGCTTCGCCTTGGCCGCGCGGGCGAGCATGGCCAGATCGGCCTTGGAGAGCCGTTGACCCTCGAGGGCAGCCTCCCAGGTGAACTGCACGAGCTCGTCCATGCCGAGCCCCGCTGCCGACGCCGAGCTCGACGACGACGACGCCGCCCGCTTCGCTCGCGCCCGTAGCCCGACCCGCGGTCGCTGCGACCACCACGACGGCAGGAGGACGCCGATGCCCGCGTCATCGAGGGTCGCCCCGCGGTCGCGCAGCAGTCGGACGACATCCTCCCCCGCGACGTCGATCTCGGTGGGTGCCAACTCGTCGAGGACTCCGGCAAGCTCGGGAGCCAGTCGGACGAGGCGGCCGAGCGAGGCAAGGGTGTCCTCCATCACCGAGCCGCCGAACGGCGTCCGGCCCGCCCACACCTCCCCGAGCGAGAGCATGAGGCTCGGCTCGTCACGGTCCTGAGCCAGGAGCTCAATCGTCCAGTCGTCGGCGCGAGTCGGCTCGCACACGCGGAGGCACAACCGGAACCGGCCTCCGAGCACGGCTCCGGAGCGGACCCACGCGTCCACCTCCTCGGCGAGGGCGTCGAGCTTCACGCCATCCACCGAGGGCGAGAGCCACGGGTCGGTAGCGACGAGTGACCGAGCCCATGCCTCTGTCACGGTGGGGCGTCCGGGCCGCTTGGGCGCGAGCGCAACCTTGGCTGCGGACAAGTGGTCGCGCACGATCGTGTCCACCGCCACCGCGAGATGTGAAGCCGCGAGCTGCTGGCCCGCCGGGGACGGGTCGACCACGAGCGAGGCGATGAGCGAACGGTCGGAGGCCGCAGGTAGGGGCCACCACCAGGAACGGCCTCGCCCCTGATCGTCAACCGTCAGACCCGGAACCACCCGACCGGCCCCGACGAGTGCGCCGGCGACCCGGACGACAAGGTCGTGGTCGGGCTCGCGCGGAATCGTCTCCAGAGCTCGGTCGGCCACAAGGGCCATCATGGCCGGTGCCAGACCGGGGGTCGGCGAGCCTGTTGATCGTCCTCTAGTGTGGGACGGACAATGGGACTTGAGGAGGTTCGATGGCTCGTACGCACGTGGTGCTCTCCGACGAGGTGATCGCCGGCATCGACGAACGAGTTGGTGAGCGAGGTCGCAGCAGGTTCCTGGAGGCGGCGGCCCGGGAGAAGTTGGAGCGCCTCGACCTTGAGGTCGCGATTCGCGATGGAGCGGGCGTCCTGAAGGAGAAGGACTACCCGTAATGGCGCGATCAGGAGGCGGTCAACGAGTGGGTGCGCGCCCACCGCCAGGGTGAGGAAGCCGTCTGAGCACCTACGTTCTCGACTCGACGGTGCTGATCGCCTACCTGCGCGACATCCCGCCGATGGCATCAGTCCTGCAGCGGTTGCTGGCCGACGGCCACACGCTTGGGACGACGTGCGTGAACCTGGCCGAGATCGAGCGCGGATTGCGACCACGGGAACGGAAGCGAACGCAGTCGTTGCTCGACCGCCTGCGGTTCCTCGAGACAGATCGCGAGGCCGCCCGACGCGCCGGCGGCTACCAGGCTGAGTGGGCCAAACGAGGGCGCGCGATCCACACCCCTGACGGTCTCGTCGCAGGGACGGCACGAGCACACGGCGCCGTGATCCTCACCCACAACACCGACGACTTCCCGATGCGCGACCTGCCTGTCGTGCACCCCGACGAGATCGAAGCCTGAGCCCGCCCCTGAGCCGGAACTACCTGGTCGTGTTGGTTGTCGGTGAAACCGAGGCGAGCGAAGTGGTCGGCGAGCTGCTCCGCCACGGGAGGGATTTCCTCCCAGAGCGATCCTTCAACCGCCTTACGCTCGATGTCGGCAACCCAGGCCTCAGCGCTTTCTCGGGTCGTGTCGCCATCGTCGTCCCACTCCTGCGTCGACACCTGCGTGGCGCTCTCGCTGGCTACAGGGCGGATTGCGGGGCCACGCTGAAGAACACCGCCGGCTTGGAGTCGTCCCACTTCGCCAACGACAGCGGCGACGCCACCCGCCACCTGGCACTGAGGTGGTGCGCCGCCGAGGCAGGCGCCCGGCGCACGGCGCTCGACCCCGCCGCGCGACTGGCGGAGTCCAGTCTGTACTACGAGAGGCGGTACGCCTCTGGGCGCGCTGAGCCAGTCGGGTCGAGCGTGCCGATCCCGAGGGCAACGACGAGCACGACCGCCATCCCCAGCCACGACGCCCGCGACGCCCGCGACCCCCGAGACGCTGGCGGTCGAGCAACCCCGCAATCACCCGGCGCGGCTGGCCGCCGAAAGCGATGTGGCCGAGGTCCGAGCCGGAACCCGGCTCGATCCAGACCCGGCTTCTCGATGACCACACCGGTGCGGCGACCCCGGCGGTCGGACAGCCAGAGCACCCCGGTCCCCCGCGCCACAGCTTCCTCCACCGAGCCCACCAGCTGGGTTCGGTCCGGTTGCCGGGGCGGGTCATCGTGGGCGGCCATCGGCGTTCACCGCCATCACGGGCACGCGCTGGCTACGATCGCCCCTCGGCGCCGGTCCCGACCGTCCCCGGCCCAAAGGCGCAGGTCCCCGGTAGGAGGCGCTCGATGTCGACCCCGCCCGTCGCACCGATCCACGCCGCGGCGGCCGTCGCATTACCTGCGATCCCGGCCGAACCGAGCGTGGCGCGGCCGTTCCGGCTCCGGCCCGGGCGGGTGGAGATCTGGCGGATCGACCTCGACGAGCACCGGCACCGCCTGGCCGAGATGCGCGACGTGCTGGCCGCCGACGAGTCCCAGCGAGCCGGACGGTTCCGAGCGGCGCTCGACGCCGATCTGTACGTCCTCACCCGCGGGTGGGTGCGGGTGCTGCTTGGCGCGCACCTGGCGGTCGACCCGCGCCACGTCGTCATCGAGCGCGGCTGGAACGGAAAGCCGGTCCTGGGCCGGGGCCAGGGGCGCGGCCACGCCCGGTTCAACGTTTCCCACTCAGGGTCGCTGGCCTGCGTCGCGATCGCCCTGGACCACGAGGTGGGTGTCGACGTCGAGCGGGTCCGCGCGGGCGTGGCCACCGATCGCCTGGCCGAGCGGTTCTTCTCGCCCGGCGAGATCGCCGCCCTCGACTCGGTGGCGGTCGAGGACCGCGACGAGGCCTTCTTCACGTGCTGGGCGCGCAAGGAGGCCTACGTGAAGGCGCTCGGCTCGGGTCTGGCCGAACCACTTGACCGCTTCGAGGTGTCGGTGCTCCCGGGCCAGCAGCCGGCACTGCTCGAGATCGCCGGGCGGCCCGGCGAGGCGGCCCGGTGGACGCTGCTCGACGTACCGGTCGGCGACGGCTACGCCGGCGCGTTGGCCGTGCGCGGCACCGGCTTCGAGGTCGGGTACTGGCGCGGCCCCTGACCGCAACGTCAACTCAGGGCTGGGTCCGACCGCCGGGCGCGCCACCGGTAGAACGTCTCCACCGAGCCGAACAGGTCGTGGGTGCCGGGGTTGCTCAGCGCCCACCGGTAGCCGCTCCGGGCGAACTCCGTGCTGCGCTCGCTCATGGCGTCCTCCCCCGCGAGCCAACCGGCGCGTTCCATGGCGTCGCGACGCATCGGCAGCCGGAACTCGTACTTCTTGGAGAGGTCGAACAGCTCCATGGCCGCCGCCGTCGCGGAGAGGCCTCCCCGCCCGACACCGCCGAGGATTCGCTCGGCCCGGCCGAAGAACGCGGCGTAGTCGGGATCCTCGAAATCCGAGAACAGCGGATCGGCGACGCCGCCGGAGAGGTATCGGTCATGGCGCGTTGCCGTGTAGTCCGCCAGGGAGTTCATGAGCCGGAACTCGAGGGGGATGGTGCCGAAGGCCCACACCCGCAGCCACGCGTTCCACAGGTCGAAATCGACCCACGACGCGAACGAACCGCTGACGAGGCGGTCGTTGTAGTCGAGCACCCTCCGGTGCAGTGCCTCGATGGGCGCGAACCGGTCCTCGTCGAAGTCGTCGTCGGCCAGGGCCGCCAACAGCGGTTCGGCCAGGGCCGCGATCACCTCGAAGGTGTTGATGAGACCTCGCGAGAACAGCGGATCGAGCGCACCGTTGGCATGGGACATCTGGCACCAGCGGTAGCCCACCCCCCGGCGTGACGAGTACTGGAGGCGGTCGGTGGAGACCCACGGGCGCACGGCCTGAGCCGCCGCGAACTGGGCGCCGACCGAGGGGTAGCGATCCAGGAACTGCCCGAACTCGTCGGCCGGAGCCAGGCCACGCGGCTTGGGGTGCACCCTCGGGTCGACGGTGAGCCCGACGCTGACCAGCGGGTTGGTCGACCCCTCGCGGTTGCCGAAGGGGATGACCCAGATCCAGCCGCGGTCGAACACGTGGTGGAGCGTCGTCTGGGCCCACGGGATCGACATGGCACCGTCGTCGAGCGTGCCGACGTCGACCATGTGGGTGAACAACGACCGGGAGTGGTGCCGGAAACGGGGTGGTTCGTCGCGGAGCCCGAACTGCTCGGCCAGGACGCTGCGGAAGCCGGAGCCGTCCACGATGTAGCGGCTCCGTATGGTCTCGCCAGTCGCCGACACCATGGTGACCCCGGCCCTGTCGATCTCCACGGACCGCACGACGGTGCCCGGGCGCAGCGCCGCGCCGCGCCGCATTGCGGCGTAGGTGAGCCAGGAGTCGACATCCTGGCGGAACACGTGCGTCTCGTCCTTGCTGTTGGTCCCGACCAACAGCCCCTCCTTCGGGTCGAAGCGCCGGCCTGGGCGGTGGTACGCGAAGCCGAAGCCGCGCTTGATCCCGCAGGTCGAACAGACCTCGGCGGCGATGCGTTCGGGATAGGCGATCGTCTCGAGCTCGGGAACGCCGTAGCGCTCCGCCAGGAGGCAGCTCAGAAGCGAGGTGTGCGGGATCGTCGACTCGCCCACCGCGAAGCGCGGGTGGACACCCGAGTCGATCATGACGACGCGGGCTCCCTGGCGGGCGAGGATGAGGCCGAGTGTCGCCCCGCCGATCCCGGTGCCGAGGATGGCGACGTCGTAGGAGCCCTCGGGTTCGACCGGCACGCTACGCCGTCACTGCCGCACGATCGTCGCGCCCCAGGCGAAGCCGGCGCCGTTCGTGGTCAACATGACGAGGTCGCCGTCCCGGATGCTCCCGTCCTCCTGCGCGTCGACGTGGTTCAGGACCATGTCGGTTTCCTGGAGGTGGCCGTGCCGCGCCAGCCCCTTCGTGTACACCTTCTCGGGCGAGATCCCGAGACCCTCGCTGAACGCCCGCTGGTCCCAGGCCGAGAACGTCGGGTAGATGTAGAGGTCGATGTCGTCGGGCTTGACCCCCGCCTTGCGCATGGCCGCTCGCATGACCTTGCGGAACATGAAGAGGTTGATCGGGATCACCTCCTCGGCGAACCGGCGGTAGTCGCCGGTCATGTGCAGCCACCGGTTCCGGCACGGGTCGGTCGGGTCCCGGTGCGGGTACCCGGGCGCGTACAGCACGTCGTGGAGCTTCCCCACGGTGGCCGCCTCGACCGCCATGACCACCCGGCGGTCGTGACCCTTGCGAAGGATGACGGCGCTGCCACCGTCACACACCACGGTGACCGGGTAATAGGCGTGGTTCAGGGGCGGCGCCTTGTCCCCCGCGAAGAGCAGAGCCGTCCTGACCGAATCGCTGCTGGCCATGATCGAGCACACCGACTTCATGGTGGCGTGGTAGCTGGCGCAGCCGCCCGTGTTCAGCGACGTCACGAACGCCCTGGTGGCGCCGACGTCGCGCTGGACGAGGCCCGCCGCCGACCATGTCGGCGCGACGTGGTCTTCGGCGATGCTGGTGAAGCCGACGACGAGGTCGATCTCTTCGGGATCGATACGAGCGCGCGCCACCGCCCGCCGGGCCGCGACGACGCTCAGTGAGGCGGCCGTCTCGTCGCCCGCGACATGGATGGCCTCGATGCCGATGTCACGGGCGAAGTCGATGCCCCCGCCGAGGGGATCGGTGGGGACCTCCTCGTCGTCAAAGACGTCGTCGATCGACTTCGTGGTGGGCGGCAGGTAGTACGCCTCCGCCAGGATGCCGATGTCACCGTTCATCGGAGCGAGTTCCTCTCGCGTCCTGGGCCGGTGCCATGCCAGCGGGCCTCAGTGCCGAAGGAGCGCGACGCCGGCGGTGAAACCCATCCCGTGCGACCCCACGAGCACCAGCTCGCCCTCGTCACAGCCGCCGTCACAGCCGCCGTCACGGCCGCCGTCACCCAGCGTGGCCTCGAGGTTGAGCACCAGGTCGGTCGCCTGGACGTGCCCGTGCCCGGCTCGGTTCGCGTCCCCTACCCAGGGTTCGGGCAGATCCCAGAGCGAGCGGTACACGCCATGATCCGCGGCCGACACGTTGGGGACGACGAAGCGACCGACATCGTCGAGGCCGGCGCCGACGGCCTCGAGCACGCGACCGGCCAGAGCCCCCAGCGTCTCCGCCATGGGCGCCACACCGAGCTTGGCGACGTCGATCTGCAGGCGGTAGCGGTCGGTCTGGTCGTCGTCGTCGAGCTGGGCCAGCGCTCCGCCGGGGATATAGCACACGTCGTGGTTGGCACCGTCGGAGACGATCTCCGTGCCCAGGATCACGTTCGCCTCGGCACCGGCCGCCAGCACGGCGGCGCTGGCCCCGTCGCCCAACACGGTGACCGGGTCGTCCCGGTTGATGACCCGGTTGGCCGGGATGGCCATGTCGGCGCCGAAGAGCAGCACCGTCCGCACGTCGGCGTTGGCCCGGATCAGGTCGGTGCCGACCCGGAGCGCGACATGGAAGTTGCTGGCCCCGCCCCCGCTGAACCCGAGCGTGAAGGCGCTGGTGGCGCCGAGCTCGTGCTGCAGCTTGTTCCCGAGGTTCCAGACCGGGACGAGGAACTCCTGGGGCAGGAACGTGTAGTCGATGATGACGTCGAGCGCCTTGGCCCCCACATCGGCTGCGGCCAGGGCACGGGTGGCTGCCGCGAGGGCCAGGTCCGCGCCCGACTCGTCGCCGCCGGCGTGCACGGCGGCGATGCCGAGCCGCTCGCGGACGCGGTCCGACAACTCCACGTGCTCGTCCTCGAACACCTCGTCGATCGTCCGGGTGGCGGCAGGGAAGGCGCACGCGGTGGCCACGACGCCGACCGGGGCACCCTCTCTGGTCACGGCGCCGCCTCTAGCGCGACGGCCCGGCGGGGCACGTTCAGCCGACCTGCTCGACCAGGGTCTCCCCGGCGACGGTCTCGGCACCCAACTTCTCCCTGACCAGGTCCGCGATGGCGCCGATCGACGTCATCCGGAAGATCTCCTCGGGCTCCAGCATGAAGTCGAACTCCTCCTCGAGGAAGTCGACGAGCTTGAGCACGTTCATGGAGTCGACCACGCCGAGATCGACGAGATCGCTCGAGTCGCCGAGCTCGAGCGATCCGGCGCCGGCGCCGGCGAGGAGAGTCGCGGTCACGAAGTCCCGCACGACCGAATCGACCGCTTCCGCGTGTGCCATCCGCCTCCCGCCTTCTCAGACGTCGTAGCCGCCGGGTCCGACTGCAGTAGCCGCGCGGCGCGATCGTACACGAGCCGCTCAGGCGGTGACACGGCCCCCGCGGCGCGTCCCTTGCGGCGCAGGGACTCCGCTCGGAGTCGAACGATGTTCGGTCGGCCGGTCCGGTCGCGGTCGAGCCCAGGCGTTCTGGCGTCCGGATGCGCCATATGTGGGCCAACAGGACGCCGTTTCGAAGGGGGGGTCGGGCTGCGGCCCCCCACGGCCCGTGGCGCCGTCATAACCCGGCGCGCTCGGCGTCGGCGTAGCCGGCCGCGATCCGGGCCTCGATGGACGCCCGCGAGAAGTCGCCGGCGTTGGTCAGGTCGGCGTCGAGATGGGCCTCGACCACCTTGAACTCGATGCGCCGGTGGTTGGCCAGCTCCACGTACGCCGGGTCCTGGCGCACCGGACTGTCGGCCGGGAGCTCGGAGTCGATGCGCTCGATCAGGTCCAGCATCTTGTCGATCTTGCGGGACAGCTTCTCGTCGAGCTGGATGCGGCTCGTGTACTGCATCTGGACCATCCGGTTGACGACGTCCGGTAGCGTGCGCGGGATCGGGGCCACCCGCGGGAACAACTCGACGACGATGAGCTCGCGATGAATGGCGTCGTTGCCGGGCTCCACCGACTCGAGGTAGTTGATGGCCGGGCCCAGCGGCGTGTTCGAGAACAACCCGCCATCCCAGTACCAGCGACCGTCGACCTCGGTCATGGGGAATCCGGGTGGCAGGCTCCCGCTGGCTACCGTCTGCTCGAAGGTGAAGGCGCCATCCGCGTTGTCGAAGTACCTGATCATCGCCGTCTCGATGTCCATGGCGCCGACGATCACCCGGATGTCGCCTCGATTGATCTTGTCCAGATCGGCCAGTTCGTGCAAGGTCCGCCGCAGGGGGCCCGTCTCGTAGATGCTGGTGGCGGCAAGGGGCCCGAGCACCATCTCGGGGTTGAGGCTGTACATGCCCGGGTTGCCGAGCACGGCGAGGGACTGCTCCACGTCGCGGGGCAGGAACGGGATCGGCACCCGGCCGAGGCCCGGGATCCTGGGCAGCACGGTGAGCTTGTCGCGCCACAGCGTCTCCAGCGTGGCGATGGGGTCGCCCCGAGCACCCCCGAGAACGGCCGCGGTGATGGCGCCGATCGATATGCCGGCCACCGCCGAGGGCGCGAACCCGGGCCGGCGGTCGTAGATCGCCTGCAGAACGCCGAGCTCGTAGGCGCCCAGCGCGCCCCCACCTTGAAGCACGATCGCCGTACGATGGTCCGAGGGCCCGTTCGCCATCATCCGCTCCTGTCCGCCGGGGCCGACCGGCTGGATCCGATGGACGTCGACCGGCACCGACGGTATCGCCTTCGGGTCCCCTACGGGCAGGGGCACCCGGGCATGACCAAACAGGGCGCGCCAAGGTCGTCGTCGCGCGGCCCGACGCCTGCGGGCGCCAGACCGGCACGGCCCGCGATGTATCAGGCCGGCAGGACGGTGCTCTTGTGGTGGTGAGGTCTGCTCCACCCGTGCGGTACCACCGAACCCAACCTCGGAGGAGACCGAACCCGTGACGAAGATCGTGCTCAGCTACCGAAGGGACGACACGGCCGGGCACGTCGGCCGGCTCACGGACCGGCTTTGCACCCGCTTCGGTCGCGAGGCCATCTTCCGCGACCTCGACAGCATCGCCCCCGGCCGCGACTTCACCTTGGCCATCCACGAGGCCATCGACGCGTGCGACGCGGTGGTGGTCGTGATCGGGCGAGAGTGGCTGGTGTCGGCACGGCCCGACGGGCAGCGCCGCCTCGACGACCCTGGCGACTTCGTGCGAGTCGAGATCACCGCCGCCCTGGAACGGCCCGTGCAGGTCATCCCCGTACTGGTCGAGGGCGCGCAGATGCCGGCACCGCAGGACCTGCCTTCAGCGCTCGTTCCGTTGGCCTACCGCCACGCCCTCGAGATCAGCGACTCCCGCTGGGACTACGACGTGCAGCGCCTCATCGACGTGCTCGACCCGCTTTCCCCCGAGACGCTGACCGAGCCGGTGCCCGTGACCCCGACCCGGCCCCGGCGGCGACCGCTGGTGCTCGCCGCCGTGGCCAGCGTGGTCGTGGCGACGGTGGCCGTCGCGGTCTTGTCCTTCGGAGGCGACGACGACCCGTCGCTGTCCGCCGCCGGCTCCGCCACCACCACCACTGCGCCGGACCCGGCGACGACGACGACCGCGACGACGACCTCCGCCGCGGTGCCGGCGACGCAACCCTCTCAGAGCATCGGGCAAGGCCCCGAGAACGTCTCGCCGGCGCTCCCGGGGCCGGGGGACAGCGCTGCTCCCACGCCGGTCGACACGTCGTCGCCGCGCAGCGCTCCACCGGCGCAGGCACCGGCACCGGCACCGGCACCGGCACAGCCGACCGCCGACCCCGTCGCCGGGACGTGGTCAGGCACGGTGTCCGACGGCGGCGGCGGCACGTTCTTCATCTCCCTCGACGTACAACCGGGGTGCGCGCTGGGACAGACGTGCGGGTCGGTCTACGTCTCGGGCAACGAATGCCTCGGCGACTTCATCTTCTACGCGCTGTCAGGCGGCACCTACGAGTTCACGGTCGCCAACTTCGCGCCGACGAGCGGCCCGAGCTGCTACCCGGGGCCCGGCGAGTACCTGACGCCCCAAGGCGACGGGACGCTGAGCTACACCACGAGCTACGGCCCCTACGGGACGTTGACGAGATCGTCCTGAGCTCGACCTACCGCTGGTGCACGTAGTCGCCGGGGGCATCGGCCAGCGGGGGATGCTTCGTGCTCCCCATCCCCGGGGCGGGCCTGCGCCTGCCTGCGCGCGTGGCGATCCACTTGGACCAGTCCGGCCACCACGAGCCCTGGTGCTGCTCCGCAGCCGCCAGCCAGGCGTCGGGGTCCGGCACCAGGGAATCATTGGTCCAATGGCTGCGCTTCGTGTTCGGCGGGTTGACGATGCCGGCGACGTGGCCCGACGAGGTGAGCACGAAACGGTTCTCCCCACCCAGCAGGTGGGCGGTGGCATAGGTCGAGCGCCACGGCGCGATGTGGTCCTCCCGAGCGGAGAGGATGTAGGCGTCGGCGCTCACCTGCCCCAACTGGAGCTGGGTGCCGGCCAGTTCCATGTTCCCGCGGGCGAGTTGGTTCTCCACGTAGCAGCACCGCAGGTAGAACGAGTGCATGTCGGCCGGCATCCGGGTGCCGTCGGCGTTCCAGGCCAGGATGTCGAACGCCGGCGGTGGCTCACCCATCAGCCACCCGCTCACCACGTAGCTCCAGATCAGGTCCCGCGACCGCAGGAGGTCGAACATGGTCGCCATGGCCGCGGAGTCGAGATAGCCCTGGCGCTGCATGCTCTCGTCGAGGCGCTGGACCGAGGCCTCGTCCACGAAGCAGCCCATCGGGCCGGGCTCGCTGAAGTCGACCAGCGTGTTGAGCAGGGTGGCGGATCGGACCCGGTCCTGGTCGTTGGCGGCGAGGTGCGCCAGCAGCATGACCGTGAGCGTGCCGCCCAGGCAGAGGCCGACGATGTTGGCCTGGTCGCTGCCGGTGATGTCGGCCATCACGTCCAGTGCATCGCAGGGCCCCCGCAGCAGGTAGTCGTCCAGGGAGACGTCACGCATCGACTCGTCGGGGTTGACGTAGCTGATGGCGAAGACGGTGTGGCCCTTGGCCACCGCCCACTCGACGAAGCTTCGACCCGGTGCCAGGTCCATCACGTAGTACTTGTTGATCCACGGTGGGCTGCACAGGAGCGGCACCTCGTAGGCCGTCTTGGTGGTCGGCGCGTATTGGATGAGCTCCATCAGCTCGTTGCGGAACACCACCTTGCCGGGCGTGCACGCCAGGTTCTCCCCCACGCGGAACGCCGAGGCGTCGACCTGGCGGGGCTTGCCCCCGTTGGTGGCGAAGTCGTCGAGGAAGTTGCCCACACCGGCCAGCACCGAACGCCCGTTGGTCTCCACCGCCCGGCGCAGGGCGACGGGATTGCTCCACAGGAAGTTCGTCGGGGACAGACCGTCGACCGCTAGCCCGACCGCGTGACCGGCTCGTTCGGCCGTGCCCTTGTCGACATCGGCGGCATCGACCAGCTCGCGCATGTACCGGGCCCACGCCAGGTAGCCCTGGCCCAGCCCGAGGAACGGCTGGCGTTGCCAGGCGGGGTCGACGAACCTCCGGTCGGCCTCGTCGGCCTCGAGACGGACGGGCGCAGTGACCCCGCAGGACCGCGCCGCCGCGGCCCATCCGCCCTGCACCAGGGCGTCGAGGTACCGGCCCGTGACCCTCACCAGGGAACCGGGTCGACGCGACAACGCGGCGGCGACCTCTCCGACGGCCCCCGCCAGGCCAACGGAGCCCAACCCGGCCAGTAGTCCGGTTTCGGGCTCGAGTGCCTCGCCGGCCACGTCCGCGACGTTCGTCGTCGTCGGGTCGATGAACCCGTCGAGATCAGGCACGGTTGGAACCTCGGTAGCTTCGGTACACGGTCAGCAACGCCTCCTTCTGGTCCTCCGTCAAGGCCGGGTCGCGACGAATGGCGGCCTCGGTCCCGGCTCCGACCGGCGCCGCCGTCGCGTCTTCGTCACCGGTCGCCTGCGGGCGGTCGACGAACCCCGCCTGCGCGAGCATGGCCTCCGCCGAGAGGTCCAGGGCCTGGCCGATGGCGCGCAGGACACGCACCGACGGCGCGTGCAGGCCCCGCTCGATCTGGCTCAGGTAGGCGTTCGACACCTTGGTGCGCTCCGCCATCTCGCGCAGCGAGAGGTTCGCCAGACGCCGTTGGGCGCGCAGGAAGTTGCCGAGAGCCGCCCGTTGCCCCGTCCAGGGATCGTCGGTCACCGACGATCTCCCCGCCGGCGGTCTCTCACGCGCTCGTTCCTCACAACGGCGGCAACGCTAGGCGCCGCCGCCGAGGGAACACGCGATCGTGACCGCCGACGAGGCCAGGCTCAAGCCTTGGAAGCTGCGGTGCGCGCGCTCTGGGCCGCCGAGGTCGGGGCCCGGGTGGCCGGCATCGCCGCCTGGAACACCTGGTTGGCGAAGTCACGCTGGCTGGAGAGCACCTTCTCGCTGAAGCTGAACACGTTCTCGAGAGCCTGGGTGGGCTTGGGCTCCGTCACGACCAGCTCGGGCAGCTTGGAGGCAACAGCCTCGACGGTGTCGGCCCAGCTACCCACCAGCGTGACGAACGCCTTCTGGCTCGCCTCCATACCGGTGAGGAACTTCTGCTGGATCTCGGTGGTGGTTTCGAGGGCAGTAGGCATGAGTGCCTCCTCTTGTCGTGGAAGCGCTAGGTATACCACGCATCTGCGTAGTTTGAAACATGACCACGATGAACAATCTCGAACGGCGAGACGGGCGGCGGGCCCCATCACTGCCGTGCGCCGACCTCTCGCAGGACCGACGTGTCTCGCGGGGCCGGGGATAGGGTAGGGCAAGGCCCCAGTCGGCTCGCCGGCCGCGGCGTCGGTACGGGGCGGGTCGTTCAGGTGAGTTTCACGAAGCAGCCACAAGCCCTTTGTGATCCGGCCATCAACCAGTCACAGCTACGGGTCACGATGCACTTTACGGCGGTGCACGCGAGGGCAAGTAGAGCGACAGCAAGCCATGGGCACAACGGCGATCGATGCCGAGCACGTCAGAACCGGGTCGATCCCGGGCTAACCGCACACCGACGTTGGAGAGAGAGCGGAACGACATGCCCGAACTCGACGAACTCCCCCGGGCCGTCATCGACGTGGCCGACCTTGCCTCCCGAGCGGGCCAGGTCCTGGGGCACAGCTCATGGCGGCAGGTCACCCAGGCCGAGGTCGACACCTTCGCCACGCTGACCGGAGACGAGCAGTGGATCCACGTCGACCCCCATCGGGCCAAATCCGGGCCGTTCGGAACCGCGATCGCCCATGGCTACTTCACGCTGTCGCTGACCACGGAGTTCCTCGACGAGGTGCTCTCGGTCACCGGTACGCACCTCGTGCTCAACTACGGGTCCGATCGCGTCCGTTACCCGGCACCAGTGCCGGTCGGCTCCCGGGTGCGGGCGCTGGTCGAGTTGGCGACGGTGAAGCCAGTCGACGGCGGGGTGCAAACCACCTACCGGCTCACCTTCGAGGTGGAAGGCCAGCCCAAGCCGGGCTGCGTCGCCGACATCGTGTACCGCTACTACTCCGAGTTCCCCGCCGCGATCTCCGCCGCCGGCGACCCATGAGCGACGATGCGGCCCTGGCCGCGCACGACCCCGGGTCGTTCGCTCAGACGCTGACCCGAGTGGGCACAGGGTTCGCCGCCCGGCCACTGCCCGCCCTCCGGTGGGCGTCGCGCCTGAGCGCGGACCTGGTCAAGGCCGGGGCCCAGTCGGCCGCTCGCGCCCTGGGCTGGCAGGGCCAGCCTGCGCTGTCGCCCGCCCCCAAGGACCGGCGCTTCGCCGACCCCGCCTGGGAGGACCATCCCTGGTTCCTCTCGCAGCGCCAGGCTTACCTGGCCTGGTCACGCCACATGCGCGACCTTCCCGCCCTGGCCCACCTGGAAGGCCCCGAAGCCCGCAAGGCCGGCTTCGCCGTCGAAGCGCTGGTGGACGCACTGGCCCCGACCAACTTCCTGTGGGGTAACCCGGCGGCCCTCCGCAAGGCGGCCGACACCGGAGGAGCCAGCGTGCTCGGCGGGCTGGGCAATCTCGTCGCCGACGTGGCCGACAATCACGCCAGGCCCCGCCAGGTCGACGCGTCGGCGTTCGCGGTGGGCGAGAACCTTGGCGCCACACCCGGCAAGGTGGTGTTCCGCAACGAGCTCATCGAGCTGATCCAGTACGAGCCGACGACCGAGACGGTGTTCGCGACGCCGCTCCTGCTGAGCCCGCCGTGGATCAACCGCTACTACATCATGGACCTGGCTCCGGGGCGCAGCTTCGTCGAGTGGGCCGTGGCTCATGGGCACAGCACCTTCGCCATCAGCTACCGCAATCCTGACGAGTCCATGCGAGACGTGGGGCTCGACGACTACCTGGTCGAGGGTCTGGGTGCCGCCGTCGACGTGGTGCGCCAGATCACCGGCGCACCCCGGGTCAACCTGGCCGGGCTGTGCGTGGGCGGCACCCTGTCGGTGATGCTCATGGCGTGGCTCGCCGATGCCGGCGAGGACCGGGTCCGCTCGACCACGCTGCTGAACACGCTGGTCGATTTCAGCGAGCCCGGTCCGCTGGCGTCCTTCACCGATGACGACGCGGTGACGGGTGTCGAGCGGCGCATGGCCGAACGAGGCTTTCTCGACGGGCGCGAGATGGCGTCGACCTTCGATGCCCTCCGGGCCAATGACCTCATCTGGAACTACGTCGGCGCCAACTGGCTGATGGGCGAGGCGCCTCCCGCGTTCGACATCCTGGCCTGGAACGCCGACGCCACCAGGATCTCCGAGGCCGCGCACTCGCAGTACCTGCGCTCGTTCTACCTCGAGAATCGACTGGCCAAGGGCACCATGACGCTGGCCGGCCGGCCGCTGCGGCTCGAGCGGATCTCCACCGAGACCTACGTCTTGGGCGCTCGCGAGGACCACATCACCCCGTGGACCGCCTCCTACGCCTCCACCGCGCTGCTGTCGGGCGCGCCGGTGCGCTTCGTGCTCAGCTCGGCCGGCCACATCGCCGGGATCGTGAACCCGCCGGGGCCCAAGCGGCGGTACTGGACCAACGAGGCCCAGGTGGCCCTCCCGCCCGAAGAGTGGCTGAGCGGCGCCGAGGAGCACACCGGGTCGTGGTGGGAGGACTGGGCGGACTGGATCAAGGCGCGAGCCGGGCGACGGCGACGGCCGCCGCCGATGGGCAGCGCCGAGCACCCCGTGCTCGAAGAGGCCCCGGGGACCTACGTCTACGGATGACGGATGACCGATGACGGATGACCGATGACGGATGACCGACCGCGACGAGTAGTTCCGCCGAGAGCAAGCCGAGTGCAGCCGAGAGCAGCCGAGAGCAGCCGAGAGCAAGGAGCACATCGAGATGACCGCGACCGCGAACACGACAGAGATGGCCAGAGGGATCACGTCGGTGGGGATCGCCGGCTCGGGGATCATGGGCTCGGGGATAGCCGAGGTCGCCGCCTTGGCGGGCTTCGACGTCACCATTCGTAGCCGCAAGCAGGCCAGCGTCGATGCCGCCATGAGCCGGCTGGTGAAGTCCATGTCCGGCCAGGTCACCAAGGGCAAGCTGTCCGCCGAGGATCGCGACATGGCCGTCGGACGCGTGACCGTCACCACCGACCTCGACGAGCTCGGGCGTTGCGGCCTGGTGATGGAGTCGGTGGTGGAGGATCTCGCGGTGAAACGGGCGCTGTTCACCGAGCTCGACCGCGTCTGCGCCGACGAGACCATCCTCGCCACCAACACCTCCACCCTGGGTGTGGCCGACGTCGCCATGGCCACCGCGCGCCCGGACCGGGTGCTCGGGCTCCACTTCTTCAACCCGGCCCCGAAGATGCCGCTGGTCGAAGTGGTGGCGGCCGTCACCACGGCCTCGGCCACGGTCGACGCCGCCCGTCAGTTCGCGCAGGACTGCGGTAAGAACACGGTGATGGTGAAGGACAACGCCGGGTTCATCGTCAATGCCCTGCTCTTCCCGTACCTCAACGGCGCCGTCAAGATGCTCGACGCGGGGGTCGCCTCCAAGGAGGACATCGACGCAGCCATGAAGGGCGGATGCGGGTTCCCGATGGGCCCTCTCGAGCTCCTCGACCTCATCGGGCTCGACACCAGCCTTTCGATCCTGCAGGCGCTCGACGCCGACCGCCCAGACACGTCCCTGGCGCCCGCCCCGCTGCTCAAGCGGATGGTCACGGGCGAGCGGCTGGGCCGCAAGACCGGCCAGGGCTTCTACGAGTACGCGACCGAGCGCTGACCTAGGAGGCTGGTGTCAAGACGACCGTGCACATCTCGCCGGCTGTCGACGCCGCTGGCGGCGTCCTCCCTCCTCGCCGTAGGGCAAGGCTACGCCTTCGTCGGTGCGTTCTTGCCAGCGACGCCGAGCAGCTCGGCGACCTGCACACGTGTTCAACACCAGCCTCCTAGCGGCCCGTCATCGATCTCATCGATCTCGTTTCCTGCACCCAGTCCCCTTCACGAAGGAACGGACCATGTCCGGATCAGTAATCGCCGCGTCCGCCCGCACGCCGATCGGCAAGCTCGGGGGCGCCCTGTCCGCGGTGTCGGCCGCCGAGCTCGGAGGGTCGGCCATCGCCGCCGCCCTGGCCCGCTCCGGCATCGCGCCCGACCAGGTCGACCACGTGGTCATGGGCCAGGTCCTGCAGGCCGGACAGGGACAGAACCCCGCCCGCCAGGCCGCGGCCAAGGGCGGCATCCCCATGACGGTTGGTGCTGTCACCGTCAACGACGTGTGCCTGTCCGGCATGCACGCCATCTACCTGGCCGACCAGATGATCGCCGCAGGCGAGGCCGACGTGGTGGTCGCGGGCGGCATGGAGTCGATGAGCAGGGCGCCCTACCTTCTTCCCGGGGCCCGCGCCGGCTATCGCCTGGGCGACGTGACCGCGGTCGATGCGCTGGTGCACGACGGCCTGTGGTGCTCGTTCGACGACGTGCACATGGGCGCCGGCACCGAGCAGTACACGCAGGGGGCGTCGATCTCGCGCGCCGCTCAGGACGAGTTGGCGGCCAAGAGCCACGAGCGGGCGGCCGACGCCATCAAGGCGGGCCGGCTCGAGACGGAGATCGTGCCCGTGAGCGTGCCCCAGCGCGGCGGCCCCCTCGTGGTCGAGACCGACGAGGGCGTTCGCCCCGAGACCAGCGTGGCCACGCTGGGCCGGCTCAAGGCCGCCTTCGCCCCCGACGGCACGGTGACGGCCGGCAACGCCTCGCAGATCTCCGACGGTGGCGCCGCCGTGGTACTGGTGAGCCGAGCCAGGGCCGCCGAACTGGCCCTGAGCGCACCGGCGGAGCTGGTGGGCTTCGCCATGGTGGCCGGTCCCGACCCGTCCTTGCTGACCCAGCCCAGCCGGGCCATCCTCCTGGCCCTGCAACGAGCCGGGCTGCGCGTCGCCGATGTCGACCTTTTCGAGATCAACGAGGCGTTCGCCGCCGTCTGTGTGGCCAGCATGGCCGACCTGGGCATCATCGACGACGTGGTCAACGTCAACGGCGGGGCCATCGCGCTCGGCCACCCCATCGGCATGTCCGGGGCCCGGGTCGTGCTGACGTTGGCCGAAGAGCTGCGGCGGCGAGGGGGCTGCGTGGGCGCCGCCGCGCTGTGCGGCGGAGGCGGGCAGGGCTTCGCCACCATCGTCCGGGTGGGGCCATGACGCATCGACGAGCCCGAACATGAGCACCGCGCTGACCAACGCCCCCCCCGACGAGGGCCACCCGCGCCGCGCTGCGACGCCACTTCGAGACGGACGCGCCGCACCTGGTGGTGGCCGTGCTCGCGGCGTTGGCCGAGACCGAGGACGCCGAGACCGAGGAGGTGGCGGACGCCATCGCCCGTTACGACCTCGACCCCGAGGCCCTCGAGCCCCGGCTGGCCTGACCTTGGCCATGACCATGAACATGAACATGAACATGAACATCAGCAGGACGATGACCACACGACGACGGATGGCTTGACATGGGAACAACGACCTTTCAACCAATGACCATCGAACCAGCCACGGTCGATGCGACGAACGCCCGAGGAGCGCCGCTGCGCGCGGCCCGGCGGGCCAAGATCATCTGCACCCTTGGCCCGAGGACGCAGTCGAGCGAGGCGATCCGGGCCTTGGTCGAGGCGGGCATGGACGTGGCCCGCCTCAACTTCTCCCACGGCACCCACGACGAGCACGCCGCCCTGTACGCCCGGGTACGCGAGGCGTCGGACGCCTCGGGCCGCGCCGTCGGGGTGATGGCCGACCTCCAGGGCCCCAAGATCCGCCTGGGGCGCTTCGACGGCGGGGCGGTGGTGCTCGCCCCCGGTGCGCAGTTCACCCTCACCACCGAGCCCGCCCTGGGCACGAGCGAACGGGCATCGGTGTCGTACCGGGACCTGGCTCGCGACCTGGCGCCGGGCGACACCCTCCTTGTCGACGACGGGCTTGTGAAACTTCGCGCTATCTCCACCGACGGCACCGAGGTCTCGTGCCGGGTCGTCGAGGGCGGGCCCCTGTCGGACCACAAGGGCGTGAACCTTCCGGGGGCCGCCCTGCGCGGCGGCGCCCTCACCGACAAGGACATCGTGGACCTCGGCTTCGCCCTGCGGCTGGGGATCGACATGGTGGCCCTCTCGTTCGTGCGCAGCGCGGCCGACTACACCGCCGTGCGCCAGGTGATGGACGCCGTCGGGCGTACCGTGCCGGTGATCGCCAAGATCGAAAAGCCCGAGGCGGTAGCGAACCTCACCTCGGTGATCGACGCCTTCGACGGCGTGTTGATCGCCCGGGGCGACCTCGGCATCGAGCTGTCCCTGGAGCAGGTCCCGATGGTGCAGAAGCGCGCGGCCCAACTGGCCCGCCAGCGGGGCAAGCCCGTGATCGTGGCCACCCAGCTCCTCGAATCGATGATCCACCAGGCCCGGCCCACCCGGGCCGAGGTGTCCGACGTGGCCAACGCGGTGCTGGACGGCGCCGACGCGCTGATGCTGGCGGGCGAGACCAGCGTGGGGGACCACGCGGTGCAGACCGTCCGCACCCTGGCCCGCATCGCCAACACGGCCGAATGCGAAGGCCTCGATCGGGTGCCGCTGCTCGGCCCGGTCGATTCGCCCGAGGAAGCGATTGCCGCGGCGGCGGCCGGGGTCGCTCGCACAGTCGACGCTCGCGCCCTGGCCGTGTTCACCCAGACCGGGCGGACGGCGCGCTGCCTGGCCGCCCACCGCACGGCGATGCCGGTGCTGGCCTTCACCTCGGAGCTGACGGTGCGCAGCAACCTGGCCCTCACCTGGGGCGTCGAGACGTTCGTGGCCGCGGTGGCCCAGCACGCCGACGACGCGGTGGCCCAGGTCGAGCACACCCTGCTCAGCCTCGGCCGGGGCCAGCCGGGCGACCGGGTGGTCATCGTGGCGGGTCGGCCCGGCCGCGCCGGCACCACCCACACCGTCCGCGTCCACGAGCTCGCGGCATCGTGACGGGCCGCTCCTCGAAGCCCGAGAGCACCGAACATCTCGTCATCGAGCGCCTCGGGGTGGTGGGCTGCGGCCTCATGGGGTCCGGCATCGCCGAGATCGGCGCCAAGGCGGCGCTCGACGTCGTCGTGCGCGAGGTGGACGGCGATGCGCTCGACGCCGGGCGCCACCGGCTGGAGAGCTCGCTGCGGCACGCCGTCAGCCGGGGCAAGCTCTCCGAACGCGAGCACGCCGAGGCCTTGGACCGCCTGCGCTTCACCACCGACCTCGGAGAGATGGCCGACCGCCAGCTCGTCATCGAGGCCGTGACCGAGTCGGAGCCGGCCAAGCTCGAGGTGTTCGCCACGCTCGACAAGGTGGTGAGCTCGCCCGACGCCATCCTGGCGTCGAACACGTCGGCCATCCCCATCATGCGCCTGGCCATGGCCACGCACCGGCCCCGGCAGGTGGTGGGGATGCACTTCTTCAGCCCCGTGCCGGTACTCAAGCTGGTGGAGCTGGTCCCCTCCCTGCTCACCAGCGACGTCACCGTGGCCCGCGCCCGGGCCTTCGCCGAGGACGTCCTCAACAAGCGGGTGATCTGCTCCAAGGACCGCGCCGGCTTCGTGGTCAACGCCCTGCTGATCCCCTACATCGTGGCCGCCATCCGCATGGTGGAGTCGGGTTTTGCCAGCGTCGAGGACGTCGACGCCGGGATGGTGCTGGGCTGCAACCACCCCATGGGGCCACTGTCGCTGGCCGACTTCATCGGGCTCGACACCACCAGGGCCGCGGCCCAGTCGCTCTACGACGAGTTCAAGGAGCCCCTCTACGCGGTCCCGCCGCTGCTGTCACGCATGGTCGACGGCGGCCTGCTGGGCCGCAAGACCGGTCGCGGCTTCTACCGCTACGACGACGACTGACGATCGGGGCCAACGAGCCGCCAACCTGCGGCGCTTATCGGTGCCAAGACACCTATGACCGCCGCCGGTTCGTCGCGCGGCGGCGCGCCGTCGCCTGAGCGCGCTCACCAAGACGCTGGCGTCCACGAGGATCAACGAGACCCGCGGTCTCTCCGTGACTGCTCGGACGGCCGCTTCGAACCCGGCCCGACCATCCTCGATGAGCCTGGCCAGCAGGTACTCCTGCAACGACTGGCCCACGGCTGCCGCTCGCCGTGCATCTGAGCGGGTATGGGCGGGCGCACACCGAGCGGCCGATCGATCAGGCCAAGGCTTCCTGGTCGAACTGGGCCTCTTCGGTGGAGCCCACCATGGCCAGGGTGGCGGCCCGGCCGCCGGAGATGACCTTGGCCACCTCGTCGAAGTACCCGGCGCCCACCTCTCGCTGGTGACGGGTGGCCGTGTAGCCGTCCGCCTCCAGCTCCATCTCGCGCTCCTGGAGGGCGACGTAGGCGGTCATGTCCTGGGCGGCATAGGCCGAGGCCAGCTCGAACATGGCGGCGTTGAGGGCGTGGAAGCCGGCCAGGGTGATGAACTGGAAGCGGTAGCCCATGGCGCCCAGCTCCTTTTGGAACCGGGCGATGGTGTCGTCGTCGAGGTGGCGCTTCCAGTTGAACGACGGCGAGCAGTTGTAGGCCAACATCTTGTCGGGGAACTCGTCGTGGATGGCGTCGGCGAAGCAACGGGCCGCGTCGAGATCGGGGGTGGAGGTCTCGCACCACAGCACGTCGGCGTAGGGGGCATAGGCCAGGCCCCGGGCGACGGCCGCCTCCAGGCAGGGCCGGGTGTGGAAGTAGCCCTCGGCGGTGCGCTCTCCGGTCAGGAAGGGCCGGTCGCGAGCGTCCACGTCGCTGGTGAGCAGGGCCGCACCGAGGGAATCGGTACGGGCCACCAGCACCGTGGACACACCGAGGACGTCGGCCGCCAGCCGGGCCGACACGAGCGTGCGGACGTGCTGGGCGGTGGGGACGAGCACCTTGCCCCCCATGTGCCCGCACTTCTTCTCCGAGGCGAGCTGGTCCTCGAAGTGCACGCCGGCGGCCCCGGCCTCGATCATCGCGCGCATGAGCTCGTAGGCGTTGAGCGGTCCCCCGAAGCCGGCCTCGGCGTCGGCCACGATGGGCGCCAGCCAGTGCCGGGTGACCCGGCCCTCGGCGCACTCGACCTGGTCGGCCCGCAGCAGCGCGTTGTTGATGCGGCGCACCAGGGACGGGACGCTGTTGGCCGGGTACAGGCTCTGGTCGGGATAGACGTGCTCGGACAGGTTGGCGTCGGCCGCCGCCTGCCACCCGCTCACGTAGATGGCCTCGAGGCCGGCGCGCACCATCTGCACGGCCTGGCCCCCGGTCATGGCACCGAGCGCGTGAACGTAGTCCTTGCGTTGCATCAGCCGCCACAGCCGCTGAGCGCCGAGCGCGGCGTGGCGGTTCTCGGCGCGGAACGAACCCCGCAGGCGCACCACGTCCTCACTCGAGTAGTCGCGCTGCACCCCCTGCCAGCGGGGGTTTCGGCTCCAGTCATCGTCCAGGTCCGAGATCTGCCACCGCGCGTCACCGTTGCTGGTCACTTCCGTCCTCCTGGGTCTGGTCTCGGGTCACCCCGCCGATCTCGCGACAAGAAGTGGGGCGGGAGCACCGCTTTTTGTCGCGAGATGCGGAATGGGGGGATGGGCATGGGGGCTGGGAATGGGCATGGGTCAATCGAGCAACTCGTAGGCGGGGAGGGTGAGGAACTCCGGGAACTCGGCGTCGAGCGCCACCCGTTCGAACAGACCGCGGGCTTCGTCGAAGCGGCCCCCGTCGAAGCGGGCTGACCCGAGCACGCCGCGCAGCCGAACAAGCTCGGTGTCGACGATGCCGCGCACCAGAGCGGGCGTGACGTGGCGACCGTCGTCGAGCGCCACACCGTGGCGCAGCCACTGCCAGACCTGGGCCCGGCAGATCTCGGCGGTGGCGGCGTCCTCCATCAGGTGGTCGATGGCCGCCGCGCCGGTGCCGCGCAGCCACGACTCCAGGTACCGGATGCCGACGCTGATGTCGGCCCGCACCCCCGCCTCGCTCACCGTCGCAGGGCTCACCGTCGCAGGGCTCACCCCCGCCTCGCGAACGGCACCCCCGGTGCCGGGAACGGCGAGCAGGTCCGACGCCGTCACCGCCACGTCGTCGCGCGTGATCTCCAGCTGGTTGGGCGCGTCGCCGAGCACGCCATCGAAGACGTCACGGGCCACGGGCACCAGGTCGGGATGGGCCACCCACGTGCCGTCGAAACCGTCGGCGGACTCCCGGACCTTGTCGTCGCGGACCCGCCCCAGCGCCGCGGCGGTGACCTCGGGATCGCGACGGTCGGGCACGAACGCCGACATGCCGCCGATGGCATGCGCCCCGCGCCGGTGACAGCTCTGCACCAGCAGTTCGGTATAGGCCCGCATGAACGGCACGGTCATGGACACGAGCGAGCGGTCGGGCAGCACGAAGTCGGGCCAGGCCCGGAACTTCTTGATGACGCTGAAGATGTAATCCCACCGACCGGCGTTCATGCCGGCTGAGTGCTCCCGCAGCTCGTAGAGGATCTCGTCCATCTCGAAGGCGGCGAGCACGGTCTCGAGGAGCACGGTGGCCCTGATGGTCCCCGGCGCCAGGCCCAGCGCCTCCTGAGCGAACAGGAACACGTCGTTCCACAGGCCGGCTTCGGCGCGGTTCTCCAACTTGGGCAGGTAGAAGTAGGGGCCCGAGCCCATGTCGAGCAGGGCCCTGGCGTTGTGGAAGAAGGCGAGCCCGAAGTCGAACAGGGAGGCCGACACGGGCTGCCCGTCCACCACGAGGTGCTTCTCGACCAGGTGCCACCCCCGGGGCCGCACCATGATGGTGGCCACGTCGCCGCCGAGGTCGTAGTGGCGGCCGTCGGGGGCGTCGAAGGTGAGCGTGCGCCGCACCGCTTCGTGAAGGTTGCGCTGCCCCGACACCACGTTGTCCCACGTCGGCGCCAGCGCGTCCTCGAAGTCGACCATGAAGACGCTGGCACCCGAGTTGAGGGCGTTGATCATCATCTTGGCGTCGGGTGGGCCGGTGATCTCGACCCGCCGGTCGGCCAGGTCCTTGGGGACCGGAGCGACCGTCCAGGCCTGCGTTCGGACCCCGCCGTCGGCGGGGAAGGTGGGCCGTTCACCGGCGTCGAGGCGATGCTGGCGCTGCACCCGGTCGGCCAGCAACGCCCGGCGCCGGGCGTCGAACCTCCGGTGCAGCGCCGCGACGAAGCCCACCGCGTCCGGGCTCAGCAGCGCGGCATCAGGCTTGGCGTCCGTGAACATGGTCCCTACGTCGCTCAACTGTCGTCCCGCGTCCATTCGTAGGAGAGTGTTTGTTGCGTCTGACGGTCGACACAAGGGTTATCCGAAGGTAAGTTTCGATGAACTTTCCAAGCACGCACAGAGGCGAGAATCTTTCGTGACGCAGCTCGACACCCTCCTGTTCGGCCAGCGGCTGCGTCACCTGCGGCGCCAGCGTGGTCTCACCCTCGACGGCCTGGGGGCGCGGGTGGGCAAGCCGGCGCCGTTCCTGTCCCTCGTCGAGAACGGCCGCCGCGAACCTCGCCTGTCGCTCATCGAGGACCTGGCGGCCGCGCTCGGCGTCGGCGTCACGGACCTGCTGTCCGCCGAGGCGCCGAGCCGTCGAGCCTCGCTCGAGATAACCCTGCAGCGCGCCCAGGACGAGCCGCTGTACCGCCAGCTCGGCCTGCCCTGGCTCAAACCCTCGGCTTCCGTGCCCGACAACGTGCTCGAACACGTGGTGGCGCTGTTCGAGACGCTGCGACTGCGCTCGCAGTCACAACCGGCCACGCCGGAGGCGGCACGACGGGCCAACGTCGAGCTACGGGCGGAGATGCGCGAGCGGGCCAACTACTTCCCCGACATCGAGCACGCGGCCGGGTCGGCGCTGGCCGCGGTGGGCTACGGGGGCAGCGGTGCGGTAGCCGAGCGGATGCTCACCGACCTGGTGGCGCACTTCGGCTTCGACCTGCACCGGGTGCAGGACCTGCCCCTCTCGGCCCGAGCGGTCACCGACCTGCGCCACCGCCGCATCTACATCCACCAGCGCAACGCGCTGCCCACCCGGGCCGCTCGCTCGGTCGTGTTGCAGACGCTGGGGCACTTCGCGCTCGGGCACACCGATCCGCAGAGCTTCGGTGAGTTCCTCCGCCAGCAGGTGGAGGCCAACTACTTCGCCGGTGCCGTCCTGGCGCCCGAGGGACCGGCGGTCGCGCTCCTGGCCCGGGCCCGGGCCCAGCGCGACCTGTCGGTCGAGGACCTCAAGCAGGTCTTCTACATCTCCTACGAGATGGCCGCCCACCGGCTCACCAACCTGGTCACCCGCCACCTCGACCTTGGTGTGCACTTCCTGCGAGCCGACGAGGACGGCGTGATCTGGAAGGCGTACGAGAACAACGGCATGCCCTTCCCCACCGACGCCGACGGTGTCATCGAAGGCCAGCGGGCCTGCCGGGCGTGGGGCACGCGGCGGGCGTTCGGCTCGCACGACCGCTTCGCCGAGCACGCCCAGTACACGGAGACGCCGGCCGGAGAGTTCTGGTGCGTGACCCAGGTCGAGGTCGAGCGCCGAGAGGCGATCACCGTCGGCTCGAGCGCGAAGGAGGCCCGCTGGTTCCGCGGCCACCGCACCACCAACCGGGCCGAGTCGCGGTGCCCGGACGGCGAGTGCTGCCGGCGCCCGCCCGACGGCCCCGCCTCGCGCTGGCGGGGCCAGGCCTGGCCGCTGGCCCGAGCCGACGGGCACATCCTGGCTACGTTCCCCGCCGAATCGTTCACCGGCGTCGACCTGAGCGAGGTCTACGACTTCCTCGACCGCCAGACCCCACCCGACCCCGGGCACTGACACCCGGCCGCACCGCCCGTTCTCCGACGATGCGGGCGCCGGCAGCAGGGCCCCGGGCCCCCCTGGCCCTACTCGGCGTCGAGGCCAGGCCCTCTGGTCCAGGCAATCGATCGTCAACCCGCCGACATCGTGCCTGAACGATCCAGCGAGCGAGTCGCCGGACCGGCGCCCTAACCCAGGACCTGGTCGAGCACCTCGGCCTTGAGGGCCACGAAGCGAGGGTCGGCCAGCGTCGCGCGCCCACGGTCGGGACCGAGGTCGACCCGGTGCTCCTGCACCACCCGGGCCGGGCGGGCCGAGAGCAGCACGACCCGGTCGCCGAGCAGCAGCGCCTCCTCCACGTCATGGGTTACCAGGACGACGCTGGTCGGGTGCTCGACCAGCAGCGCCCGCAACCACTCGTGCATCCGCAGCCGGGTCTGGGCGTCGAGGGCTCCGAAGGGCTCGTCGAGCAGGAGCAGGGGCGGCCGGTTGGCCAGCACCTGGGCAATCGCGCCGCGCTGCAGCATGCCCCCCGAGAGCTGCCGCGGCAGGGCGTCGGCGAAGCCGACGAGGCCCGTCTCGACCAGGAGCGCGTCGGCCGCCGCGGCCGCGTCCTTGCGCCCGCCGGCCTTCGGCCCCCATTCCAGGTTGGCCCGCAACGGGAGCCACGGGAACAGGGTCGACCCTTGCGCCACCATGGGGCGCTGCGGTGAGGGGCCGACCACGGCCCGGCCCTCCTCGCGGACCTCGCCGCCGTCGGGCGGTTCCAGGCCGGCCAGCAGGCGCAACAACGTCGACTTGCCGCAGCCGCTCGGGCCCAGCACGGAAAGCACCTCGGCCCGGTCCAGGGCCAGGTCCAGGCCGGCGAAGACCTGGACCGCGCCGTAGGACTTGTGCAGGCCCCGCACCTCCAGCGCCCGGGCCGCGGTGCCGTCGCCGGCGCCGGGCCCGGTGGCCGCCGTCACCGATCGCTCCAGGCCACGAAGGGCCGGGTCGCGGCACGCAGCACCACGTCCCCGAGCAGGCCGATCAGGGCGAACGTGATCATCCCCACGATGATCTGGTCGAGCCGACCGACCTCACGCGCCGCGAACATCATGGCCCCCACCCCCCGGTCGGTGCCCGTGAGCTCGCCCACGATGACGCTCATCCAGCCCAGTGTCAGCCCCAGGCGCAGGCCGGTGACGATGCCGGGCAGGGCGGCGGGCAGGTAGACCCGGTGAGCCAGGGACCGGCGCGGCGTGCCCAGCATCCGGGCCGAGTCGACGAGCATGGCCGGGACCCGCGAGGTGCTGTCGGCGGTGGCCACGATGATGGGGAACACGGCCCCCACGAACACGAGGTACCGGGCCGCCCCCTCGCCCAACCCGAACCACACCAGAGCGATGGGCAACCACGCCGTCACCGGGACCGAACGCAGCGCCTGGACCAGCGGGTCGAACAGGCGCGCACCCGTTCGGGACAGACCGATGCCGAGGCCGACGCCGAGGCCGGCCCCGACCGCCAGCACGTACGCGCTCAGCCACCGACGCACGCTGGCGGAGATGTGGCGACCGGCGGCGCCCTCGAAGGGCGTGACGCCGGGGAACGTCGCCCCGCCCTCTCCGGCCACGAAGTCCCAACCGGCGCGGCCCACGTCGGCCGGCGACGGCAGCAGGCGAGGCGAGATCCAGCCCGCGGCGCTGGCCAGCGCCCACACGCCGACGAGCAGGGCGGGCACGACCAGACCGAGCGCCCATTCCCCCCGGCGACGCGACGATCGCGCGCCGGTCCCGCGCCGAGACGGCGACGGCGGGGCGGCACCTTGGGCACCGCCGGCCGCGGCAACGGCCCCGCCCGGTGCCGCCCCGACGGGTTGGGCCGACGCCGGGCTCAGCGGCGACGGCGCCGGCGTCCCGGACGCGGCCGGGCGGGGCACCGGCGATCAGCTCTCGGGCAGGAAGTCGAGCAGGAAGAGCGAGTCGAAGTCCGGTTCCCTGGTCAGCAGGCCATCGCCCAGCAGCAACTCGGCCACGCCCTCGAACTGCTCCCTGCGGTCGTCGCCGAACTCCCACACCGCGCCGATGTTGTCCAGCACCTCCTCGTAGACCTCCTCCGAGTAGCCGAATTGCGTGACCAGCAGGTCCTGCCACACCTCGCGGTCGTTCTCGCCGCCGGGCGTGAGGAACTCGGCCGCGTCACGCTGCATCTGCACCACCGCGGTCAGCAGGTCGGCATCCTCCTGGTTCTTGGGGGCAGCCCACATCGCGGTGTTGAGGTCGCCCAGGGGCGTGTCGTACACGCCGGACAGCCTCGTGCCGATGCCCGGCGCCACGCTCTGGGTGACGAGGGGCTCAGTACCGGCGAACGCGTCGACGTCGCCGCGCTCCAGCGCGCCCGGGTGATCGGCGAAACCGAGCGGGATGCCCTGCAGGTCCCGGTCGATCACCAGCCCTTCCTGCGCCAACAGATAGGTGAGCACGAGCACCTGCACTCCCGGCGGCGGTATCGCCACCCGCTTGCCGGCCAGGTCGGCCGCCGTCTCGATCCCCTGATCACTGCGCCCGACGACGCCGATGCCCTGGCGCGAGCACATGCAGATGATCTTGGCCCCGAAGCCCTGCTCGGCCTCGACCAGGCTGTTGTAGGGGCCCATGAGCCCGAAATCGAGCTCGCCGGACTCGAGCGCGCGGTTGATGTCGCTGGGGCTCGTGAAGATCACCGGCTCGACCGTGAGCCCTTCCGGGGCGAACTGCTGCCAGTACAACGGCGACGAGGCGTGGTTCTTGGCGTAGACCGCCGTGGTGATGGTGCGCCCGTCGAACGTCGGGCTCGAGGCGCGCCGGGTGGTGTCGGTCGCCGATGTCGCGTCACTTCCCGAGGTGGTGCCGCTGGCGGCGGTGTCGTCGTCATCGTCGCCGCAGGCTCCCAGGGCGAGGCCGGCCGCGCCGGCGGCGCTGAGGCCGATGAATCGGCGACGGGTGAGCGCGGAAAGGTGCGGGGTTCGGGGCAGGCGGGGCGTGGGCAACTCGGTCTCCGTTTTGTCGGGGTGCTTGGTTGTCGAAATGGCTGGTTGTCGAGGTGGTTGGTTGTCGGGGTGGTCGGGTGGTCGGGTCGAGCGCCCGAACGGGACGCTTAGCCCTGCGGACGTGGGCGGGTCAGGCGGGCGAGCATCGTGTCGCGCACCTCGGTCGTCTGGGCCTGCACGGCCAGGAACAGCGCCTCGCGGGCGAGACGCTGCGCGGGTACGTCGAGCGCGAGCGCCGAGCCGCCCCCGGACACGACGAGGGCGGCGGTGGCCCGGAGCATCAGGTCGACCGCCTCCGCCTTGGCGGCCAACCGTTCGGGAAGGCCTTGATCGTCAGCCACCTCGTCGTACAGCCGGTAACAGACGGCGCGGACGCCGTGGAGCTGGTCGGTGAAGGCCGCGGCGGACGCCACGACCGGTCGGTCCGCATGGGCGCGCAGGTGCGCCAAGGCCGCCTCGGTGAGCCCCAGCACCGCCGGGTTCACGTTGGCGGTGGTCGCCCGGTCCGCCGCGGACCACGTCGAGAACGGGAGCTGGGCCACGATGTCGTCCGGCCCCACCACCAGGCCGCTGAACTCGAGCCGGACCGTATGCGTGGCCTCGAGCACGGCCAGGCGCAGCCGGGGGCCGGCCCGCATACCCGTCTGCTCGGTCGCCGGCACGTAGGCGAAGACGCACTCGCCGGTCGCGGTGACCGCTCCGACCATCACGACGTCGTTGAGGCCCCAGCCCGTGCACCACGGCGCCGTGCCGTCAAGGCGGAAACGACCGTGGCCGAGCGGGGTGGCCGCCACCGGCCGGCTCGGCCAGCGGCGCAGGTGAGCGAAGGCGACGCCGCCTAGCAGCTCACCGCGGCTCAGCGGCCCGACGAGGCGGTCGCGCACGGGCATCTCCGAGCGCACCAGCATGGCCAGGGGCGAGTGATGCTGGGCCTGGACGAACCAGGTGGCGCAGTCCGCCCCGGCCAGCACCTCGACGATGTCGCGGAACGTGGCGAACGGCACCGCGGCGCCGCCCTCCGCCACCGGCCCGTTGCACCCGAGCAGACCCGCGGCAGCCAGGGCGTCGATGTGGCTGCGGGGCACGCCGCCGCGGTCGACCGCCTCGGCCCGGGGGACCAGGAGCTCGCGAGCGAGGGTGCGAGCCGCCTCGACGAGCACGTCGGCGCCGCTGGGCCCCGGTCCGTCCGGCCCCTCGACGTCGAGTGACGCGGCGTTGATCGGAGCCGGCGGCGCCAGCAGGTGACGACGGGTGTCCCAGGCCCGGGCGCGGCCGGCCGCGACAAGGGCGTACTTGCGCACCCGGGTGGTCGGCGTCTTGGGCAGCTCGTCCCAGATCTCGAGATAGCGAGGCACCATGAAGCGAGGAAGCGACGCCCTCAGGTGCCGGTCGACGTCGGCCAGGTCGAGCGTGGCGCCGGGGGCATTCACCACGCAGAGCTTGAGCTCCTCCTCGACCCCGTCGTCAGCCGGTACACCGACGGCGGCTGCTTCACCCACGGCGGGGTGCGCCAGCGCGGCATGCTCGATCTCGCTCACCGCGATCATCTCGCCCCTGCGGCGCACCGCCTCACGAAGACGGCCGACGAAGCTGAACTCGCCGTCCTCGCGCCGGGTCATCAGGTCGCCGGTGCGGTACCAGCCGTCGTTGGTCCAACTCTCGGCCGTGACCCCGGCGATGCCGCTCTGACCGCCAAGGTAACCCTCGAACATCACGTGCGCCTGGTGCGGCCGGATCCACAGTTCTCCTGGTACACCCGGGGGGAGGTCCGTGCCGTCGGCTCCCACGACGCGCGCCTCGAACCGCTCGGTGGCGCGCCCCACGGTGCCCGGCTCCTGGGGCAGGGAGAACGGCCTGGTCCAGCACGAGGCCGTCTCGGTCTGGCCCCAGACCTCGACGATGGTGAGCCCGAAGCGCTCCTCGATGTGGCGCCACAGGTCGACCGGAGCGGCGCCGCCGAGCACGAAGCGCACCGGGTTGTCGAGGTCGTCCGGCGATGGCCGGCGCCGGCCGAGCACCGACAGGATCGTGCCGACGAAGGTGAAGGCGACGGCCTCGGCGGCGCGCACCCGGTTCCAGAAGGCGAAGGCGTCGAAGCCGGCGTCGACGGTGATACGGCCACCCTGGCTCAGCGCCGCCAGGGTGGTGCCCTGGCAGGTGATATGCGACAGCGGTAGGCAGCAGTAGAGAGCCTCGCCGTCGGCGATGGGAACGAACTCCTCGCTGTAGCAACGCGCCCACACCGCTTCGCAGTGCCTGCTCCACAGCACGCCTTTGGGCGACCCGGTTGTGCCCGACGTGTACATCAGCTTCGTGGGGGCGGCCGGATCGTCGCGCAGCGGCGGCGGCGCTATGTCGGGTGCCGCCTCGATCAGCTCGTCGAAACAGAGCGCGTCGGTGCTGCGGGGCGACCCCGCCAGCAGCACGCGCTTGAGGCCGGGTAGTTGGCCCCGCACCGCCGCCAGGTTGGCGGCGAACGGCGCATCGCACACGATCGTCGCCACGCCGGAATGGGCCAGCACGTTGCGCAGCGGCGCGCCGCTCAACAGGGCGTTGACCGGCATGAAGACCGCGCCGAGCTTGGCGCAGCCGAACCAGTTAGCGACGATGGTGCGACCGTTGCCGGCCAGCACGGCCACGATGTCGCCGGGTTGCACACCGACCAGGGCCAGGGCCTGCGCGGTGCGGTTGGCAAGCTCGTCGGCCTCACCGTAGGTGAGGTTGGCGTCGGGGAGGGCCAACAGCGGGCGAGCCCCGAGGCGAGCGGCTTGCGTCTCCAGGAGCTCACGCACGGTGGTCACGTTCGATCGCACGAGGCCCCCTGGTACACCCATGACGCGCAGATGGTACACATCTGCGCGTTCTGCGAGTCGAACCCCGGCACGATCAGCGCGTTACGCTCCCGGTGGTGGCACGCCTACGATCCCCTACCTCGGCCGCGGTGACGCCGGCCGCGGTGACGCCGGCCTCGACGGCACCGGCCGCGACGGCACCGGCCTCGACGGCACCGGGAGCGAAGCCGGGACGTGCCCTCGGCTCCGGGCCACTGGCGGCCTGGCAGCACGGTGAGCGCGGCCCGCTCGTCGTGGCCGTGCACGGGCTGGTGGAGAGCAGCCGCTACTGGCGCTCGCTGACCGAGCGCCTCAGCCACGAGCACCGGGTCATCGCCGCCGACCTCCTCGGCTTCGGGCGCTCGCCCTGGCCCCAGCTGGGCTACACGGTGGAGTCACATGCCGACGCGCTCGCCACCACGCTGTCCCGGGCGACCGCCAGCGAGCCCGCGGTGGTGGTCGCGCACCAGGCCGGCGTCCCCATTGCCCTGGCCTACGCGGCCCGGCATCCCGAGGCGGTGCGGGGCATCATCGGCCTCGGCACCCCGTGGTACCGCACCACGATGGAGGCCAGGCGGGCGTTGCGGGGCCCGTGGTGGCTGTCGCGCTGGCTGGTGGAGCACGAGACGAGGGCGAGGCTGCTGTGCCGCACCTTGTGCGGCGGTCGTCCGTTCGTCCCGCGAGTGGCGCGCATCTTCGCCAGCGACACCATCCCGGCCGACGTGGTGCAGGATGCGTTCCTGCACCATTGGGAGTCCCTGTCGGGCACGCTGCGATCGTGCTGGACGGAGGCCGACCTCCCCGAGCGTTACCACCGGCTCCCCGTCCCGTTCCTGGCACTCCACGGGGACGACGACGTGGCCGTCCCCGTGGAGAACCTGCACGACGCGACGGCCACCCGCCCGTGGCTGGGCGTCGAGGTCGTCCCCGGGCGAGGGTTCAACCTCGCCCTCGAGGACCCGGACCTCGTCGCCGCCGCGGTGACCGACACGACCCGGCGCTGGGCTCCCGCACCTTTGCGGGCCGCGCCGCGGCCCGCGCCACCAAACGACGTCACGGTCGGCGAGGTCACGGTCGGCGAGGTCACGGTCGGCGAGGTCACGGTCGGCGAGGTCACGGTCGGCGAGGTCACGGTCGGCG
>Ga0187893_10002960_pt1 | contig 35782 bp, 30 predicted proteins | sample MA1701074metaG_FD_139574 | JGI IMG/M metagenome (GOLD analysis project Ga0187893, IMG submission 139574) | White microbial mat communities from a basaltic lava cave in the Kipuka Kanohina Cave System on the Island of Hawaii, USA - MA170107-4 metaG ...
ACAAGATTGCATTTGGTGTCCTCCGGTGCGTGCGTGGCGGTCTACCCCATGCATCGGAGGACTTCTCTTTTTCCGCTAGCCGGGCCCCTCCGGACCCCAAAAAACCGCGAAACTCCAGTTGCAGAGCCTAGGCCATCGCAACCTGCGCTCGGACATGGAGTTCCATCGTCGAGGTGCGCCATGGGTGGCGCAGGGGTCAGGGGCGCGGGCGGGGGAGTTTCCCGCCCCGGCGGCGCCCCCGCCCCCCCCTCAGCGATCCCGTGACGCGCGTTCGAGGGCACGGGCGAGCTTGGGCACCGAGACGTCGTACCGGTAACTGATCGACCGGTGGTCGTCGGGGAACTCCTCCACCTCGTGGGGGATGCCCTTGCGCGCGAGCTTGGAGGCGAGGAGCCTCATGCCCAAGTGGAGTTGGTACTCGTCGTCGCTGCCGCAGTCGAGGTAGACCAAGGAGAGCGAGCGGAGCGAGTTCTCGCACTCCGGCCGGTCCAGCATGGCGACCGGGTCGTGGCGGAGCCAGCGCGCCCAGACCTCGGGATTGCGCTCCCCGGTCGCGGCATCGAAGGGCAGCTCGAAGCCGAAGGGGGAGCGGGGGTCGGGGGAGTAGGCCGCCGCCATGGCGAAGGTGTTCAGGGCGGGAAAGTCGGCGGTCCGCTTCTTCTCGGACTTCTCGAACTCCGCCATCCAATTCTCGATGGAGCCGGCCTTCGCCAGCGCCGCGACGGTCCGCGGGAACTCCCCGGCATAGCAGAGCTCGAACGCCATGTCCCCGCTGTGGCAGGCGAGCGCGCCGAAGCGGTCGGGACGCGTCATGCCGAGACGGATCGCGCCGTAGCCGCCGGACGACTTGCCGAAGACGCCGCGCGCCTCGCGCCGCGGCAGGGTGCGGTAGCGCCCGTCCAGGAAGGGCACCAGTTCGTCGCAGAGATAGGTCTCGTAGGGACCGAGCGCCGGTGAATCGACGTACTGGCTCCCCCCCCACCGGGTGAAGCAGTCGGGAAACGCGACGACGACCGGAGGGCAGCCCGCGGCGACGAGCCGGTCGAGCCGCGCGGCGAGGCCCGGGGCCCAGTGGTTCCCCGTGACCGCCATCTCCCCCGAACCGGTGAAGCCGATGAGGCACCAGAGCACCGGATAGCGCAGGCCGCTCTCCGCGTAGCCCGGCGGGAGATAGACCCAGAGATTGCGGCGCGTCGGGTCGCCCGGGAGGTTCCCGGCGAGGCAGCGGCTCTCGTGCGGGACGATCTCGATCATGCCCCCAGCCTACGCGACCGAGAGCGCCATGAGGAGTTGGTCGCAGTAGCTGTTTCCGATGCGCACCGCCTCGCGCTGCGTCCCCTCGAGCAGGAAGCCGGCCGCGTCGTAGAGGGCGTGCGCGGCGAGGTTGTTGGAGAAGACGCGGAGCTGCAGGCGGCGCAGCACCGGGGAGAGACGCGCCTCCCGCACCGCGGCATCGAGGAGCGCGCGGGCGAGCCCCTGCCGGCGCCACGCCCCCGCCACCCCGAGACCGATCTCCGCGACGTGGCGCATCTTGCGATGGGGGCAGCCCTCCATGGTCAAGGAGGCCACCGCCTCCCCCTCGGCGACGGCGAGGAGATGGAGGCTGTTCTCGCTCGCGAGGGAGCGGCGCGCGCTCTTCGCGATGAGGTCGGCGCTCAGGACGAATTCGTCCGCCTCGGGCAGGTTCCAGTGGGGCCCGCTCGCCACCAGCGCCGTCGCCAGGTCGAGGATGCGGCCCGCATCGGAGGGGCGCGCGTTACGGATCTCAGCCTTCCGACCGTCGCGCGCCAGAAACGGCGAGGGATCGATCTTCATCGTCGCACCAACCGGTCCAACATCGCGGCGATGCCCCCGCCCCCCTCCCCCGCGCAAAACTCCTGGGTGACGACGCGCAGCGGCGCCGGCCCTCTCCAGAGCGGCTCGAGCTTGACCGCGTCCTTCTCCGTCACCACCACAGGCAGCGCGGCCCGCGCCAACGCCTCCGCGTCGCGGGCGTCGTAGGCGTGGTGGTCGGGAAAGACGCGCGTGTCGCCGATTTCCGCTCCGAGGGCTTGCACCGTCGCGAGAAACGCGCGCGGATTGCCGATGCCGCACGCGGCGAGCACGCGGACCCCCGCGAGGGAGGGCGTGCAGGCGGCGCGGAATGAGGAGTCCGCGATGGGCGCCGGGGTGAGTCCGCGGAGGCGGCGCATGATCTCGCCCAACCTCGCGCGGTCGATGAGCTCGCACCGGGTGATCACCACCAGGGTGGCGCGTTCGAGGGCGCGGGGGGATTCGCGCAAGCGCCCCGCCGGCGGGCAGAACCCGCCGCCGAACGGGTCGGTCGCGTCGACGAGCACGACGTTTTCGTCGCGATGCAGCGGGAGGTGCTGGAACCCGTCGTCGAGCACGAAGCAGTCCACCTCTCCCGCCAAGGTCATGCCGCCGGCGAACCGGTCGGGGTCCTGCACGTGGGGCACCTCGGGAAGGTTGCGACGCAGGAGGAGCGCCTCGTCATTGCCGGCGCCGCCGCGCGCCTTGTAGCCGCGGCTCAGGATTCCCGGGCGCACGCCGCGCCGCAAAAGCTCGCGGCAGGCGTGGAGCACGAACGGCGTCTTGCCGGTGCCGCCGAAGGTGAGGTTGCCGACGCTCAGGACCGGTCGCGGCAGGCGGCGCGCCCGGTGGCGCCAGCGGCGCGCGCGCAGCTTGGGCGCGAGCGCATAGAGAAACGCGACGGGCGCGAGAAGGAGTCGAGCGCCCGGGCTAATCCTCGTCGGCGGGATCGGGCTGTTCGGGGGCGGGAGGCTCGTCGCCGCCTTCTTCGTCGTCCCCGGACGGCCCGGAGGGGGGCGGGGGAGGAGGCGGGTTGACGGTGCCGCCGGCCGGAGGCCCGTCGGGCGGCTGGGGGACCACGGCGGCCGGCGGAGGCGCGGGCGGGACGGCGGGGGCGGGCTGGGCCTGCGAGCTTCCGGGCTCAATCGTGACCTTTTGGTTGGTTTTCTGGAGCTCTTCGAAGCGCGCCTGCGCGAGGACGGCGAAGTACTTCTCGAACAGAGCCTCCTCCGCCGTCAGCGCCTGATTCTCGATGATCTTGCGGCGGGTCAGCTCGCGCTTCTTGTCGTGATTCCAGCCCTTATCGTAAGGAAACTTCGTGACGAGGTAGGCCTGCAATTCGTCCGGGCTCAGTTTTTCGGGATCGGGCTCGCTGGCCGTCGCGGTGGCCGCCCGCGTCTCCGCGCCCCGGCGCTTGGCCTCTAGGGCCTCGAGCAGCTTGCGCATGTCCTCGCGGGTGAAGACACCGGTGATGGTGAGGGTCTGGATGGAGCTGTACTTGAAGAAGATGTAGCCCTCGGTGTCGTTCGCCCACCAGAGACGCACGCCGCAGTCCGGCTCGTCGAGGTTGCGCTGCAGGAGGAACTTCCTCTCGACGATCCGCTCGATCAGCTTGCCGTTGCGGATCACGCCCCGGAAGGTGATGGGGCGACCGGAAATGGTCCGGAGCGAGAGCTCCGCCTTGATGTCGGCCTTGGACTCGATCCTGGCCATTTCGGCGGGGACGTCTTGGGGAGTCAGGGTGCGCGCCTTCTCGCCGGCGCGCGTGGAGGAGACGACGGTCTCTTCCCCTTCCTTGACCGGCTCGTTCCCTGCAGGAGGCTGCGCCGCCGGCTCGTCTCCCAAGAGGAACGAGGGCAGGAAGGCAAGAACGGCTGCGGAAAGGGTGAGCCTGAAACGCATGGTTTCTCTCCGTCTGTGGGCGTGCCGCGGCACGTGCACCCCTTCCGTATCGGGACTTCCCCCCCTGAAGCTGAAGCCGGGAAGTCGGCCCGCGGAGACGAGGGGGGACGATGGGTGCCCCCCGGAGCACCCAGGCCCTAGGCCGTCGGACGCAACCCCTTGCGCCAGCTCAGTTTGCGGGGAGTCGGATCGTCTGTCCGATCCTGAGGCGACGGGCGTCGAGGCCGGGGTTCATCTGGAGGATCTCCCGGTAGCGCTGGGCCGAGCCCAGGTGCTTGCGCGCAATCGTCGACAGGTCGTCACCCTCCTGCACCTGGTAGGAGCGGCCGCCGCCCGCGGGGGGAGGGGCGGGGGGGGTGCGCGCGACCATCGCGCCTTCCGGAGAGGGGATCTTGATGGTCTGGCCGGGAACGAGGGAGCGCACGTCGAGCGTCGGGTTGGCCCTCTTGATCTCCTCGATGAAGGAGTCCTTGAGCCCCCATTTGCGCACCAGCGTCCAGAGGTTGTCGTTGGGACGGATCACGTACTCGGAGGGGACCGTGGCGGGGTTGGCGGGCGGCTCGGGCGGGATGAGCAGCGCGGGATCCCGGTCCCCCATCCCGCCGAGATCGCGCTCGAGCGGACCATCCTGCGAGGTCGTGGTCGCGGGGACGAAGCCCGCGGGGTCCAACCCGGCCCCCCCCCACTGGTAGATCGCGATGGCAAGGATCATGACGATGATCACCACGATCACGAGGATCCCCAGCTTCTCGAAGCTCCCGATCATGTCTGCTCCCTCACTGAGTTCGGTCCGTACCGGAATGGTGCCGCGCGCCTCCCCAGGGTAACCGCCCCCCCTGCCGCGGGCAAGAGCAGGACCCCAGGATCTTGGGGACGAAAACGCTTCGTCCCCCCACGTATGGATCGGCGGGGACGGCACGTTCCGTGCAGCCCGAAAGGGTCGGTTCCAACCCCCGTGCTAGAATCCGGACCCTCAACATGGCGCACCGAACGCTCCCCATTCGCCCCTTCGCAGCGGTCCTATTGGCGCTTCTTCCCGCGGCCGCGCCCGCCGAAGGCGAGGGTTCCGAGATCCCCGGCTTCGTAAACGTGCCGGAGGGACGCGTCTTCCCCGGAACCAACCAGGCGAACATCAAGGCGCGGGCCCTCAATCCCGAGCTCCTCGACATCCTTCAATATGAGCGCTGGGGGGACCTGGAGGAGGGCGTCGTCCTTCCCGAATACAGCATCCAGCGATTCGAGGTGACGAACGCCCAATGGAAGCACTACCTCGACGCGAACTTCCGCCGCGACCACGTGACGAACGGGATGGAAACCCTCGAGGCGATCGCGAGCCAGTACGTGCGCCTCCGGGGGGAGGCGATTCCCTCCGAATGGGAGGCGATCTTCGCCTTCAACATGGCGCAGCTGGAGCGCGGCTTCGCGGAGCACCACAAGGCCGCCGCGCTCGCGCCCGGGGAGGACCCCGCCGACCAGCCGCTCGAGGGGGAGGACGACGCGGAGGAAGAGGAGGGCAAGCCTGCCAAGCCGAAGCGCGTCGTCCTCGCAACGTGGGAGGAGCTCCTCAAGGACCCGAAGAAGTTCGGCAAGGCGCGGCTGCCCAAGGGGATCAAGCTGGTGCTCTACGCGCACCGTACGCCGCGCCACTGGATCGCCTGGTGCCCCTACATCACCGTGCTCCCCACCGGGGTCGAGTACTGCGAGATCCGTAAGGATCCCGTGGAGGCGTTCAAGGTCCCGGAAGGGGAGATCTTCGCGAAGATCCGGGCGAAGGATTTCGCCGCCTTCCCCATCCGGAGCGTCTCGACGACGGAGGTCTTCGCGTTCGCGGAGTGGGCAGGGTGCCACCTCCCCTCCGAGTACGAATACGAGCGGGCCGGCAAGGGGGACCAGCCGCTCACCGTGGTTCACACCATGCGCGGGGCATGGGACCACAACAAGCAAAAGCACTTCTTCGCGTGGGCCGACAACCCGGCCTGCATCGACGGCCCCCTGGCCGTGGATGACTCCTCCGTGCAGCCCGGCGACAGCGCGATCGGCTGCCGCCACCTCATCGGCAACGTGGGAGAGCTGACGCGCACTTTCTACGACTACCACCCCTACCTCACGGCCAAGCCTGCGGCGCCCGCCCTTGGGCTCTTCAACTATTCCCTCGTGATGAAGAGCGCCTCGTGGGGCGACAGCCGCTATTTCATGCAGCTCTCGACACGCACGGGCGTGGTGGGCAAGGGCGACACTTCGCTCCAGAGCGACAACCGTTTCGACACCCTTGGATTCCGGCTCGTGCGCCACCCCCGGGCGGGATGGGACATGCTGCTGCATACGACGCTACGCGTGTCCTACAGCCCCGGGACGGCGCGCTGGGGCCGATACAGCCCGCAGGCCTTCGCCCTGGCCCACATGGCGGGGGTCGACACCGCAATGTTCGAGGCGGGAGTCTCCCCTTACGTGCACGCCAAGAAGGGCGCGAAGGCGATCGCGACGGCACCGCTCTGGTTCTCGACCATCGATGACACATCCAAACGGAAGATCGACCGTGCGTGGTCGCAGAAGAGCCCCGTGAACGACTACGAGATCCTCGGTCTCTTCCGGAGCGACGTGGCCCTGCGCGGCGGCGTCCGGCTCTCCAACCAGGACCGGGCCGCGCTGGAGGAGTGGCGCAAGAAGTACGAGGAGTACAAGAAGAAGTCGAAGGACAAGCCGAAGAAGGGCGATCCTCCCCTCGAGGTCGTCGAGCCGCCCCCGGCCCCCGACGAGTACGAGACGCGCACCGCGCCCTTTGCCGACGTCGTCGGCCTCTGGCGTGAGAAGCGCGTGGAGCCGGGCGAATGGTATCTCGTCTACTGGAACGGATTCCTCGGCCTCGCCAACAAGGCCCTCGTGATGCCGCCGGAAGCGATCTTCTTGCTCGATGCGCGCAGCGGCCTCGCCCGCCAGAGCGGGCAGGCCAGGCCGGCGAGCCTGACCCTGGATGCAGCCAAGGACACCATCACGATCACGATGCACACCGAAGAGCAGATCGACTCCAACAAGCCTCAGGGTCCGCCGGACCACGCCCGGAACTCGGACCTATGGGCGCTGTGCGAAACCCTCACTCCCAACTGGACCGGATGGCCGGGGCGCAAGCCGGGCCGCTACGTCTGGATCCTCAACGCCACCCTGAACACAGAGAAAGGGGCCCTTCAGGCCCACGAGTGGAACCGCTGACCATGCCCCGAATCATCCTCCGCGATACCGAGCTCTCGCGCATCCAGCAAGAGCTGAAGAAGAAGCGCGGCGTCGATTTCACCACCACGAACGAAGAGGCCGTCTTCAGCATGCTGAAGTACTGGTGCCGCGAGTCCGCCAAGGGCAACGCCGAAGTCGATTCGGTGACCCAGCGGGAGGAGCGGTTCATGGTGGCCGGCAACGACGACTTCTTCGCCGCGCTCCGCACGATCCTCTAGTCCGGCCCTGCCCAGCCGCGGGACGAGGGGGGCCTCCCTCTTGCGCCGGGACGCGCCTGGAGCGAGATCCCTGCTACGGGACCGGGGTCGCGGCTCCGTCGCGTCGCGACCCCGGCCCTCGATGCTTCCCGTGCGTTTCGTGCAATCCGGGCGGGCCCGGTGGAGTCAAAAAGAAACCCGGCCTTGCGGCCGGGAGTTCAGCGACCTGAAAAGCAATGGTTGGGCTCTCAGTTAAGGAAAAAAGGGTACGTTCGAAATCACTTTTTACTTGTTCACTTTCAGGCTCTGAACTGGTGGGGGGTAACGCAAGAGACAGGCCATCCGAGCATGTCCGCCGTCCATCGCTCTAAAGTATTGCGGAAACGCAGGTTACAAGAATCGGAGCACGGTCGAACGCTCCCGCAGCCTCGTGCGTCGCCGCTCGTCGTGCGATCCTGCACCAGTCTGGCGCCCGCCATCCGCTCACCCACGCCCATCTCGACTGCCCCGCTGAAAATCCGGCACTCCCTGCGTTTCAAGCAGGTGAAAGCACCGTAGGAGGCGCGTAGCCTCCGAAACCGGCGGGGTCCTGGGGCTGTGAGCCGATGGCCGAGGGGCCCCGCCCTTATTCCTCCGCTCCGCCCGGCACGCGGAAGACCCCGAGCTCGTAGTCGAGGTAGGCGCCGTGCGCCCGGTAGCCGGCGACCTGGCGCTCCGCCACCTCCGCCACCGGGGTGATCGCCTCCTCGCGGCCGAGCGAGAGCCGGTAGCGCCGGAGCGCCCGCTCCTGCGGCTCGAGAAAGCGCTCCCACTCCAGAGGGGTGGCCACGTGGCGCCAGAGCGGCGGGGGCCCCTTGCTCGGCAGGGCGCCCGGGTAGGCGTCGCGCAGGGAATCCGGCAGCGAAGGGCGCCGCGAGACGAAGCGGCCGAAGAGGATGCGCCCGCCCGCCTTGACGAGGCCCGGCGGGGGAAACGCGCCGCGAAGCGAGAGCGCGAGATCGAACGGGCCGAGGCCCCACTCCACGTGCACGCTGTCCCCGTGGAAGAGGCGGCAGCGGCCGGCGGCGGGGCTCCGCCCGGCCGCGTCGTGCGCGAGTTCCAAGAGATCGTGGAACGGCTCCACCCCGCGCAGGTAGAGGTGGAACTCCTCGGCGAGGAAGAGGCCCGCGGCGGCATTGCCGCACGCCAACTCCACCAGCGTCATCCCCTCGTGCGCAGCCGCGGCCCGCGCGGCGCCGAGCAGCGCCTCCTCCCCCAGGGGAGCGAGGAAACGGTGGAACGCGTAGAGTTCGCCCCAGCCGAATCGGCGATTGGTCACGCCGCTACAATACCGCGCCTTCCTGCCGTGCTCACCCGTTGGCGCCTCGCCCTCCGCTACCTCCCGCCCTATCGCGCGACCATCGGAGCCGGCCTCCTCGCGCTGCTCGCCGCCAACGTCCTCCTCGTCGCCGCGCCGGTGGCGTTCCGGGAGGGCGTGCGCCACGTGGAGCACGCCGTGGAGGCGGGGATCCCGATCGAACTGCGCATCGTCGCGCTCTACGGGGCGATCGCGCTCGGCATCACGCTCTTGGGCGGCGTCGCCTCCTTTTTCAAGCGCTACCTCTTGATGGCGGTCTCCCGCCGCATGGAGACCGACCTGCGCCACGACCTGTTCGCCCACATCCAGCGCCTCCCCCGGCCCTTTTTCGATCGCGTCCGCACCGGCGACCTCATGTCCCGGGCCACCTCGGACATCGAGGCGACCCGGATGGCGGTGGGCCCCGGGCTCATGTACCTGCTCGATTCGTCTCTCCGGGCCCCCCTCGCCCTGGCCGTGATGCTCACGGTCAATCCGCGGCTCACCCTCTTCGCGCTGATCCCGCTCGCGGGCATCGCCGCGGGACTCTTCTGGCTCGCACCGAAGCTGCAGGCGGCCTCGCGCCGGGTGCAGGACGAGTTGGCCGCAGTCTCCTCCCGCGCGCAAGAGTCCTTCGCCGGCGCGCGGGTCGTGAAGACCTTCGCCATCGAGGAGCGGGAGGAACGCTCCATGGAGGCCCTGAGCGCCGCCTATCGCGACGCCAACCTCAGCCTCGCGCGGGTGCGCGGACTCACCTCGGCGCTCTTGAGCTCGATGGGCGCGGCGGGCCTCGGGCTCATCCTCGTGGTGGGCGGCCGCCAGGTCGCGGAGGGGACCTTCGACATGGGAGGTCTGCTCCTCTTCCAGTCCTATCAGGTGATGCTCACCTGGCCGATGATGGCGCTCGGCTGGGTGGTGACCCTCTGGCAGCGCGGGGCAGCCGGCCTCGCGCGCATCCAGGAAGTGTTCCACGAGCCCCTGGAACAGGGGGGGGCGGCGGGGGCGGCGCAACTGCGCGGGGAGATCGAGATCCGCGACCTCTCGTTCTCCTACGCGGGACGCCACGCGCTGCGCGGGCTCACTCTGCGCGTTCCCGCCGGGAGTACCTTGGGAATCGTCGGGGCGACCGGGAGCGGAAAGTCGACCCTCGTCTCGCTCCTCGTGCGACTCTACGATCCACCCAAGGGAACGCTCTTCCTCGACGGCATCGATCTCCTGGACTACCCCCTCGACCGCCTGCGCGGCGCGGTCGCCTTCGTGCCCCAGGAGGCGTTCCTCTTCTCCGCGAGCCTGCGCGAGAACATCGGGTTCGGCGCCCCGGGGCTCTCCGAGGAGGGGCTCGAGACGGTGGTGCGCGATGCGCGCCTCGAGCAGGATCTCGCCCGCTGGCCCGAGGGCATCGACACCGTGGTCGGGGAGCGCGGCGTCACCCTGAGCGGCGGCCAGAAGCAGCGCGCAGCCCTGGCGCGCGCGCTCGCCCCCGACGCCCCCGTGCTCGTGCTGGACGATGCGCTCTCCGCGGTGGACACGGAGACGGAGAGCGCCATCCTCGAGAACCTGCGCGCCTACCGCGCGGGTCGGACCGTCCTGATCGTCTCCCACCGCGTCTCGGCGGTGCGGGACGCGGATCGCATCGTGGTCCTCACCGAGGGCCGGATCGAGGAGCGCGGCACCCACGACGAGTTGGTGGCGAAAGGCGGCGCCTACGCGCGGCTCGTGCGCGCGCAGCAGCTCGAGGCGGAGATCGAGGGGATGGCGTGATGGGCGCTTCCCGAAGCCGCCCCCGGGCCGCGGCAATCCCCGGGAGCGGGCGCGTCGCGCGCCGGCTCTTCGCCCTGGTCGCGCCGCACAAGGGACTTCTCGCAGGGACGGTGGCCGTGCTGGTCACGCTCTCTTTGGCCGAGATCACCGGTCTCTGGACGATCCGGCAGGGGATCAACGAGGGGGTGCGGGGGGGCAAGGCGGACGCCCTCCTCATGTGGGCGGGGCTGTTCGGCGCGGTGTCGCTCCTCGGCGCCGGGATGGAGTACCTGAAGAACCAGTTGACCATCCTGCTCGGGCAAAGGGTGATCTACGACCTCCGCACGCGCCTCTTCGCCTGGATCCACCGCCTTCCCCAGCGCTTCTTCGACCGCATGCCGGTCGGGACGCTGGTCACCCGTGTCACAAGCGACGTGGAGGCGGTGGCCGAGATGTTCTCCTCCGGCATCGCCGCGGTCTTTTACGACATCCTCAAGCTCATCATCGTCGTGGGGGTGCTCTTCTGGTTCGACTCCACCCTGGCCCTGGTCGCGCTTTCGGCGCTGCCCGTGGTGGTGACTGTCTCCGCCACCTTCGGGCTGCGGATGCGCAAGGCCTACCGGGAGGTGCGTGCCCGCCTCTCGCGGATGAACGGCTTCCAGCAGGAGGCGTTCACCGGGATCCCGGTCACGCGCCTCGCGCGCCGGGAGACCACCATGGAGGAGCGGTTCGCCGGAGAAAACCACGCCTACCGCGACTCCAACATCTCCGCCGTCTCGCTGTTCGCCCTCTTCTTCCCGGTGATCGAGTTCTTGGGCGCCCTCGCCATGGCCGCCGTGCTCGTCGCCGGCGCCGGACGGATCACGGGGAACGAGATCAGCTGGGGCGACTTCTTCTTCTTCTGGCTCGCCCTGGCGCTCTTTTTCGAACCGCTTCGCGACCTCGCCGAGAAGTTCAACGTCTTGCAGGCGGCCCTGGCCGGCGCGGAGCGCATCTTCGCAATCCTCGACGAACCGCCCGAAGCGGCCGACCCCCCCGGCGCGCTCGCCCCCGCGCGACTCCGCGGGGAGGTGGAGTTTCGCGACGTCGCACTCTCCTACGTCGACGGCGTCCCGGCCCTGCGCGGTGTGAGCCTGCGCGCGCGACCCGGGGAGACGATCGCCCTCGTGGGTCCCACCGGCGCCGGCAAGACCTCCATCATCGCGCTCCTGAGTCGGCTCTGGGACCCCACCGCGGGGGAGATCCTCGTGGACGGCGCCCCCCTGTCGCGCTACGCGCGCCGCGCCCTGCGCGGGCGGATCGCCGTAGTCATGCAGGATGTCTTCCTCTTCACCGGGACCATCGAAGAGAACCTCCGCATGGGCAACACGGCGATGTCGAGCGCCGCGATCCGGAGCGCCTGTGAAACGGTGCGCGCCTCCCGCTTCATCCAGACCATGCCCGGCGGCTACGAGGCGCCGGTCCACGAGCGGGGGGGCAACCTGAGCGTGGGCGAGAAGCAGCTCCTCGCCTTCGCACGCGCGCTCGCCGCCGACCCCGACATCCTGATCCTCGACGAGGCGACCTCCTCCATCGACACGGAAACGGAGCAGCTCATCCAGGAGGCGCTCCCGCGCCTCCTGGAAGGGCGAACCTCCCTGGTCATCGCCCACCGGCTCTCCACCATCCGCCAGGCCGACCGCATCGTGGTCCTCCACCACGGCCGAGTGGTGGAGGAGGGGGACCACGAGAGTTTGCTGGCAGGGGGTGGACTCTACTCCCGCCTCCACGCCCTCTCCTATGGCAACGGCTCCTCCGCGGGCTGAGCCTGCTGGTATCGTGGCGCTCCCGGGAGCGCCTTCCCGGCCGGCGCAATGTCCAAGCAAGCAACCCTCTTCGTCGCGCTCGCCCTCGCCGCCGGGGGCGCGATCCTCTTCTGGCCCGACTCGGCGAAGACTCCCCCTCCCCCCTCGCCCAGTGTCCTCATCATCACCTTGGACACCACCCGCGCCGATGCCGTCGGCGTGGGCAAGGGGACGCCGGCCATCGAGGCGTTTCTTGCCGGCGCCCGCCACTTTCCAGACGCGCGCACCGTCGCGCCGCTCACCTTCCCCGCCCACGCGAGCCTCTTTTCCGGCCTGCTCCCCGCCAAGCACGCCGTGCACGACAACGCCTCCCCCCCCATCCCCAAGGTGCGTGACTTCACCCTCCTGGCGGAGGAGTTCCACCGTGCCGGCTACGCGACCGCCGCCTTCACGTCCTCCTCCGTCGTCGGGCTCCACACCGCGCTGGACACCGGATTCGACCTCTACGAAGGGCCCCCCCCGAGCCAGCGCTTCCGCCAGGGGCAAACGGAGGTGCACGCAGGGATCCGTGCCGCCGCCGCGCGCGCTTGGCTCGAGGCGCTGCCTGCGGGAAAGCCCTTCTTCGCCTGGGTCCACTTCTTCGATCCGCACTGGCCCTACTTGCCCTTCAGCGGCGACGAGCGCCGTGCCTCGACCGTGATGGGGGACAGCGAACGCGACCGCTACCTGGGCGAGATCCGCCGGGTGGACGCGGAATTGGAGCGGCTCCTGGCCGCGGTCCCCGCCGGGACGATCGTCGTGCTGGCCAGCGACCACGGCGAGAGCCTCGGGGAACATGGGGAGATCACCCACGGTCCCCTCTGCTACGGGGCCACCCTGGACATCCTCCTCGCCGTGCGCGGGCCCGGCATGGAGCCGGGGAGCAGCGAAGCGGGGCCCCGGGGGCTCTGCGATGTCGCCCCGACGCTGCGCGCTTGGTGCGGGCTGAAGGAGCGGCCGTCCGACGGCGTGCCGCTCTTTCGCCCCCCCCGCGCGACGGTGGTCTCGGAATCCCTCCTCACCTGGCGCTACCACGGCTGGGCGCAGTGCTTTGCCGCGAGCGACGGCCGCTTCACCCTGGTGGAGTCGGGCCCGAGGGTCGAGCTGTTCGACCGGCGCGAAGATCCGGGCGAGCGCAAGCCCCTCGAAGCGCCGGCCCTCCACGAGGCCTACCGCCGCCTCGATGAAGCGCTCGCCGCATTTCGTGCCGCGGGGCCCGGCCGCACGCAGCCGGAGTACGTTCCCGACGCAGCCTCCCCCTACGGCACGGTCCGGCGCCCCTTCTCCCACTTCCTGACCCGTCCCGAAAACGCCCTGCTCCCCGAACCGGTGGCGCGCATGGAGACCTGGGAACGGCTGGAGGAGATGCGGAGCCTCATGGCGCAGTTCGTAGAGGAGCGCAATCTCGAGGGGCTCTACTCCATGGTTCGCGAGCTGGAGGAGATGGCTTCCGGGGTCCCGGATACGCCTGCCGTCCACTCCTACCTCGCCGACGCGCAGCGCTCCCTGGCGATGCTCCTGAAGAGCAAGACCTGGAATCGTGCCGCCATGCTCTCGGCCAAGCGGTGCCTGGAGAGCGGGTATGTGGTGCAGTCGGTGCTCGCCTGCCTCCTGGAGCAGGGGTTCGCGGCGGGCACCGTGGAGGACTGGAAGCTCGCCCTCGACACCGCCGTGGCCACCGACGTCGTCGCGGATCTCTCCAGCGCCGAACTCGCCATCCACCTCGGTCTGGCGCTGCGTGCCTCCGGGGATGCGAGCGCGCTCGCGAAAGTGCACCGCCTCCTGGACCGCATCGAGCGCCACTTTCCCGATGCCGATGTCCAGAGGGAGCTCAAGGCGTTGCGCGCGATGCTCCCGGAGTGACTCGTTCGTCCCGCTTCGGCGCAATCGACTCGGGATGGGCCGCGCGCGGAGGGGAGCCCGAGCCGGCGGCGTCAACCACGCCGCCGGGACGCCGAGAATGGACCTGCATGAGCGCGCCGAACGAGCCGTCCGAACGCCCGCGGCACCCGCGCGCGATCGGCGCGGCGGCGGCCGGCGACCGGCTGGCGGATCTCCTGCGCAGGATCGCGGAGGGGGAGCTCGACACGCGCCTCGCCTCCCTCGAAACCGCGGCGGGCCTCCTCGACGCCGGTCCGCCCCTCCTCGGGGAGAGCGTCCCGGACCCGGCCTAGATCTTGCCGCGCAGCATCTCCTGGAGACGGGCGATGGCGCTGGCGTGGATCTGGGAGACGCGCGACTCGGTCACCGTGAGCACCTGACCGATTTCGCGGAGGAGCAGCCCCTCGCGGTAATACATCGTGACCACGCGCCGTTCCGTCTCGGGAAGCGCGCGCACCCCGGCGGCGACCACCTCGAGCAGCTCGGCCCGCGCGGCGGCATCGCCGGGGTCGGGAGTCGTGGGGCAGGCGAGGACGTCGCGGACCAGGAGCGCGTCCGCCGCCCCGGGCCGATCGTCGAGGCTCAGGATCGCCACCGCCCGGATCGCCCGGCGCAACTCGTCGACCGCTTCCACGCTGGTCCCGAGCGCCTTGGCGAGCTCGCCGCTCGAGGGGGGGCGGCCCAACTCCTGGCTCAGCCGCGCCACCGCGGCGTCGAGGGCGCGGATCTTCTCGCGCTTGCTGCGAGGGACCACGTCGAGCCGGCGCAGTTCGTCCAGGACCGCCCCGCGAATGAGCGCGAACGCATAGGTCTTGAACGAGACCCCGCGGTGGGGATCAAACGAGCGGGACGCATTGAGCAACCCCATGGAGCCGACCTGGAAGAGCTCGTCGGCGTCGACATGCGCGGGGAGGGTGGCCACGATGCGCGCCACGACATGGCGCACCAAGGGCAGATAATTCTCCACGAGCCGGTCGCGCTCCCGGCTCCCTTTCCGCACTCGACGACGTGCGGGCTTGGTGCGTGCAGATGCCATGTTGCCCATCCCCAGGTGACTATTCCGAGCCTCTATCGACCGCGGCCCACCACCGTCTGAAGCGGGACGGCGATCCGGGACCCAGCCCACCGGGCCAAACGTCCACGGGATTCGGCATTCCCCTGTTGCGGCAAGGCTGCCCTACAATGCAGCGGAATGCGTAGACCCGCGCTCCCCCTCATCGTCCTCCCCTTGCTGGGGGCGGCCGTCCTCTTCGTGGCGCTGAAGATGCGCGAGAAGGAGGCCGAGAAGCGCAAGCCGACGACCGCTCCCGCCGCAGAGACCGCCGACGCGGGGTCCGGGGGTGGCGTGAGGAGCGGGCGCCCCCCCACTCCCACGTCCGTAACGGAGTTCGAGGCGCTCTCCGAGCTGGAGCGGGTGATGGACCGGCCTGACCGGTCCAACGCGCGCTGGTTCATCTCCCGCATCGCCATGGACATGCAGAAGGTCACCGGGAACGAGACCTTCGCGCGCCGCTTGCTCGATCTGCTCCGCACCCGCGGCATGGACTCCGAAAACCTGGAGGACCGCGACATCCTCCTCCCGATCCTGCGGGTGTTCGAGCATCCGGAGGCGACGAAGATGGTGGAAGAGGGCTACTTCAGCGCCAAGAACGAGGACGAGCGGATGATGTTCCTCGAGGCGATGTCGCACCCGTACCACAACCCCGAAAAGGCGTCGTTCCTCGCCGTAGACCGGGCGCTCCACGCGGAGACGGAAGAACACCGATTCCGCTCCTTCGATGTGATCTACCGGCTCACCCGGGACTTCAGCCTCGTCTTCCGGTCCGCTAAGAGCATCTACGAGGGCACGACCCGCCCCGAGCAGTCCGACCAGGTCCTCGAGGCGATCACCTATGCCGCCTACGCCGTGCCCGAGGCACAGGAGTGGATCCGCGGCCGACTGAAGAGCCCGCGGGTGGAGGACCTGCACCGCCTCATGGTCTCGGTAGAGGCGTGGGGCAACCCGATCGACGCCGCCCAGCTCGAAGCCTTGGCCAACGAGTTCCCGGCCTGGGGAGACCAGTTGCGGGAAAAGGCCGAGGCGATCCGGATGCGCCTGCGCGAGGAGCAGCGCGTCAAGAGCGGGGAGGAGCCCAAGGCGGGCGAGGGACGGCAGCGGCCACCGCCGGGCGTTCAGCCGGGCGGCGAGCGCAAGGAGGAAGAGCCCCCCAAATAGGTCGCGGCGCCCCCTGGGGAGGACACCGCGACGGGCCCGCCGTGCCGCTCCCCGGGCGGGCGGGCGGGCACGCCTCTTGCGTTCCCTCCCTCCGTGCGGGTGCTCGCAGGGATCCTCGTTGTCGCGGCCACAGGCTGGGCGTCCGGCGACTGCCCCTTCTGCGGGCGCGCCATGCTCACCCTCACCCTTCCGGGCGCCGCCGCCACGCGCCATGTCTGCCGCTACTGCCCGGGGGTCGTGCACGCCTACGAGGATGGCCGCACCCTGTGCTCTTTCCGCACCAACGGGCGCCGGGACTCCTTCGCGCTCACCGGCGCCCGGGTCGTCGGATGCCCGGAGGAGATCGCCACGCGGGCGACGCTTCCCCCCATGGGGCCGGGAACTGTGGTCCTTCCCCCCTCCCCCCCGGTTCCGGCCAGCGGGGAGCCGATCACCCGCCCCCGCCCCCCCATCGAACTCCCCGAAGCCCCGGCGGCTCGACCCGCTCACGCGGTGCGGATGCCCGGTCGCGCCGTGACTCTCCCCGGCTTCGCCGTGACCATGCCCGCCCCTCCGGTCACGCGCTCCGCACCGCCGGTGGGCCGCCCCGCGCCGCCCGTCGGGCGCCCTGCCGCAGCCACCGGAGCGCCGGCGCACCCGGTCGAACGCGCGAACTCCCCGCTGCCCGTTCTCCGGGTGGAGGTCTGCCGGCAGTCGCCCGACCCGGACTGACGCTCAACGCTCCGGTGACGCACGCTCCTTGAGCTTGTCCGGGAACTTCTCGCGCACCTTCTTCACCTTGGGGAGGGCGACGCCCCGCACGTATCCCTGGGTCGGGTTGTTGCAGACGTAATCCTGGTGGTAGGACTCGGCGGCAAAGAACTGCACCAGTGGCTCGATGGTGGTGACGATGGGGCGATCGGTGGCGCCCGCCGCCTTGAGCTTGGCGATGAAGGCGCGCGCCGCTTTCTCCTCCCGCTCGTCGGCGAAGAAGATGGCGGAGCGGTACTGCGGGCCGCTGTCGTTCCCCTGCCGGTTGAGCGTGGTGGGGTCGTGGGTGGCGAAGTGCACTTCGAGGAGCTGCTCGTAGGTGATCTTGGCGGGATCGTAGGTGATGCGGACCGCCTCGGCGTGCCCGGTGCGGCCGGTGCATACCGCCTCGTAGTTGGCGCTCTCGGCGGTGCCCCCGGCGTATCCCGAGACGGCGTCCACCACCCCCTCCAGCTCCTCGAAGACCGCCTCCACGCACCAGAAGCAGCCGCCGGCGAAGACCGCCGAGGCGAGCTTGGCGCCCTCCGCCGCGGGATCGGCAAGGAGCGCGAGCGCCTCGCGCGGCGTGAAACGCAACGACTCGGAGTTGAGGCAATGGCGCTCCCCCGTGGGGCGCGGCCCGTCCGGGAAGACGTGCCCGAGGTGAGCGTCGCAGCGCGCGCAGAGGATCTCGACGCGCACCATCCCGTGTCCCCGGTCCTCTTTCCGGGCCACGTTCTCCTTGGCGATGGGCTGGAAGAAGCTGGGCCAGCCGGTGCCCGAATCGAACTTCGCCCCGCTGGCGAAAAGCGGGAGGGAGCAGCAGATGCAGGCGTAGACGCCCTCCTTCTTGTTGTCGAGAAGCGTCCCGCAGAAGGCGCGCTCCGTCGCCGCATCGCGGGCGATGCGGTACTGGTCGGGCGTGAGGAGCCGGCGCCACTCGGCCTCGGTCTTCACCACCTTCGGCATCGTCACCGGGCCGACCAGTTCGCCGGCGGCATTGAACACCTGGACCGAAATCATGGGCTCCTCCGGGGGCTTTGCCTTGGGGTCGGATTCCTGGGCCACGGAGGGCGGGGCGTCCGCCACGCTGCAGCCCAGGGCGAAAAGTAGAGCCGCCCAGAAGGGCAGACGGGGCCGAGGTTTGGAATGGGTCATCGTGCGCATTGTGCCATGGATGCGCGAGGAGGCTGGGGGTTGCACGGGGCGAGACCTCCCCGTCTCGCCCGCCCTCGGGGCTACACCCCGGCCTGTTTCGCGAGGATCTTGGCGAAGGCCCGAAACGTCTCCCGGGCGGGGGCGATCGCCGCACGCACCTTCTCGGGGTCGATCTCCGCGTAGCGGTGCGCGAGGACGCTGCGCAATCCGGCGAACGGGGCAAGTCTCTCGCCCAAGTCGTGCGGGATCAGCATTCGCCGTGCCGCCTCGAGGAAGACCCCGCGATAGGTGTCCGGCCGCGCCGCCCCCTGCTCCACGAGGAGGTGCGATAGGGCGTCGGCTGCCGCCTCCACCAGGAGGCCGAGGATTATCTCCACGGCATAGTGGTGCTTGGCGTACTCCTGCGCGTCCACCCGCGCGTAGGGCGCGAGGTCCTCGAGGTAGCGCAGAATCGCGGCGAGCTTCCGGCGGGCGACCTCGGGCGACATCAAGGTCGCTCCAGCGCCTGCCGAAGCGCGTCCCGTGCGCGCTCCCTGAGCCAAGCCGTGTCGGCGTAGCGGCGGATGGCCAGCGACGCCTCGTCGCAGAAAACCCCCTCGCGCGCGTCGAACAGCGGCCTGCCGTCCCGGAAGATCTCGAACCGCAGTGTCTCGGAGTCGAGGTCGTTCAGCACCGCGACGTCGACCTCCTCGCCGAACACGCCGGTCAGCTCCCCCACGAGCTCGAACCTCGACGGCGCTGGACGCCCGGGAGCCACGCGGACCGCGATGTCGATGTCGGAACGCGCGCCGGAGCGGCCCGTGAAGGCCGAGCCGAACCCGACCACCAGATCGATATCGTGCCGCTCGCAGAGCGCCTCGAGGGCTTTGCGTTGCCGTTCGTCCACGTCCCAAATCTACCTTTCGGCCGCCCATGACGGCGGAACCGCCGGTCGGATTCCGCGGCTCCTTGGACTCTCGGAGCGAGGCAGGCGCCCATGGCGTGGCCGGGCGGCGCGGCGCGGCGTGGACGCGCTGAGGACTACCCGCCCTCTTTTCGCGCCGCCGCGTCGGCCAGCAGTCGACCGAACGATTCGCCGCGCGGCCCGGCCAGCGCCGCCTCCCCACGGTCGAGGGCGCGCAGCGACTCCGCGAGTTGATTCGAGACGCCCGAACGCGCGGCCCGCTCGACGAGCGCGCCGAAGGCTGCCCAGGTCCCGCCGGGAGGCAGCGCGCCCCCTCCCGCCCCACCCCCCTGCTTCGATGCCAGGCCTCGACGCACCCCATCCAGAAACGATTCGAGACGGGCATCGGCGAGACCTTCCGAGGCAGGCTCGCGCTCCCGGGAAGCCCGCACTTTCGCGCGCTGGTACTCAGCGCGCCGCTCGTCGAACGCCGTCTGCAAGAGACGCGCCTCTTCGCGCAGCCGTGCGATCTCGGCGAGGAGCCGCTGCCGCTCCGCCGCGTCGGTGGAGGCCGCATGCCGCTCGCGCGCCGCGTTGGCTGCGCCCTGCGCCACCGCATAGGCTTCGAGCGCCGCCAGGGTCGCCTCGAATGCGGGGCGCACCGCCGCCTTCGCGGCCGCCGAGAGTTTCTCGACGATGGTCTTCTCGCGCGCGGCCCATGCGGTCTGGCTCGGCGCGGCGCTGGCGGTGGGGCTCGCGGGGGGATCGCCGGGCGCGTTTGCCGCGGGTTCGGAGGTGGGTCCCGCAGGAGCTTCGGCGGGCGGGTCCGCGGGAACCTCCGCGGGCGGCTCGGCGGGAGCCTCCGCGGGCGGCTCGGCAACCATGCCCTCGTCCTCGCCCGGCCGCACGGCGTCGGCGCGCGACGCCGCCGCGCCGGCGCTAATGGCGTGCTCCAGCTCGATGAGGGCGTCGATGTACTCCTGCCACGCTTTCGTCGCGGCGCGCGAAAGATCCTTGAGCGTCGCCTGGGAAATCGAGGCGCCGTTGGCGCGGTCGCGACAGGCGCTCGCGTAGACATCGTTGGCGCCGCAGAACCGGCTCAGCCGGTCGGAGCAGGCGTGGTACTTGCGCAGGGCGTCTTCGCGGTAGGGCGAGGCGAGAGCGAGGATGCTCTCGCTCCGCTCCTCGAGCGCCTTCCAGAGCGAGTCGTAACGGTAGGGATCGTCCTCCGCCAGGAGCGGGACCGCAAGGAGGAGGGTGATGGCAACGATGCAACGCATTCCGGCGAAGCTACCACGAATCGGAGGGGGCGCGGGGGGGGTATACTGCCCCCATGCTGCGCGCGGCCGCCTGCTTTCTGCTGGTCGCCGCGGCGGCGCGGGCGGAGACGGTCATCGGCGGGGTCGACCGTCCCCACTTCCTGGAGGGGGAGTATCCCGGGGCGAGTTCTTTGCCCCTCTCCATCCAGTTCGCGAAGGACCGCGGACTGCCCGCGGAGGTGACCGGCTTCAACGTGAGCGACGCCGTGCGCATCCACGCCCGCGCCGGCGGCGCCTGGGAGGCGATCGAGATGAGCGGCTGGACGCGATCGTCGCTCACCGTCTGGGTACCCACCCGCCTGCTCGCCAAGCGCGGCGTCCTGACGCTGCGCGTGACCGTGAACAAGGTCGAAACCAATGCCTTTCCGGTCCGCATCTTGCCGCCGCCCGCCCAGGTGCCCGTCATCCTCTCGGTCTCGCCGGAGCGCGTTCCCGTCGACGAAAAGGGGGAGGAGAATGCCCTCTTGGTGATCCATGTGCGCGACTGCGACGAATGGGGCTACGCGGGCGTGCGCGCCGGGAAGGAGGGTTGCTTCCTCGGCCGGGTGGACCTGCGCGGGGACGGGACCGGCGTTCTGCAGGCGTGGTTCCCCAAGGAGGCGCGGACACGCATCGCCAAGTTCGCCCTCACCGTCCTGAACCGGGTCGGCGCGTCCGAGGCCGTGGAGTTGCTCGTGGGCAAGGAGCCGCCGACGCTGCGCTCGGTCGAGCGCCCTCCCATCCGCCGCGAGGACATGGCGCCCGAAGCCGAGGCGCGTCCCCCCGCGCGCGCCGACGCGCTCTGGATCCACGGCAACGCGTTCCTCGTGGAGAGCGAGCAGCGCATCGCCCGGATCGCGCGGCGCGGGGATTACGGCCGGATCGAATTCACGGCCGGGAAGCCGGGCGAAAAGGGCCACGATCTGCGCTGGTTCCACTTCTCGCTTCCGACTCCCGGCGGGACGAAGGTGCGCGCGGTGGCGTTGCGCTTCCGTTGCGATCGCGGCATCGGCGTCGCTCACGTGCATCTTTGGGACGGCGACCGCCGCCTCTTCGCCGAAGACCGCGGCTGGGACCAACGCCTCACCGGCCCGCAAACGCCGCTGTTGCGACTTCCCGCTCCCGCCTCCGCCGCGCTGGGGCTCACGATCTCGGTGGGCGTGATGGTGCCCCGCGGCCTCGCGGCCGAGTCCTGGATCGAATTCGTCGCGGCCGGTGTGGAGGTCGAGTAGGGCGGCGGGGGGGATGCCCCCCGCAGCACCGCAACGCCTCCTTCCCGAGCTTCTCGATTCTCGCCGACGCGGGCTCGGCCTCGGGCTCGGGCTGATCCACGCCGTGGTTGCGTTCGGACGGGCAGAGGCTTCCGGCGCCGTGGCCCCCCGCGTCGATCTCTTCCGTGAGGCGTCCGCAGGCGGTCTTCGCCTCCGGCACCGTGGGGTGGGGGGGCGCCGCGTGGCTGCGCCCGCAACGGGCAGCCCGGATTCCCCTACGTCACCCACTCCTCGAGTCTGTTGCGTTCGGGGGCGTGACGGCCGGCGCGCGCTCCACGAGGCTCTGGAAGCGGTGCGATCGGGACGGTGGGGAACTCGCCCTGCTCCCGCCGTGGCGGAACCGGGCGATCGGACAGCACGGGAACGGACCCGCGGGGTTTCCGATGCGGGGCGCATGCCGGGCGTCGCTCCGGGCAGACCTTGCCGCGGAGCGGTTCGAACAGGGGCCGGAGGAGGGGCACGAGGTCACGCTGCATCGATCCGGTTCGGACCCTTCCCCCTCGGACCGTGGTTCGGCGCAAGCCCAGGGCCCGTGGGGTCTGGACGATGCGGACGTGGTCCAGGCCCACGAGGTGGGCCTCTCCTGGGCGGGCCGCCCGAGGAGTGCGACGACGGGACCGAGGGGCGGACCGAGCCCTGCAGCGAGGATCCTCCCATCGCCATCCTCGGCTCGATCAGCGGCGAGCTGGCCGTGCGAGACGGAGTCCGATCGCTCGCGCAACCCCCGGCCTCCTCGACGCATCGCCGACCCGCCCGCACGCCACGACCCGCATGGCACCATGCGGGCGCGATGCCCCCGCTCCCCGCGTGGGTCCGGCCGGCCGTGCGGCGGCGGGCCGCGCGGGTTCGCAGCATCTCCGGCGCGGCGGCCCTTCCCTCCCCCGCGACCGCGATTCAAACCTTCAGCAGCTCGCGCGCCCGCGTGAATCCCGGAGCGGCCCGGCCGAACTCGCTGGCGGTGACGCGGGAGAGCGCCACGAGCTGACGCCAGCGGAAGGCCGGACGGGCGGCGGCGAACTCCTCGGATGCGGTGCGATAGTACTTCTCGGCGTGAAGGGCGCCGTCCTCGCTGATCGCGTAGCTCAGGAGCCGGTCGAGGACCGGCCGGGCGGGATGGCCGCCCTCGCCGTAGCGTTGCACGATGGCGCAGGCGCGGCCCTGATCCTTCGCGCGGATGGCCTCGTCGAGTTCCTCGAGCAGGGAGGCCGGATCCCTGGCGGTGGCTCGCTCGAGGTGCTCGGCCCAAGGGTAGGGATTTTCGTGCAGACGCTTCCCCTGGCCGGCGGTGTGGTAGGCCCCCACGATCACGCTCGCGAACGTGTTGCGCGGGCTGCTCACGCGGGCGATGTGGCGCCAGGCGTTGGCCGCGTCCGCGGCGTGGACGCCCACCGACGCCCCGTGGACGCTCCCTGCCGGTCGCTCCTCGGAGGCGCCTTCCCGTGGCATGCCGGGATCGCGCAGGACCAGCTCGTTGGCGGCGAGGCACAAGGCCTCGGCCACGTCCTCCGGCCGGAATCCTTCGGCCAGTGCCGCGGCGACCGCCTCGGCCGCTTCGGCCCGATCCGCGTTGGCGATGGTTCGCCCCATGGCCGCGACCCAGCCATCCTCCGCCGCGCGAGACGGCTGCGCACCCTCCAGGAGCCGGTACTGATCGAGGAGCTTCGGCAGCAAGGCGCGGATCTCGGGAGCGGGCATGCCGCGGCTGATCCGGGACTGCTCCGCGCTGACGCAGTAGCGGACCGACTGGCGCAGGAGGGAATGGGCGTGCTCCGGCCCGGTGAGGTCGAGCGATTCCCAGGCGCGCCAGGAGAGGACGACCCTGTGCACGTCCACTTCGTCCTGCACGCTGAACTGCAGGTGGTTGTAGGCCTCGCCCATCGGACCCTTCATGAGGGCGGCGAAGGCGCGCTCGGCGAGGTCGTAGTCCCCCTTGCGCGTGGCCTGCTGCAGCGCGTCGGTGCCGTGGTCCGCGGGAAGCGCGTCGCCCTCGATCTCGTGCAGCACCTCCCTTCCGCGACCGCCGAAGGCCTGGATGCGATCGGAGTTGCGATAGAGCACCTTGAGCACGGGGAGGGGCCGGCGTTCCGGGGGCAGCTCCTCCGCCATGGAATGCGCGGGCGCGAGCGCCATGAAGGAGTGGAAGCCGACGTAATCCTGGCCGCCGAACGTGCGGGCGTTGGCGAGCGCTGCCGCGGCCACCAGGGTGCGAAGCTCGGTCCCCGCGTGCAGCTTCTCCACGAGGAGGGGAAGGAGCTTTTCGGGCGGCGTCTCCTGCATGAGCCGGACCAGCGGCTCGAGCGGACCGAAGCGCAGCTCCTTGAGATCGTCGGCCGCGAAGGCGGGCGCCACCAGGCCCAGGTCGAAGGCCAGCGACGAGCCGACGCTCGCGACCAGCATGCCCCCCCCGACGTCCGCGAGAAACTCCCGACGCGTGCGTTTCATGGTTCAACCTCTCGACCAAGAGGAAGTGTCACCACCAAACCTCATCTTACTCCGACTCGGCGCCGGCTCCGCCGGCCTGCCCTCGCGACGCGCCGCCCGGGGAGGGCGCCGCGCGGGCGGGGCGCGCGCGCCGCCGAGGCCGCGGGGTGCGGTACAGTGCGCGCGTGCGCCCCCTGGTGGTTCTCCTGCTTGCATGCGCGGCGTGGGCGGGCGAGCCGTGCCGCATCACGATCCTCCACACCAACGATCTGCACGGCCAGCTCGAGCCGCTGCCCCCGTCGCCGATCAGCCCGGTGCTCCGCAACCGCCCCGCGGGGGGCTTCGCGCATCTGGCGACGATGGTGCGCGCGCTGCGGCGCGAGGCGGAGGAGCGCAAGGCCACGCTCCTCCTGCTCGACGCGGGCGATCTCTTCCAGGGCACGCCCATCGGCAACGAGACGCGCGGCGACGCGGTGATCGACGCGATGAACGTCCTGGGCTACGACGCCTATTTGCCGCGTTGTCCGAGGGAGAGGAAGGCGATCGAGATGCCGCGGCCGGCAGGTACCAGAGGTTGATCTCGACGCCGTCCCGGCCGACCGTGATCCGCTCGGTGATGTTCTCGACGATCTGACGCTTCTCCTCGGGGGGCATCTCCGGGAGCCGAGTGGAGAGGTCACGGGCCTCGGCGAGGATCTCGTCCCCGGACAGGTATTCGACCTTCAGGAAGTCGATCTCGGCCTGGAGCTCAGGGGCCCGGGCCTCGATCTGCCTCAGGCGCTCCTCGAGCGGCTGGTAGCGGCGGCCAAAGCCCTGGGTCGGGATCTCTTTCGCGTGGTAGAGGCGGAAGAGCTCATCGACTTCCTCGGCGACCTTGCGGCGGTCGTTCTCGATGGTCCGGAACTGGGCCTCCTTGTCGGAGATGCTCGTCTTCGCATCGTCGAGGTAGTGCGCTGTCCGCTCCGGGGAGAGCAAGAAGCGCTGGAGCTCGTGGCTGAAGACGGCCTCGAGATCGTCGACCGGGATCTTGTTCCGGCACTTGAAGCAGGTGTACTTTGGCGAGTTCGAGGGGACGTACATCTTCTCCCCGCACTCGCACCAGACCAGGCCGGAGAAGAGATGCACCGTCTTCTTGCCGGGGCGGCGGCTCCCCTCCTTCCGCTGCCCATCGATGATCGCGTTCACCTGGGTCCAGAGGTCTTCGGAGACGACGGGCTCGACGGGCACCATCGTCCACTCCTCGGCCGGCTTGTACGGCCACGCCTTCCCGCCGACGCTTTTCGTGTAGTTCACGCGGTGGAGTCCCTTGAAGGTCGGATCGGAGAGGAGCCGCCGGACCGTCGTGTCCGTGAACTTCGCGCCGCCTCGCGTCCGGTGGCCTGACTCGTTGAGGAGCCGCGCAACGGTCCGCTTCCGTCGATGCGTGGCGAAGAGGTCGTACATCCGCCTTACGACCGCCGCCTCTTCGGGGTGCGGCACAAGCTTCTTGTCGAGCCACTGGTAGCCAAACGGGGCCTTCCCACCGACAAACTTGCCGAGCTGGGCACGAACCTTCACCGAGGCAGCCGTGCGCGCACCGATCTCCTCCCGCTCCCACTGGGCCATGGCACTGATCATCGTGTTGAAGAGCCGGCCGGCAGGCGTCGTTGTGTCGATCGACTCGTCGAGCGAGACGAGATCGGCACCGTGGTCTCGGAAGAGCTCCGCGAAGTCGAGGAACTCGCGGACGTTTCTGGCGAGGCGCGCGAGCTTCGAGAAGATGAGGGCGACAATCCGGCCCTTCTTCACGTCCTCGAGCATCCGCTCGGTCTCAGGATGGCCGCGGACGGACTTTCCGCTCACGCCTGCGAGGTTGTAGACATCGACGACCTCCCAGCCCTTCGAGGCCGCGTAGAAGCGGCCGCGCTGCTCGTGGTGCTCCGGGCTGTCGCCTCCCGCCTGATCCTCGGTCGAAACACGGATCCAGATGCCGACCTGCCTGCGGGCAGGCGGGTCGGTCAGTGCCTTCGCCATCGTCGCCTCCGAGCCACCAATGGTGCTGGGCCGCCACGACCCACGCGCGGGACCGCGAGACAAGCGATCGACTCTGCTCTAGCCGGTGAAGCCTGGCCAAGGACAGTTTACGCGCGGATGCGCGAGCGGTTTCAGCCGGTGCCTGGCCGATCTCCGAGGGTACGGACACTCAACGGCGCAGAGAAGCGTCTCGTAGAACCGCATCGCGCAGACGAGATCCATGCCCCATGACGCGCGGACGAAGGTGTACTCGAAGACGCCCCGCTGTACGCGTCGCCAGCGCTTCCCGCAGAATCGCGGGTCGTAGAGGCAGCCGACCAGGGTCCCGAAGACGGCCCGCTCGGGGCCGAGCGCGACGACTCGGAACCGCTGGACATCGGGTACGACCCGGTAGTGCCGGGAGCACAGACCGATGGCCGTGGCACGCGCGACACGCAGGAGCCGGTCGATCTCCGGCGCAATGAAGACCTGCCCGTCCGCATCGACATGGAGCTGGCGGAGGATTCGTTCGTCGAGCCCGGCGCTATTCGAAAGCATGCGATCGACGCCGGCCGAGAGGGCGGCCGAGTCGCTCACTTGGGCCAAGACGGCGAGGACGTACTCCTGATCCCCACCCAGCATCTGGTTGCACTCACGGCAACTCGGGACGGTCGTCAGATTCACGGGGAACGGTCTCTCCAGGAGGCACTTCGCGGGCACGTGGTCCTTCGTCGTGGCCAGCCTTCCGCAATGGACGCAGGCGGTCCCGCTCGACGCGGTCGGGAAGAACTCACCTTGGCGCGCGCGCAGATGGATCTCCATTCCTCCCCGCAATGATACGGCCCCTCTACGAAGGAGGCGCTCTCGGTGGCGCACCGGCGAACCAGAGTGCTGCTCACCGCATCGAGGCCGTGGTCCTCACGAACCCTTGGAACTGGCTCCCTCGGCTTCGCTCCAGGCCAAGCGGTCTAGATGGCGGCGGCGTTCTTCCTTCGGCGGGGGCGGCTTCCGGCACTCCGGCAACGGCACGTCGCACCCTGGTTGACCTGCCACCGATCGCCGGGAGCCCGTGCGGGTATCATCACCACCATGAGCACTCCCGCGGCGCCGGTGATCGAGTACGCGGAACTCGACGCATTCGCCCTCGACGCCCTCAACCCGCGGCTCGGACGCCGCTTCGCCCAAGGCTCGACTTCTCAGCCGGACGTCTTGGACATCATGCGGGACTGGACGCTAGAGGAACTGGCCGTCTCATTCCTCGAGAACGGCTTCTGGCCGCAAGAGGCGCTGGTCGTCGTCCGCGAGAAGGTCGCCGGGAAAGAGAAGCTCGTTGCAGTGGAGGGCAACCGCCGCTTGGCGGCGCTGACTCTCCTCTTCAATGCTCGCAAGGGAGTTGAGCAATCCCAGAAGTGGCGCGAGTTGGCCGCCGGGGCCACCGGCGAGCGACTCGAACGCTTGAAGCGCATCCCATACATCGAAAAGAACACACGAGCAGAGGTGCGCGCATACCTCGGCTTCCGGCACGTGACCGGGATCAAGGAGTGGAAACCTGCCGAGAAGGCCCAGTTCATCGCATCACTCATCGAGCAAGATGGTCTTTCCTACGATCAGGTGCGCAAGCGGATTGGGAGCAAGACACCGACGGTGCGCCAGAACTACATATCGTTCAAGCTGCTCCTGCAGATGGAGGGCACCGAGTCGATTGCCGTCGCGCAAGTTGAGAGTCGCTTCAGCGTCCTTTACCTCTCCTTGCGCACGGAAGGCGTGCGCACTTATCTTCACGTCGATATCGAGGCACCGCCCGACAAGGCGCGCAAGCCTGTTCCCGCCAAGCACGTTGAGAATCTGACGCGCTTCGCGCGTTGGCTATTCGGCGACGAGAAGAACCCGCCGGTCGTTCCTGAGTCGCGCCATGTAGATGAGTTTGGCCGTGTTCTCATGTCGACGGTCGCGGTGCAGTACCTGGAGAGAACAGACCGTCCGTCCTTCGAGGTGGCTCGTCGTCTCGCAGGAATAGCCGAAGACGAAGTGGCCGAGTTCATAGAGCGCGCGGCTGATCAGGTCGAGCAGTCGCTCAGTGTGGTCCATCACCATGTGAAGGCGATCCGTGTCCGCAACGGAGTTGAGCGGCTTGCCATCGACGTGAAGCAGCTTACCGATCTGTTCCCCCAAATCCGGAAGCGGGTCCTCGGCAAGTAGCGCTGGCTCACGCATGCTCCAACCTCCCTCGCATGGCCTTCGGGTCTCGACAACCACGCACAACTGCGATGCCGACGCCGTCCTAGATTGGCTAGAGGCATCTGTCCTGTTCGACGAACCTCGAGTATCCAAGACCGACGTCGTAGATGCGCTAATGGAGGAGCAGACCTATCGCCAGCAGGAGTTTGCCCATGCCTTCGTAGAGACGCTCTGGAGCAGCCTGTTGGCACGCAGGGACCAGGCCGGAGCCGCATATCCATTTGAAGTCACCCGGACGCATGTTCGGCTGCGCACGAGATGGCAGGATGCGGTGTTCTTTGCGTTTTGCCTCGTCGCTTCCGCGCGCAGGCTCTATTCGCAGGCTGCTGCCGTCACGACCGGGGTGTTCAATGACCAAGGGCAGCTCTTCGAAGAACTCGTTGGGCAAGCCTACACCGGTCTCGGCTTCTCAATCCATCACGTGGGCTGGTCTCGGAAGCACCGGGCGACGATCGAAACCCGCATCAGCGATCTCGCTACGGCGCTCAACGAGCTGATGAGTGACGGTGCGACCAAGCGATGGCTGTCACGCGATGCGAAGGACGCCGGCACCGACCTGGTCGCATGGCTGCCCCTTAACGACGGGCGCGGAGCGCGTCCAGTGCTCCTTGTGCAATGTGCCAGCGGAACTAATTGGAGCCAGAAGCTGACGCAGCCCGATCTCGAGACCTGGAAGAAGCTCATCGAGTTCAGCTCCTCTCCCAGGAGAGCCATCGCTATTCCATTTGCGCTGACTTATGACTCGATACGAACCGCCTGCCATCGAGATGGGAACATCCTCGTTACGGATCGGAATCGTCTTGCGGTCGGGTGCGCAAGGGTATCGACGACACCTGAGGCGGTGGCGCTCACCGGACGACTGGCCGAGTGGATCGAGCCAACGCTCGCGCAGGTGGTTCGGCGGGCCATGTAGCTCGACCGCTCGACATCCCCCGCAGGATGCGGCCGTACCTCACGATGGCCTTCAGTGCGACCGCGCATCCGAGGCGCTGGGACGACCCCGGCGGAAGGACGGGATCTCTCTCCTCCCGGCCTCTCGGCGGGCAGCTTGCCGCCTCCGCTGGCCACCCCGCCACCAGGTTGTCCCCAGCGACCCCCATGATATAGGATGCGATGTTCTTGGGTTATCCCCGTAGGCTAGGCGCGCGAGCTAGCCACGTGTTTGCCCTTCGCCGATCAAGTTGAAGCACGTCTCCGAATGCGATTCATCGACCTCTTTGCGGGCCTCGGCGGGTTCCACCTCGCCATGCGGCAACTGGGCCACACGTGCGTGCTCGCCTCGGAGATCGACGAGGCGCTGCGCGAGACGTACCAACGCAACTTCGGCCTCAAACCCGCGGGCGACATCCGGTCGGTCTCGCTCCGGAACATCCCCGACCACGACATCCTCTGCGCGGGTTTTCCGTGTCAGCCCTTCTCCAAGGCAGGATCTCAGGCAGGTTTTTCGGACCCGCTCTCCGGAACGCTGTACAAGGAGATTGTCCGGATCATCCGCGCACGGCGGCCGAGGTTCGTGATCCTCGAGAACGTCCCCAATTTCGAGAATCATGACGAGGGGAAGAGCTGGGACACCGTTCGCAAGCTCCTCGAAAAGGAGGGCTACGACGTGCGGATAAGAGGGCTCTCGCCGCACGATTTCGGCATCCCTCAGATCCGCCATCGCATCTACATCCTAGGAAGCCTCGGATCGGTGGCCGCCGTCGATTCACTCCGCCCCTCGAGGCGCGGCGAGCCGGACATCCGAACCATCCTCGACAAGAGACCGGTCGATGCGCGTCCCATCTCCGCGCAGGTGGCCCGATGCCTCAGCCTCTGGCAGGAGTTCCTTGGGCGTGTGCCAGAGGAAGAGAAGATCCCTCACCCTCTTTGGTCGATGGAGTTCGGGGCGACGTACCCGTTCGAGGATCTCACGCCGCATGCCGTGCCGCTGCGGGAACTCGCGAAGACGCGCGGTGCGCATGGCGTGCGCCTCGCGGACCTTGCCAACAAGGCATGCGCGATGGCGCTGCTTCCGTCGCACGCGCGCACGAAGCAGCGGCGGTTCCCCGCGTGGAAGATCGCCTTCATTCGAAAGAGCCGAGAGTTCTACCGGCGCAACAAGCGCTGGCTTCACGGCTGGCGAAGCAAGATCCAGGAGTTCCCGTCAAGCCTGCAGAAGCTCGAGTGGAACTGCCAAGAACGCGACCCGCGCGACGAGGATCGCGACATCTACAAGAACGTCATTCAGATCCGCGCGTCCGGCGTCCGCGTGAAACGACCGACCACAGCCCCCTCGCTTGTCGCCATGACATCCACGCAGATCCCGATCATCGCTTGGGAGCGGCGCTACATGACTTTGGCTGAGTGCCAGCGGCTCCAGTGCATGGACGAGCTCCCGCACATGCCGGACTCCCCCTCGAGGGCTTACGCGGCGCTCGGCAACGCCGTCAACGTCGACGTCGTGCGTCGCCTAGCCGAGGCGCTCATCGGACGCCAGGAGCGCAGATCGCTGTTGCGCGGCCAGGGCAAAGGGAGGATCGCGAGAGAGGCGGCCCCGGCAGCCCCGCCGCCTGCATAGCTTTATCGTCATGGGCGAGCGAGCAACCCCGCGAACGATCAACATCCGGCCGGCGGTTAGCGTCTACGCCACATACCGTCGCCTCAGCTACCGACCTTGGTATGCAATCGCGGAGTTCGTCGATAACTCAACACAGAACTACCACCACCACCGGGCCAGCCTTCGCGAGGCGTACAGACGCGAGGATCCGCCGAGCAAGCTCCGCGTTTCCATCAGCTATGACAGCGAGCACAACAGTCTCGCCATCCTCGACAATGCGAACGGCATGAACTTCGATGAGTTGACTCGCGCGGTTGTGCTCGACCGACCCCCTCCGGACCCTTCCGGCCGGTCCGAGTACGGCATGGGCCTGAAGACCGCGGCGTGCTGGTTCGGCTCCACGTGGGCCATTGAGACGGCTCAACTCGGCAGTGGCAGCCTCCTCCGCACAACCGTCCACGTGCCGGACCTAGTGAAAGGGAGCACCGAGGAGGTCGCGGTCGAGGAGGCCGAAACGACTCGAGATCATCACTTCACCAAGATCACGATTCGCGGCCTGTACAAGCCCATCCGAGGAAGCACCCTAGCACGAGTCCGCGATCAGCTCGGCAGCATGTATCGCGAGGATATCCGTTCAGGCGAGGTGGAGATTCTGTGGAACGGACAGCCCGTCTCCTTTCAGGAGCCGCGACTCCTTGAGGAGGACCTCGGCGGCGGGCAGTCGACCGTCTGGCGCAAGGATGTCGCCTTCGATGTCCCGTGGGACGTGGAGGATCGCGTGCTCACAGTTCGGGGCTGGGTCGGAATTCGAGTGCCTGGCAGCCAGAGGGACGCAGGGTTTGTGCTGCTCCGACGCGGACGCGTGATCACTGGGGGCCCTAGCGAAGGCTACAAACCGGGTATCGTGTTCGGGCAGGGCAACACCTTTCGCTCGCAGCGGCTCGTCGGCGAACTGCACATGGATGACTGGCCGGTCACGCAGGCGAAGGACACCTTCGACTGGTCTGGCGGGCTCGAGGACGCGTTTGTCGAGGAGTTGAAACGCGTCTCGCACGACTACATGGACAAGGCCGAGGGCTACCGAGAGAAGAAGAAGCCCATCACGCGCGCCGAGATGAACCTGGCATCGGAGCATCTCCGGGAGGTGTTCGCGGACGACCGCTTCGGCGCCGCCCTCAACCAAGAGGTCAAGTTCCCCGATCCGCCGAAGCCGCCCGAGGCCGTGCACGAGGACATCCGCAAGCTCCAGGAGGCAAGTGAGGGACCGGTTCGGTACCAACTCGACGTAGGAACCGAGATCTGGACGTTTCGCCTGCATTGGCAGGACAAGCTGAGCGACGCTCATTGGATGGAGGTCAGCTACCCTCAGGAAGACCAGATCGATATCTTCCTCAACGTCGCGCATCCCTTCTTCGTACCGTATCTTGCCGAGAAGGGCTTTCTTGAGATCCTCCAGAGGTTCGTCATCGCGCTCGCGCTCGCCGAGCGGATGGCACGGCAGACGGCCCGAACCGGGCTCATCAGCCCGAGCGACATCCGAATGCACATGAACAAGGTGCTGCGACGCGCATCGGAGATCGAGGAGAGGCATGGCTGACGATGGCAGGCCGTCGGCCGGGATGGACCATGTCGACGAGGGTCCCCCCACGAACCCCGTTACCATCGACGGCCTCGAGATCGCTCAACTCGGAACCGTCTATGGCAACCGCGTGACTCCTGAGGAGTGGGACCAGGTCGTCGAGACTGCTGCCAGCATCCTCGGCCGATGTCCGAAACCAACCGCGGACGCGGGCCGCGCAACGGGCCTTGCGCTCGGCAAGGTCCAGAGCGGAAAGACGCTCTCCTACACGGCCCTCGTCGCACTTGCGGCGGACAATCGCTACCGAATCACCGTTGTGCTGGCAGGGACAAAGAACCCACTGCTCGATCAGAACTACGAGCGACTCCGGCGCGATTTGACGATGGCTCGACCCACGATCACGCCGTTCAGGAATCCGGCTCCACAGGACGCTGAGGTTATCCGCAGCGTGCTGCACGGAGGCGGACATGCGCTGATTGTTGCCCTGAAGCAGCGAAAGCGGATCGAAGGCGTGCGTATGGCGCTCTCGGTCGCGGAGCTTCGCGGTCAGCCCATCTTGATCATCGACGACGAGGGAGACGAGGCCTCGCTCAACACACAGTTTCGGCGGGGGCGACAGTCAGCGATCTACGCGTCGATCCTTCAACTGCGAGACAACCTGCGGCTTCACGCGTATCTCGCGTACACGGCCACGCCGCAGGCCAACCTTCTGATCTCGGGGATTGATGCACTCTCCCCCGATTTCGCCGTGCTCGTGCAACCCGGCGCCGGCTATTGCGGCGGGTCGCGTTTCTTCGGGACAGAGAGAGACCATTACATTCGGATCGTGCCCATCGCCGAGGCGAGCGCGCCTCCGTCGGAGATCGGCGACGTGCTCCGCCAGGCCATGGCGGTCTTCTTCGTTGGCGCGGCGTTGCGGCACGCCCGAGAGCCCCGCGCGTGGCACTCGATGCTCGTCCACAACAGCGATCGACGAGCCGACCACGACCAACTCGACGACTCCGTTCGCGCGCTCGTGGGGCTCTGGCGCGATACGCTCGGGCTGAGCGCTGACGATCCTGCGCGGGCTGAGCTGATGGGACTGTTCAAGCGAGCGTACGACGATCTCGCGGCGACCGTCCGCGATGCCCCTCCTTGGGAGAGGATCAGCGCGGCGCTTCGCGACGAGGTTGTCGGAGCGGAGACCTGGATGGTCAACAGCCTCCCGACCGGTCGCGACCCCGTCGGAACGCCATTCCGGCTTCCGAACAACATCTTGGTCGGCGGCAACATGCTCGGTCGCGGGGTGACCGTCGAGGGCCTAGCCGTGACGTACATCACCCGGCGCGCACAGGGCGACACCAACGCCGATACGATGGAACAGCGTGCGCGATGGTTCGGGTACAAGGAACGCTACCTAGACCTTTGCCGCATCTACCTGACAGCGCAACTCCGGGACGACTACACCGAGATCCTGCAACATGAGGACGATTTCTGGGCCGCGCTGCAGCGCACTCACCGCCAAGGGCTCTCGGTTCGTGACTGGCCGCGGCTGCTTCGGCTGAACATGGCCGTTGGCATCAGGCCGACCCGCGCGAACGTCGCCAACTACCGGCAGTTCCGAGCCGTCGGGTGGGACATCCAGAATCGACTCGTCGATGACGAGGCGCGCGCAAGCAGGAACGTGGACGTTGCGCGTGAGTTCTTCGCGAGGCGCACCGTGCAGAGCCGGCGATTCGGGAACGTCAACCATCTGCTCGTGGAGAACTGCCCCACGGAGGAAGTGATCCGCGACCTCTTGGCCCACTTGAACACCGAAGGTACGGACTGGGAGAACGCCTACGTGGCAGAGTACCTAGCGCGCCTTCTTGTGGGCGGACGGCTGCTGTCGCTTGATGTCGTATTCATGGCCGAGGGCGCAGATCGTGAGCGTGGGAGGAGCGACGGCCGCGTCAACCCGATGCAGGGGCGGTCGCCAGGCCGGCAACCCGGAGATCGGCAGTTCTATCCCGGCGACGAGAACCTCCACGGCAACGAACCGCAACTCCAAGTTCACATGATCTATCTGCGGGGCGCCGAGGTGCCGCACCCGATGCGGACTACCGCACTCGCCCTCTACATCCCCGCAAACGACCCTCGGTACGACCTTCATCACGTGGTTCGCGATCCGGCATGAGCATCCTCCATCAATTCGCGAAGCTCGCCGCGGAGCCTTCGGGCCATGAGTTCACAGTGGAGGCGTTCCCAGGAGTGACGGGCGCACTGCTCGGCGCAGACCGAAGCGGGCGGCCGGTTCTGTTCGTGGAGAGTGACCGCCGCGGGTACCAGCCGACGCTCCGCACGACGCACATCTCGCTTCAGCTTCACCAGCGGTTCCGCCTGTCCCCCGGCCGCACAGAGCCGATCACGGCGCCATTCCACGCGCTCCGATGCGAGAGCGTCGAGGCTGCTGACATCCGGACGTTTCTACTCTTGGTCGATGCTTTTGTTCGCGAGTGTCTTGGCGACAGTCCGACCGCAGACTCGCTGTCGGCGTTCTTTCGTTCCCTTGTGCGACTGTTTTCAGTGGGCCACTCGTCGGATGTGGCCGCCGAGCGCCAAGGGCTCTGGGGTGAGCTGTCCCTGATGTCGGTTGTGCGCGGCTTCGAGTTCTGGGTGCCGTTCTGGCACAGCGAGCCGACCCGACGGTTCGACTTCTCATCTGGGCATCACCGGGTCGAGGTGAAGACGGCTGTCGGAAGCGCGCGAGTCCACCACTTCTCTCACGCACAACTCTTCCCGACCAACCAGGAGGACATCCTCATCGCATCTCTCCTACTGCACGAAGACGACTCGGGGCTCTCGCTCCGCGACTTGATCGACCAAGCGCACTCGACGCTGAGCAAGCCGGCCGACCTTCTCAAGCTCGAGCGCGCGATTCGCAGAGCGGTGATGGAATCACGGGACGAGCCCGGCCCAGCCTACGACCTTGCGGACGCCCGGCGGAGCTTGGCCTGGTACCGAGTGGCCGACGCTCCTCACTTTCAAGTTCCGGAGCCTCCGGGCGTGTCGCACACGCGCTACCGAGTCGATCTCGCGACGGCACCGGCGGTGGAGATTGAAGCCGTCGCGGCTTGGCTGGATCAGTGGACCCGCACGGTGCCGCCGGCGCCGCTCCGCTCGTGAGACGTCGGGGACCGTGGTGGGCGGCGGCGGTCCGCGTGCAGCATGCTGATGATCCTCCGCGCCGCCTCATCAGGAGCCTCATGCTCCCAGATCCGTACCACGCGCCAGCCGGCCCCCCGCAGTGCCAGATCGATCTCCCTGTCTCGCACTACGTTGCGTTGCAGCTTCCATCGCCAGTAGCGAGAGTTCGCCCTAGGCACGTTGGAGGTAAGCGTCCGACGATCCCCGTCTGGTGCGGTGCGGAGGGCGGGGTAGAAGGAGGGCGTGCTTGCGCTACGCCTTCGGGGTCGCGGCCGGCCCCGCGTCGCGCGCGCCCTTCCAGGCGCGCGGCGTGAGCTCGCGGGCGGCCGCGGTCCTCGGACGGGTGAGGACGTCGCGGAAGTACTCGAAGGGCTCGAC
>Ga0187893_10002961_pt1 | contig 35780 bp, 43 predicted proteins | sample MA1701074metaG_FD_139574 | JGI IMG/M metagenome (GOLD analysis project Ga0187893, IMG submission 139574) | White microbial mat communities from a basaltic lava cave in the Kipuka Kanohina Cave System on the Island of Hawaii, USA - MA170107-4 metaG ...
CATGAAGATCCACGACACCGAGAAGGCCGACGAGCTCGAGGCCGAGCATCCGGTGGCGCGCACCCACCCCGACACCGGCCGCAAGGCGCTGTACCTGAGCCGCAGCCACACCATCCGCTTCCGCGACATGAGCGAGGAGGAGAGCCGCCCGCTCATCGACTTTCTCCAGGCGCACCAGACCCGGCCCGAGTTCACTTGCCGCGTGCGCTGGACGCCGGGGACGCTGACGATCTGGGACAACCGCTGCACGCAGCACAATGCCGTGAACGACTACCACGGCCAGCGCCGCCGCATGCGGCGCCTGACCGTGGGTGCCCAGACACCGCGCTAAGCGGCTATTCGACGGTGCTGACGACCCGCCTTGGCGGGGCGCAGGTCGCCCAGTACTCGTCGCCGCGCTTTTCCACCCGGAGGCTGAGCACCGTTTCGGCATCGACGGGGCCGGCGCTTGTGCCGTCGTCCCCGGGCGCCGCACCCGCTGCGCGCTTGCCGTAGATCAGCAACCCTTCCGCGGCGCCGCGCTCGAGCGCGATGCGGCAATGTTCCAGGCGTTCCCTCCCGCCGGGCGTGTCCGACCAGGGGCGTGAATCGCCGATGTTGGGCGCCCAGAGCAGGTAGTGGTCGGTGCCCCCAGACTTCTGCACCTGGTCGGCCACCACGGCCAGGAACACCGCGCCGTCCTTGCGCACTCCGCCGCGGCTCCAGACCCGGTGGCGCACGGCTACGCCGTGCATCTCGAAGGCCTTGCCGCGCGCGACGAGCTGACGCGGCGCGCTCGCCTGCTTCTCGCGCCGCGCCGCGGGACGGCCCCGGGGGCGGGCATCGAGCAGCTCGTTGCACAGCGCGGCGACCTCGGGCTCGTTGAGGCGCTCCGCGTTGTCGAGCAGCGCCCGCAACTCGGGGGTGCTCAGCTTGTCGACCTGCTCCTTGCTCCACGTCGCGATCCGGCCGCGGGGCAGGATGCGAACGGCGCGCGTCTGCTTCAAGCTAGACCGGCTTGATGTTGGTGGCGCGAGGCCCCTTGGGGCTTTGCTCGACCTCGTACTGCACCTTGTCGTTTTCCTTGAGCGTCTTGAAGCCGCTCGCCTGGATGGCCGAGAAATGCACGAACAGATCCTTGCTGCCGTCGTCGGGGGTGATGAAGCCGAAGCCCTTGGCGTCGTTGAACCACTTTACGGTACCCGTGCTCATTTGCGTTTCCTTGGTATCGGTTGAGGAGAGGGCGAAGGACCCTGCGGACGGTCAAGGACGGAACGGACGGATGCGGACGGTACGTGCGCGGCTTGAAATCCTGCGCCTATCGTTATACAGGGTTTTTCTTGGGAGCGGGGTGGATGTTGTCCACCCAGTGGACTTCCTCCGGCTTCTCGACCACCGGCAGGTCCGGCAGGTTGACCACCACCGGCTCCTGGCTGCTGCGGCATAGCACGCACGAGAGCGGCTCGGTGTCGCTCGCGTTGATCTCCTGGTGCGGGACGTAGGGGGGCACGTAGATGAAGTCGCCGGGGCCGGCCTCGGCGGCGAACTCGAGGCTCTCGCCCCAGCGCATGCGGGCTTTCCCGCTTACTACATATATGACGCTTTCCACCGGGCCGTGGTGGTGGGCGCCGGTCTTGGCCTTGGGGTGGATGACCACGGTGCCGGCCCAGAGCTTCTCGGCGCCGGCGCGCGCCCGGGTGATGGCGGCGGCGCGGTTCATGCCCGGGGTCTGCGGGGTGTTGAGGTCGAGCTCGTTCGAATGCACGACCCGCACCCCGTCGAACTTCCATTTCATGGGATCAGTTTAACCCGCTGCCGGGGCGCTCCCGTTAAACGCGGTACTGGAGGGCACAACAATGCCAAGACGGACCTATATCGCGGTTGCGGTTGCGCTATTTGCCACATCCGCCTTCGCTCAGGAGGGCGGCCGGATCACCAAGGTAGTGCTCTATCCCGGAAGCGCGACCATCGAGCGCGCCGCGCCGGTCGCGCAGGGCCAGGCGCGCGTCGTGCTCACCGGGCTGCCGGCGAACTTCGATCCGCGCACTTTGCGCGTCGAAGCCGACCCCGGCATCCGCATCGGCGAGATCGCGGTGCGCGACGTCGCGCGCGCCGACGCGCTGGGCGGCCGCGAGAGCCAGCTCGAGGCGAAGATCCAGGCGATGAAGGACGAGAAGGCCATGCTCGACGTCGATGCGAGGAGCGCCGAGCTCGTCCGCGACTTCCTGGTCTCGCTGAATTCGAAGCAGGAAAAGCAGCGCCAGGCGGCGATCGATCCGAAAGCGATCCCCTCGGTGCTCGAAGCGATTCGCCGCGGCGGCGCGGACGCGTACGGCACGATCCAGCGCGTCGAGTTGAAGAAGCGTGCCCTCGACAAGCAGATCGCCGCGCTCGAGCGCGACCTCGCGCGCCTGAAGTCCGGCGCGCACGACTCGCGTACGCTCACCATCAGCCTCGCGGCGGCGAGCGCGGGCGCGGTGCGCGCGTCCTACCAGGTGGCGAACGCCGGCTGGCGGCCGGTGTACCGCGCGGGGCTCGATTCCACGCACTCGCGCATCGAGCTCGAGCGCCAGGCGACGGTGACGCAAAGGACCGGCGAGGACTGGAGCGGCGTCAGCCTGCGGCTCTCGACCGGGCAGCCGCGCGCCGCGGCGCTGATCGATCCGGTGACCTGGCAGCTCGCGCTCCGCCAGCCCGCCGAGATGCTCGACCAAGTCGCCGTGCGCGGGATGGCCGCCGCACCCGCGCCCGTCAAGGCGCGCGAGTCGTCCGGGATTCGCGCGGACCAGCCGCAGACGATCTCGGAATTCCAGACCGAGTACGCGACCGAATTCGAGGTTTCCGGAAGGGTCGACATCGCCGCCGACGGCCGCCAGGTCAATGTGTCGCTCACGCGGCAATGGGTGCCGGTGAAGCAGAAGATCCGCATCGTGCCGCGCCGCGACCTCGCGCCGATGGTCACCGCGGAAGCCGAGCGGCCCGAAGGCGTCTGGCTGCCGGGCGACGTCCAGCTCTATCGCGACGGCGCCTATATCGGCTCGACCTTCTGGCAGGCGCACGCGAAGGACCGGCTGGTGCTTCCCTTCGGGCGCGACGACCGCGTGCAGGTCACGGTGAACCGCCTGAAGAACCGCACCGGGTCGGGCGGCTTCGTCGGCACCAAGGCCGAGCGCCAGATCGCCGACCAGTACACCATCGTCAGCCGCCACAAGGCACCGGTCGAGGTCCTGCTGCTCGAAGCCTCGCCGGTGGCGGTCTCGGACCGGATCAGCGTCGAGGCGGCGTTCGAGCCCAAGCCGAAGACCGAGAACTGGGAAGACCGGCGCGGCGTGGTGGCGTGGGAGCGGCCGCTCGCCCCCGGCGAGACGCTCAAGTTCGTCGCCGACTACACCATCACGTATCCGAAAGATGTCGTCGTAGTCGGCTTGCCGTAGGCCCTTTTCATTTGCTCCAGGAGTCCCGCAGCGTCACGGTGCGGTTGAAGCTGAGCTCGTCGTAGTCGGCGATGAAGTAGCCGTGGCGCTCGAACTGGTAGGCCTGGCGCGAGTGCGTCTGCCTCAGGCCGGGCTCCACCTGCGCGTCGACCAGGCGGCGCGATTCCGGATTGAGGTCCTGTATGAAGTCGCGCTCCTTGCCCGGCTCGGGCGCTCTGAACAGGCGGTCGTAGAGCTTCACCTTGACGGGGTACGCATGCCTCGCGCTCACCCAGTGGATGTTGCCCTTCACCTTGTGCTTCTCGGCGCCGGGCGAGCCCGAGCGCGACTCCGGATGGTAGGTGCAGCGCACCGCGCCGTCCTTCATGCCGATGCACTTCACTACGTAGCCGTAGCGCAGCCGCACTTCGTTGCCGGGGAAGAGGCGGAAGTATCCCTTCTCGGGCTTTTCCTGGTAGTCGTCCCGCTCCACCCAGAGCTCCCGCGAGAAAGGCACCTGCCGCTTGCCCAGGAAAGCCTTCTGCGGATGATTGGGCACGTCCATCAGCTCTTCTTTGCCCTCGGGATAGTTCTCGATCACGAGCTTCACCGGGTCGAGCACCGCCATGCGCCGGGGCGCGACGTCGTTCAGGTGCTCGCGCATGCAGTCCTCGAGCACCGCGAAATCGATGAGCTGGTTCGCCTTCGACATGCCGATGCGCTCGGCCATCAGGCGGAAGCCCTCCGGCGTGTAGCCGCGCCGGCGCGCGCCGGCGAGCGTCGGCATGCGCGGGTCGTCCCAGCCGTCGACGTATTGCTGTTCCACGAGTTGAATAAGTCTTCTTTTACTCAAAACCACATATGTCAAATTCAGCCGCGCGAATTCGATCTGTTTCGGCAGCGGCTGGCCTGGCAGCAGCCCGGCGTCGGCGATCTGCTCGTTGAACCAGTCGTAGAGCGGCCGGTGGTCCTCGAACTCGAGCGTGCAGAGCGAGTGCGTGACGCCCTCGATGCAGTCCGACAAGCCGTGCGCCCAGTCGTAGGTCGGGTAGATGCACCACTTGTCCCCGGTGCGGTGGTGCTGTGCGTGGCGGATGCGGTACATCACCGGGTCGCGCAGGTTGAGGTTCCCCGAGCGCATGTCGATCTTCGCGCGCAGCACATGCGCGCCGTCTTTGAACTGGCCGTCGCGCATGGCGCGGAACAGCGCAAGGTTCTCTTCGACTCCGCGGTTGCGCCACGGCGAGTCCTTGCCCGGCTCGGTGAACGTGCCGCGCGCGGCGCTCATTTGCTCGGCGCTCTGGCTGTCGACGTAGGCCTTGCCGGCCGTGATCAGCGCCTCGGCGAACTCATGGAGCCTGCCGAAGTAGTCCGACGCGTAGAGGTCCTTCTCTCCCCAGTCGAAGCCGAGCCACTTCACGCCTTCCTTGATGGCGTCGACGTACTCCTGCCCCTCCTTTTCCGGGTTGGTGTCGTCGAAGCGCAGGTTGCACTGCCCGCCGTACTGCGCGGCGAGCCCGAAGTTGAGGCAGATCGACTTGACGTGGCCGAAGTGCAGGTAGCCGTTCGGCTCCGGCGGAAAGCGCGTGCGCACGCCGGCGTAGGTCCCCGCGGCCAGGTCTGCGTCGACGATCTGGCGGATGAAATTGCTGGAAGAAGGCGGCAAGCGCGACATTGTGCTTCAACCCCGTGATTTATGTCGTTGACGGAGCGGGACTTTCGGGACTATGTTCGCTTACCGAAACTAAAAGGGGTCAGCCATGAGGATACCTGCTTCGTTTGCGCTCCTGGCCGTTGCCGCTGCCCTCGCGGGCTGCGCGACCAGCGACTCGCCGCAAAGCACGACCAGCGCCACGCCATCTTCCAGCACCGGCAGCCAGTCCACGACCGGAACCCAGACGGCTCCCGGCACGAGGGGTCAAGTCGACAGCAGAACCAGCGGGACCGACGCCACCCGCACCGGAGGCCAGTCGCCCGACCTCAAGCGCAGCGTCTATTTCGAGTTCGACAAGTACGACGTCAAGCCCGAGTACCGCGCGCTGATCGAGGCCAATGCGCGCTGGCTGAAAGCGAATCCCAGGGCGCGCCTCACGATCGAAGGCAATACCGACGAGCGCGGCAGCCGCGAGTACAACGTGGCGCTCGGCCAGCGGCGCGCCGAGGCGGTCGGCAAGCTGATGGTGCTGCTGGGCGCGCGGCCCGAGCAGATCGAGGCGGTGAGCTGGGGCGAGGAAAAGCCCCGCGGCACCGGGCACGATGAGACCTCCTGGGCGGAGAACCGCCGCAGCGACTTCGCGCAGCGGTAGCTTTCGCTAGTTGGACAAACCCAGCAGCCGGGCTGGGTTTTTCCGCATCATCAGGTCGATGTCGCCGTCCGAGATGCCTTCGCGCTTCATCTCGGCGATCGCCACCTCGAGGCCGTCGGGGTGCGTCATGTTGCCGCTCTGCCCGAGGTCGGAGGAGATGACGATGCTCTTCGCGCCGATCTCCTTCACCGCCTGCGCGACGTGCCTGGCGTTGATCTGCGTCCAATGGGTGAGGAAAGCGAGCGGGGCGTTGGGGCCGGCGCGGAACTGAAGGAAGCAGACCTCGATCACGGCGCCCATCTCGGCGACCTGCTTCGCCTGCGCCATGGTGAGGCCGGGGACGTTGGTGAGCCCGTGCGTGATCAGCATGCTCTTCACGCCGAGCTCGCGGCCGCGCCGCACCACCGCGATGATCTCCTCGGGATGCACGTGGCCGGTGGCGAGCACCAGGTTCTCGCGCGCGATGATCTTGAGGATCGCCTCCATCTCCGGGGTCACCTGGCCGCCGGGCGCCACCACCAGGCCGCGCGCGTCGGGCTTCGAGAGCACCTTGACGTGCCGGTCGGCTTCGAAGGTCGGCAGCCATACCACCTTGCCGCGCCCGCCGTACATGCGGTGCATCCACTCGACCGCGTCGGGGTTGATGCCGCCGACCGCCTTGTTGAGCACGATGCCGCCCCACACCTCGATCCCGGGCACCGCCTTCATCGCCAGCGCCGCGCGGCTCGCGGTCTCGGAGACGTGATTCTTCAGCAGGATGCCGCGCAGCCCCTTCGCCTTCGCGAGCTGCGCGATGTCGATGTCGTCCATGTTGCGGCCGAACACGTCGGGGTGCGAGTGCACGTGCATGTCGATCACCCCGGCGGTCGGGCTGACCTTCGGCGGCGGAGGCGGAAAGCCGGCCTGGGCGTACGCCTGGCTGGCCGCGAACGTGAAAGCGGCAAGGACGATGACCTTCATCGGCTGCTCCCTTTGGTTGTGGAGAATCATACTCAGGAAATAAATCCGGCGACAGTGCGGGAGGGCCCATGCTGCGGCGCGCAGGGCCGGGCTCGGGCGTAACCTGCCGCCCCTAGGGTTACGTGCATGGGCACGCGTCTTCTTCCCCGCAACCTGCACGAGCTCTACGCGCACGCGCTAGCGGTCGAGCGCGAGGCCACCAAGCGCTTCGCCGAGCTCGAGCGCTTCGCGCGCGAAGCCGGCATGCAGCACATCGCCGACGAGCTCGAGAGCATCGGCAACGAGGAGCGCGAGCAGTACGAGGCGCTCGCCGTCGGCACCGCCGGACGCGAGCTGCCGCAGATCTCGCCGTGGGAATACGCGCCGCACTTCCTCGGGCCGCAGGCCGACGTGGTGCGCGCGCCGCGCGACGCGGCCGAGGCCCTGACGCTGGCGATCTCGATCGAGCGGCGCACGCAGAACTTCTACGTCGACGTCGCCGAGCACGCCACCGACGGCACCATGTGCGCCTTCGCCGCCGAGATGGCGGTCGACGAGGGCCGCCACATCGCGCGCCTAGAGCGCCTGCTGGTGCGCGAGGCCGACGCGGTGCGGCTCGAGCCCTAGAAGCTGGAAGCCGGGGAGGTCGCGCCGCGCGCCGCCGACTCGAGCCGGCGCTCGGTCTGGGCGACGATCTCGGAGGCGGTCGCGGAGTCGAAGAACAGGCCGCCGTTCTTCGCCGCGATGCGCACCCGGGTGGCGCGCGCGCTGATCGGCTCGAGCTCGATCAGGCGGTTCTCGGCGCGCGCGTAGATCAGCTCGCCGCCCTCGAAGCGGTCGAGCGACTCGAAGGCGATCCCCATGTGCTCGAGCGCCGCGAGCGAGGCCTGCTTCACGTGCGCCGCTGGCGCGCTGAAGGTGCGGTAGGCGATGCCGTCGAAGCCGTAGCGCAGCGCGGTGCCGGCGCCCGCGCCGATCAGCGACAGCGCGACCGCCTGGCAGCCGGCGGTGCCGAGACAGAAGGCGATGGCGAGGAGGGCCCGGATCACACGCGAACGGTGACCCTCTGTAGAAGAAGCCGCTATCGGCTGCGCTAGTCCCAGAGGTCCACGCGCTCGCCGCGGCCGCGCATGCGGTCAGCCTTCGCCTGCAGGAAGCGCTGGAACGACGGCTCGCGGCGGTAGGCGCCGCTCGACACGTAGTCAAGCGCGCCCGCGACGTGGAAGGGCCTCAGGTACGCCTCGGTGCGGAAAACTTCGCGTCCGCGCGCGTCGAACAGCAGCATTGTGGGGACGTACCCGACACGCAGGGCGCTTCCCCAGGCGGCAGCCGACATGGTCTTGCCGCCGGGGGTCGTTACGACGTCATCGCCAGAGAGAGTCAGCCGCACGACATCGAACCTGCCAACCTGCTCGAGCACTTCGCGTCGCCTGAATGCGACAGCATGCAGCTCGTCGCACTGGGCGCAGTGCGGCGTCTCGAACAGGACGGCGAGCGGCTTGCCGCCGGGGGCGCGCCGCAGGTCGTAGGGCGGCACCATGAAGAACGGCTGGGGATGCAGGCCTGCGCTCGCAGGCTTGGCTTTTGACTTCAGGAATTCCGCAAAGGCGACGCGCTTCTCCATCCTCCCGGCCACGTAATCCAGGGCGGTCTCGAACTCGTGCGGCGGGTAGTAGCCGTTGAGCCGCAGCGCGACGCCGCCGCGCTCGTCGAGAAACAGGAGGGTCGGCGTGAACTGCACCTTGAGCTCGGCCGCGAGGCGCTTCTCGGTCGTCTGCCTGCCGTCGGTCCACGTGACGTCGCGGTCGCCCCAGATGTTGAGCGCGAGCGCGACCAGGTGGCGCCGCGCCTTGGCGACGAGCGCGGCCTGCCGGAAGTTCACCTCCATCAGGCGCTTGCAGTAGGGGCAGCCGTCCTGGCCGAAATACAGCATGACGCGCTTGCCCTGCGCCCTGGCCTCGGCGACGTCCTCGCGCAGGTCGAGCAGCGACTCGCCGAACCATGCAGGAGGTTCTTGCGCGAACGCCAGGTTTGCCCATAGGGCCAATCCGGCAATCAATCCCTTGATCCCGCCAGTATAGTAAGCCGATGCTGCGGCTGCTCATACTCTTCGGCGCCCGGCGCGCGCGCGGGCGCATGGCGCTTTCGATCGCCGGCATCGCGCTCGGCGTCGCGCTCGGCTACGGCGTGCACCTCGTCAACCGCGCCGCGGTCGGCGACCTCGCGGCGGCGGTGCGCTCGCTCGCCGGCGAAGCCGACCTGGAAGTGCGCGGCGGCCGCGCGGGCTTCCCCGAGGCGCTCTACCCGCAGCTCGCCCGGCTCCCCGGCGTGGCGCTCGCGAGCCCGGTGCTCGAGCTCCAGGCCGGCATCGCCGGAACCGAGCGCGTGATCTCGATCACCGGGATCGACATCCTGCGCGCGGCGCTGCTGCAGCCGCAGCTCGTGATGGAGGACCGCTACGAGCTCCTCGCCCCGGACCGGGTATTCGTTTCTCCCTTGACAGGCCTTGCCAAGGGCGACGAGCTGCGGCTGATCGTCGGGCAGGACACGGTTGCGCTGAAGGTCGCGGGCGTGATCTCCTCGCTGCGCGGCGTGAGCGCGCTCGCCGACATCGCCACCGCGCAGTGGCGCTTCGGCCGCCTCGGCGAGCTGAACCGCATCGACCTGCGGCTCTCTCCCGGCGTCGACCGGGAGAAGGCGCGCTCCGCAATCCAGGCCTTCCTGCCGCCCGGGGTCCACGTCGTGCCGGTCGAGGCCCTGGAGGAGGCGAGCGCGTATCCGTCGCGCTCCTATCGCGTGAACCTGAACGTGCTAGCCATGGTCGCGCTCTTTACCGGCGGCTTCCTCGTATTCTCGGCGCAGGCGCTCGAAGTCGCGCGGCGCCGCGGGGAGCACGCGCTGCTCCGCGTCCTGGGTCTTGAAAGATCCGGCATTTCACGCCTGGTGCTCGCCGAAGCTGCAGTCCTCGGAGCCGTGGGCGCCGCAATCGGGCTCGTGCTCGGTTATACGCTGGCGCTCGGCGCGGTGCGCGCTTCGGGCGCGGATCTCGGCGCCGGCGTGTTTCGCGGGGTCTTCCCCGAGATCAGGATCTCGATTCCCGGGATGGTGGTGTACTTCTTCGCCGGCATCGTGGTCGCGGTGCTCGGCGCGCTGCTGCCGGCGCTCGACGCGGCGCGCACGCCGCCGGCTCGCGCGCTGAAAGCGGGCGACGAGCAGACGCTGTTCGCGCGCATCAGCCCGGCGTGGCCGGGGATCGCGCTGCTCGCGCTCGGCGCGGCTCTCGCGCAGCTCGGGCCGGTTCGCGGCCTGCCGCTCTTCGGTTACGCGTCGATCGCCTGCCTGCTGATCGGCGCCATCGTCCTGGTGCCCCGCCTGGCCGTCCTGGTGTTCCAATACCTTCCCTTGCCCGCGAATCCGGCCCTCGCCCTGGCGCTCGGCCAGCTGCGGGCGGCGCCGGGCCAGGCGGCGGTGAGCCTGGCCGCGATCGTCGCGAGCTTCTCGCTGATGGCGGCGATGGCGATCATGGTGGCTTCCTTCCGCCAGTCGGTCGACGACTGGCTGTCCGAGGTGCTCCCGGCCGAGCTCTACTTCCGCTCGACCCACGCCGGCGACACCGGGTACCTCGGCGCCGGTTTCGAGGAGCGCGTGCGCGCGCTGCCGCAGGTGGCGCGCGCCGAGTTCCTGCGCAGCGGCCGCATCCTGCTCGACCCGGCGCGCCCGCCGCTCGTGCTGATCGCGCGCGACCGCGCCGAGAAGTCCTTCCCGCTGGTGGGCGAGCGCTACCAGCGCCGCGCCGGCGACCCGCCCGCCGTGTGGGTCAGCGAAGCGGTGGTGGATCTGCATGGATTCACGCCCGGCAAGCGGGTCGAGCTGCCGATCCTGGGCAGGACGCACGCGGTGGTCGTCGCCGGCACCTTCCGCGACTACGCGCGCCAGCACGGCGCGGTGATGATCGAGCGCGGCGACTACGTCGCGCTCACCGGCGACCGCACGGTCAACGACGCGGCGCTGTGGCTCGCGCCGGGCACGACGCCGGCCGCTGCCATGGAGGCGCTGCGCGGCTTGCCCGGCGGGGCGCAGCTCGACATGGCCGGCCCGGGCGAGATCCGCAGCCTCTCGCTGCGCATCTTCGACCGCAGCTTCGCGGTCACCTACGCGATGGAGGCGGTGGCGGTGCTGGTCGGCCTGTTCGGCCTGTCCTCGAGCCTCGGCGCGATCGTGCTCGCGCGCCGGCGCGAGTTCGGCGTGCTGCGCCATCTCGGCCTCACGCGCGCGCAGATTCGCGTCATGCTCGCCGCCGAAGGCGGCCTGCTCGCGCTGGTCGGCGCGGCCGCCGGCCTCGCCGCCGGCGCGGCGATCAGCCTGGTGCTGGTGTTCGTCGTCAACCGGCAGTCGTTCCACTGGAGCATGGAGCTTCATCCGCCGTATTTGCTGTTGGGAGGTCTGACCTTGATCCTCCTGATCCTTGCGGTGCTCACCGCGATCATCTCCGGCAAGGAAGCGATGGGGATGGCGCCCGTGCGAGCCGTCCGGGAGGACTGGTGAAGCGCAGGGCTTTCTTCGGCCTCGCGGCCATGCCGCTGTACGCATGGGCGGGATATCCCGCGGTCACGCCCGGGCGCAAGCTCGTCTTCCCGCGCGACCACGGCGCGCACCCCGACTACCGCGTCGAATGGTGGTACGTCACCGGATGGCTCGACGGGCCGCTCGGGTTCCAGATCACGTTCTTCCGCGCGCGCCCCGACGAGGCGAGCGACAACCCGAGCAAATTTAACCCGGGACAGATCCTGTTCGCGCACGCCGCGCTGGCCGACCCGAAGCGCGGCCGCCTCATGCATGACCAGCGCGCGGCGCGCGCCGGGTTCTCGCTCGCGCACGCCGAGCTCGAGCGCACCGGCGTATGGATCGACGACTGGCGCCTGGAGCTCGAGGGCAAGCGCTACCGGGCGAGGATCGCGGCGCGCGACTTCGACTTTGATTTTTCATTTTTCGCCCAACAACTCATCCTCCAGGGCGAGCAGGGATTCAGCCGCAAGGGCCACCGGCCGCACGAGGCGAGCTACTACTACAGCCGGCCGCATCTCAACGTCGTCGGCAAGCTCAACGGCAGGGACGTCGAAGGCACGGCCTGGCTCGACCACGAATGGTCGAGCGCCTACATGGCACCGGAGGCCGCGGGCTGGGACTGGTGCGGCATCAACTTCTTCGACGGCAGCTCGTTCATGGGCTTTCGCATGCGCGGCAAGGACGGCGGAGTCCATTTCGCTCCCCCGGGGGTGTCCTTCAAACCTTTACGGATCTGGAAGTCTTCGCGGACCGGCGTGGGATACCCGGTCGCGATGCAGGTCAACGATCTGCGTCTGGAACCGCTGATGGCCGACCAGGAGCTCGACTCGCGCGCCAGCACCGGGACGATCTACTGGGAAGGCGCGGTTACCGCTTTCAGAAACCAGAACCCTGTCGGGCGCGGTTATCTCGAGCTCACGGGGTACTGGAAGCCGATGAAGCTCTGAGCGCGGAAAGCGCGATCCCGCCGAAGATGAGCGCGATGCCGACGAAGTGGTACCAGGCGGGATACTCCCCCAGGAACAGCGCGGCGAAGATGACGCCGAACGCCGGCAGCAGGTGGGAGAAGCCGCCGGTGCGCGCCGCGCCGAGCCGCGCCACCCCGTAGTTCCAGCCGGCGTAGGCGAGGATCACGGAAGCGAACGCCGAGTACAGCATCGCCAGCGTGCCGTTGAGGTTGAAGTGGGCGCGCGGATCGTGCGCCAGGTCCCACGCGAGCCACGGCAGCATGGTCGCCAGCCCGAGCGCGCAGATCATGAACAGGAGCTGCACCGGATCGAGCGCCGCGCGCTGCAGGCGCAGGCAAATGGTGTATGCCGACCACAGGAACATCGACAGCAGGCACAGCAGGTCCCCCGGGTTGAACGACAGGCCGGCGAGCGCCGCGGCCTCGCCGCGCAGCGCGATCATCAGCACGCCGGCGAACGACACCGCGACCCCGATCCACTGCGTGCCGCGGACCCGCTCGCCGAGCACGATGCCCGCGAGCACCATGATGATGACGGGGGAGAGCGAGAAGAACAGAGTGCCGTTGGTCGCCGTGGTCCACTGCAGGCCGAGGTACTGCATCGCGTTGTGTACGCCGCCCCCGAACAGGCCGAGCCCGGCGAGCACCGCCCAGTCCCGCGCCGTGAACCGACGCAGCCTGGCGAGCAGTCCGGGCAGCGCGAGCGGGGCGAGAGTCAGCGTCACCAGCACCAGGCGCCCGCTCGTGATGAGCCCCGGCGAGATGTCGTCTCGCACCGCGCGCGCCACGATCCAGTTTCCGGCCCATAGCGCGAGCGCCGAAACGACAGCGAAATAGGCGAAGGCGCGCATCCGGCCGGATGATATCTTTGCGGCGATGCCTCATCTCGATGCGGCGGGCCATTCGCTCAGCTACGAGTGGATCGAGGGCGATGCAGCCAAGCCGGCGCTGGTGTTCCTGCACGAAGGACTCGGGTCGATCAGGCAGTGGCGCGACTTCCCGGCGGCGCTCGCCGCCGCCACCGGCTGCCGCGCGCTGGTCTACGACCGCTACGGCTACGGGCAGTCCGATGTGTTGCAGGAGGAGAAAAGGACAGTTCGCTTCATGCATGACGAAGGTTTGGTCGCATTACCCGAGCTGCTGAAGAAAATGAATCTCTCCGAGGCAATTCTGGTCGGCCATTCCGACGGCGCGTCGATCGCGCTGATCCACGCCGGCGCCGGCCACCAGGTGCGCGGCATCGTCGCGATGGCGCCGCATGTGTTCATCGAGCCGGTATGTCTTCGCTCTATCGTCAAAGCCAGGCAGAGCTTCGAAAACACCGATCTCGCTGCCCGGCTCGGCCGCTACCATCGCGACGCGCGCAAGACGTTCTACGGCTGGGCCGACGTGTGGCTCGATCCGCAGTTCGAGGGCTGGGACATCCGCGACGACTACCTGCCGGGCGTGCGCTGCCCGGTGCTCGCGATCCAGGGGCACGACGACGAGTACGGCACGATGGCGCAGCTCGACGAGATCGGGCGCCGGGTGCGCGGGGCGTGCGAGCTCGTCAAGCTCGAGAACTGCGGCCATGCGCCGTTCAGGGATCAACCCGAAGTCGTGCCTGAAAAGGTCTCTGCGTTCATCAAGAACCTATGAGGAACGACGCCACTGTCATCGGGCTGATTTCCTTCGCCCACGGCATGAGCCACTTCTACCAGCTCCTGCTCGCGCCGCTGTTCCCGTTCATCAAGACCGAGCTCGGCGTTTCGTACGCGGCGCTCGGCTTCCTGGTGGCGCTGTTCTACACGCTCTCGGCGCTGCTCCAGCCGCTCGCCGGCTTCATCGTCGACCGCACCGGCGCGCGCGGCGTGCTGCTTGCCGGGGTCGGGTTCCTCGTAATTGGAACTCTGGTCCAGGGTTTTGCGACGAGCTACGCGATGCTCGCGCTCGGCGCGGCGCTCGGCGGCATCGGCAACAGCGTGTTCCATCCCGCGGACTTCGCCATCCTCAGCGCGCGCGTCAGCGCTCCGCGCCTCGGCTACGCGTTCAGCGCGCACGGCGTGGTGGGCTATCTCGGGTACGCGGTGGCGCCGGTGTTCAGCGTCGCGATCGGCGCGGCCTGGGGCTGGCAGGCGGCGCTGCTCGCCGGCGGCGCGCTGGGCGTCGCGCTGCTCGCGCTGTTGCTGGCGAACCCGCGGCACCTGCACGTGGAGCCGCATGCGCCCGCGGCGAGGAAATCCTCGTTCGGCGAAGACGCGCGCGTGCTGCTCGCCTGGCCGGTCGTGCTCTGTTTCCTCTACTTCACGGTATTCGCCGCGGGCCTTGCCGGCCTGCAGAGCTTCAGCGTCTCGGCGATGGTGGAGCAGTACCGCGTCACCGCGACCGCGGCTTCGAGCGCGCTCACCGCGTACCTGGTGGCGGCCGCGGCGGGGATCCTGGCGGGAGGCTTCGTCGCGGCGCGCGCCGGCCGCCACGACCTGGTCGCCGCGGCCGGGCTGGCGGTGAACGCTGCCGCCATCCTGCTGGTCGCCATGAACCGGGTGCCCGCCGCGGCGCTGCCGGCCGCGTTCGCCGTCGCCGGCTTCGCCTCCGGGATCGTGGCGCCATCGCGCGACCTGATCGTGCGCGCCTCCACCCCGCCGGGGGCGACCGGGCGGGTGTTCGGCTTCGTGTATTCGGGATTGGACTTCGGGTCGTTCGTGACGCCGGTGTTCTACGGCTGGATGCTCGACCACGGCCTGCCGCAGGCGGTGTTCTACACCGTGTTCGGCTTTACCGCGGCCGCCATCCTGACGATATTGCTAGTCCCGGTAAGGAACGTTCCTGCGGTCGAGAAGACGCAGTAGCGCCGGCCAGTCGCGCTGCTCGCGCGGATGGTCCGCCATGCTGAGCCGCTCGTAGGACTTGCGCGCGGCCTCGTCCGGGATGAGCTGCACGTTGTGCAGCCCGGCGGCGCAGGCGTCGATCTGGATCTGGCACGCGGCATCGAGGTAATACATGATCTCGAAGGCCTCGCGCACCGTCTCGCCGAGGGCGAGCAGGCCGTGGTTGCGCAGGATCATCGCCTTCGATTTCTTCCCGAGGTCGCGCGCCATGCGCTCCTGCTCGTCCTTGTAGAGCGCGATCCCCTCGTAGTCGTGGTAAGTGATCTCGGCGTGCACGCGCATCGCGTGCTGGCTGATCGGCAGCAGGCCGTGCTTCATCGCCGACACCGCGACCCCGGCGCGGGTGTGCGTGTGGATCACGCAGTTGATCTCGGGCCGCGCCGCGTGCATGCAGCTGTGGATCACGAACCCGGCCTCGTTGACGCCCATGCCGAGCGGGTCGTCGAGGATCTTGCCGTCCCAGCCGATCTTCACCAGGTTCGACGCGGTGATCTCGTCGAACATCATGCCGTAGGGGTTGATCAGGAACTCGTCGGTGCCCGGCACCCGCCCCGAGAAATGCGTGTAGATGAGGTCGGTCCACTTGTAGATCGCGGCGAGCTGGTAGGCGGCGGCGAGGTCGACCCGCATCTGCCACTCTTCCTTGCTGACGCGCTCGCGCACCGAAGGCTTGATAGTTTTGAGATTTGCGCTCATAAATGGAATGATACTCCGCGGAGGAGGGAACAATCATGCCAGTCATCAAGGTGGCTGACCTCGCTTACGCGAGGCTGCAATCGCCGAGCCTCGACGAAGCCGAGGAATTTCTGACCGCGTTCGGAATGGTCCGCGCCGAGCGCACCGCCGCGGCGTTGTACATGCGCGGCACCGGCTCGGCGCATCATATTCATGTCACGCATCTTGGCCCGTCGCGCTTCCTCGGTCTGGCCTTCCACGCCCAAAGCGAGCACGATCTGGAGCGCCTCGCCCGCGCGCCGGGGGCGGATGGAGTCGAAACCCTCGATGAGCCGGGCGGCGGCAAGCGCGTGCGTCTGAGCGATCCCCACGGCTACCAGATGGAGGTGGTATGGGGCTCGCGCGGCCTGCCGGCGCTCGCGCCGCGGCGCGCCACGCGGAATCCGGGCGAGTTGCTCCGCATGGCGGCGGGGCCGTCGCAGGTGAAGCGGCTCGGGCACGCGGTGATCATGACGCAGGGCGCCCGGGAAAAGATCAAGTGGTACCGCGAGATGTTCGGCTTCGTCTGCTCGGACGACGTGTATGCCGGAGACAGGAACAACATCCTCGCTTCATTCAACCGCTGCGACCGCGGCGACGCGTACGTCGACCACCACACTTTCCTGTGCGTCGAGGGGGCAAGCACCGGCGTCAATCATCTGGCGTACGAAGTGCAGGGATTCGACGACCTGATGCTCGGCCACGAGCACCTCAAGCGCGCCGGCAAGTACGAGCACATCTGGGGTGTCGGGCGCCACGTCATCGGGAGCCAGGTGTTCGACTACTGGAAGGATCCCTGGGGCCGGCTGCATGAGCATTGGACCGACACCGACCAGCTGAACGCGCGCCATCCGGCCAACCTGGTTCCGGCCGAGGAAGGCTTGCTCTCGCAGTGGGGCGAGCCGGTGCCGGAGAGGTTCATCACGCACGCCAGTCCCTGAGGCGCTGAAGCGCGGTTTCAGGCGGCGCGAGCGAGCTCGTCCTCGACCGTCTCCAGCGCCTCCAGCAGAAGCCCGGGCCGGTTGTGCCTCAGCCGCTCGGAGTCCGAGAGCATCTGCCGCCACAAGCGGGCGCGCGGCATGCCGTGGTAGAGCCCCAGCATGTGGCGCGCGACGTGCCTGAGACTTTGGACGTTCCTGGCGTACTCGACCATCGCGTGCACCACTTCCGCGCGAGTCTTGCCGGCTTCGGCCAGGAACCAGGGGTTGCTGTAGGCCGCGCGGCCGATCATCACGCCATCGACTTGCTTCAGGTGGCTTCGAATCTGCTCCTGGGAAACTATTCCGCCGTTGATGACGATCTCCAGGGCAGGGAAGTCCTTCTTCAGCCGGTAGACGTAGTCGTACTTGAGCGGCGGGATCTCGCGGTTCTCCTTCGGCGACAGGCCTTTCAGCACCGCGTTGCGCGCGTGCACGATGAAGGTGTTGCATCCGGCGTCGGCCACGGTGGAAACGAACGTTTTCACGAAACCATAGTCCTCGACCTGGTCGATTCCGACGCGATGCTTCACCGTCACCGGGATCGAAACGGCAGAACGAATGGCTCGTAGGCAGCTTGCGACCAGCGCGGGCTCTGCCATGAGGCAGGCGCCGAATGCGCCCTTTTGCACCCGTTCGCTCGGGCAGCCGATGTTGAGGTTGATCTCGTCGTAGCCGTATTGCTCGCCGAGCTTCGCGCAGCGCGCGAGCTCCTCGGGCTCGCTGCCGCCGAGCTGCAGCGCAACCGGGTGTTCTTCCGTACTGAATTCCAGGTGGCGGCGGACGTCGCCATGGATGAGCGCGCCGGCCGTGATCATCTCGGTGTACAGCCGCGCCTTGGCATTGACCTGCCGCAGGAAGAAGCGGCAGTGCCGGTCGGTCACGTCCATCATCGGCGCGATGGAGATCGTCACGAGATCGCTTCGATGAGGCGGGCGCGCGCCTTCGCGTCGCCGAACTTCGCGACGAGCGCTTCCTTGTGGGCGATCGGGTCGTCGCCGGCCTCGAAGTGCTCGCCTTGTGCAAACGGCTGCTTCATGTCGGACGTACCGTCCCATGCCTGGCCGGGGAACGCGAGATCGATGAGCAGCCAGCGCCCGTCGATCAGTGCGCGCGCATAAGTGTGCACGTCGATCATCCCGTCGGTCGGGATGACCTTGGCGACCTGCGCGCCGAGATTCTCACGCGCTGCTTCGGGCGTGAGGCGGAACACACGGTTGAAGAACCGCAGCCGCAGCCCGGGACACACCTGCCGCAGGAGCAGGAGCTTGGTGGAGCACGTCCCGCGCCAGTCCGCGACGACCCCCGCCGCCGAGCGCTCGCGCGGGCGGCCGTGCGGTATGGCCTTGATGGCGTTGACCCCGTCCTTCACGCTCGGGTTCTGCAGTCCCGCGCGGCGAAGAAACGACGCGCAGATGTCGAGCGACATCGCTACCTCACGTCGAGCGAGCGCCGCCGCGTGAGGTCGATCATGCAGGCGAGCTGGTAGTCCTCGGGCGCCATTCCCTGCGGCGCGTCCTCGCGCCGCCGCGCGCACTCGGCGTCGCGGTACTGCTTCCACTCGTCGTTCGACTTGCGGAAGCGCTCGGCGGCCTTCTCCTGGCCGCTGCCGTGGTCGCGCTCCCGGGCGTCCTGGAAGCGCTGCGCCGAGGCGGTCATCAGGTCGCTCTCGGCGATCTGCAGCAGGAGCTCGAGGCAGGGCCGCGGCTTCTCGCGCACGCTGCCGTCGCGCGTGCATTGGGCGAACGCGGACGCATCGACCCGCGGCACCCACTCGAAGAACAGCGCGCGCTTGTCGTCGGCGAGCAGGCAGATGAAGCCGAGCTCGGCGCTCGGCGCGTTTTCCAGCACCACCGCGCCGTTGCCGCGCAGGATCGAGGAGACGAACTGGTTGCCGAGCTTGCGCGTGTAGCGCTCGAGCAGGAGATAGGTGTCGCGCTCGATGACCACGTCCTTCGCCTTGGTGCCCTCGCGCTCCATCTCGCGCTTGGCGTATGCGCGGCAGGTCTCGACCGCGGGGCCGTTGTATTGGGCAAGGGTGGACAACGAGACGAGCAGCCCCAGGATGATCACCACGACTCTCGTCATCGGTATTGCCCCGTGGATTGCGCCCGCGCGCGGATCAAGCCGTACAGGCTCTCGGTGAACGGCGCTCTGACGCCCGCCTTGCGCGCGATCTCGAGCGTGCCCGCGAGCAGGCCGTCGATCTCGAGCGCCTTGCCGGCCTCGAGGTCCTGGTGCATCGAGGTCTTGAAGCGCCCGAGCGCGCGCGCCATGTCGATTCGCGCCTCGGGATCGATCGCCGCGTCGACGCCGACCGCGCGGCCGATCGCGAGCACCTCGCGCATGATCTCGACCATGTAGGCCTTCACTTCCTTGTTCTGGATGAGCTGGTCGGCGGTGGTGACCGTGAGCGCGGACACCGGGTTGAAGCTCACGTTGCCCAGGAGCTTCACCCAGAACTCCTTCTCGATCGACTCGCTGACCACGGCCTCGAAGCCGGCGGCGGAAAGCGCCTCGGCGATGCGCTTGGTGCGCGCGGTGTTCTCGCCGCCCGGCTCGCCGAGGATCAGCCTGGCGCCCATGTTGTGGCTGACGACGCCGGGCTCGGGGATGGACGCGGCGAGGTGGATCACGCAGCCGACGATCCGCTCGATCGGCATGGCGCGCGCGAGCTTCCCGCCCGGGTCGAGCGACTCGAGTCGCATGTTCATGAACCACCACGGAACGCCGTTCATCGCGGTGACGATGGAAGTGTCCCTTGCAAGCAGCGGACCGATCGACGCCGCAACGTCTGTAAGGCTTTGCGCCTTGACCGTGACCAATACATAATCCTGCGGCCCGAGCTTTGCAGGGTCGCTGTCGGCTTTCACGCGAAAGGACTCGGTCTGGCCCTTGCTGCGCAAGCGCAGCCCCTCGCGCCGGATGGCGTCGAGCTGTCTGCCGCGGGCGACCACCGAGACCTCATGGCCGGCGCGCGCGAGCCACGCGGCGATCAGGCCGCCGACCGCCCCGGCGCCGTAGACGCAGATTTTCATGGTGCTATTCTAGAGTCATGTTTGCATTCATGAAGAAGATGAAGACGCTGCTGCCGCCGGAGAGCACGATCCCCGGCCGCACGCCGGCGATGCGAGTGCCCGAGAAGCATTTCGTGAACCGCCATCCGCTCAAGCCGCCGTTCCCCGAAGGCATGCAGCTCGCGCAGTTCGGCCTGGGATGCTTCTGGGGTGCCGAGCGCGTATTCTGGGAAACGCCCGGCGTCTACTCGACCGCGGTCGGCTACTCCGGCGGCGAAACCAGGAACCCGACCTACGAGGAAGTCTGCACCGGCTTCACCAGCCACACCGAAGCGGTGCTGGTGGTGTTCGACCCGAAGGTCATTCCTTACGAGGAATTGCTCAAGGTGTTCTGGGAGTCGCACGACCCCACGCAGGGCATGCGCCAGGGCAACGACGCCGGCACCCAGTACCGCTCGGCTCTATATACATATGGTGATGGCCAGGCCCAGGCGGCTTCCAGGTCGAAGGAAATCTACGAGAAGGCGCTGAAAGCGAAAGGCTTCGGCCCGATCACTACCGAGATTCGCGCTGCGCCGGAGTTCTACTACGCCGAGGACTACCACCAGCAATACCTCGCCAAGAATCCCGGCGGCTACTGCGGGCTCGGCGGTACCGGCGTTTCCTGTCCACCGGGAGCCGCGGCGCGCACCTGACTAGCGGTCGGGGGGCTTCTCCTCAAGAAGCGCGCGAAGCTCGGCGATCACTTCGAGGTCCTTCGGACGGCCGGCGGCGATCTTCGACGCGATCAGCGTGGGCAGGTCCAAGCATCGGCAGCGGGTGCCGAACAGCTCGACTTCAGTGGTGCGCTCGACCAGGGCCTCGTACTTTCCCGCCCCGGTGATCTCTCCCAATAGATCGATGTCGCCGGCCGACGTGGACAAGGTGAAGTTCAAGCCGGCGGCCAGCGCCTGCTCGTCGAGGCGAAATGGGAGGCCGGGGGGCGCGCCGCGCAGGGAAGGGTGCAGCGGCGCCAAAGCGCGCACGATGCGGCGCAGATTCTCTGCGTCGCGCGCGTAGACGACGTCGACATCCTGCGTGAGCCGCGCCGAACCGTGCAGCGTGGCAGCCACGCCGCCGACGAGAACGAACCGCACTTCGGCTCGGCAAAGCGCTTCGATCAGCGCGCGGAAATCGGTCACCGCGACTGCGGCTACTTCGCCGTTTTGCCTGCGCGCCGCAGCTCTTCGGCGAAGCGCGCGAGCTCCTGGAGCTGATTCAGCCGCTGCTCGGGGCTCAACGCGAGGTTGCGCCGCAACAGCGTCCGATCGACGTCGCGCATGTATCGCTCGACGACGGGATCCGGTCCAGGTTCGCGAGAAGGAGAATCCGCCATGCGTCTCGAGTATACGCCGCTACCGGCGGTCGACTGTCCGCGGCAGGAAGCGGCGGCGGTAGTAAAGTCGGGGTAGATTGCCGACGGGGAGGTCGGATGACGTCTCGGCGGGGGTTTCTCCTGGCTGGCGCAATTGGCGCGGTCGCTCCCGCATTCGCTCTGGCCCAGGCGCGCGCGCCGCGCATCGGCATGCTGAGCGGCGCTCCGCTCGACAAATCGAATGTCGCCGCGAATTTGTTGAAAGCGCTTGCCGAGCTTGGCTATCGCGACGGCGCGTGAATGGCGCTCGAATACCGCTATTCCCAGGACCCAGGCCGCTATCCGGCTCTCGCCCGGGAGCTCATCGCGCGCAAGTGCGATGTCATTTTCGCCTTCGTCGCCGAGTCCATCGCCCGCGCCCTTCTCGACGCGCGCGCCGACACGCCGATCGTGTTTCTCGCATTCGACTACGACCCGGTCGAGAGCGGGATCGTCAGCAGCTATGCACGACCGGGCGGCAGCATCACCGGCGTTTATACGCCGGTCGCAGCGCTGACGATGAAGCGGCTCGAGATCGCCGTCCGGATCTTGAAGGGCACGAAGCCGGGCGATATTCCACATGAGCAGGCAGCCGAGTTCCTATTGGTAGTGAATCTCAAGACCGTCCAGACCTTGGGCATCAAGGTTCCGCAAGCAGTGCTCGCGCGCGCGACGCGAGTCATCGAGTGAGAATCGACAAATGGCTCTGGGCGGCGCGCTTCTTCAAGACGCGCAGCCTGGCGCAGCAGGCGATCGCCGCGGGGCGGGTCAAGCTCGGCGAGGCTCGCGTGAAGTCCTCTCATGAAATCCGGATCGGGGACTCTGTCACTGTTCGTGTCGGCGACTACCAATGGCAGATCACGGTGAGAAATCTCTCGGACCGGCGCGGGCCGGCGGAGCAGGCGAGGAAGCTCTACCAGGAGACCGAGGCGAGCCGCGCTGAACGCGAGCGGCGCATGGATCTCAGGCGCTGGGGCGCGGAGCCGGCGGCCGCGCTCAAGGGCCGGCCGACCAAGCGCGACCGGCGGCTGCTCGAGAAGCTGCAGAAGTAGGCCTCGGGGTTCTGACCGGCGCTCGGGAATGGTCGGCCGCTTCAGGTGTTCGCCTGAAATGCAGCGTGATTCTCGATCAGGTGCGCGACCGATCTGGTTACGGTGAGCACGACACCGCTGAAGTCCTGGCTGCGGATGAAGCCGAAGGCATCCGCGGTCGCCGGAAGCTCGCCCATCGCGAGCGGCCGATTGACAATGAGCTTCAGGCCGGCATCGCGCGCGAGGCCGAAGATCGGCGCGAGCCGGGTATTCGCGCGGTTGTACGGGAACTGAAGGTACGAGCACCATCGGGTCCGGATGGCGGCCGCGGCGGCGGCCTCGTCGGCCACGCTCGCGCCGAAGTGCCGGATGCCGCGGCCGCGGGCGTACTCGACCGCGCGTGCGACGTCAGGAGTCTGCAAGTTTTCCGCGGTCGCCTTGTGCACCTGCAGGAGGTCGATGCGGCCGAGCAGTTCCAGGCTGCGGTCGATGCTGCGCGCAAGCGGTTCGTAGCGGTGGTCGACCGTCGAGGCGCCGCTCGCGGGATCCCACCATTCGCCCATTTTCGTCGCGACCATCACCGGACAGCGGTTCCGGCGCAGGAAGCGACCGAGGATCGCTTCGCTCGCGCCGTAAGCAGGCGCGGTATCGAAGAACCGGATGCCGAGCGAAACGGCTTCCGCGAGCAGCGCAAGCGCATCGCTCTCCGGCGGCGGCGAGCCGCGCCGGTAGCCCCAGGGGCGGCCGATTGACACCAGGCCGAGGCCAAGCTCGATCATTTCAAGGTAGCCTATCAAGCAAATGAAGAGCGTTGTCGGGGGAGGGCTGGCCGTGCTGGCGCTGTCATCGGCGCTGGCGCAGGAGGACGCGGTGGTGATCACCGCGACGCGCGTGCCGCAGCCCAGCTTCGAGATTCCCGCGTCGGTCGACCGGCTCTACGCCGACGAGATCCGCGAGGGCCGCGGGCAGGTGAATTTGTCCGAGAGCCTCGGGCGCGTTCCCGGCATCGTGGTGCAGAACCGCCAGAACTACGCGCAGGACCTGCAGATCTCCTCGCGCGGCTTCGGCGCGCGCGCGACCTTCGGCGTGCGCGGCATCCGCCTGATCGCCGACGGGGTCCCGGCGACCATGCCCGACGGGCAGGGGCAGGCCGCCACCTTCGCGCTCGGCTCGGCCGAGCGCATCGAGGTGCTGCGCGGGCCGTTCTCGGCGCTGTACGGAAATGCCGCGGGCGGGGTGATCGTGGTCGACACCGAGGACCCTCCGCAACGCCCCACGATCGGGGGAGATTTTCTGCTGGGAAGCTACGACACCTGGCGCACGGCGGTGAAGCTGGGCGGCTATGGTGCGCTGCTCGACGCTTCGCGCTTCGAGACCGACGGCTACCGCGACCACAGCGCGGCGCGGCGCGATCACTTCAACCTCAAGTTCAAGTACGGGTTCACCCCGGACACGTCGCTGACGCTGGTCGGCAACCAGCTGCGGCAGCCCGAGACGCAGGATCCGCTCGGCCTGACGCGCGCGCAGTTCGAGCAGAACCCGAAGCAGGCGATCGCGCAGGCGTCGACCTTCAACGCGCGCAAGAGCATCTTCCAGGAGCAGCTCGGCGGCACGCTGAGCCATCGCATCGACAAGGACTCGAGGGTCGAGGCGACGCTCTACGGCGGGCAGCGCTGGGTCGAGCAATTCCTCGGCTTCGCCGGCACCGCGCCGCCGGCGACCACCTCGGGCGGCGTGGTGCAGCTCGACCGCAACTACGCAGGCGCGGCGCTGCGCTATTTCACCGCCCTCGGCGATCTCAGGCTCTCGCTCGGCGCCGAGTACGACAACATGGCCGAGCGGCGCCGCGGCTTCGTCAACAACAACGGCGTGCAGGGCGAGCTCAGGCGCAACGAGGACAACGAGGTGGCGAGCACCGATCTGTACGCGCAGGCGGAGTGGCGCTTCGCCGAGCGCTGGAGCGCGCACGGCGGCCTGCGCGCGAGCCGCGTCGAGTTCGAGTCCCGGGATCGGTTCATCGTCACGGGCAATCCCGACGACAGCGGGACGCGCGACTATTCCGCGACCACGCCCGTGGCGGGGTTGCTTTACCGGTACTCGAAAACCTTGAGCTTGTATGGAAACCTCGGCGCTGGCTTCGAGACGCCGACCTTCGCCGAGCTCGCGCATCAGAACCCGCCGGCGAGCGGGCTCAACTTCGCGCTGCAGACTTCGCGCAGCCGGCATGCCGAGACCGGCGTCAAGGCAATCGTCCCGGGGCTGGCGAGGGTGAACGCCGCGCTGTTTGCGATCGAGACGAAGAACGAGATCGTGGTCGACATCAACGCGGCAGGGCGCACCACGTTCAAGAACGCCGGCCGCACCGAGCGCTACGGCCTCGAAGCCGGGGCGGACACGGTGGCGGCAGGGCCCTGGGGCGCGCAGTTCGCCTTCACCTTGCTCGATGCCTCCTTCAAAGACGGCTTCACCAGCACTGTGCAGGGAAATGCGGTGACCGTTCCGTCCGGCAACGCCCTTCCCGGCATTCCGAGGAGCCAGGCCTATGCGCAGCTGCGCTACCGGCAGCCGTGGTTCTTCGGCTATCTCGAAGCGTTGTATCGCTCGCGGGTGCCGGTCAACGACGCAAATTCCGAATTCGCCGACGCTTATGCCGTTTTCAATGTCGTCGCCGGCCTGGTACAGCGGGGCACGGGCTGGCGCGTCAGCGAATACGTACGATTGGATAACGTCGCCGACCGCGACTACGCCGGCTCGGTGATCGTGAACGAGGCGAACGGCCGCTTCTACGAGCCTTCTCCGCGCCGCAGCATCAGCGGTGGCATCCAGGCAAGCCTTCAGTTCTAATAGCGGCTCCCAGAGGAGGGACACCATGAAGAAGCAGATCGTCGCGCTAGGCCCGCGGGCCGGCGGCGACACCATCATGAGCGACGCGCTGCGCGGCGTTTCCGACGCCGACATCAGGGCGCTCGGGCACTACCTTTCGCGAAGTAGCGCTCGATCTCGCGCGCGTTGAACCAAGAGAGGTCCTTGGCAAGCTCGTCGGCCACGAGCTTCTCGACCTCCTTGCCCAGCTCCTTGCGCATGACGCCCAGGAATTTCGGCGGGGCGACGAGGACCAGCCTGTCATAGCGGTGGTCGGTGCGCGCCTTCTCGAGGTAGTTGCCGAACCGCTTCGAGAACATCTCGACCGCGTGCTCGACGGCGCTCGGCTCTTCGCGGGCGCCCAGGCAGCCCGGGCCGTGCAGCCGCGGGTTGGCGTCGGTCGTGATCTCGCGGTTGTGCAGCCGGCCCTCGGGGTTGAGGAAGTCCTCGACCTCGACCAGGCGCTCCCGGCCCGCAACTTGCAGGATTCTTGCGCGGCTCGAATCGGCCGCGACGATCCAGGTGGTAGGCATGCTGTTGAGACTGCAGGGGAAGAAACCCGTTCAGCCACGCAGGGTCGAACCTGCATGAACCCGATTTTTCTCGGCGGCGCCGCGCTCGGGCGCCTGGTGTCGCACCCGCACGCCATCGAGGTCGCGGCGAGCGGCGGGCACGTGACCCTGATCGGCCCGATCCTTTCGTACGAGACGCGCCCGCTGCTAAGGCGGTGCGCCGCGTGCCGGGCGTGCGCGCGGTGAGCGACCAGCTCACGGTCTACAGCGAGCTCGGCAACGTCTCCTCGCTGCAGGGCGGCGAGCCGCGCACCGGCGAGCGCTTCGAGTTCCTGCAGGAGACCTGGTCGCCCGCGGCGCGGGTGCTGGCGGGGGGCGCCGGCGCCGCGCTGATGCTCGCGGCGACGCAGGCGCGCGGCGGGCTGGGCGCCCTGCTCGGGGCCTCGGGTGGCGCGCTGCTCGCGCGCGCGGCGACCAACCGCGAGCTCGCGAGCCTGCTCGGGCTGGGCGGCCGCGGCATCAGCGTGCAGAAGACGATCCACGTGGCCGCGCCGGCCGAGCGCGTGTACGACTTCTGGACCGACTACCAGAACTTTCCGCGCTTCATGCGCAACGTGCGCGAGGTCCAGCCGGTGGCTGAAAACCGCTCGCGCTGGGTGGTCGCCGGGCCGGCGGGCGTCCCGGTGCAGTGGACCGCCGAGGTGACGCACGTCGTCCCGGGCGAGCTCATCGAGTGGCGCTCGGTGAGCGACTCCGCCGTGCGCCACCACGGCGCGGTGCGCTTCGAGCCGCTCGCCGACGGCGGCACGCGCGTCAGCGTGCAGCTGTCCTATCTACCGCCCGCGGGCGGCTTCGGCCACGCGGTCGCGACGCTGTTCGGCGCCGATCCGAAGAGCGAGATGGACACCGATCTCCTCCGCATGAAAACCATGATCGAGACCGGGCACGCGCCGCACGACGCGGCGCAGCCGGGGGCGCTACCGCGGGAGAGCTAGGCCGCTTTCGCTTTCGCGGGCCCTGCTTTCTCGAGGATCTCCCTGAGCACGTAGGGCAGGATGCCGCCGTGGCGGTAGTAGTCGACCTCGATCGCGGTGTCGATGCGGCATTTCACCGTGATCTCGACTTTCCTGCCGTCGGCCTGCGTGATCTGCAGCTTCAGGTCCTGCTGCGGCTGGATTGCGGCGAGCCCCAGGATGTCGATGGTTTCGTCGCCCTTCAGCCCGAGGGTCTGCGCCGAGTCGGCGCCGGTGAACTGCAGCGGCAGCACGCCCATGCCGACCAGGTTGGCGCGGTGGATGCGCTCGAAGCTGCGCGCGATCACCGCCTTCACCCCGAGGAGCTGGGTGCCCTTCGCCGCCCAGTCGCGCGACGAGCCGGTGCCGTACTCTTCGCCGCCGAACACCACCGTCGGCGTGCCCTCGGCGATGTGCTTCATCGCGGCTTCGTAGATCGGCAGCTTTTCCCCCTTGTGCAGGGTCAGGCCGCCCTCGGTCCCGGGCAGCATCAGGTTCTTGATGCGCACGTTGGCGAAGGTGCCGCGCATCATCACCTCGTGATTGCCGCGGCGCGCGCCATAGGAATTGAAATCCGCCACTGCCACGTCGTGCTCCTGCAGGTGGATGCCGGCGGGCGAGGTCGGCTTGATCGAGCCGGCGGGCGAGATGTGGTCGGTGGTCACCGAGTCGCCGAAGATGCCGAGGACCCTGGCGCCGACGATGTTGCCGATGTTGCCCGGCGTCATCGAGAAGTCCCTGAAGAACGGCGGCTCGGCGATATAGGTCGACTTGGGCCAGCTGTACACCTGGCCGGTCGGCGCCGACACCTTCTTGAACAGCGGGTTGGCGTTCGCCAGGTCGCTGTAGAGCCTGCGGAAGGTCGGCGCGTCCATGGCGAACTTGAGGAGCGCGCGCACCTCTTCGGCGCCCGGCCAGATGTGACCGATGTAGACGTCCTCGCCGCTCTTCGATTTGCCGATGGGTTGAGTTTTCAGATCAACCAAAACTGACCCCGCAAGGGCGTACGCGACCACCAGCGGAGGCGAAGCGAGGAAGTTGGCGCGGATGTTCGGATGAATCCTTGCTTCAAAATTTCTGTTTCCCGACAGGACCGCGGCACAGACGAGGTCGTTCTTGACGATCGCCTCGTCGATCGGCTGAGCGAGCGGCCCGGCGTTGCCGATGCAGGTGGTGCAGCCGTAGGCCGCCACCGCGAAGCCGAGCTTCTCGAGGTAGGGCAGGAGGCCGGCCTTCTGCAGGTACTCGGTGACCACGCGCGAGCCGGGCGCGAGCGAGGTCTTCACGTGGGGTTTGACAGTCAAACCCAGTTCAACGGCTTTCTTGGCGAGCAGGCCGGCGGCGAGCAGCACGCCGGGGTTCGAGGTGTTGGTGCACGAGGTGATCGCGGCGATCAGCACGTCGCCGTTGCGCAGCTCCATTCCGTCGAATGTCTTGAATGTTCTTGACAGATCATCGCTCTTCTTGGCGAAGCCGTTTTCCTTCACCGGGGCCGAGAACAGCTTCTCGAAGGTGCCCTTGACCTTGTCGAGGTCGATGCGGTCCTGCGGGCGCTTCGGCCCGGCGAGCGACGGGTAGATCGTCGACAGGTCGAGCTCGAGCACCTGCGAGTAGTCGATCTCGCCCGCCTTCGGGACACCGTACATGCCCTGCGCCTTGAAGTACGCGGCCAAGCGCTCGATTTCCTCGTCGGTGCGGCCCGTGCCTCTGAAATACTCGACGGTGCGGTCGTCGACCGGGAAGAAGCCCATGGTCGCGCCGTACTCCGGCGCCATGTTTCCGAGCGTGGCGCGATCGGGGACCGCCAGCGAAGCCGTGCCCTCGCCGAAGAACTCGACGAACTTTCCAACGACCTTTGCTTTTCTCAAAAGCTCCGTGACCGTCAAAACCAGGTCGGTTGCGGTGCACGCCGGGTGCAGCTTGCCTTTCAGGTTCACGCCGACCACGTCGGGGGTAAGGAAGTACACCGGCTGGCCGAGCATCCCGGCCTCGGCCTCGATGCCGCCGACGCCCCAGCCGACCACGCCGATGCCGTTGATCATGGTGGTGTGGCTGTCGGTGCCGACCAGCGTGTCGGGGTAGCACATGCCGTCCTTCGACTTGTGCACGCCGCGCGCCAGGTACTCGAGGTTCACCTGGTGGACGATGCCGATGCCGGGCGGCACCACCTTGAAGGTGTCGAACGCCTGCATGCCCCACTTCATGAACTGGTAGCGCTCCTCGTTGCGCTTGAACTCCAGCTTCATGTTGAGGTCGAGCGCGTTCTTCGTGCCGTAGTGGTCGATCTGGACGCTATGGTCGACCACCAGGTCGACCGGCACGAGCGGCTCGATCACCTTCGGGTTCTTGCCCATCCTGTGCGCCACGCTGCGCATCGCGGCGAGGTCGCACAGCAGCGGCACGCCGGTGAAGTCCTGCAGCAGGATGCGCGCCAGCACGAACGGGATCTCCTCGGTGCGCGTGGCATTCGGCTTCCAGCTCGCCAGCTCGCGCACATGCGCCTCGGTCACCTTTTTTCCATCGCAGTTGCGCAGCACCGACTCGAGCACGATGCGGATCGACACCGGAAGGCGCTCGATCTTCACGTTGAGGGCTTTTCCGAGCGCGGGAAGCGAGTAGAGCTTCCCGTGCTTGAAGGATTGGAGCGTGTTGAAAGTGTTGTGCGGCATTACGGCTTTCCCCCGTCGTTGATCCAGATGGCGGCCGGGCTGCAGCCACCGTAGCGCTTCAGTTGTTCGATCAGGCGCGAGCGTTCCTCCAGCAGCGCGGGGAGGTGCTCGTCGCAGCGCGCGATCGGCGTCGGATAGCGCCTGATCTCTTCCGACAGCTCGGCGATGCGCTGCTGCAGTTCTTCTTTCATTCGATCACCAGAAGATCGACGAACTCGTTCACCGGCGTGGCTTCGAGCCTGGCCGGGTCCATGCAAAGGTCAAGAATAGTCTTCTGCTGCTTCGGCGCAAAGCGGCGCGCGAGGTTCTTCTTGAACTTCTCCACCAGGACGGGCATGCCTTCCTTGCGCCGGCGCTTGTGGCCGATCGGGTACTCGCACACCACTTCCTTGAGCCTGGTGCCGTCCCTGAACTCGACCGTGAGCGCGTTGGCGATCGAGCGCTTCTTCGGGTCATGGTAGTCGCGCGTGAAGCGCTTGTCTTCGACGCAGGTGATTTTCTTCCGCAAGGCATCTATGCGCGGGTCCGCCGCCACGTCGTCCTCGTAGTCCGCAGCCGTCAGCCGCCCGAAGATCAGGGGAACCGCCACCATGTACTGGATGCAGTGGTCGCGGTCCGCCGGGTTCGCGAGCGGCCCCTTCTTGTCGATTATGCGGATCGCCGCCTCGTGCGTCCGGATGCGGATTTTCTCAATGTCTTCAGGGGTTTTGCCCGCGGATTTCATCTGCCGAAAGATGCTCATCGCGCACTCTGCGGCGGTCTGGGCATGGAATTCCGCGGGGAACGAGATCTTGAACAGCACATGCTCCATCACGTAGCTGCCGAACTTGCGCTGGAAGCGGAACTCCTTGCCCTTGAACAGCACGTCATAGAACCCCCAGGTCTTCGCGGTCAGCACCGACGGGTAGCCCATTTCGCCGGTCTTGCTGATCAGCGCGAGCCGCACCGCGCGCGAGGTGGCGTCGCCCGCGGCCCAGCTCTTGCGCGAGCCGGTGTTGGGCGCGTGGCGGTAGGTGCGCAACGACTGGCCGTCGACCCAGGCTTGCGAAATTGCATTGACCACCTGGTCGTACGTGCAACCGAGCATCTGGGCAACGACCGCGGTGGAGGCGACCTTCACCAGCACCACGTGGTCCAGGCCGACGCGGTTGAAGCTGTTCTCGAGCGCGAGCACCCCTTGGATCTCGTGGGCCTTGATCATCGCGGTCAGAACATCCCGGACGGTCAAGGCCTGCCCATTCCTGCAAAGCCAATCTGCGGTCGCGAGAATGCCGCCCAGGTTGTCCGAAGGATGGCCCCATTCGGCGGCGAGCCAGGTGTCGTTGAAATCGAGCCAGCGGATCATCGCGCCGATGTTGAACGCCGCCTGCACCGGGTCGAGCTGGTACCTGGTGCCGGGCACCTTCGCGCCGCGCGGCGTCACGCTCGAAGGGTCGAGCGGCCCGAGCAGCTTGGTGCACGCCGGGTAGTCGAGCGCCTCGAACCCGCAGCCCAGCGTGTCGATCAGGCAACAGCGCGCGGTGTCGTACGCCTCGGGGCTCGTCACCTGGTGTTTGGCGACGTAGTCCGCGATGAGCGTGAGGACCTTGTCCGGCTTCGGCCGGACGTTGGAGATGTGCGCGGACATCAGAACAGCGTCGGCAGCAGATTCCCCTTGTGCAGTTCCTCGACGAACTCCCACAGCGCGAACGCCCACAGGAACCACATCGCGTCGAGAATCGCTTTGCGGATGTGGCGCGGCGATACCGTGACCGTGTCTGGCTCTTGATACAGCGACCAGGCGGGGACCCAGCGCGGCACAGCGGTGCAATAGGTCAGGTAACGCTCGCCGAAGATGCGCGTCAGCCGCTCCTCCTCCTTGGCGACCACCGCTGGATAGAACAGCGCGAACGCGAGGCCCAGCCCCGCGGCGAGGAGAGGCTGCTCGACGGCGAAACCGAAGCCGAGTGCGCCGAGCAGATTGCCAAGGTAAAGCGGGTTGCGGACTACCGAGTAGGGGCCGCTGGTGGCGAGCTCGCTGTTCTTGCTGCCGGCGATGAAAACGTGGCACCAGATGCGCCACAAGGTAGCCGCCGCGAGCAGCGCGAAACCCAGCATCTCGGAGACCTCTATCATCCAGTCCGGGTCCAACTTCGGCGGCGCAATGAACACGACCAACACCAGCAGGGCCACAACAAGAGCGCGCGACCATGCGATGCGGTGGTTGGCAAAGTGATTGGCGAACATGCTAGGCCTCGCTGTTGTCGTCGACGCCGAAAGTATGCTCGGCGCCGCCCGAGGGCTCGAAAGTGTGCTCGTAGCCGCCGGCGCGCGGCGCATGGCTCATCGAGGGCGCAGGGGCGCGCTCCGCGGCCGTCTTGTCCCACCACGCGGCGCGGCCCTGGCGCTGCGACGCGACCTCCTCGGGGTGCCGCGCCAGGAACTCGCGCATGAACCGCGTCAGGTCCGACTCGTAGTCGGTCACTTTCTTTCGGCTAAAGAGACCCATTTCCTGTTTTCCGGTCCTGTGTAGTTGGCGCCCGGCCGGATGATCTTGCCGTCGGCGCGCTGCTCGATCACGTGCGCGGCCCAGCCGCTGGTGCGCGAGATCACGAACACCGGCGTGAACATCGCGGTCGGCACGCCCAGCCGGTGGTAGGACACCGCGCTGTACCAGTCGAGGTTGGCGAACATGTTCTTCTCGCGCCGCATCACCTGCTCCAGGCGCTCGGCGATCTCGAACAGCTTCATGTTCTTCGCCGTCTGCGACAGGCGCTTCGCCACCACCTTGATCACCTCGTTGCGCGGGTCGCCGGTGGTGTACACCGGGTGGCCGAAGCCGATGACGATCTCGCGCGCCTGCACTCGGCGGACGATATCGGCTTCCGCTTCATCTGCAGTTTTATATCTTGATAAAACCTCAAAAGCGAACTCGTTCGCGCCGCCGTGCTTCGGGCCGCGCAGCGCGCCGATGCCGCCGCAGATCGCGCTGTACATGTCCGAGCCCGTGCCGGCGACCACGCGGCAGGCGAACGTGCTGGCGTTGAACTCGTGCTCGGCGTAGAGGATGAGCGAGGTGTGCATCGCGCGGACCTGCTCCGCGGTCGGGGGTTTCCCGTGGAGCAGATGCAGGAAATGGCCGCCGATCGAGTCGTCGTCGGTCTCGGTGTCGATGCGCTTGCCGCGGTGGCTGTAGTGGTACCAGTAGAGCAGCATCGAGCCCATCGAGGCCATCAGGCGATCGGCGATCTTCCGGGCGCCGGCCTTGCCGTGGTCCGCCTTCTCGGGTTCGAGCGTGCCGAGCACCGAAACCGCGCTGCGCATCACGTCCATCGGATGCGCCTTCCTCGGGACCTGCTCCAGCGCCGCTTTCAGCGCCTTCGGCAGGCCGCGCATCCTGCGCAGCGAGCTCTTGTATTTAGTCAGCTGGTCCCGGGTGGGAAGCGTCTCGTGCACCAGCAGATGGGCGATCTCCTCGAACTCGGCCTGGTCGGCGAAGTCGAGGATGTCGTAGCCGCGGTAGTGCAGGTCGTTGCCGGAACGGCCGACGGTGCACAGCGCGGTGTTGCCCGCCGGCACGCCGGAGAGCGCGACCGACTTCTTGGGCTTGCTTACGAGCTGCGCTTCCTGGGTGGACATCGCTACTTGCGCGTCTGCTGGAAAAGCCGGTCGAGCTTTTCCTCGTAGGCGTGGTAGTTCAGGAATTCGTACAGCTGTTCGCGGGTCTGCATTTCGCCGAGGTGGCCTTTCTGCGTGCCTGCTTTTCTCAGGCCCTCATAAACCTTCAACGCGGCCTGGTTCATGGCACGGAAGGCGGTGAGGGGATAGAGCACCATCGCCACGTTCGCCGAGCGCAGCTCGTCGACCGTGAACAGCGGCGTCTTCCCGAACTCGGTGATGTTGGCGAGGATCGGCACCTTTACCGCCTCGGCGAACCTGCGATACATATCTATTGAGGGGATCGCTTCGGGAAACGCCATGTCGGCGCCGGCTTCCACATAGGCCTGGAGTCTTGAAAGCGCAGAATCCAGACCTTCGCTTGCCAGGGCATCCGTACGCGCCATGATTGCGAAGGACGGGTCGGTGCGCGCGTCCACCGCCGCCTTGATGCGGTCGGCCATCTCCTCCTTCGACACCAGCTCCTTCCCCGGCCGGTGGCCGCAGCGCTTGGCGCCGACCTGATCCTCCATGTGCATCGCCGCCGCGCCGAACTTGACCAGCGACTTGGTGGTGCGCGCGACGTTGAACGCGCTCGCGCCGAAGCCGGTGTCGACGTCGACCAGCAGCGGCAGGTCGCACACCTCGGTGATGCGCCGGATGTCGGTGAGCACGTCGTCGAGGTTCGAGATGCCGAGGTCGGGCATGCCGAGCGAGCCCGCGGCGACCCCGGCGCCGGAGAGGTAGATCGCGCGGTAGCCGACGCGCTTGGCCATGATCGCGTGGTAGGCGCAGATCGTGCCGACGATCTGAAGGGGTTTTTCTTCGGCAACGGCCCTGCGGAATTTTTCTCCGGGCGTCATCCCAGAAGCTGCTTCACGCTATCGCGTTCCTCGTGGAGCTCCTTGAGGGTCGCGTCGATTCGCTTGCGGCTGAACTCGCTGACCTCGAGGCCCTTGACGACTTGATATTCGCCGCCGCGGCACGTAACTGGGTAGCCGAAGATCACACCTGCCGGAACGCCGTAGCTCCCATCTGAGGGCACGCCCATCGTCACCCAGTCGCCGTCGCGGCTGCCGCGCACCCAGTCGCGCACGTGGTCGATCGCCGCGTTGGCGGCGCTCGCCGCCGACGACAGGCCGCGGGCCTCGATGATCGCCGCGCCGCGCTTCTGCACCGTGGGGATGAAGCTCGACTCGAGCCAGGCCTGGTCGTTGATCATCGGCCAGACCTTCTTGCCGTCGGTCTCGGCCTGGAACAGGTCGGGGTACTGGGTCGCGGAGTGGTTCCCCCACACGATCATTTTCCTGACAGCCACAACATCCTTCTTGATCTTCTGAGCGACTTGCGAAACGGCCCGGTTGTGGTCCAGGCGCATCATGCCGGTGAACTGGCCCGGCTTCAGGCCGGGCGCGTTCTTCATCGCGATCAGGCAGTTGGTGTTCGCCGGGTTGCCGACCACCAGCACCTTTACGTCGCGCCTGGCGACGCGGTCGAGCGCCTTGCCCTGGGGCGCGAAGATCTTGCCGTTCGCCTCGAGCAGGTCCTTGCGCTCCATGCCCGGGCCGCGCGGGCGCGCGCCGACCAGCAGCGCGACGTCGACATCCTTGAAGGCGACCATCGGGTCGGAGGCCGCGACCATGCTCTGGAGCAGCGGAAAGGCGCAGTCGTCGAGCTCCATCATCACGCCCTTCAGCGCCTTCTGCGCCTTCTCGTCGGGGATCTCCAGCAGCTGCAGGATCACCGGCTGGTCGGCGCCGAGCATCTCGCCGCTCGCGATGCGGAACAGCAGCGAGTATCCGATCTGGCCGGCGGCGCCGGTGACGGCGACGCGCATGGGCGCTTTGGGCATTGGGGCTCCGGGAGCGAGAGTCGATTTCATTATAATTGCGCTTGCCCGGAATTAGGGGCCGGGCGGCTTCCATGGCGAGCGCGTCCGCGAAAAAGATCCGTCCGAAGTACCTCAGCCTGACCGCGCTCCTCTTCGAGATCCGGCTGCCGCTTCCAGGCTGGGTCTCGATCCTGCACCGCATCTCGGGCGCGCTGCTGGTGTTTCCGTTCGCCGCGTGGCTGCTGTTCATGCTCGACGCGAGCCTCGCCTCGGAGCAGGGGTTCGAGAGGACGCGCGCGTACCTGCAGCTGCCGCTGGTCAAGCTCGGCATGCTGGTCTTCGTCTGGGCGTTCGCGCACCACTTCTGCGCCGGGATCCGCTTCCTGCTGCTCGACATCAATCGCGGCATCGAGCTGCGGCAGGCACGCCTCTCGAGTCTTCTTGTCATTTTGACAAGTCTCGCCATGACCGCGTGGTTCGGAGCCAAGCTGTGGTGAAGCGCATCGTCGTCGGCGCGCACTACGGCACCGGGAGCTGGCTCGCGCAGCGCATCACCGCCCTGGTGATCGCGGTGTACTCGGTGATCGCGCTGGTCGTCGTGTTCGGCGGCCGGCCCCTGACCTACTCGGTGCTGAAGGACCTGTTCTCGCAGGGCTGGATGCGCGTCGCCACCCTGGTTTTCATGGTGAGCCTCGCCTGGCACGCGTGGGTCGGCGTGCGCGACATCCTCATGGACTACGTCAAGGCGGACGGCCTGCGCCTGGCGCTCGAGGTCGCGACCATCCTGCTGCTGGCCGCCTATCTGGGCTGGACCGCCCAGGTGCTGTGGCGCTGATTCCCGTCAAGCGGTTCGACGCCATCGTCGTCGGCGCCGGCGGCTCCGGGATGCGGGCCGCGTTGGAGCTCGCGCGTGCGAATTTGAAGGTCGCCGTATTGAGCAAGGTCTTTCCCACGCGGTCGCACACCGTCGCGGCGCAGGGCGGCATCGCCGCTCCGCTCGCCAACTCGACCGAGGACAACTGGCACTGGCACATGTACGACACGGTCAAGGGCGCCGACTACCTCGGCGACCAGGACGCGATCGAGTA
>Ga0187893_10002962_pt1 | contig 35764 bp, 34 predicted proteins | sample MA1701074metaG_FD_139574 | JGI IMG/M metagenome (GOLD analysis project Ga0187893, IMG submission 139574) | White microbial mat communities from a basaltic lava cave in the Kipuka Kanohina Cave System on the Island of Hawaii, USA - MA170107-4 metaG ...
AGATAAAGCGAAACCTGAGTTTCGCGACAAACTGACGTAAGTTATTGTCTGCACGTGGTTTTTCACGATAGTGGAGATGCGGAATAACATGAGCGATGACGTCAAAGTGACGCCACCAATTGAAAATCGGATGACAACTCAAAGGGTTATATTTGAGACACTTTGCGCACCCTTGTATTTCCGTTGCCATACGCCAATTCGAGTGCATGTCGAAAGACGAGTCGAGTGATTTCAGACCGCACCTCGGAAAGCCGCGTGGCCGGCCCCGAAAAGCGCCGCGCACGACAACTGCGCTGATCCTCCGCTCAGTGGCCGAGCAGGGCGGCGATCTACGCCGCCTGCTCCGGCCCACGCGAGAACGCAAGCCGAGCGGCCGGTTCAATGCCCGCGGCCGAGGGCGAGAGGCCGCTGCGGCCCTCGAAGGCCACGGCGGTTGGGAATTCTATTCTGACAACGCGGATGGCTCGGGCATGCGCTTTCGGGCTCGCCGCGTCATCGTCAAAGCGCGGGTCAAGCTCAAGGGCGTGGAGAGCCAGGCCATCGCTGCCCATCTGCGCTACCTGCAGCGGGAGGGCGTCACAATCGACGGGCGCCGAGGCCATACCTACTCTGCGTCGGAGGACGAGGCCGATCCCAAGGCATTCACGGAGCGCGGCCGTGAGGACCGCCACCAGTTCCGGTTCATCGTTGCTGCAGAGGACGGTGTCGCGCTCGGCGACCTCAAGCCCTTTACGCGCCGGCTGATGGGACAGATGGAGCAAGACCTCGACACCACCCTCGACTGGGTCGCGGTCGATCACTACAACACCGGGCACCCGCACAGCCATGTCGTGGTCCGCGGCGTTACGGATGACGGCAAGATCCTTTACATCGCCGGCAACTACATCGCCCATGGCATCCGGGCGCGGGCGAGCGACCTCGTCACCCGCGAGCTTGGGCGGCAAAGTGAGTTGGAGGTGCAGCAGAAGCTCGGCCAAGAGGTCGACCACGACCGGTTCACCCGCCTCGACCGGACGCTCCTGGATGAAGCCCAGGACGGCCAGGTCGACCTGCGCATCAGCCCGGGGCAGAGCTATCTGGTGCGGGTCAACCGGCACCTGTTGATTTCCCGCCTCGAGAGGCTCGAGGCCATGCAGCTCGCGACGCCCGTGGAACCTGGAGTCTGGGACTTGTCGCCGAAGCTGAAGCCGGTGCTCGCGCAGCTCGGCGAGCGTATCGACACCCTCAACATCATGCGTGACGCGCTAGGCGAGGCGGCCGCCCACCGGTCCGTCTCCAACTACATGGTTCACCGTGATGTCCCGCGGTTACCGGTCACCGGCCATCTTGTGGGCAAGGGCCTCGCCGGCGACGGCTTGAGCGACAAGGCCTACCTGGTTGTCGACGGGGTGGACGCCCGCGTCCACTACATCGAACTGAACGCCACGCTGGTGCCCGAGGAGGCGCGCATGGGTACCATCCTCAGCGTCGGACGCGAGCCGTCGGCGCGCGGTCCGTGGACAAGGCCATTGCCGCCTACGCTGCCCGCAACGACGGGTTTTACGAGCCCCGCCAGCACCACGAGATCGCCAGGATGACCGCGCGCATTCCCGGCGGCGATGTCGAGGGGCACATCGAGGCCCACGTGCGCCGCCTCGAAGCGCTGCGGCGAGCCGGCATTGTCGGCCGCCTCGATGCCGACCATTGGGACATCCCGCGCGACTTTCTGGAGCGGGCGGCGGCCTATGACGAGCGCACTGGCCGCAAGCTCGTCGTCGAGGTTCACTCCGTCGTCGCCCTCGACCGGCAGATCACGGCCGAGGCCGCCACGTGGCTCGACCGCCAGCTGGTCGGCCGGCATCGCGTCGAGACCGCCCCCATGGGGTTCGGGCAGCAGGTCCAACGGGCGCTGGAGCAGCGCCAGCAGCGGCTCATCGCGCATGGCCTGGCCAAGCAGCGTGACGATGGCGGCATCCAGTACCAGCCCGACCTGTTGGCCACCCTCCAGCGCCGCGAGCTCGACCGCGTCGGAGAGCGCCTTGCCGGCAAGCGCACCGACGGCATGACCTACGTGCCGGCGCGCGACGGCTCAGTTGTCAGAGGCACCTACCGCCGCGCCATCACGCTTGCGAGCGGCAAGTTCGCGGTGATCCAGCGTGACGAACACTTCACGCTGGTCCCCTGGCGCGCCATTCTGGAGCGCCACCGCGGTCGCGAGGTCGTCGGCGTCGTTCGCGGCATGGGCGTCTCGTGGCAGCTCGGCCCGCAACGTGATCGCGGCCTCTCTCGTTGAAGCTGTCGAATCCCAAGACGTGGTTGAGTAGCCGTTGGCAAGCTGCTGATGGTTGCACGCTCATCAAGCGGGCCAGATCCCCGTTGTCACGCATTCGGCATAGCGCTTGACCTTGAACCTGGGTTCAAGGTCGATCATGGCTGCAAGCGTTCCAAAGGAGAAGCACGAATGTTCGCCCGTTTGGCCATCGCCACCGCGCTTGCGTTAACCCTTATCCAGGGTGTCTCGGCACAAGACAGACTGGAAGGAAAGGTGGTCAGCACCACGCTGACGCACTGCGACTTCAAGCCCGGCGGCTGCGCCGGGCATCTCGTCCTCGACACGACCCAAGCCGGGAAGGCCGCCCAAGTCACGGTCCAGGTCCCGCTCGGGACAATGATCAAGAGGGGCAAGGAAACCGCGTACCTACCTTCGCTTAACGGCAGCACCGTGGTCATTGTGCTCGACCCGAGCAAGGCCGACAAGACCGCGAAAGCGATCGAAGCGCAGTCGGGCCGCTGAAGGGCCACCGAGAGCATAGCATTCATGAGTGGCGTGGTCCGAGGTCTGCGCAACCCCTTCCGCCACCGCGTGCGCACGGCCGTGGTGGTGACCTTGCTTGCCTGCGTGATTGGCATTCTCGCGGTGCTGGCCCAGGCAACACGCGCGGCGCGGCAGGAGATCGAACGGCTGCAGGCGGGCGTGCGCACGGTCATCGAGTTGCGCGAAGCGGGCGCTTTCGGCACCGGCGGTTTCGGCGCGGACAGGCCGGTGGGCGCCGAGACCTTCTCGCTGGCGACGCTGGCGCAGATCCGACAGATCCCCAATGCCCGGCACATCGTCAAGATCGAGGAGTACATTCATCAGCCGCAGATCGACGCCCTAAAGCCCAACGCCTATGCCATGATCATCGGCCTGCCGCCGGGCGCGCCGATGCGGGCGATCGGCGAGGTCGACTACGAGAACGCCAAGATTGTTGCGGGACGCGGGTTGGGCCCGGCCGACGCGGGTCAGGATATCGCCGTGGTCGGCCGGCTTTACGCCCGCGAGCGGCTCGGGCTCGATGCCGGGGCTGGGCAGACCCTTCCGAATACGATCAAGCTGCGCGTCGGCGAGAACGAGCTCGCCGTTGTGGGCATCTACGCCACGGGGAACGACTTCGGCGACAACCACGTCTTCATCCCGATCGAGACGTTTCGCAGCATCTTCCGCCCCGGCGACAAGCTCTCCAAGATTCGCGTGACGGTCGATCGTGTCGATCACGTCGAGGTTGTGACCGAGGAGTTGAAGCAGCTTCCGGGGGTCGATGCCGTGACGGCAGCTGAGCAGGTGGCCGCCGCGCGGGCGACGCTCGGCAGCCTGACTGCAGCGAGCCTCTACGGGTCGCTGCTGCTGGTGGCGATCGGCGGCGGTCTCATCGTGTTCCTGATGGTGCTCACGACACGAGAGCGCATCCGCGAGATCGGCACGCTGAAGGCGATCGGTGCCCCGAGCGGCGTCATTGCGGCGCAGTTTGGCGCCGAGGTGATCACAGTCATCACCCTGGCCGCCGTGGGAGCCGTGCTGGTGGCGGGCGTCCTGGGGCTCGTGTTGCGGCCCGCGCTTGGGGTCGACCTCAGCCTCGACGCAACGATGCTGGCGTCGATCTTTCTCGGCGCTCTGGCCTTCGCCGTCATGGGCAGCGCCTATCCGATCGCCAAAGCCGTCCGCCTCAGCCCAGTCGAGGCCATGAGAAAGATTTGAGGTTGACCATGGGAATGGTTCTGCTCGGTCTGCGCAACCTCTTCCGCAACAAGCTGCGGCTGATGATCGTGGTGCTCCTCCTCGCCACGCCGTTGTTCCTGCTGCTTGCCATGCAGTCGATTGCCGACGCCGTCAGCCGGCAAACCACCACCCTGATGCAGGACGTCAATACCGTGCTGCAGCTCAGAGCCCGCGGCTCGATGGGCCACATCAACATGATCGCCCAGGATCGCATTCTCCCGCGCAGCGTTCTGGACAAGGTGCGCGGGATCGAGCACGTGGTGCATGTCGAGCCCTATCTGCTGGCGATGGCCCCGATCACGCCGCCCAACTTCGTCATGCACGTTGGGCTGGCCCCCGGTGCGGTCAAGCGGCTCGAGTCGCACGGGGAGGCCGGCAACCCGCGCATCGTCGCTGGACGCGATTTCACGCCCGAGGATGCCGGCAAGGACGTGGCCATCATCGGCCAGGGCTACGCGGCGTGGGCCGGGATCAAGCCCGAGGACATGGGCCGCGCGACCCTCACCGTCGATGCCACGCGCACGCACCCCGTGATCTATGCCCTCGATCGTCCCAAGCGCACGCTCACCATCATCGGGATGTATGCGAGCGGCTACGTGTTCGGTGACCTGCAACTGTTCATGCCGATCGATACCTTCCGCTCCCTCTATGGCACCCAAGAAGGCATCTCCTGGATCTTCGCGCGCGTCGACTCGGTGGACAACGTGGCCACCGTCGCCCAGCGCTTGCGTGAGACCGTGGGCGACGTGGCGGACATTCTGGTCCCGCAGAATGCGGCGGTATTCACCGCCACCACCAGCCGCGCGGTCATCCGCCTCGCGTGGATCGGCGGCCTGCTCGCCTTCGTGCTGATGAGCCTCGTCGTGTTCTTCGTGCTGCTCATGCAGGTGCGCGAGCGGGCGCGCGAGATCGGCACGCTCAAGGCGATCGGCGCGAGCAACGGCGCCGTGAGTGCGCAGTTCCTGACCGAGGCAGTCGCGCTCACCATCGTCAGCGGAGCGCTGGGGGTGGTGATCTTCCGGCTTGCCGGCGAGGCGGTCACCGGGCGCCTGTTCGCAATGGGCATCGGTCCGTTCCTGCCCGCCCACTACAAGCCCCTGTTCGAGAGCCTGTCGGTGGGCAGCCACCTCTCAGGCCCCGTGTTGCTGCTGGTCGTTCTCGTTGCGGTTGGTGCCGCGGCGCTGGGGAGCGCGTACGGCGTTCGCCAGCTCGTCAAGCTGTCCCCGCTGGAGGCCATGCGCCATGAATAAGCCTGCACCGCTGGTGGAGCTACGCGACCTGTGGAAGAGCTACCGGAAGGGCAGCGAGACCATCGATGCCGTGGCCGGCATCGACCTGGACCTCCCCGAGCGCGGCATGGTGGCCATCGTCGGCCCGAGCGGCAGCGGCAAGTCCACGCTACTGCACGTCATCGGCGCCATGGACCGGCCGACGCGCGGGTCCGTCCGCGTCGCCGGCCGCAACCTGGGGGACATTCCGCAAGGCGAGCTGACCCGCTTCCGGCGCGAGGTCATCGGCTTCGTGTTCCAGACCTTCAACCTGATCCCAAACTTGACGGCGCTCGAAAACGTCGCCCTGCCCATGGAGTTCAGCAGGGTTGCCAGGGCGGCGAGGGCCAGCCGAGCCAAGGATTTGCTGGAACGGGTCGATCTAGGTCAACGAGCCCGGCATCGGCCCAACGAGCTGTCGGGTGGCGAGATGCAGCGCGTCGCCATTGCCCGCGCGCTTGCCAACGAGCCGCCCCTGGTGCTCGCGGACGAGCCGACCGGCAATCTCGACTCGGCGACGGGCCGCCTCATCTATGAGTTGCTGCAATCGATCGCGCGCGAGCGCACCGTCGTCGTGGTCACGCACTCCGAGGAGCTGGCGCGGCGGGCAGACCGCGTGCTGCATTTGAGGGACGGCCGGTTGTCAAATGGGGCGGCACAGGACCGGTCAGCTCGGCAGGCGCAATCGGGAGCGTGAACCGGCGCAGCTCGATGTGCCGGAGGATGACGATGAACAGATCAGCAAGGATCAGCAGTTGGCGAATGTCGAGCATTGATACGCGAGCAAAACCGCTCTCTCGTCGGCAGCACCTATTGCTGCTCGTCGCTGGCGCACTCATCGTCCTCGGCTCGTTGGGGCTGGGGCTCGGCACCGGAGCGCTCGCGGCGCAACCGGCTGCGAAGAGCGATCTCAAGACTGTCGTGATTCCGGTTGAGGGGATGGCGTGCATCGCCTGTGCCGCATCGGTCAAACGAGCTCTCAAGGTCATCGACGGCGTGTCCGAGGTCGAGGTGAACCTGGAGCGACGGACCGCGCAGGCCACCTACGCCCCCAGCAAGGTGGCGCCCGATCGATTGGTTGCGTTCATCAACAAGCTGGGGTATCGGGCCGGCATACCCAAGGAGGTCGAATGACCCTCGAGCAGGTCTTGGAGCCGCTCGCCGGCCAGGGCTGGCTTGCCGCCCTCGGACTCACCTTTCTCGGCGGCATTGTGGCGAGCGGTGTGTGCCCCTGCACTGTGCCGATGGGGCTTGGGGTGGCCGGTCTCGCCGGCGCCTCGGAAGCGCGGTCGCGTTATGCCGGACTGCAGGTCGCCATCGCCTTCTTCGCCGGCATCGTCATCAGCCTGGCGGCGCTCGGCGCGGTTGCCGGGCGGCTCGGTGCGCTCGCCACGGAGTCGTTCGGCCGCAACTGGGCACTGGCCATGGCAGTCGCGTCTCTCGGCGCGGCCATAGTCGCATTCTGGTGGCCGCGCATGAAGATCGACGCCCTCGCCAGCTGGCGCAGGCCCGGCGTACTCGGCGCGTTCGGCTATGGCCTAGTGTTCAGCCTCGGCACCTCGGTCGCGCCCCTGCTCCTGCTCTTGACGATTGCAGCCGCACAGGCCTCGCAGCACGCGTTGCTCCTTGCGTTCGTGTTCGGCCTAGGCCGCGGCTTTCCATTTCTCCTCGCCGGCATCGCCGGCAGCGCGCTCACCGGTTGGACGCGGCTCGGCCTGTGGAGCCGCCCCATCCAGGTTGTCAGCGGCGTCGCCCTCCTGGCGGTTGCGGCCTACTACGTCGATGTGTTCGTGCAGCTGATGTGATGGAGAAGGCCATGGCGGGTGGCGAAAAGGAGCTCGATGTCTCGGTTCCATCGATGGTGTGCGACGGCTGCGCCGACCAAATCCGCACCGCGCTGGCGGCGATGCCGGGGGTACGCGAGGTCAAGATTGGCTTGTGGCGCAAGCGCGTCCAGATTCGCTATCAGCCTGCCCTTCTCCAACCAGCGCAGCTTACGGACGCCATCGTCGCCGCCGGATTCGCCGTCCCCGAAGCATAGCTGGCTCACAGAGACAGGACTGAGAGATGAGGACTACAACGTTCAAGATCGAGGGCATGCGCTGCGACGGCTGCGCAGACACGATCAAAGGCTTGCTCACCGTTCAACCGGGCGTGCGCGCGGCCAGCGTGTCGCTCAAGGATGGCGAGGCGCGCGTGCTCTACGACCCTCAGGCCGTCGCCGAGGACCAGCTCACCGTGCTGATCGAGAAGCCCGGCTTTCGTGTCCTCGGCCGGGCGTAGGCATGGACTTCACGCTGACGAGTCTTCTGTTGCTGCCGATCGGGCTTGGCCTCCTCGGCTTCATCGAGCCGTGCTCGATCGGTTCGACCCTGGTGTTCGTGAAGGTTCTCGAAGGTCGAGATGCCCGCGACAAGCTCGTCCAGGTCGGCGTGTTCGCGCTCGTCCGCGCCGTTTTCACCGGCGGTCTCGGGATGCTCGCCGTCCTCGCAGGCTCGGCGTTCCTGGGCTTTCAGCGCGCCGCCTGGGTCGTGCTTGGCGCCCTCTATGCGCTGCTCGGCATCTTCTATGTCCTGGGTAGGGCCGGAACCCTGATGCTGGCGTTGGGCCCGGGCCTCGCCCGAGTCGGGAACGCCCGCGGCCCGGCGGCGCTTGGCCTCTTGTTCGGTCTCAACATCCCTGCGTGCGCCGCGCCGCTGATCTTCGCCCTGCTGGCCGCTGCGGCCGCCGGTGGTGCCAGCGGCGCCACGCTGGCCGGCGGCTTCGTCGCGCTCGGCCTCTTCGGCCTCGCCCTGTCGTTGCCGCTCATCGTTGCGGTGCTGTTCGAGCCGGCGCGGCGGGCACTCGACTGGATTGCCGGCCTGTCCAGACGCCTGCCGTTCTGGACGGGCCTGCTGCTGATCGCGCTCGGATTGTGGTCGATCAGCTTTGGCGTGCTCGTTCCGCTGAAGGCTTAGCCGAAACGCGCCCGGCTTGCATGGATCGACCGCGCTTCCTTCGCGAAATGACCGGCACCGGCCTTGCCTTTACTTCGCGGCTTCGATGATGGCGCAGACGTTAGCAGGCGACGAAGGTTCAACGGTTACGGCGGACAGGACCTTGAGCTCGCGCCGCAAGCGGGAGAGCTCTCCGATCTTGCGATCGACATCGGCGAGGTTGCGCTCAATGAGGCCCCTGACACGCGCACAGGGTTGAACATCCCGGCGCCGAATCTGCAGGATTTCGCCAATCTGCTCCAGGGAAAACCCCAGCGCCTTGGCGCGGCAGATGAAGCGCAAAGCATTGACCGCGTCCTGGGTGTAGACGCGGTAGCCGTTGTCGAGCCGCTCGGAGACGATCAGCCCTTGCCGCTCGTAGTAGCGCACGGCGGAGGTCTGCACGCCCATCCGGCGGGCCAGAGCCCCGATTGTCACACCTTTAGGCATCACGCTTGACCTTAAACTTAGGTTCAAGGTCGATCATAGCGCAGATGGTTCACCAGGAGAAGCGGCGGACGTTCGGCAGACAAGCGTGCCCGCCGCGAGGAGATCGCAATGACCCCAGCAACGACAGCCGACGCAGCGGCCAGGCTCTGGAGCGAAGAGCCGGCGAGCCGACCGGACCGTGCCCGCCTCCGCGCGCGCATCGGCGGCCTGCACTGCTCGCTCTGCACCGGCACCATCGAGAAGGCGCTCGCCCGCCAGCCCGGCGTCGACAAGGTCGCCGTCAGCCTGACGCATGAGCAGGCACTGGTCGAATACGATCCCAAGGTCGCGCGTCCCGAGCAGCTGCTGCGCACCCTGAAAGACATCGGCTACTCGGTCTCCGATCCGCGCAAGCTGCGCCCCTACGAGGAGGAGGAGCGCGACCTCGTGCGCGAGGGCCGGCGCTTTCTCGCCGCTACCGCCTTCAGCCTGATGGCGATCGCCCTCATCGCCCATCCGACCGGCATCGCCGCCATCGCCCTCCACACCGTCGTCGTCGCGAGCCTCATCGCCCTGGTCTTCCTGGTGCTGCGCGCGCGCGGGCTCGGCGTTGCGGTTGTGGGAACGGCCGCACTGGCTGCGGCGGCCATCGCGCTGCTGCCGCTCAAGGCTCAAGGCTGGTTCATGGCGGCTACGCCATGGATCGTCGGCGCCATGGCTCTCATCCTGGTGTTTGGCGTCGGCGGGCACATCCTGAGGATGGCGCTACAGGCGCTACGCCGCGGCATCCTCAATCAGCACGTGCTGCTCGAGATCGGCGCCTTCGCTGGCATCGCCGGCGGGCTAATCGGCCTCGTGTTCGACCTGCCTGGCTACCCGACGGCGGCGTTCTTCGCCGTGACCGTCATGGTCACCACCTACCACATTTTCTCGGAATGGCTGTCGCTGATCGTCAAGACGCGCAGCTCGCAGGCGGTCAAGCGGCTGTTGGACCTGCAGCCCGATACGGCCCTCGTTGTGCGCGGAGCCGAGGAGGTCGAGCTGCCGATCGAGGCGGTCAGGCTCGGTGATCTGGTGCGCATCCGGCCGGGCGCACGCGTGCCCGTCGACGGCAAGGTCGTCAGCGGCCATTCGGCGGTCGACCAGTCGCTGGTGACCGGCGAGCCCATGCCGGTCGACAAGGCCGAAGGGGGTTCCGTGATCGGCGGCTCGATCAACGGCACCGGCAAGCTGCTTGTGAAAGTCACCGCGCTCGGCGAGGGGAGCTTTCTCGCCAAGGTCGTCCGCGAGGTCGAGGACGCGCGCGCCCTCAAACCCGGTATCCTGCATCTGGTCGATCGCGTCTTGCGTGTCTACACGCCCACCGTGCTGATCGCATCGGTCCTCGCCGTCACCGGCTGGTTGATCGGCTCGTGGCTCCTCACCGGTGCGGCCGATGTCGAGCGGGCTGTGTTCGCCGGATTGAGTGTGCTGGTGATGGGCTATCCCTGTGCCGTCGGCATCTCGGCGCCGCTATCGATCGTGCGCGGGGCCGGCGAAGCGGCCGAGCACGGCATCCTGATGCGCACGGGCGAGGCGTTCCAGGGCTATCGTCTGGTCAGCACCATCGTTCTGGACAAGACCGGCACCCTCACCGAGGGGCGCCCAACGCTGCGCGAGATCGAGGTGCTGGAAGGCACCGAGCACGAGCTGCTGGCACTCGCCGCCGCTGCCGAAGCCGCATCGGAGCATCCGCTCGCGCGAGCCGTCGTCGAGGCAGCCTTCAACCGTGGCGCCGTACCGCCCGACGTTCGGTCCTTCGAAGCCGTTCCCGGCCAGGGTGTGGTTGCGCACGTCGACCACGCCGAGGTCCTTGTCGGCAGCCCGGCCTTTCTGACGAGCCGCGGCGTTAGCGTCTCACAGGCCACCGAACGTATCTCCGCTTTGGAGGAGGCGGGGCGTACGGTGATCGCGGTCGCCCGCGATGGCCGCGCCCTCGGCATCCTGGCACTCGGCGACACGTTGCGCGCTGACGCCGCTTCGGCCGCGGCCACGCTCCGACAGGCTGGCCTCAAGACCGTGCTGCTGACCGGGGACAACGCGCGCGCGGCACGGCGCATCGCCGAGGAGATCGGCATCGATGAGGTACACGCGGGGATCCTTCCGGGCGGCAAGGCCGAGATCATCCGCCGGTTGCAGACGACCGGCCGCGTGGCGATGGTCGGCGATGGCATCAACGATGCGCCGGCGCTGATGCAGGCCGATGTCGGCATTGCCATGGGCGGCGGCACCGACATCGCCATCGAGGCGGCCGACATCATCATCCTGTCGAACCGCATGGAGGCGCTGCCGATCGCGCGCTCCATCAGCCGCATGAGCTACCGCAAGATGCTGCAGAACGTCACGCTGGCGTTCCTCTTCAACGGCATCGGCATTCCGCTTGCCGCCACTGGCCTCGTCTACCCGGTGTGGGCGATGGCGGCGATGGCGGTGAGCGTCACGGCGATCTTCTTCAATTCACTGTGGGGCCGGCCAGGGCTCTTCTTCCAGGCGATCCTTAGCGTGGGGCGGCCAATCCAGCCTGATGCGTCACAGGCGCCGGCGTGATGAGGGTGGCGGCCGACCTTTGACTGGTCGGCCCAGAGGGACGGATCAGGCACCGCCAATATATAGCCTGGCGGGAAGCGGAGTCCGTCCGTTTCGCTCTTGAACCTCCAGTTGCTGGAGGCCGTAGGATCGCAATATGACACAGTATGGAGACACAGCCGAGGCTACGGTGCTCTCGATCGGTGCGGCGGCGGCCGCCACGGGCTTGAGCGTAAAGACCATCCGCTACTATGAGGAGATCGGTCTTGTCCCGGAAGCGCCGCGCCGCAATGGTGGCGCGCGCGGGGGTGGCCATCGACTCTATGACCGTGATGCCATAGGCCGGCTTCAGTTCGTTCGCAGCGCGCGCCTTTTGGGGCTGAGCCTTGCAGACACTCGACGCCTGGTGGACATCGCCGAACATGCATGTTTAAGCGACAAGCCGGAGTACCACGGCATTCTGGAGCGCCACCTGAAGAGTGTCGATCAGCGCATCGCGCAGTTGCGCGAACTGCGCGAGAGGATCAATTGGCTTCTCTCGCGCGGACACTCCGCTCGCCCGATGACACATCACTGGGACACCTGCGGTTGCCTCGACGCTGATGCTGCACGGCGCGGCGACCGCAAGAGGATACCGCGCCTTGACCGAAGCAAGGGACAACATGTGTGAACTGTGCGGTTGCAACGGACTGGCAGCCGCCCGCAAGACGAAACCAGAGGCGTGCCATCGGCACGGGAGGCGAGCGCGGAAACGCGCAAGGACCAGGCGCCGCGCGGCCAAGCGACGAGCCATCGGCAACGCGGCCTGCCGCGGGCACAACGAGCGCGGTGTCCAAGCCCGTCGTTGCAACGGGCTAGCTTCGAGGCGACTCGGCACTTGGCTGAGCCGGGCAGCACGTGCGTGTTGCGCAGGCTGGAAGGGCGACGACATGAATCCGGTCCTGTGGGCGCCTCTGAGATTGTGGATCCGCTTTCGCCGCGGCCGCTTTCCGCCACGCTCTCTGCCGGACCCGATCTGGTACTTCGCCTACGGCTCGAACATGAACGAGCGGTTGTTCCGCGAGCGCCGGCACATGGCCTGGCACGAAGCGCGCATTGGCCGGCTGGACGGCTACCGGTTGGCCTTCACCGTCGCGGGCGGCATGCGCCCGGGCCTGTCGGCTCCGGCCAACATCGTCGCAAGCCCTGGCAGCGCCGTCCACGGCGTGCTGTACCGGCTTCCGCTGCGCAAGTTCGCGCGGCTCGATAACAGCGAGGGTCGGCAGTACGCCTATCTCAATGCGCAAGTGATCGATGAGAAAGGCGAACAGGTGCCGGCGGTCACCTACACGGTCCCGTATGCGGCGCCCGAGGGCCGTCCCGGCCATGCCTACCTCGATCTTATCCGCGAGGCCGCTCGCCGGCGCGGGCTTCCCGCCACTTACGTCGCTATGCTCAACCGCGTCGAGGCCCGCGAATGACCGGCGCGGCGGCGGAAACGAGGCCGGCGCGACGCGGTTGGCTGCCGTGGATCGGGGCCCTCATTGGGCTCGGGGCGCTCGCCTGGGTGCTCAGGCGCTTCGAGATCGACCGATTCGTCGCGGTCATCAAAGACGCCGATGGACGCTTCCTCATCCTGATCGCACTCGCCATCATGGGAGAGCAGCTAGTGCGCGCCTGGAAGTGGCAGCAGCTCCTCCACCCGCTCCGTAAAGGGATCGGCGTCTTCCGGCTCTTCGGCGCCATCATGGCTGGCTACCTCTTGGCCATCGTGTTCCCTTTTGGCTTCGGCAGCGTCGCCCGCTCGTGGCTCCTCGCGCGCCGCGAGGACCTCCGGTTCGCTTCCGTGCTCGCAACCGTTGCCATCGATCGTCTGACCGACGGGCTCATTTTCGCTTGCCTGGTGCCGCTCGCTTTGCTCTCCGTTGCGTTCCCGGACCCAAGCGGCGGCGTCCGCGCCGGCCTCGTGTGGGGCGGGGCATTGAGCCTCGCACTGTTTATCGCCCTCGCGTTGCTGTTGGTGCTCTACCGCCGCGACGTCCTTCTGCCGGAGGGGCGCCTCCTGCGCCTCGCCGACCGCCTGCCACCGCGCTGGGGCGCGGCCGTCCGGGCACAGGCGGCCTCTTTCGCCGAAGGCATCGTGTGGCCGCGCGAGGCCTGGCGCGGAGCTAGCATCATGCTGGCGAGCATTCTCATGAAGCTCTTCGCCACCACGCACTTCCTCTGGTCAGGCCTTGCTTTCGGCATCACACTGAGGCCCGGTGAATACCTGTTCGTGATCGTGTTCCTCGGCTTCCTCATCATCATCGGTCACTTTCTGCGCATGGTCGGCGGCTTCATCGTCGGCTCGATCTTCGTCCTCGGCCTGTTCGGGGTTGGGCCGGAGCCGGCACTGGCCATGGTGCTAAGCATACAAACGGCGAGCCTCTTGAGCGTTGGCGGCGTCGGCGCCCTGGCCTTGTGGCGCCAGGGGGTCGCGCTGGCGGAGGTGCGGGCGGGTGTTTCAGCGGGAGCAGAGGGTGCGCGCCAGCAATGAAGCCGATGGTCGGTTCCGGAAGATCGCGACCGCTGGCATGTTCTTCCAAGGCGGAGCGGCGGCGATCGACACCGGCACCATCGTGGCGACGCTTGTTCACGGCCTGACCGGCAGCACGGTGGCGGTGGGCGCCGCTGCGGCGATCGCCCGCTATGGCTGGCTCTTTCCGCAACTGTTCACCGCGTACTACGCCGGGCGCCGGCGGCGGCGACTGCCCTTCTACATGGCCGGTGCCTTTGGCCGCGTGGCCTGCCTCGGGGCGATCTCGCTCTTACTCGTTGTCGTCCCGCGCGAGAGCCCCTCGCTCGTCGCCGGCTTCTTCGTGCTCTGGACGCTCTACGCCTTCGTCGGCGGCATCCTGGCCGTGCCCTATAATGATATCGTCGCGCGCGCGATTCCTTCGGGCGAGCGCAGCCGGCTGCTTGCGGTGAGGTTCTTCGGCGGCGGCCTGCTTGCTCTCGCCGTTGCCGCGGCCGCACACCGGGTGGTCGGGGGCTTCGCCTTTCCGGCGGACTACGCCCTCATGGTGCTCATGGGGGCTGCGCTGCTGCTGATCTCGGCGCTCTCCTTCGTGTCGGCCAGGGAACCGGACGCCACACCCGCGCGCGATGCCGGCGAGGGCCTTGCCAGCTTCTTGCGGCGCGGACTTCGCATCTATCGCGATGACCGGCGCTTCCGTCTCTTCGTCGGGGCGCGCTGGCTCGACGGCGCGGCGGCGATGGCGCTGCCGTTCTACATTTTCGAGGCGCGCGCTGTGGGTGCCCCGGCCGCGTCGGTGGCGATACTGCTCGCCGCCCAGACGGTGGGAGCGCTTTTCTCCAATCCGCTCTGGGGCTGGTGGGGCGACCGGCTAGGGAAGCGCGAGCTCCTGCAGGCTACAGCCGTACTTGCGGCCACACCGGCGCTCTTGGCGCTCGCCGCGAGTCTCGCTCCGCCTGCCGCTCCGGCCGTGACGCTCCCCTTGTTCGCCATCGTGTTCGTGCTCATCGGCGCCGCGGGCAACGGCGGCACCATCGCCCAACTCGGCTACCTCATGGAGATCTCGCCTGACGACGACCGGCCTGCCTACAGCGGCTATTTCAATGCGCTGGTGGCGCCGGCGGCCCTCTTGCCGCTGGCCGGCGCCGCCGTCATCGGGGTGGCGGGGAGCCCCGTCCTCTTCGCGGCGAGCGCAGCCGCGGCGGGACTGCAATGCATCGTCGTGCGGCGGTTGCGGGAGAGGTGAGGGAGGCCGGTGCATGATGCAAGCGATGCAACGGCTGCGCCGCATCCTGAGGCAAGCCGTCGGACGTTCCTGGCTCGCCTCGCGGCTCTGGTACCGGTACTATGGCTTGCGCATCGAGGGTCAGCCCGAGGATGAAATTTGGTACTTCGCCTACGGCGCCAACATGCACGACAGCGCCTTCCGCGGGCGCCGCGGCATGCGCCCACTCGAGTGGTGCGCCGGCCGCATCCGAGGCTACCGCCTCCGCTTCAACCTGGAAGGCCGCCCGGCGGGCAAGGCAGCGCCGGCCAATATCAGTCCGGACGCCGAAGTCCAGGTCTGGGGCGTACTCTACAAGCTGACACGCCGCGACCTCGTTCGACTCGACGCGACAGAGGGGGTGCCCGGCCGACGCTATCGCCAGCTCTGGCTCGACGCGGAAAACATCGACGGCCGACGGTTCGAGGCCGTTACCTACATCGCCGACGGCAAGGACAAGGACGGCAATCCGTCACTGCGCTACATCACGCTCCTGCATGAGGGCGCCCGCGCGCATGGCCTGCCGCAGCATTGGATTTCGTTCCTCGAAAGCATCAGGCCCGCCGAGTGAAGTGCAAGCGTGTTGACTTTGAGCGCGTCCGCACAATGTCGTTCGGTCGGGTGCTCATATATCGCAGGCCTTCTGCTTTCTTGGGGCCGTCCCCAGCCATAGCTGGCCGGGGTCGCGCCCTATCGCGCGGCAGGCATTGGCCGCGCGACCGAGCCCCGCTTGGCCGGAAGCCGCGGGTCTCGGCACATTCGTGTAACGGTCGCTCGGCCGAAACCCACGATCACTCAGACTCCACAACGCAGCGACGATGCGCGCGGCGCCGATGCTACCTACTGGCGTCCAGTTCCTCTGTTCGGTCTGAGCGCCGTTCCCCCGTCCCGGCCTGCAGATCATCAACGCTGTCGCGCGCAGCGGCCGTCAAGGACGGCCACCGGGCCGCCGCAGGCTTGTCCTTGACGGCCGTGAGCACGATGGCAGCATCGTCGGTGCTGGGATGCAATGGCCCTCGCCGACTGCGGCCTGCAGAGGCCGGTTTCCTAGTCCAAGCCAGATCAGATCAGGCCTCGAACCGGATCATCAGCGAGTCCGACGTAGACGGTTGCGGGGGAAGGATTCGAACCTTCGACCTTCGGGTTATGAGCCCGACGAGCTGCCAGACTGCTCCACCCCGCGTCTGGAGGGCGACGAAGATACACGATTGCGTCTCGCCGCGCAAAGCATGAAACGCAAGACTTTTTGCAGCTGTTAGCGCGATCCTCGATACTCATCAAGCCGCAAAAGCAACACACGAAACGCGGAAGCGGCAGTGCTCTTTTCACGTGGCGAATGTCACAATGCTGAGATAGACTCACGCGAACATGTGATGCCAGCTCGAACCATTAATAACTTGGCTGGCGCGTACCCGTAATTCACGGAGCACGCTGGAAATTCCGGCAATAAAGGAGGGTGTCAATGTGGACTCGCATTCACTTTGAGCGGCTGCGCCCGTTTCTCTTTTCGCTCGCCGCAGTTGTTTGCGGTGCCTGTACGACCCATCCGCCGGCACCGCAAAGCGCGGCCACGCCGCAGTACCGCTATCTGATTGGACCACTCGACTCGGTAAGCATCACCGTCTGGCGCAATCCAGAGCTGTCGGCCGTCGTAGCGGTGCGTCCAGACGGTCGAATCTCGACTCCACTGGTCGAAGACCTTCCCGCCATCGGGCGCAATCCTTCGGACCTTGCGCGCGACATCGAAAAGGCATTATCCAAATACATTCGTGACCCGATCGTCACCGTGCTGGTCAGCACCTTCCAGGGCCCGTTCAGCGAGCAGATCCGCATCGTCGGCGAAGCGACTCGACCGCAAGCGATTCCGTACCGGCAGAACATGACAATTCTTGACGTGATGATCCAGGTCGGCGGCCTCACCGATTTCGCCGACGGCAATTCCGCCGTTCTGGTGCGTGGCACTGAAAAGGGCAAACCGTACAGCGTGCGCTTGCGCGACCTGATCAAGCGCGGAGACATCTCCGCCAATGTCGACGTCAAGCCCGGCGACGTGATCATCATTCCGCAAAGCTGGTTCTGAGGCGCGCAACGCATGCCGGTGCACGCGGCGCGCCGTCCGCAGACATGACGAAGACATGGACCAGATACTCGAACAACTGATCGCGATACTGCGCGGTATGTGGCAACGGCGCTGGATCGGCGTCGCGGTCGCATGGGTAGTCGCTATCGCCGCGGTGGTTGCGCTCATTCGAATGCCCGAGCGCTACGAGGCGATTGCTCGGGTGTACGTCGATACGCAGTCCGTTCTGAAGCCGCTGATGTCGGGACTGGCGGTGCAGCCCGATGTCAATCAACAGATTGCGATGCTGGCGCAGACGCTGATAACGCGGCCGAACATCGAGAACCTGATCCGGGCCGCCGACCTCACGATTCTGGTGAAGAACGAACAGGAGCGCGATGCTCTGGTCGGGCGGCTGATAAAGGAAATCAAGTTCAGCAGCAGCGGTCGCGAGAATCTCTACATCGTCGCTTATCGAGATACGAGCAAGGATCGCGCGCAACGTGTAGTGCAGGCGCTCGTGTCGATGTTCGTGGAATCCGGCTTGGGCAACAAGCGGCGCGATTCGGAGTCCGCGCGCAAATTTATCGATGACCAGATCAAGACCTACGAAGCCAAGCTGGAGGAGGCAGAAAACCGGTTGAAGGAATTCAAGCTGCGCCATCTCCCGTTCACTACGGGCGGAGGAACTAATCAAGACTTCTTCGCGCGCATGACGACCTTGACAGAAGAAGTGAGCAAGTTGAGCGTCGAGTTGCGCGCGGCCGAACAGTCGCGCGATGCTTTTAAGCGCGAGCTCGCGGGAGAGGAACCGATTCTGTTGAGCGAAGGGCAGACGGCTGCGGCGTCACTGGTGCCTGAACTCGACGGACGCGCTGATGTGCTGCGAAAGCAACTTGACGAGCTGCTGCGCCGGTACACGGATCAACATCCGGACGTCGTCGCCACGCGACGTCAGCTTGACCAGATCGAGGAGCAGCGCCTTGTGGAGTTGGCCGCGCGCCGTAAGGCGGCGGCCCAGTCGAGAACCATGTCGGCCGCCACGAATCCGGTGTTCCAGCGCATCAAGATCGCACTGGCGGACGCCGAGGCGAGTGTTGCAGGGCTGCGCGCCCGCGTTGGTTCAGCGCAAAGCCGCCTGGACCAGTTGAAGGCGTCTGCGGGCCGCGTGCCGCAAATCGAAGCGGAGTTGGTGCAGTTGAATCGTGACTACACCGTACTTCGAACCAACTATGACGCGCTGGTATCGCGCCGGGAGTCTGCCGCGATATCCGAGGACGTGGACGCAACGACGCGGATGGCGAATTTCCGCGTAATCGATCCGCCCAACGTCTCGCCGCAACCTGTATTCCCGAATCGGTCCCTGCTGGCGCCGCTCGCGTTGCTTGCCGCGCTCGGCGCTGGCGCGTTCGCCTGCTTCGGACTGGCGCAGCTTTTCCCGACGATCTACGACACGCGCGGTCTGCGGCAATTGGCCCAGCGCCCGGTTCTTGGCAGCGTGTCGATGCGGGTCAACGACGCGCTGCTCCGGAAGCGGAGGGCGGCGAACCTGGCATTCGGCTCCGCCGTAGGCGGACTGGTTGCGATCTATGGCGCATGGATCGTTTGGATGACGCTGCGCGCGTCGGGTGCCTGAGGGCTTCGCATGAGCATCATTGAACAGGCCGCCAAGAGACTCGAAGAACTTCGACGTGCCGGTATCGAACTGCCGCCCTCAGCGACGGGCGCGCCGGCGGCGAACGGGTACGAGGGCGCGCGGTCGGGTCAAATGGCCGCGAAGCCGACGCTCGTCGAACTGCGCGCCCCACCGATCTCAGCCCCGCCACCGGATGCGCTGAACGACGCTCACGCGCCGCGTCTGCCGGCTCGTCAATCGCGACGGGTCGACATCAGTTTTGCACACCTTGCTCTTATGGGCATGGTGAGCCCCGAGGCGCCGCGTTCCCAAATGGCCGATGAGTTTCGTGTGATCAAGCGGCCTTTGCTGACGAACGCATTTGGTCGATCGGCAAATACCGTCGTGCGGGGCAACCTGGTCATGGTCACAAGCGCAGTGCCGGGTGAGGGCAAGACGTTTTCGTCGGTCAATCTGGCGCTCTCCATCGCGATGGAACTCGACAACACCGTATTGCTGGTCGATGCCGACGTGGCGCGGCCCTCGGTGCTCGAACGGCTCGGCGTCCCGCCGGCCAAGGGTTTGATGGACGTGCTGACCGACAATTCGCTTGACCTCGCCGATGTACTGCTGCGAACCAATATTGAGCGACTGTCGATTCTGCCCGCCGGCACGCCGCACGACCGCGCGACCGAGTTGCTGGCAAGTGAAAGCATGAACCGGCTCATCGACGAGCTGGCGTCGCGCTACCCCGACCGGATCTTGATCTTCGACGCTCCGCCTCTGTTGCCGTCCACCGAATCGCGGGTGCTGGCGACGCATATGGGCCAGGTCATCCTTGTCGTCGAAGCCGGAAAGACTCAACAGGCGTCGGTCTCGCAGGCGCTTGCAACGATCGAAAGCTGCCCGGTCGTCATGACCTTGCTTAACAAGGTCGCCCGCTCTGAAGTGGGTTCGTACTACAGTTACTACGGCAATGCTGCGTAACGGGCACGTTTCGCCGCTGCGAAGAGGATACGCACGGCGCAGCGCGCCGTTTGGGCTCAGCTCAATCCCGTTCGGAGTTGCAGTGACCGTCGCTGCGTTGCTAACCGGGAGTGACGCAGGGGCTGCGGAGTGGCGGCTGGAACCGGCCTTGAGAGTAGATGCAACCTGGACCGATAACGCGAACTTCGATTCACGCGTTTCCCGGCGGGACGATGTGATAACGGAAGTGGCGCCAAGTCTTTCGTTGAGGGCCACGGGCCGACGTCTGCGGATCAGCGGCACAGTGGAAGCAGGATTTGTCAGTTACGCGGACGGGACCCGCGATGACACACTGCTTCCACGCGGCAGCGTCCTCGCAAACCTGGAAGTCATAGAGCGCCTGTTTTTTTTGGAAGCGGCAGCGAGCGCGAGCCAGACGCGCGTCGATCCTTTCGGACCGCAGCCGGACGGCGCGTCCAGTCTGAACACGGGGACGACCGCGCAATACCGGATATCGCCCTACATCGAGGGGGGTACAGGCAGGCTGCGCTACACCTTGCGCAGCGACAACAGTTGGACCGAGCAGCGCGGCGCTGGGGCGGCAGCCGATCGCGACGGCGCGTACCTCGGCGTTCATTCGGTGCGGCTCGAGCGTGCGCCGGTGCCGTTCGGCTGGCGTTTGGAACTCGCGCGCAATGAAACGCGATTCGAATCCGGAATTCCCGACCGGGTTACCCAGGACACTGCCCGACTGGCCGCCGATTACCTGTTGGGCGCGCAAGTTCGGATCGGTCTTGTCGGCGGCTACGAGACCAACGATTTTTCGACCACCGACGATGCGGCGGTCATTTGGGGTGCGGCGGTGCGGTGGCGGCCGGGCGAAAGAACAGACTTCGATGCAACCTGGGAGCATCGATTCTTCGGAACCGGCTATTCCGCTCGCTTCAATCATCGCAACCCCCGGGTTGCGTGGGCCATCAGTGCGTCTCGCGACACCTCAACTTTTCCGCAGGCCCTGCTTGCACTCGGGCCGACCAACAATGTCGCCGCCCTGCTCGATGCGATCTACACAACCCGCTATCCGGATCCGGCCGAACGCAATCGCGTCGTGCAGCAACTGATCGCCCAGCAGGGTTTGCCGGCCGGCCTGACCACGTCGACTACATTGTTCACGCAGAACGTCAGTCTGGTCAGCTCCGGTACCGCGACGGTTACTCTGATCGGTGTGCGTAACTCGCTTGCGTTTTCGCTGTTCACTCGGCGCACCGAAGAATTGCGCGACACGATTTTCGCTCTTACCGGAGCGGCGGACCGCAACAATGAGGAGCGCGGAGGCAGCGCCACACTGAGCCATCAGGCTACGACGCTGACGGCATTGAACGCGACGGCCGGCGTCACGCGCACGCAGGGCCTCGGCGCAACTGAAGCCGAGCGATCGGAACAAGTGCTCTATCGTCTGACGCTGACGCGGCAGCTTGGTCCGCGGACCTCCGTCACTGTCGGCGCGCGCCGGCAGCATTTCGATTCGACGCGGCTCGGCGTCAAGACCGACGCACGCGAAACGGCGGCGTTTGCTGGCGCGAGCCATCGCTTCTAGGCCGAATGCATGTACGAAACCTTCTACGGCCTGACGGGCAAGCCATTCCAGCTGAATCCGGACCCGGCATTTTTTTTCGGCAGCAAGGGACACAGCAGCGCGTACTCGTATCTGAAGTACGGGGTGTTCCAAGGCGAGGGCTTCATCGTCATCACCGGCGAGATCGGCGCCGGGAAGACCACGCTGGTGCGCACGCTGCTCGCGGAGACGGACCCGCGGAAAGTGGTCGCCGTTCAGCTTGTCAGCACGCAGCTCGATGCCGACGACCTGCTGCGATCGGTGGCGACCGCCTTTGGCATTCCGACCAAGGGCATGGACAAGGCGCAGTTGCTGGCGACACTGGAAGCATTTCTCACGTCGCTCGTGACCGAGAACAAACGCGCGCTGCTGGTCGTTGACGAGGCGCAGAATCTGTCGCCGCGCGCGATGGAAGAGCTGCGCATGCTGTCGAACTTCCAGCTCGGCGATCGCGCGCTGCTGCAGAGCTTTCTGATCGGGCAGCCTGAGTTGCGCAATCTGCTGCGCGAACCCTATATGCAGCAGCTGCGCCAGCGCGTCATTGCGTCCTACCACCTGGGGCCGATCGACAAGGGAGAAACGCGCGCATACGTCGAGCATCGCCTGCATCGCGTCGGCTGGAAAAGCGACCCGCAGATCGAGGATCAGGCCTTCGATGCGATTTTCGTGGCCACCAGCGGCGTGCCGCGCAAGATCAATACGCTGTGCAACCGCCTGCTGCTCGCGGGTTATCTGAGCGAGAGACACAGGGTCGAGCAGGCCGATGTCGACGCGGTGGCCGGCGAAATTCGCGACGAGTCGGGCGTTGATCTGGCAACCACCGATCCGGAAGCGTCGTTGCAGGACGTCAACCCACGCGGCGACAGCGTGGTTCGCCCGTTCGCGATGTCGGCGATCAACGCACGCCTGGATCGCCTTGAAAAAAGCATCAATCAGGTGCTCGAAATGCTGCGCGCGATGGGCGCGCCCGACCGCCGCACCGGCAAGCCCGGCAAGCAAGTGAGGGGCTGAGACGATGGGCGGACGCGAGCACGCAATCGGGCCCGTGCTGTGCATCGTCGGCGCCCGGCCCAACTACATGAAAATGGCGCCGCTGCTGCGCGCATTCGCCGCGGATGCGTCGTTGCCGCCGGCGGTGCTGGTGCACACTGGCCAGCACTACGACTTCGCGCTCAACGATCGGCTGTTCACCGATCTGGAGCTGCCCGCGCCCGACATCAATCTCGAAGTCGGCTCCGGCACACACGCAATGCAGACCGCCGAGGTGATGAAACGCTTCGAGCCGGTGGTCGATCGGACCCAGCCGTCGGCGGTGCTCGTCGTAGGCGACGTCAATTCCACGCTGGCGTGCAGCCTTGTTGCCGTGAAGAAATCCGTCGCGGTAATTCACGTCGAAGCGGGTTTGCGCAGTTACGACCGCCTGATGCCGGAAGAAATCAACCGCGTACTGACGGATCAGATTGCGGATCTGATGTACACGACCGAGCGCAGTGCGCACGACAATTTGGCGCGCGAAGGAATTGCGCCGGAACGCGCCGTCTTCGTCGGCAATTTGATGATCGATTCTTTGCAGTCTGCGTTGCCCAAGGCCGTTGCGCCCGAGGCGACACTGCAGCAGGCCGGCGCACCGGCCGATCTGATTCGGGATGGCTTCGGGGTCGTCACGCTGCATCGTCCCTCCAACGTCGACGATGCAGCGACGCTGAAAGACGTGCTGCAGATTCTGGTCGAGGTCGCGCGGCGCGTTGCGCTCGTCTGGCCGGTGCATCCGCGCACGCGTGCAAGCATCGATCGCGCCGGTCTGGGCGCGATGCTCGATGGTTCGCGGATCGCCTTGTTGCCGCCCCAGGGCTATCTGGAAATGGTTGGTTTGATGAGCCGCGCCACGCTCGCGCTGACCGATTCGGGGGGCGTGCAGGAGGAAACCACCGCGCTCGGCGCGCCGTGTTTGACGATGCGCGACAACACCGAGCGTCCGATCACGATCGACGCGGGCACCAACACGCTGGTGGGGCGCGACCGGATGCTCATCCTCTCGTGTGTCGATGAGATCGTCGCGTCCGGCGGCAAACGCGGACGGGTGCCCGAGTACTGGGACGGGCGCGCGGCGCAGCGCATCGCTGCGCATCTAGGCGCCTGGCTTGCGCAGCGCGCGCGGGCCACGCGAGCGGTGCCGTCGTGAACACGGTCGCGCAAGCGACCGTCATCAGCAACGCGCTTACGGTGGACGTTGAGGACTATTTCCAGGTTTCCGCGCTCGCACCGCATATCGCGCGCAGCCGCTGGGACTCGATACCGTGCCGCGTCGAGCGCAATGTCGATCGCATACTGCAGTTGCTGGACGATCGCAAATCGCACGCCACTTTTTTTACGCTCGGCTGGGTGGCCGAACGCTATCCCGGTCTGGTCCGTCGCATCGTTGCCGGCGGTCACGAGCTTGCAAGCCATGGCTATGGGCATCTGCGCGCCACTGATCAGTCGCCCACCGAACTGGCGGCGGATATCGAGAGCGCAAAGAAGATTCTCGAAGACATCGGCGGAGTTCGCGTGGATGGCTATCGCGCGCCGAGTTTCTCGATCGGTGCGACCAACCTTTGGGCGTTCGACACGATCGCCGCCGCCGGCTACCGCTATAGCTCGAGCGTCTATCCCGTGCGTCACGATCACTACGGCATGCCGGATGCGCCGCGTTTTCCGTATCGAACCGCAAGCGGCGTGCTGGAAATTCCGGTCACCACGACAACGATCTTCGGGCACAACCTGCCCGCGGGTGGCGGGGGCTATTTTCGTCTGGCGCCGTATCAGGTCTCGCGCTGGGCCATTCGCCGGGTCAACGAAAGCGATCGTCAGCCGGCGATTTTCTACCTGCATCCGTGGGAGATCGATCCGGGCCAGCCGCGCATCGCAGGAGTCAGTCTGAAGACGCGCTTTCGCCACTATGTGAATCTGCATCGCACCGACGCGCGGCTGCAGCGGCTTCTGCGCGACTTTCGCTGGGATACCGTGCAGCGCGCCTTCTCGCTGGAACGCGCATGAAACTCGACGACGCGCCGCTGCTGTCCGCCCGTATCGACGTGCGCGCGTACCGCTCGGATGACCGGGCGCGCTGGAGCGATTTCGTTGCGCGCTGTGCGGACGCGACGTTTTTCCATCGCATCGAGTGGAGGGCAATTCTCGAGGATGTGTTCGGACATCGCACGCATTACATGATGGCCGAACGCAACGGCGAACTGATCGGAGTCCTGCCGCTGGCGGAGGTCAAGAGTCTCCTGTTCGGCCACGCGCTGGTGTCGCTGCCTTTCGCGGTCTACGGCGGTGTCGCCGCGACGGACGAGGTGGCTGTCAAGGAGCTGCATGCGGCGGCGGTGCGCACCGCCGAAGCGATCGGCGTAGACCACCTCGAGTTGCGCAATCGAACCGTGCGCGAAGTCGATTGGCCGCGACAGGATCTCTACGTGACTTTCCGCAAGGAGATTGCGCCGGACGCCGATGTCAATCTGCTTGCGATTCCGCGCAAGCAGCGCGCGATGGTGCGCAAGGCGATGCAGAGAGGCCTGACCGCCGAAATCGATCCTTCGATCGATTGCTTCTTCCGGCTGTATGCCGACAACCAGCAGCGCCACGGCACGCCGGCGCTGCCGAAACGATATTTCGAACGCTTGAAGCGCGACTTCGGCAACGATTGCGAAGTACAGATCGTGCGCAACCCGCGGGGTGAACCGGTATCCGGCGTGCTGAGCTTTTATTGGCGCGACGAAGTTTTGCCGTACTACGCCGGCGATCTGCCGGACGCACGCGATCTGGCGGCCAACGATTTCAAGTACTGGGAGTTGATGCGGCGCGTGTGTCAGCGCGGCGTCAGGCTGTTCGACTATGGACGCGCGAAGTGCGACTCGGGATCGTTCAGCTTCAAGAAAAACTGGGGATTCGAGCCGACCGCCCTCGCGTACGAGTACAAGCTGCTGCGCGGCGACCGCATACCGCAGAACAATCCGTCGAACCCGAAGTATCGCGCCCTTATCGCGCTGTGGCGGCGTCTGCCGCGCGGTGTCGCCAACGTGCTCGGACCGTTGATTGTGCGTGGTCTTGGCTGACGATCGGATGATTGCCGAACCCGCCTTCTCCCAGCGTACGTCGCCGCCGATTTCCCAGGCGCCGGCGCAGGCGTTCGCTTGCGTTGCCGCGGCGATGTTCGCCGTGTTCGCACTGTTTGCCGGAACCAGTGTGTCAATGGTCGAAACCTGGCAACGCTCGGAAACTTACTCGCATGGTTTTCTCGTCGTTCCCGTAGTGCTTTGGTTGATCTGGCGACGCCGCGAGTCGCTCGCAGCAACGCCGATCAGGCCCTCATGGCCCATTCTTGTCGTGGTCGCGATCTTTGGAATGACCTGGCTTCTCGCCGAGTTCGCGGGCACGAGAACGCCCGCGCAGTTGGCGCTGATTGGGATGGTGGTTGGGTCGACTGTCACCGTGTTTGGCTGGGGTTGGGCGCGTGAACTCGCCTTTCCGCTGGCGTTTCTGTTCTTCGCGGTCCCGTTCGGTGAAGCGTTCGTTCCGACCTTGATTGACTGGACCGCGGATTTCACCGTTGCGGCAGTCAAAGCGAGCGGTGTTCCGGTATATCGCGAAGGAGCGCACTTCGTCATTCCGTCCGGCCATTGGTCCGTCGTCGAGGCGTGCAGCGGAATCCGGTACTTGATGGCATCGGCCGTGACCGGAAGCCTGTATGCCTGGCTGATGTACCGCTCATGGCCCCGACGCACCGCATTCATCGCGGCTGCAGCGGCGTTCCCGATCGTCGCCAACTGGATTCGGGCGTATGGCATCGTGATGTTGGGCCACTGGAGCGATAACCGGATCGCGACCGGCGTCGACCATCTGGTCTACGGGTGGGTGTTCTTCGGAATCGTGATGTTCATCCTCTTCATCGCCGGCGCACGGTGGCGTGAGGACTCTGCAAGCGAGCCGCCGCGCGCGCGATCCGGCGTGACACAGATGCTTGGCCCAACGCGTTTCCCGCTCGGCGCCGCTACGCTCGCCGGGCTTGTGCTAGCCGCGTGGCCGCTTGCGCATGCCGGGTTGACCGCGCCGAGGCCGGCGCTCCCTATGGGGGACGTTTCCGTGCAGGCCGCCAACGGCTGGATGGTTGCCGCGCCGGTTAGCACGTGGAAGCCGGCCGCACAGAATCCCTCCGCAGTGCACACGGCATGGTTTGCCAGGAACGGGCAATTCGTGGGGGTGTACGTTGTCCTGTACCGCGACCAGCAACAGGGCGCAGAGCTTGTCAATTCGCAGAACGTGCTGGCGCACGAAAAGGACATGCACTGGCGCGAAACCGAACGCAAAAACGGTGTGGCGGCAACAACCGCCGGCGCGCTTGCATACCGGGGCGCGTTGCTGCGTTCCGGGGAACAGCGTCTTGCCGTCTGGCACTGGTATTGGCTCGGCGACCGCACAACAGCGAGCGACATCGTTGCGAAGGTCGATCTCGCTTTCGATCGTCTGCTCCGCCGCGATGACACTTCCGCATGGGTCATCGTGGTCACACCGGTCGACGGCGGATCGCTGAGCGGGGCCGGGCCGGCGCTCTCCGCGTTCGCGCGCGACATGGGCGCCAGCATCGACGATGCGTTGCGGAGGCTGCGAAGATGAAAGCCGCCGATGCGCGCCCATTGATCTGCCACGTTGTGTTCCGCTTCGATGTTGGCGGACTCGAAAACGGCGTGATCAATCTGATCAATGATCTGCCGGAGCGGCGCTGGCGCCACGCGGTGATCGCGCTTGACGACGTTTCCGAAGACTTTTGTCGGCGCATGCAGCGGCGCGATGTCGAGACCATCGCGGTGCGCAAGGCGACCGGACATCTCGTGCGCGAGTACGCGCGCCTGGCGAGGCTGCTGCGCGGTCTGAGGCCATCCATCGTTCACACGCGCAATCTCGCGGCGCTGGAAGCCGTCGTGCCGGCTTTGCTGGCAGGCGTGCCGGTTCGAATTCACAGCGAACATGGTTGGGATGTGGGTGATCTTGAAGGCGCGAGCGGGCGGCATCAATGGATACGTCGCGCGTATCGGCCGTTCGTATCACGCTACGTCGCGTTGTCGCAGCACCTGGCTCGCTATCTCGTCGATCGCGTTGGCGTGGCGACCGCTGCTGTTTCACAGATTTACAACGGCGTTGACACGGTTCGGTTCGCGCCGGCACCTTCCGGGCGGTCCGCGATCGATGGCTCGCTGTTTACCGGCGAAAGCCACTGGTTGGTCGGAACGGTCGGACGCCTGCAGGCGGTGAAAGATCAAACGACGCTGGCCCGTGCCTTTGTACGCGCGCTTGAGATCGACTCGTGCGCGCGCGCGCGGTTGCGCCTGGTTGTCGCTGGCGACGGACCTTTGCGCGAGACCGTGATGCAGGTGCTGCGCGATGCCAAAGCCGAATCGCTCGCGTGGTTTGCCGGCACGCGCGCCGACGTGCCGGCCGTCATGCGCGGGCTGGATTGCTTCGTATTGCCGTCGTTGGCCGAAGGGATTTCGAACACGATCCTAGAAGCGATGGCAAGCGCTCTGCCGATCGTGGCGACCCAGGTTGGAGGTAATTCCGAACTCATCACCGACGGCCGCGAAGGCCGACTGGTTCCTGCGACGCATTTCGAGCAAATGGCCGTCGCGATCCTCGAATACTTTCGTGACGCGGGGTTGGCGCGGCGGCACGCGCAGGCAGCGCGCCTCCGAGCGGAACGCCACTTCAGCCTCGACCGAATGGTTGCCGAATACAACCAACTGTATGAACGCGAGCTGGCTCGCGTCGGGCAGTACGTTCCGGCGCCCGCGCCGGTGTTACCTGTGAGCTGAGTCCATGTGCGGAATTACCGGAATCGTCGACCTGCGCAGCCGCCGCCCAATTGATCAGGCGGTGCTGCATCGGATGAACGAATCGCAGCATCATCGCGGGCCCGACGAGGGCGGAATGCATGTTGCGCCGGGTATCGGACTGGGCCACCGGCGACTGTCGATCATCGATGTTGCAACGGGCCAGCAGCCGCTGTTCAACGAGGACGGATCGGTCGTCGTTGTCTACAACGGCGAGATCTACAACTTCCAGGAACTGATTGCCGAGCTGATCCGCCTCGGCCACGTATTGCGCACGCGCAGCGACACCGAGGTGATCGTGCACGCGTGGGAACAATGGGGCGAGGACTGCGTGACTCGCTTCCGCGGCATGTTCGCCTTTGCGCTATGGGACGAAAACCAGCAGACGCTCTTCCTTGCGCGGGACCGGCTTGGCGTCAAGCCTCTCTATTACGCGGTCCTTCCGAGCGGGTTTGTGATCTTCGGCTCGGAGCTGAAGTCGCTCCTTGCACATGGCGAGCTGGCGCGCAACATCGATCCCTGCGCGATCGAGCAGTACTTCGCGCTCGGTTATGTCGCCGAGCCGCGCACCATTTTCACCGGCGCACAAAAGCTGTCTCCGGGACACGTTCTCACCGCGCGACGGGGCGAACGGGTATCCGGTGAACGCGCGTATTGGGATGTGAAGTTCGCGATCGGGCCGGCGATCAGCGACGCCGACGCCTGCGAAGAGCTTCGAGGTCGACTGGCCGAGAGCGTGCGGCTGCGGCTGATCTCCGAGGTTCCGCTCGGCGCTTTTTTGTCGGGCGGTGTCGATTCAAGCGCGGTCGTCGCAACGATGGCGGGCCTGTCGAGCGAGCCGGTCAATACGTGTTCGATCGCGTTCTCCGATCCTGCGTTCGACGAGTCGCATTTCGCGCGGCAGGTCGCACTCCGTTACCGTACCAACCACTACATCGACCGCGTTGAGAGCGAAGATTTTGACCTGATCGATACGCTCGCTGCGCTTTACGACGAACCGTACGCCGACAGCTCAGCGTTGCCGACGTATCGCGTGTGCCAGCTTGCGCGCAAGCACGTCACCGTCGCGCTGTCGGGTGATGGTGGCGATGAGAACTTTGCCGGGTATCGCCGTTACCGGATGCACCTGGGCGAAGAACAACTGCGCGCGACCTTGCCGCTGGCGGTGCGGCGTCCCGTCTTCGGACTGCTCGGACGCGTGTATCCGAAGGCAGACTGGGCGCCCCGTGTCTTCCGCGCGAAATCCACCTTGCAGGCGCTGGCGCGCACGTCGGCCGAAGCCTACTTCAACAGTGTGTCGATCGTGCGCGACGATGCGCGGCGCGAGCTGTTCTCGAATTCCCTGCGCGCGCAGCTTGGCGGCTACAACGCGTTTGACGTGTTCCGCGGTCATGCCGATGCGGCCGAGACCGACGACCCACTGTCACTGATCCAGTATCTGGATCTGAAAACCTATCTGGTGGGCGACATCAACGCGAAGGTCGACCGCGCCAGCATGGCGCATTCACTGGAGGTGCGTGAGCCACTGATGGACCACAAGTTCGTCGAGTGGTTGGCGCGGCTGCCGCGCTCGCTGAAAATTCGCGGTCAGGAGGGGAAGTGGCTGCTGAAGAAAGCCATGGAGCCGAAGCTGCCGCACGATGTCATGTACCGGCCGAAAATGGGTTTCTCGGTGCCTCTGGCGCGCTGGTTCCGCGGGCCGCTGCGGGATCGGGTTCGCAGCGCGATACGCGGCGGGTTACTGGCCGAAACCGGATACTTCAACGAGACTGTCCTGGCGCGCCTGTGCGCGCAGCACGAAAGCGGATTGCGCGATCACAGCGCGGCGTTGTGGACCTTGCTGATGTTCGATGCGTTTCTGCGCAACGTGATGGGCGCGCAGCCGGGATCGCTCTCGCCGCATCATCGGCTTGCTGGCTGACGGCGAGCGTCGTTCGCTTTCTGCATTTATGCGCATCTTGCACATCCTCGACCACTCGCTGCCGCTGCACAGCGGCTATAGCTTCCGCACGGCGGCGATCCTGCGGGAGCAGCGCGCGCTCGGCTGGGAAACGGTGCAGCTGACGACACCCCGTCAGGGCCTGTCCTCCGTCGAACGCGAGCAGGCGGACGGCTGGACTTTCGATCGCACGCCCTATCGCCCGCGCGCGCTCGCGCAAGTACCGGCCGTCGGCGCGTACCTCGATGAAATGGCGGCCACTGCCGCGCGGATCGATCAGCTGGTCACGCGCGAGCGGCCGGAAGTACTGCATGCGCACTCGCCGGTGCTTAACGCATTGCCCGCGCTTTGGGTCGCGCGCAAGCGGGGACTTCCCTGCGTGTACGAGATGCGCGCCGCTTGGGAGGATGCCGCGGTCGATCACGGATCGACGCGCGAGGGCGGTCTGCGCTACCGGTTGTCGCGCGCGCTGGAGTCGTTCGCCTTGCGCCGTGTTGATGCGATCACAACGATCTGCGAGGGCCTGCGAACGGATATCACGTCACGGGGAATCGAACCGGGCAAGGTCACCGTGATTCCAAACGCCGTCGACATAGGCGCGTTCGCTTTCGGCCGGCCGCCGGATTCCCAGCTGCGCGAAAGACTGGGACTGGAGCATTCCATCGTGCTCGGTTTCGCCGGATCGTTTTACGGCTATGAAGGACTCGATCTTCTGCTGGAGTCCACCGCTCTGCTGGCGCCCCAGCAACCCGATGTGAAAGTACTGCTGGTCGGCGGTGGTCCGCAGGAAGCCGCACTCAAGATCCAGGCGCATCGGTTGGGGATCAACGGGCGCGTCGTTTTCACCGGCCGCGTACCGCACCAGGAAGTTCAGCGGTACTACGACTTGATCGACATACTCGTTTACCCGCGCCGCTCGATGCGCTTGACGGAACTCGTGACCCCACTGAAGCCGCTTGAAGCGATGGCGCAGGGAAGAATGCTTGTCGCTTCCGGCGTGGGCGGGCATCGCGAGCTGATCCGTCACGGCGAGACCGGCTTCATGTTTCCCGCTGGCGATCCGGTCGCGCTGGCCAACGCAATCCGGAACATGCTGGACCGCCGGCCAGCCTGGGACGCGATGCGCGAGCGCGCGCGCCGATTCGTCGAGTCCGAGCGCACCTGGGCCCGAAGCGTCGCGCGCTATGCCGACGTGTATGCGCGGCTTGTCGGGCGCGGGTCGGCGTCCGCGACGTCGACCGCCCCGGCGGGCGGCTGACGGAGCAGTGGCATGAGAGTGCTCTATATCTGCCATCGCTTTCCGTTTCCGCCGAATCAAGGCGGCAAGATCCGGCCGTTCAGCATGATTCGTCACCTCGCGCAGCGACATCAGGTCGTCGTTTGCTCGCTTGCGCGATCTTCGGCAGAGGCCGAAGAGGCGCAGGGAATCGCTCCGCACTGTGCGCAGTTCCACATCGGCCGGGTGGAAGACTGGTTTCAATCGCTGCGGATGGTGGCAACGCTGCCGACGCCGCGGTCCGCGTCGTCGTCGTTTTTCCACAGCACTCGACTTGCCCGCGCGATCAACCGGCTGTTGCGCGAGCAGCGCTTCGATCTGATTTTTGTCCATTGCTCGTCGGTCGCACACTACGTCGAGCATGTGCGAGATGTGCCGAAGATTCTCGACTTCGCCGATATGGACTCGCAGAAATGGCTCGCATACGCGCGCGTCAAACCGTTTCCGCTCAATGTCGGATACTGGTGGGAGGGTCGGCGTGTCCTGGCGGAAGAGAAACGCTTGGCGCGCCGTTTCGATCTTTGCACGGCGATCACACGCTCCGAATGGGAAACCCTTGAGAGCTACGGCATCGGCGTGCCGAGTGATTGGTTTCCGAACGGCGTGGACACCGACTATTTCGTGCCGAGCGGCGACGACTACGACGCCGATGCGATCTGCTTTGTCGGTCGTATGGACTACTACCCGAATCAACAGTGTATGTTCGATTTTTGCGCCAAGGTGTTGCCGTTGCTTAGGCAGAGCAAGCCCTCGGTCACGCTTTCGATCGTCGGGGCGGATCCGTCGCCGGAGGTGCGTCGGCTGGGAGAACTGCCCGGCGTGACGGTCACCGGGTCCGTGCCGGACGTGCGACCGCACGTCGCGAAATCCGCGTTGACCGTTGCGCCACTGTCGATCGCGCGCGGCACGCAGAACAAGATCCTCGAAGCAATGGCGATGGGTGTTCCCGTTGTCGCCAGCCGCGTGGCCGCCGGCGGTGTGGACGCGATCGCGGGCGAACATCTCTTGGTGGCGACGACGCCAAGCGAATACTGCGACGCCGTGCTGCGAGTACTAAGCGATCGCGACGAGCGCGCGCGTTTATCGAGGGCTGGTCGCGCCCGCGTGCTATCGCACCACACATGGTCCAGTTCGATGCAGCGGATGGACAACATCATCGAGCGCTGCCTCGCTTCGCGGAGTCCCGATCGCGAGCTGCAACCCCAAGCCAGATCGAGCTGAGGGCATGGGTACGCGCGCGCGCATGGGCTTGTTGCTGTGGCGCTCCGGCGGGCGAGCTCGGAAACCTCAGTACGCCGGATTGGGCCGGTGAAGGTACGTGTTCAGTTTGAATCCGCCACTCATGCCGTCGTCCGGACCCTCGATCGTAGTGCTCAGCTCCCTGTTCCCTTCGGCGGCGCAACCGGTGGCGGGCGTGTTCATCAAAGAGCGGATGCGACGAGTTGCGCGCGAACTGCCGCTCTGCGTGATCTCGCCGCAACCATGGTTTCCGCTGCAGGGATTCATACGGTTGCTGCGACCGAACTACCGGATCCCTCGACCCACAGCGGAACTCGTCGATGGACTGTCCGTGATTCGGCCGCGTTATCTCGCTTTCCCCAGCCTGTTTCGCAGGCTCGATGGTCTGATGATGGCGCTCGCGGTGCGGCCTCACCTGCGCGCGCTGAAGCGCATCGGCCGGGCCGATGTCATCGACGCTCATTTTGTGTACCCCGATGGGTATGCGGCCGCGTGCCTCGGTCGATGGTTAGCGCTGCCCGTGGCGGTCACGATGCGTGGCACTGAACCGGGGCACGCGATGAGGCCATCACTGCGGCCCAAACTGGAATCGGCATTGCGTGCGGCATCACGCGTGATTTGCGTGTCGGATTCGTTGCGGCAACTCGCGCTGCGCTTGGGTGCGCCGACCGAGCGCACCTGCGTTATCGGCAACGGTGTCGATCTGCAGAACTTCGCGCCAATACCGAGTGGCGAAGCGCGAGCGGTTCTGGGCATCGCACCCGGGGCGACTGTTCTGATTTCGGTCGGCGGCCTGGTCGAACGCAAAGGCTTTCACCGCGTCATCGCATGTCTGCCTCAGTTGCTCAGGCGCTTTCCCAATCTTCTGTACTTGATCGCAGGTGGACCGAGTGCGGAAGGCGACTGGACCGATCGCTTGCGCGATCAGGTCAAACGATTGGACCTGGAGCGGCACGTACGATTCCTCGGTGCAGTCGCCCCGGCCGATTTGCGCGTACCGCTGTCTGCGGCCAACGTTTTCGTCTTAGCGACTCGAAACGAGGGGTGGGCCAATGTGTTTCTGGAGGCCATGGCATGCGGACTTCCCGTCGTCACAACGCGGGTAGGCGGAAATCCGGAAGTCGTGAGCGGCCCAGACCTCGGAATTCTCGTGCCCTTCGGCGACGAAGATGCGCTTCGCGAAGGAATTGCCCAAGCGATCGAGCGGAAGTGGAACACGGAGGGCATACGCCGCTACGCGGAGCAAAACAGCTGGGAGCAGCGGGTTGGTTCCCTGGTCGCCGAGTTTCGTGCGCTGGCAGACGCGGCTTCCCAGGCTCCGGCAACGCAACCGGCAGCTGCGTGACGACGGCGAATCGAAATGCGCCCGTACACCTCGCTGGTTTCGTCGGTCGTCTTTCCTTTGCACGAACGCTTGAAAGGGCATCGAAGCGTTGCGCGAAGGGTCGAGCTGGAGCACAGCCAGTGGTGGACCGCAGCGGAGCTCAAGCAATATCAATGGACCCGCCTGCGCGGCTTCCTGCAGGACGTGCACGACAACGTCCCCTACTACCGCGGCCTATTTTCACAACGCGACCTGCACCCGCGCCAATTGGCGGACCTCTCCGAATTGGCGTCTTATCCGCTGCTGACCAAGTCGCTGATCCGCGCGAACATCGAAAGACTCAAGGCCGGCAACCCGGGCGCTCTGAAGCGATACAACACGGGCGGATCGAGCGGCGAGCCGTTGATCTTTTTCATGGGCAAGGATCGGATCGCGCACGACGTCGCTGCGAAGTGGCGCGCGACACGTTGGTGGGATGTCGACATCGGCGACCCGGAGATCGTCGTTTGGGGTTCTCCGGTGGAGCTCGGCGCGCAAGACCGCATGCGCGCGATTCGCGATGCTCTGCTTCGTTCCGAGCTGCTGCCTGCCTTCGAGATGTCAGAGGAGAAGCTTGATCGTTTCGTCGATCGCATCCGAGCCCGCCGTCCCGCCATGTTGTTCGGTTATCCGTCGTCGCTGTCGCTGATCGCAGCACATGCCAAGCGCCGCCGGGTTGCGATGGACAAGCTCGGCATTCGAGTTGCCTTCGTCACCTCCGAGCGGCTCTACGATCATCAGCGTCAAAACATCGAATCCGTGTTCGGCTGTCGTGTGGCGAATGGTTACGGCGGGCGCGATTGCGGATTCATCGCCCATGACTGTCCCGCCGGCAGCATGCACATAAGCGCCGAAGACATCATCATCGAGATCATCGATGCGGAGGGCAGAAATGTGCCGGAGGGAGCAAGCGGCGAGATCGTTGTCACCCACCTGGCGACGCGGGACTTTCCTTTCTTGCGCTATCGGACCGGAGATATCGGCGTGCTCAGCACGGCGCCGTGCTCATGCGGCCGCGGATTGCCCGTGATTTCAGAGATTCAGGGCAGGAACACGGATTTTGTGATTGCCGTCAATGGCACGGTGATGCATGGCCTGGCCTTGATCTATGTTGTCCGCGATCTTCCAGGTATCGAACGGTTCAAGATCGTGCAAGAGACGCTGTCGCGCACGCGCGTGCTGCTTGAGCCCGGGCCGGGTTATGACACGGCAATCCAGGCAAGGATCCGCAAGGGCCTGCAAGACCGCCTCGGTAGCGACGTCGAAATCGTGGTCGAATGTGTCAACGAGCTCGGCGCGGAGCGGTCGGGCAAGTTCCGTTACGTCATCAGTCACGTCGCCTCGGAAGCGCTTGCGGCGTGAGGCGGTCGGACACACAACGATGCTAAGTGCGACGGCGTTCCTGCTGATCTTTGGCGCGGGGTTGGCGGCCGCCCTGTTCCGCCATCCGGTTTTCGGCTTGTACGCCTACATGGCAGTGTTCTATGTGCATCCGCCATCGCGCTGGTGGGCGCAGAGTCTGCCTGATCTGCGCTGGGCTCTTCTGGCCGCCGTGGTCACTCTCCTGGCGCTGCTGATTCATCGGAAGAAACTGAGTTCCGGCCCGACATGGATCACAACCCCGCCGGCGATTCTGCTCGCTTGTTATGCCGCGTGGCTGTGGATTCAGAATTTTTGGGCGCTTGACTCGACTGCGCACTACGAAGCGAGCGTCCAATTCACCAAGTATCTGATTGCCTTTTACTTCATCTACCGGTTGATCGATTCGCGCGAGCGGCTGCGCGATTTCCTGATGGTTCACGTTGCGGGGTGCGCGTAT
>Ga0187893_10002963_pt1 | contig 35763 bp, 40 predicted proteins | sample MA1701074metaG_FD_139574 | JGI IMG/M metagenome (GOLD analysis project Ga0187893, IMG submission 139574) | White microbial mat communities from a basaltic lava cave in the Kipuka Kanohina Cave System on the Island of Hawaii, USA - MA170107-4 metaG ...
ATTTCGAGGTCGAAGCAGTCGATGCCGGCGAACTTCTTGAACAGCACCGCCTTGCCTTCCATCACGGGCTTGCCGGCGAGCGGGCCGATCGCTCCGAGGCCCAGCACCGCGGTGCCGTTGGTGATCACCGCGATCAGGTTGGCGCGCGAGGTGAGCTGGACGGCCTGCGCCGGATCGCGCTTGATCTCCCCGCAGGCGTACGCCACGCCGGGCGAATAGGCGAGCGCGAGATCGCGCTGGTTGGTGAGCTGCTTGGTGGCAAGGATCGCGATCTTGCCGGGGCGCGGCAGGCGGTGGTATTCGAGGGCGCTCTGCCTCAGTTCCTCGTCCAAAAGTCCGCTCCTGAAATCGGGTAAAAATTATATCCGTATAATCGCTCTCGCCTCCTCCCGTCGCCTTGAAATCCGCCCGGCGCACCGCCGAGATCCAGCCCTTCGTCGTCATGGACGTGCTGGCCCGCGCGCACGCGCTCGAAGCGTCCGGGCGGCGCGTCATCCACATGGAAATCGGCGAGCCGGACTTCAGCGCGCCGCCGCTGGTGGTAGAAGCGGCGCAGCGCGCGCTGCCCCACAGGACGGCACGCGGCGCAGTGGGATGCAAGACGTTTTGCGCTCGAACTGCTCGAGCGCGAGGGCGTCGCGGCGACACCGGGGGTGGATTTCGGCTGCAATGGGACGAAGCGCTTCGTGCGCTTCGCCTACACGCGCTCGATGGCCGACCTGGAAGATGCGGCCGGGCGCCTCAGGCGATACTGCGGGAAAAAATCAGGTGGTGGCGGTGCGGCGTAGCGTGCGCAGAATCTGCTCGAGGCGCGAGCGCTCGGCGAGCACCTTGAAGGCGTAGGACGAACTCGGCTCGTCGAAGGCGCCGGCATACATCTGCAGCGCGGTTTCGGTCTCGCCGAAGCGGCGCAGGTATTCGCGCAGGATCTGCGCGCCGACCTGGATGTTGATGTGCGGATCGAGCAGCGCGCCTTCGCCACCGTGCTCGGTGAGCTTCTCGGCATGGAACTTCGGGATCACCTGCATGAGGCCTTTGGCGCCCATGTTGCTTTCGGCCACCGGGTTGTAGCGCGATTCGACCGCCATCACCGCCAGGATCAGCAGCGGATCGACCTTCCAGACGCTCCCCGCCTGGTAGGCGGTGGCGACGAAGCCGGCAGTCGCGTCGCTCGCCACGCGATAGCGCTTCGCGATGAACTCGGTCACCGCACGCTGCTCGAGCGCCGAGACGCTGCCGGTGCTGGGCTGGATCGTTCCGGCGGAGGTGTTCTCGGCCTTGGCGTCCCAGGCCTCGGACCAGGCGCTGAGCTGGTGGCGCAGGAAATCGCGCGGCGCGGGCAGGCCCACGGCCAGCACGACGGCAAGTCCCACCAGGGCCAGCAGGGAGCGCGCCGCGGACAGCAGGCGCCAGGCGCCGGCCAGGGCCGGCAGTCTTTCGGCAAGGTGCGTCGTATCCATCCTCTACCTCCATACTTTCTGCGCCGGGTCGCTGCCTTCTCCGACCAGTCGCAACCTTCCCGGAAAGGGTTTGGCCGACAACGGGGGGGAGATTCGCGAACCCCCGCGAAGCGGGTCGGTGCGAATGCGCACATCACGGCCGGATCCTGCTATCCCGGGATGCGCCCGCGACCTGATTTTCAGTCGCGGATGTTGCAATGCAACAGGCTGCATCATATCGAAAAACTCTCTTTTATGTCAAATACTTCACCCCTCCATGGGTGCAAAAAGTTGTGCGCTGCGAAAGCGTTGTTTCCGCAGTGAAAATCGAATGCTGAGCACGGGTTCCGGGGGGCTGGAATCCTGGCCTCGAAGAAAAATGGCCGGCGGGAGGGCTTGCGCCCCCCGCCGCATTCCCGATCGGTTCCCGGTTACGGCCGGGATCCGGTCGGAAACGGCCATGCGGCCGCTGGATTCAGCGCGGTTCTCGCGCCGGTGCTCGCAGCGGCGGACGGGAGCCTTACGGGCGCCGTCATCGCAGTGCCGGCCTTGGGTCTTGCGGGTTTGCTTGCCGCCGTCTTTTTCTTTTTCGGCTTCGTCTTCTTCTGCGCGGCCTTCTTTTTCTTGCCCGCTACCCTTCTTGATGCCTTCTTCTTGGACGATTTCTTCTTACCTGATGATTTCTTCTTCTTTTTTTTCTTGCCACCTTTTTTAGCTTTTTTCTTCGCCATATCAATCTCCTTAGAGGTTGCGAAAGAAAGCCCGGCCCAAGGGGCGCGAACTATTCAAACACCGGACGGATGCCCGGCGCATTGAATTCTTTGAATCCTTCACCGCCCACCCCGCGCGGCCAGGTCTTGATACAGAATTTCCGGATCGAGGCGGATGCCGCCTTCCCAGGTCACCGTGGCGGATTCGGGGTCCACGCTCACCTTCTCGAACTCGCGCACGTCGCGCCATAGCTTGAAGGCGCCGATCTCGAGCAGGTTGCCGAGGAACACGCTGCCCTCCAGCCCGTCGTCGAAGCGGATCCAGAGCTTGTAGTCGTCCTCGGCCTTGCATGCGGTCACGCGGTGCATGTCGTTGTCCCTATTCCCAGTTAAGCGCGCCGCCGGTCTGGTACTCGATGACGCGCGTCTCGAAGAAGTTGCGCTCCTTCTTCAGATCGATCATTTCGGCCATCCACGGGAACGGGTTGCTCGCGCCGGGATACATCACTTCCAGCCCGATCTGCTGGCAGCGGCGGTTGCAGATGAAGCGCAGGTATTCCTTGAACATCGGCGCATTCAGCCCGAGCACGCCGCGCGGCATGGTGTCCTCCGCGTAGCGGTACTCGAGCTCGACCGCCTTCTGGAAAATGCCCGTGAGCTCCTCGCGGAACTTCGCCGTCCACAAGTGGGGGTTCTCAAGCTTGATCTGGTTCACAAGGTCGATGCCGAAATTGCAGTGCATCGACTCGTCGCGCAGGATGTACATGTACTGCTCGGCCGAGCCGGTCATCTTGTTCTGCCGCCCGAGCGCGAGGATCTGGGTGAAGCCGACGTAGAAGAACAGGCCCTCCATGAGGCAGGAGAACACGATCAGGCTCTTCAGCAGGTCCTGGTCCGCCTGCGGCGTGCCGGTCTTGAAGGCCGGATTGGTCAGCGTGTCGATGAACGGGATGAGGAACTCGTCCTTGTCGCGGATCGAGCCGATCTCGTGGTAGGCGTTGAACACTTCGCCCTCGTCGAGGTCCAGGCTCTCGACGATGTACTGGTAGGCGTGGGTGTGGATCGCCTCCTCAAAGGCCTGGCGCAGCAGGTACTGGCGGCATTCGGGCGCGGTGATGTGGCGGTAGGTGCCCAGTACGATGTTGTTCGCCGCGAGCGAATCCGCGGTGACGAAGAAGCCGAGGTTGCGCGTGATCAGGCGCCGCTCGTCGTCGGTGAGGCCGTTGGGATCCTTCCACAGAGCGATGTCGCGGCTCATGTTCACTTCCTGCGGCATCCAGTGGTTGGCGCAGGCCGCGATGTACTTCTCCCAGGCCCACTTGTACTTGAAGGGCACCAGCTGGTTCACGTCGGCCTTGGAATTGATGACGCTCTTGTCCTCGACGCGGATGCGGCGGTGCGCGGTTCCGGCGGCTCGGCTCGAGGAAGGCACGAAGGCCGTTTGCGGTTGCAGCCCGGCGAGGGCGTTCATCTCTACTGGCATGCTTCGCAGTCCGGGTTGTCGATGGCGCAGAACTTCGGATCCTCGCCGGTGGTCGACGCCGAGGCGGCGATCCCCTCGCCGGCGGGCACGGCGTTGAGCGCGCCGGCCTTGCTGGTGGACTTCTCGGCGTGCGTCGCGCCCATCGCGCGCAGGTAGTAGGTGGTCTTGAGCCCGCGGATCCAGGCCAGCTTGTAGGTTTCATCGAGCTTCTTGCCTGAGGCGCCCGCCATATAGATGTTGAGCGACTGCGACTGGTCGATCCACTTCTGGCGCCGCGCGCCCGCCTCGACCAGCCACTTCGGCTCCACCTCGAAGGCGGTGGCGTACAGGCGCCGCAGCTCGGCCGGCGCCCGGTCGACGCGCGCGAGGTTGCCGTCGAAGTACTTTAGGTCGGAAATCATCACCTCGTCCCACAGCCCGGCGCGCTTCAGGTCCGACACCAGGTATTCGTTGGTCACCGTGAACTCGCCCGAAAGGTTCGATTTCACGTACAGGTTCTGGTAGGTCGGCTCGAGCGAGGCCGAGACGCCGACGATGTTGGCGATGGTGGCGGTGGGCGCGATCGCGATGCAGTTGGAGTTGCGCATGCCGTGCTGCTTGATGCGCGCGCGCAGCGGCTCCCAGTCGAGCGCCGAGGAACGGTCCACTTCGACGTAACCGCCGCGCTCGGCGGCGAGCAGGTCGAGGCTGTCCTGCGGCAGGATGCCGCGCTCCCAGAGCGAACCCTTGAAGCTCGGGTACTTGCCGCGCTCCTCGGCGAGATCCGTCGAGGCCCAGTAGGCGCAGTAGGCCACCATCTCCATCGAGCGGTCGGCGAATTCCACCGCCTCCTGCGAGGCGTAGGGGATGCGCAGCATGTGCAGGCAGTCCTGGAAACCCATGATGCCCATGCCCACCGGGCGGTGTCGCAGGTTGGAGTTCTTCGCCTTGTCCACCGCGTAGTAGTTGATGTCGATGACGTTGTCGAGCATGCGCATCGCGGTGCGCACCGTGCGGCGGATCTTGTCGAAATCGAGCGCTGCGGCGCCGTCGCCCTTCGTGATCATGTGCGCGACGAGGTTGACCGAGCCCAGGTTGCAGACCGCGATCTCGTCCGGCCCCGTGTTTAGCGTGATCTCGGTGCACAGGTTGGAGCTGTGCACCACGCCGGCGTGCTGCTGCGGGCTGCGCAGATTGCAGGGGTCCTTGAACGTGATCCAGGGATGCCCGGTCTCGAACAGCATCGAGAGCATCTTGCGCCACAGCTGCACGGCGGGCACCTTCTTGTGCAGCTTGAGTTCCCCGCGCGCGGCGCTGTCCTCGTAGCGCAGGTAGGCCGCCTCGAAGTCGCGCCCGACCTTGTCGTGCAGCTCAGGCGCGTCGGAGGGCGAGAACAGCGTCCACTCCGCGTTCTCCATGACGCGCTTCATGAACAGGTCCGGAATCCAGTTGGCCGTGTTCATGTCATGGGTGCGGCGCCGGTCATCGCCGGTGTTCTTGCGCAGCTCGAGAAATTCCTCGATGTCGAGGTGCCAGGTTTCCAGGTACGAGCAGACCGCGCCCTTCCTCTTGCCGCCCTGGTTCACCGCCACCGCGGTGTCATTCACCACCTTGAGGAACGGCACCACGCCCTGGGACTTGCCGTTGGTGCCCTTGATGTGGGAACCCAGCGCGCGCACCGGCGTCCAGTCGTTGCCCAGCCCCCCGGCGTACTTCGCCAGCAGCGCGTTTTCCTTGATCGCGTCGTAGATCCCGGTAAGGTCGTCGGCCACCGTGGTGAGGTAGCACGACGAGAGCTGCGAGCGCAGCGTACCCGCGTTGAACAGGGTCGGCGTCGAGCTCATGAAATCGAAGGTCGAGAGCACGTTGTAGAACTCGATCGCGCGCTCCTCGCGGCGCGCTTCGTTGAGCGCGAGGCCCATCGCCACGCGCATGAAGAACACCTGCGGCAGTTCGATGCGCCGGCCGCGCACATGCAGGAAGTAGCGGTCGTACAGCGTTTGCAGCCCGAGGTAGCCGAACTGCAGGTCGCGCGACGCGACGAGCGCCTTGCCCAGACGTTCGAGGTCGAACAGGGCGAGTTTCGGATCGAGCAGCTCGGCTTCGACGCCGCGCGCGATGAACTCGGGGAAGTAGCTCGCGTAGCGCGTCGCCATCCCGGTCTGCAGGACTTCCTCGCCGATCACCTCGAGCCGGATCGTATGCAGCAGCAGCCGCGCGGTGGCGTAGCTGTAGGCCGGATCCTTTTCGATCAGCGCGCGCGCGGCGAGGATCGAGGACTTGCGCACTTCGTCCATCGGCACACCGTCGTACAGGTCGCGCAGCGTGCTCTCGCAGATCGCCGCGGCCGACGCTCCGGGCTCGAGGCCCTCGCAGGCCGAATCGAGCAGGCGCTTCAACGCCGCCAGGTCGAGCGGCCGGCGCTGGCCATTTTCCACCACGTTGAGCGCCGGCGCGGCGCTCGCGCCCCGCCCGGCCTGCGTGCCCGCCGTTTTCTCCTGCGCGCGCATTTCGGAACGAATCCGGGCGCGTTCCTCGCGGTACAACACGTAGGAGCGCGCGACATCGTGCTGGCCGGCGCGCATGAGCGCGAGTTCGGCCTGGTCCTGGATGTCCTCTATATGGAAGGTGCCGCCCTGGGGCTGGCGCCGCAGCAGCGCCTGGACCACGCTCTCGGTGAGCGCCGCCACGATTTCCCGCACGCGCGCCGAGGCGGCGCCCTGGCTGCCGCCCACCGCGAGGTAGGCCTTGGTCATCGCCACCGAAATCTTGGCCGGCTCGAAGCCCACCACCGCGCCGTTGCGCCGGATGATCTTGTAGTCGGCGTAGGGCGGACGTCGCGCCGGACTGGGTTCGGAGACGTCCACGCCGATGGCCGTGTTCGCTGCCGTTCCCTGCTGCGCGATATGCATCTCCCGTCTCCCTTTTCCCTGTGGGGCTGCGCCGGGGAATGACAGTCCCGTTACGAGCTAGCGCAGAACCACAATATCTAGTGCTGAAGTGTTGATTGGCAACTAATTGTTGTGGGGGGACTGTACAGGCGGGTCGTCGAATTTGCAAGCGCGGGCGCATTGCGCACCGCAATATCTAGTGCCCTATTGCGGTGCGACAGCTACCGGTAGTATGTGCTTACGCGGGCGAACGGGCGAGCGCGGCAAGCAGGCGCGCCCAGTCGAAGCGCGTGCCGGGGTCGGACTTGCGGCCGGGCGCGGCGTCGCTATGCCCTGCGACCTCCCTGAGAGGCAGCAGGACCTGGACCGTTCTGATCAAAGTCAGAAGCCCCTCGTACTGCGCGTCGGCGAAAGCGCCATCGTCGACGCCTTCCAGCTCCACGCCGACGGAAAAATCATTGCAGCGCTCGCGCGCGCGCCAGCGCGAAGCGCCGGCGTGCCAGGCGCGCTCGCCGAGCGGCACGAACTGGGTGAGGCCGCCGTCGCGCCGGATGAGGAAGTGCGAGGACACGCGCAGCCCCGCCAGCTCGGCGAACGAGGGATGTGCCGCGGGGTCGAGCCGGTTGGTGAAGAGGCGCTCGATCGCATCCCCGCCGTATTTGCCGCGCGGCAAACTGATCGAATGCACGACCAGAAGCGAGACTTCGGTCCCGGCCGGACGGCTGTCGCGATTCGGCGACAGTACGCGGCGCGCGCCCGCGATCCAGCCCTCAGCGAGCATCGGGCTCCGAAGGTTCGTGGATTCCGAGCCGCTGCATGCGGTAGCGCAGCGTCCGGAAGGTCACGCCGAGGAGCTTCGCCGCCGCAGTGCGGTTGAAGCCGGTTTTGGCGAGCGCCTCCTGAATCGCCTCACGCTCGATACGGTCGAGGTATTCGGGCAGCGGCGCATCGAGCGTGCCGCTGCGCGCGCCGGCCAGCGCCTCCTCGCCCGCGGCGAGGCGCAGGCGCAGGTCTTCGGGCGCCACTTCGCTCGCCCCGGAGAGTGCGGTGGCGCGCTCGAGGATGTTTTCCAGCTCGCGAATGTTGCCCGGGAAATCGTAGCCGCGCAGTTCCTGCAGCGCCGCTTCCGACAAGCGCGCTTTCGCGCTGCCGGGCCGCGACGCGAGGCGCGCCAGGATCGCTGCGGCGATCACCTCGATGTCCTCGCGGCACTCGCGCAGCGGCGGCATCTTCAGCTCGATCACGTTCAGGCGGTAATACAGGTCCTGGCGGAAGGCGCGCGCCTCGACGCGCGCGCCGAGGTTCTGGTGCGTCGCGCTGATCACGCGCACATCCACCGCATCCTCCTGCGTCGAGCCGACTTTGCGTACGCGCTTTTCCTGAATCGCGCGCAGCAGCTTCACCTGCATCGCGATGGGGAGTTCGGCGACTTCGTCGAGAAACAGCGTGCCGCCGTCGGCCGCCTGGAAGAAACCGCCGCGGTCCTCCTGAGCGCCCGTGAACGCGCCCCTGCGGTAGCCGAAAAATTCGCTTTCCATCAGGTTTTCCGGGATCGCGCCGCAATTCACGGGCACGAACGGCCGGTCGCGGCGCGCGCCGTTTAGGTGGATCTGGCGCGCGGCGAGTTCCTTGCCGCTGCCCGACTCCCCGCTGATGTGCACAGGCGCCTGGGTGCGCGCGAGCTTGCCGATCATCTGCCGCACCTCCTGCATCGGCGCGCTCTCGCCCAGCAGCTGCAGGCCGGGGCCGGCGGCGCTGCGCTCGGGAAGCGAGAGCGCGGACTTCACCAGCGCGCGCAGCTGTTCGAGACCCACCGGCTTCGAAACGTAATCGAAGGCGCCGGCTTTAAGCGCGGCGACCGCGTTCTCGGCGCTGCCGTAGGCGGTGATCACCGCCACCGGCAGGTCGCCCGGCAGCGCGGCGATGTGGCGCACCAGGTCGAGGCCCTCGCCGTCGGGCAGCCGCATGTCGGTGAGGCACAGGTGGTAGCGCGCCGCGCCCAGCCTTTCCTTCGCGGCGGCGAGCGAGCCCGCCGTATCGACCCCGAGGCCCATTTTCACAAGCGTGAGCTCGAGCAACTCGCGGATGTCCGGCTCGTCGTCGACCACCAGCACACGCTGCTCGGGCGCGCCGGCATTCTGCGCACGCCCGCCGCGCCGCTCGGCCCGCTTCATGCGGCCGGCGCCTCGCGGCACAACACGCGAAAATGCGCGCCCTGCATGTCGTCGACGTACTCCAGGGCCGCGCGGTTCGCGGCGCACAACTCGCGGGCGAGATACAGGCCCAGGCCGGTTCCCTTGCTCTCGGTCGTGAAGAAGGGCTCGAACAACTGGCCCTGGATCTCGGGCGCGACGCCGGGACCGCTGTCGATCACGTTCAATTCTACTTGGTCGCCGTAGCTGTGAAGCGCGATACGCACGCTGCCTTCGTTCTGCGGCGCATGGCGCACCGCGTTGCGCAGCAGGTTCCACAGCACCTGGCGCAGGTGCTCGCGGTCGAACTCGATCGTGAGCTCGCGCGGGACCTCGACGCCGAAGCGCGACGCGGGCACCGCTTCGTTGGCGGCGAAATCCTCGACGAAGGCGGCAAGCCAGCCGCCGAGCGCGACGCGGTCGGTCGTGGCGCGGTCGCGCCGGCTGAGCTGCAGCACGTCCGACACCAGCCGTTCCAGGCGCAAGGTGTTGTCGTGGATGATGCGCGTGAGGCGGTCGCGGTCGCTGCCGCGGCCCTCCTCGTCGAGCAGCTCTGCGGCGTGGCTGATCGCCGAGAGCGGGTTGCGGATTTCGTGCGCGATGTTCGCGGTGAGGCGCCCCAGCGCCGCAAGCTTGAGCCGCTGCGCCTCTTCGCGCGAGCGCGTCGTGTCCTCGACGAACAGCACCGCGAGCTCTTCGCCGGTCTCCATCAGCCGCAGCCGCAGGCCGCGCCCGCGCAGGTCCAGTTCTACGCTTGCCGCGGCGCCGTCGCCGGCGCGCCAGGCGCGCCAGCGCTCGCCGAAACCCGGCAGCAGGCGCGCGAGCTCCACGCCGAGCAGCGCGCCGGCGCCGAGCAGGCGCTGCGCCTGCGGGTTGTACTGCGCCACGCGGCCTTCCCGGTCAAGCACCAGCAGGCCGTCGCGCATGTCGGCGATGACAAGCTGGTTGATGCGCAGTTGCGTCTCGAGCGCGCGGCCGCGCTCGCGCGCGAGGCTCTCGTTCGCCGCCACGCGCTGAGCGAGCCAGCCAGTGACCCCGGCGCTGGCGAAGCAGCCGATCGCGAGCAGTCCCGGCTGCAGGAAATTCTGCGTCGGCGCCTCCAGGCGCAGCACCCAGTAGCTCTGCTCCAGCAGCAGCGCGATCGCGGCGAGCGCCGCGTAGAGCAGCGCGAGCAGGCGCGGCGCCACCAACGCCGCGCCGGTGAGCGCGATGAGCAGCATCACGCCCAGGCCGCTGTGGATGCCGCCGCTGGCGTACATGAGCAGCGTGATCGAAACGATATCGAGACCGAGGTGCATCGAGAGCTGCAGGTTGAACAGGTCCCGCAGGTTGCGCAGCAGGCTGTGGAACACCACCGCGCCCACCAGGTACACCAGGCTCACGAGCCGGAACAGGTTGAGCTGGAACGAGCCCAGGTTGAGCATGTCGTCGAACAGCAGCGTGATGCCGAGGAACAGCGCCGCCACCACCATGCGGTAGATGTTGAAATAGCGCAGCGAAATCCAGAACGACTCCGGTGTGCGGTCGTCGCGCCCGAATAGCCTGGCGTAACGTGGCGTGTCCTCCGGGCGCATCGCCTCCTGCAGTCGCGTAGCGTCTTCCATCAGCCGTCCCGCGGACCGAGGCGCCAGTGTTCCTCGCTGCAATAGAAACGGCCGCCCGCGCTGCGCGCCTCCGCTTTGGGCAGGTTCACCTTGCAGTGAGCGCAATTCACCAGGTCGCCTTTGGGCTCGCCCGCCGGCTCGGGTGGCTTGCGTGGACCCGCAATCGCCCGGCGCAGCAGCCAGACGAGCAGCACGGCGACGATGACGATGACGACCAGGCGGCCCATGCGCTGATTATGGAGGGTTCGGCGCGCTAGCGCTCAAGCGTGGCGTTCCAGGGCGCGGTCACGCCGCCGCGCCGCGCCGTGCCCTCGATGCGCCCGGGGCCGACGCGGCCCGCGTACTCGGTGTCGCCCGCGGTGAAACTCAGGGCGTCGCCGCGCAGGCGGCCCTTGGCGAGCGGCACGGGCTTGCCCTCCTGAATCAGGCTCCCGCTCACCATCTGGTAGCTCTGGCGCAGTTCCAGCGCGCCGCCGCTCACGCGCCAGCGGCCCTCGATCTGCGCCGGCACGATCCACAAGTAGGCATTGCAAACCAGAAAACAGTGATCCTTGGGATGGTCGATGAACGGCGCGAGCAGACCCTTCAACGAGATCGCGGTCGCCGAATCGTCCGCCTTCCAGTCGCCGAAGCCGAAGGAATTGGTCACGATGCGCGTGCCGGGCTTGAGCGCGAGCAGTTTGGGCCGCAGGCGCAGGTTGACGCTTTCGCTCAGGTACGCCGTGATCACGCTGGCGGCGGACAGGTCGGCGTGAAAGATATCTCCATGGGCGAAGCTCGCACGCGCGGCGACGCCCGCGGCGGCCGCTTCGCGCTTCGACAGTTCGTACAGCGCCTGGTCGTATTCGATGCCGTGCGCGCGCGCGCCGCGCCTGGCCGCCGCGATCACCACGACGCCGTCGCCCGAACCCAGGTCGATGACGTAGTCCCTCGCGTTGACGGCGGCGAGATCGAGCATGCGCGCGATCAGCGCATCCGCGGTCGCCATCCACATCACGTCCTTGCCGCGCTGCCCGGGCTGCGGTTCGGCGCCCGGCGGCGTCTGCGCCGCGGCAACGGAGACGCCGGCGAGGAAGATCAGCGCCAGCGCCGCGGCATCATGTACGAAATGGTTACGGGACCACAAACAGGGTCACGCCATGCGTTCTTGCGGCCTGCCGGTGCCCATGGTCCAGCGTGGCCAAAGGCAGGTCCAGGGACCGCGCCAGGTGGCAATACAGGGCGTCGTAGCCCTGCAGGTGGAATCTGCTCGCGAGATCCACAACGCGCCTCGGCGTGAAAAGCTCAAGGTGCACTCGAATATCGAAGCTATACAGGCGTTTCCTTCAGGAACCAGTCGAGCGAAACGCTGGCGACCAGCACCAGCTCGATCGCCATCAGCGCGCGAGTCGTTCGCCGCGAGCCTCAGCGAGCGCCTGGGTGGCGGTTCGCGCGCCGCGCATCCGTTGCAGGCGGCGAATGTTCGCCGCAATGCGCCTGCCCGCCGCGCGGCGCTTCGCGGCGACGATCTTGCGGGCAATGATCACGGGCTCGGTCAACTTCATCTCATTCCTCGTCTACGAAGCAATTGCAGCCGGCTGATTTTATCGCATCTCCGCTAGGCGCACTTTGGCGGCCAATGAGCGATCATGGCCAAACCGAACTTCCCGAAGACCGTGTCGGCCGCCGGCAGAAGCTCAATCCGCCAAGCCATGTCGACGCTTGACCTCGGCCCAGCGAATCGGTTTCCCGCGCTGGCTACGAGCTACCTCAGCCGCCCGTGCGTCTGCAAGCTCCTCCACGCAGGCCTCGACCATGCGCCGAAGCAAGATCACGGAGCGGCAACATCTCCAAGTTTCTCGCCGAAAGCAATGTCGTATTCAGGCACGACAGGCTAGCCTCTTGTGCCAAACAAAGACGAAAGTCGGCGGTCGGCGTTCTGGACCGCCTACGATCCGGTCACGCTGGTGACGAAAAAGAAAGCGCCGTCGCTGCCAAAATGCTTGAAGGGGAAGTGGTCGGGGTGACTGGATTCGAACCAGCGACACCTGCGTCCCGAACGCAGTACTCTACCAGGCTGAGCTACACCCCGAAACGTGACACTTACGCATGACGCACGACTGAGAAGGACGCCAATTCTAGCAAAGATTCCTTGCAGTCCGAGGCCGGCAGCGCCGCGAGCGCGCTGCGTGCCGCCTCGGCTTCGCGCAGCGCGGCGCTGCGCGCGTACTCGAGCGCGCCGGTGGTGACGACGGCTTCGAGCACCTGCGCGAACTCGGCGCGGCCGCCGGCGACGATCGCGCGGCGCACCACTTCGGCCTGCTCGGGCGAGCCGGCGGACATGGCCCGGATCAGCGGCAGCGTCGGCTTGCCCTCCGCGAGATCGTCGCCCAGGCTCTTGCCGATCGTCGCCGCGTCGCCAGAATAGTCGAGCACGTCGTCGATGAGCTGGAAGGCCGTGCCCAGGTGCATCCCGTAGTCGGCCAGACCGGTTTCGATCGGCGCGGGCGCGCCTGCCAGCATGGCCCCCAGGCGCGCCGCGGCCTCGAACAGCTTCGCGGTCTTGCGCCGGATTACTTCCAGGTAGGCGTGCTCGTCGACCGCCGGGTCGTGGCAGTTCATGAGCTGCAGCACCTCGCCCTCGGCAATCGTGTTGGTCGCATCGGCGAGCACCTGCATCACGCGCATGCTGTCGGCGCTTAGCATCATCTGGAACGCGCGCGAGTAGAGGAAATCGCCCACCAGCACCGCGGCGGCGTTGCCGAATTCGGCGTTCGCGGTCTTGCGCCCGCGGCGTTGGTCGGAGGCATCCACCACGTCGTCGTGCAGCAGCGTGGCGGTGTGGATGAACTCCACCACCGCGGCCATTTCGTAATGCCGCTCGCCATCGTCAGGGCCTGCGCTTTTTCCTGGATACCCCGCCGCACCGGCCGAGAGCAGCACCAGCGCCGGGCGCAGGCGTTTGCCGCCGCCGGCGACGATGTACTCGGCGATCTGGCGCACCAGCACCACGTCCGAGCCCAGGCGCAAGCGCACCAGCTGGTCCACGCGCTGCATTTGCGCTTCGATCGGCGCGAGGAAGGCGAGCTTCTCCACAGGGAAGAGAAATTAGCACAGCAGGCTTTGACCTGGAGGGACGAAATCCCTTATAATTCCAAGTCTTTGCACACAATTTGAGCACAGGTCCAGCCATGTATGCAGTGATCCAGACGGGCGGCAAGCAGTACCGCGTCAAATCCGGCGAGCAAGTGAAAATCGAGTTGCTTGCGGCCGAGGTGGGCGCCAGGGTGTCGTTCGACCGCGTGCTCATGCTCGGCGAGGGCGAAGGCGTCAAGGTCGGCGCGCCCTTCGTCAATGGCGCGACGGTCAAGGCGACCGTGCTCGCGCAGGGCCGCGGCGAGAAAATCCGCATTTTCAAACTGCGCCGCCGCAAGCATTACGCCAAAACCCAGGGCCACCGGCAGGGCTACACCGAAGTGCGCATCGACGAAATCGTCGGCGCCTGAATCACTAAACCGCACACCCAAGAGACGTCACCATGGCACATAAGAAAGCAGGCGGCAGTTCACGCAACGGCCGCGATTCGAACGCAAAGCGGCTCGGCGTCAAGACCTACGGCGGCGAGAGCGCGAGTGCGGGGCAGATCCTGATCCGCCAGCGCGGCACCGTGGTGCACCCGGGCGTGAACGTCGGCATGGGGCGCGATCACACGCTGTATGCGCGCGCCGCCGGCAAGGTCGAGTATTCGGTCAAGGGTTCGGGCAACAAAAAGACCGTGAGCGTTCTTCCGGCCTAGGCGCCCCTCCGACTCCGCGCCAAAGCCCTATCGGAGCCGATAGGGCTTTTTTGTGTCCACCACCTTCATGAAATTCATCGACGAAGCGAAGATCCAGGTGCACGCCGGCAAGGGCGGCGACGGCAGCGCCGCATTCCGGCGCGAGAAATTCGTGCCGCGCGGCGGCCCTGCGGGCGGCGACGGCGGCCGCGGCGGCAGCGTCTGGGCAATCGCAGACCGCAACCTCAACACCCTGGTCGACTACCGCTTCGCGCGCGTCCATCGCGCCGAGGACGGCGTCATCGGCCGCGGTGCGGACAAGTACGGGCGCGGCGGCGAAGACGTGATGCTGCGCATGCCCGTGGGCACGCTGGTGCGCGGCGAAGACGGGGCGCTGCTCGCCGATCTGGCGACGCACGGCCAGCGCGCCCTCCTCGCGAAGGGTGGCCAGGGGGGATTGGGCAACCTGCACTTCAAGTCGAGCATCAATCGCGCGCCGCGGCAGTTCACGCGCGGTGAAACGGGCGAATCGCGCGAACTGTCGCTCGAACTGCGCTTGCTTGCCGACGTCGGGCTGCTCGGGCTGCCGAACGCGGGCAAATCGACCTTCGTGCGCGCGGTTTCGGCGGCGCGGCCGAAAGTCGCCGACTATCCGTTTACCACGCTCAACCCGTCGCTGGGCGTGGTGCGCGTCGCGCACGACGAGAGCTTCGTGGTGGCGGACATTCCGGGCCTGATCGAGGGCGCGGCCGAAGGCGCGGGCCTCGGCCACCAGTTCCTGCGCCACCTTGGGCGCACGCGCCTGCTGCTGCACCTGGTGGATCTGGCGCCGTTCGAGCAGGACGCCGATCCGGCGCGCGACGCGCGCGCGCTCGCGCTCGAACTGAAGAAATACGACGCCGCGCTCTACAGGAAACCGCGCTGGCTCGTCTTCAACAAGGCCGACCTCGTGCCCGGCGCCGCGGATGCCGCGGCGCGCGCGAAGGACATCGTGCGCCGCCTGCGCTGGAGGGGCCCCTGGTTCATCATCGCGGCGATCAACGGCAAGGGCTGCCGCGAGCTTACGGGCGAAATTTACGGTTTCCTTGCAAAAAAGATAATTGCGAAGGAAAAGCGTGTCGCCTAGTCCCGTCGCCACTGCGTCGACTCTGGTCGTCAAGGTCGGCTCGTCGCTCGTCACCAACGACGGCCGCGGGCTAGATGTCGCCGCGATTGCGCGCTGGGCAGCACAGATCGCGCAGCTGCGCTCACTCGGCAAGCGCTGCGTGCTGGTGTCGAGCGGCGCCATCGCCGAAGGCTTGCAGCGGCTGGGCTGGACGAAGCGGCCGCACGCGATACACGAGCAACAGGCAGCCGCGGCGGTCGGGCAGATGGGCCTGGTGCAGTGCTACGAGGATTGCTTCCGCAAGCATGGCCTCGTCACCGCGCAGGTGCTGCTCACCCATGCCGACATGGCCGACCGGCAGCGCTATCTCAACGCCCGCTCGACGTTGCTCACGCTGCTCGGCCTGGGCGTCATCCCGGTGATCAACGAGAACGACACGGTGGTGACCGACGAGATCAAGTTCGGCGACAACGATACGCTGGGCGCGCTGGTCGCCAACCTGGTCGAGGCCGATGCGCTCATCATCCTCACCGACCAGGCGGGACTCTTCGACGCCGACCCGCGCAAGGTCCCGGGCGCGAAGCTGATCCTGCAGCGCGCCGCGGATGATGCGGCGCTCGAATCCATGTCGGGCGGCACCGGCTCGGCGCTCGCGCGCGGCGGCATGCTCACCAAGGTGCAGGCCGCCAAGCGGGCGGCGCGCAGCGGCGCGCATACCGTGATCGCCCCCGGACGCGAAGAGGACGTGCTGCTGCGCATCGCGCGCGGCGAGCGCATCGGCACGCTGCTAACCGCGGGTACCATGCCGCTTGCGGCGCGCAAGCAGTGGCTTGCCGATCACCTAAACGTAGACGGCCGCCTGACGCTCGACCCGGGAGCGGTAAAGGCCCTGTCGAGCGGCGGGCGCAGCCTGCTGCCGATCGGCGTCACCGGCGTGGCGGGGGAGTTTGTGCGCGGCGAAGTCGTCGCCTGCGACGACGCGCAGGGCCGCGAAGTCGCGCGCGGCCTGGCGAACTATTCGGCCGCCGAGACGCGCCTCATCATGCGCAAGCCCTCCGCCGAGATCGAGTCCATCCTAGGCTACGTCGATGCGCCGGAATTGATCCACCGGGACAACCTGGTCCTGCTCTAGCCGGAGGATGGCAGCGGCTTCACGCCGCTATGGGGCGCGGCTCTGGCTCTCGGGTGCCCGCGCTTGCGCAGCGCTTCGACGCCTTCGGCAGCGGAATCGATCGGACGCCGGTCGGGGCAGAAGTAGTTCGTGCGCAGCTGGTAGTGCGAGTCATTCATCGATTTCGGTTCGATGCGGCGCCAATCGGCGTGCCGCTCCGTCCATTTGCCGTCGTTGCCGCTCGCGAACACCTTGAAGGACAGCGTCGAGCAGCGCATGCCTTCATAGGTAATGTTGGCGTAGCCTGCGGGGCTGCGCGCGACCAGCGTATAGCGCACCACCCCGTCGGGCCCCACCGCGAGCGATGCCGGGTCGATGAAAAAACGGAAAGAGCCGGCGACCTCGAACTCGATCAGGCTCTCGGTCCTGGGATAGGCGGGCAGCTTGATCTCGCCCTCCTTCCAGTTGCGCCGCTCCTGTTCCTTTTCCCACTCGCTCGGCTCCACCGGCCTTTGCGCCACGGCCTGCACGGCGAAGGCGGCGAGCGCGAACGCGAGCAGCAATCTCAAACCAGATCCGCCGCGAGCGAGCGCCGCACTTCGGCCGCAACCTGCACGCTGGCGCGGTAGTTCGGGTGGTCGACGCCGACCGAGAGGTCCGCGCCGCCCTTCAGCGCGGCGCGCATCTGCGGCGCGAGTTCGAAGCGCAGGAAGTGAACGGCCGAGGTCTTCTCCTCGTTCTCGCGCTCCATGTCCTCGTCCGCGATCGCAAACACACGCGCACAGCCTTCGGCCTCGACCCAGGCGCGCGCCTCGACGCCCTTCAGTTCCGCCAGGCGCCGGCGCCGTTCGGCCTCTTCCGGGTACTCGATCAGCATCGTCGCCTTCCAGTTGCCGCCGTCGGGAATCAGCGGGTTGTAGGCTTCGAGCTCGCCGCGGATGCCCTCGGCCTCGAAGATGCGCTCGATGCGCAGCATCTCCTGCACCTGGTAGCGGATCGTCGTTTCGTCCTCGAAAATCAGCGTGACGTGTTCGCCCACATGCAGCGTGCGCAGCAGCTTGTGGGCAAGCACCCGCGCCCGGTAAGCGTTGCGCTCCCGGGCGTAGACTTCAAGCGGCAGCAGGCTCTCGGCTGCGATCCGCATCAATCTGCCAGTCGATCGAGCGCTTTCTGAAAGCGATTGGCGTGCGACCGCTCGGCCTTGGCAAGGGTCTCGAACCAGTCGGCAATATCGGTGAAGCCCTCGCCGCGCGCGGTTTTCGCCATGCCCGGGTACATGTCGGTGTACTCGTGGGTCTCGCCCGCGACCGCAGCCTGGAGATTCAGCTTGGTCGGCCCGATCGGCTTGCCGGTGGCCGGATCGCCCGCCGATTCCATGTATTCGAGATGTCCGTGCGCGTGCCCCGTCTCGCCTTCGGCGGTGGAGCGGAACAGCGCCGCGACGTCGTTCTGGCCTTCCACGTCGGCCTTGGCGGCGAAGTAGAGGTACCTGCGGTTGGCCTGCGATTCGCCGGCGAACGCCGCTTTCAGGTTGTCGTGCGTCTTGGAACCTTTGAGTTGCATACAGCCTCCTTGGGCAAAGGGAACAGGGGCACGCTACGACCGGCGCCGCGCCACGGCAGATTGTCTGTGGCAATGATTACTATAGCCGCGTTCTATCGGCCCGCCGCCACCTAGCCCGCGGTCGTCGCGGCCTGAGCGGATTTCGGCCGGCGGCGCCGGTCGGCATTCTGGAAACGGTGCAATTCGGTCAGCGCCTGGTGGTAGACCTCGCGCTTGAACTCGATCACCGCCTCCACCGGCACCCAGTAGTCGTGCCAGCGCCAGGCGTCGAATTCGGGCTTGCCGTTGCCGCGCAGCTTGACGTCGCAATCGCGCCCCAGCATGCGCAGCAGGTACCAGATCTGCTTCTGCCCGCGGTAGGTGCCGCGCCAGTCGCGCCGGATCCACCTCTCGGGCACTTCGTAGCGCAGCCAGTGACGCGTGCGCCCGAGGATGCGCACGTGTTCGGGCTTCAGGCCGACTTCCTCTTCGAGTTCGCGGAACATCGCCTGTTCGGGGGATTCGCCCGTCTTGATGCCGCCCTGGGGAAACTGCCACGCGTGCTGGTTTACCCTCTTGCCCCAGAACACGTCGTTGTGCGCGTTGAGCAGGAGGATGCCCACGTTGGGTCGGTAGCCGTCCCGATCGAGCATGGCGATACCACCTAAGCTAAAATTCCCTGCTGCATTTTTCCACAGCCTCAGCGTAAGTTCAACGCCGAAATTGCCCCCGATGCGCGCTTCGCGACACTTCATCTCGACCATCAAGGAGCCGCCCTCCGAGGCAGAGCTGGTCAGCCACCGGCTCATGATCCGCGCCGGCATGATCCGGCGCCTCGCCGCCGGCATCTATACCTGGATGCCGGTCGGCCTGCGCGTGGTCCGCAAGATCGAAACCATCGTGCGCGAGGAGATGAACCGCGCCGGCGCGGTGGAGCTCGCGATGCCGGTGGTGCAGCCGGCCGAGCCCTGGCAGGAATCAGGCCGCTGGGGCGCCTACGGCCCCGAGCTGCTGCGCTTCAAGGACCGGCACGAGCGCGATTTCGTATTGCAGCCGACCTCGGAAGAGGTGATCACCGAGATCGCGCGCGCCGAACTGCGCAGCTACCGCAAGCTGCCGGTGCATTTCTACCAGATCCAGACCAAGTTCCGCGACGAGCGCCGGCCGCGCTTCGGCATCATGCGCGGGCGCGAGTTCGTGATGAAGGACGGCTACTCGTTCCACGCCGACCACGCCGACCTCGAGCGCGAGTACCGCAACATGCACGACACCTACACGCGCATCTTCACCCGCCTGGGGCTGAGGTTTCGCGCCGTCTCCGCCGACCCCGGCACGATCGGCGGCACCGGCTCGCACGAATTCCAGGTGCTTGCCGCTTCGGGCGAGGACGCAATCGCCTACAGTTCCGGCTCGGACTACGCGGCGAATCTGGAACTGGCGGAAGCTGTTTTCCCGCTTGAAAAGAGAGGGCGTCCCGGCCCGCAAATGCAGCAAGTTGCGACGCCGGGCAAGACAAGCTGCGAGGACGTCGCCGCGCTGCTGCAACTGCCGCTCGAGCGCACGGTGAAAGCGATCGCGGTGGTGAGCGAGGAGAAATTGGTGCTGCTCCTGGTGCGCGGCGACCACAGCCTGAACGAGATCAAGACCCAGAAGCTACTGGGCGAGTTCCGCTTTGCGACGGAAGCGGAAATACAAAGGAACCTGCATTGCAGACCGGGTTACATTGGTCCCGCGGGCGCGAAAGACACGCGCGTCATCGCCGATCGCACGGTTGCGGCGATGGCGGACTTCGTGTGTGGCGCGAACGAAGAGGGATTCCACTTCAGCGGCGTCAACTGGGGCCGCGACGCGGCAGAGCCCGAGGCAGCGGACATCCGCCATGTGGTGGAGGGCGACCCGAGCCCCGACGGCAAGGGCAGGCTGAAAATCCTGCGCGGCATCGAAGTCGGGCATATTTTCCAGCTGCGCACCAAATACTCCGAACTGCTTAAAGCGGTGTTCCTCGATGAAAAGAGCGCGACGCGGCCGATGGAGATGGGCTGCTACGGCATCGGCATCACGCGCATCGCCGCGGCCGCGATCGAGCAGAACCACGACGAGCGCGGCATCGTGTTCCCGCGCCCGATCGCACCCTTCGAGGCCTGCCTGGTGCCGGTCGGTTTCCACAAGAGCGCGGCGGTGCGCGAGGCGGCGGAGAAGCTCTACGCGGACCTGCTCGCCGCGGGCATCGATGTGCTGCTCGACGATCGAGACGAGCGCCCGGGAGTGCTGTTCGCCGACATGGATCTGCTCGGCATCCCGCACCGCCTGGTGATCTCGGAGCGCGGCCTCGCTGCCGGCACGATCGAATACAAGGGCCGCAGCCAGGCCGCGGCGGAAAACGCGCCGCTCGCCTCCGCGCTGCAGCTGCTAAAGGACAGATTCGCCGCGGCATGAAATTTCTTCCCGCACTCGCCCTGCTGCCCGCCGTACTGCTCGCCCCATTGCCGGCCCTGGCAGGCAATCAGGCCGAGGAAAGACTTTCCGACAGCGTGCGCGCCCAGATGCAGGCCGCGGTCGCGGACCGTGCGGTGCCTACCATCAGCTTCGCGAGCGGCGCCGAAAACGCGCACAAATGGCTCTACGAAATGGGCAACCGCCTGCAGCAGCGCATCCCGGACCGCAAGACGCGCACCGAGTTCCTCAAGACCGTGCACTACGAGGCGATGCGCAACGGCCTGGACCCGCAGATGGTGCTGGGTTTGATCCAGGTCGAGTCCGGGTTCCGCAAGTACGCCGTATCCCCCGCCGGCGCGCGCGGCTACATGCAGGTCATGCCGTTCTGGATCAGCGTCATCGGCGAGCGGCAGCACAATCTCTTTGCATTGCGCACCAACCTGCGTTACGGCTGCGTGATCCTGCGCCACTATCTGAACATCGAGAACGGGGACTACTTCCGCGCGCTGGGCCGCTACAACGGCAGTCTCGGTCTCCCCGAGTATCCCGAAGCGGTGCACGCCGCCTGGCGCGGGCGCTGGAAATACGACGGCGCCACGAGCTGACGGCGGCGCGTGCGCATTCCCTCCCTCTCCAACCTGCGCTTCTGGCCGCAACTCGCGCTCTGGTTCCAGGGCGGCGCGGCGCCCGGGCAGGGCGACGTCGTGATTTCCCATCGGCGTGTGTACATCGTGCCGAGCCGGCTGGGCCTGTATTTCGGCGGCACGCTGGCGATCCTGCTCGTAGGCTCGATCAACTACGCCCTGTCGCTGGGCTTTGCCCTCACCTTTCTGCTCGCGGGGATGGGCCTTGCCGCCATGGTGCAGACCACGCGCAACCTGGCGCGGCTCATGGTGCGCGTGGGCCGCAGCGAACCGGTGTTTGCCGGCGACGCGGCGCGCTTCCGGCTCGAGTTCGCGAATCCCGGCGTGCATGACCGGCCCGAAATCCTGGTGCGCCACCAAAGCTCGGGCGCGCAGCAAACCATCGATATCGCGCCTGCAGACGCGGCCGAAGCGGTGCTGGCGGTGCCGGCGGATCGCCGCGGCTGGCTGCCGCTCGGGCGCGTCATGCTCGAGACGCGTTTTCCAGTGGGCCTGTTTCGTGCCTGGAGCTATGCCGAACCCGACAGCCGTTGCCTCGTGTATCCGCGGCCCGAGGCAAGCGCGCTGCCGCCGCTGGCGCCTAGTGACCGCGCCGGCGGCATACGCGCCCATGCCCAGGGCAGCGACGATTTCTCCGGCCTGCGCGGCTACCAGCCCTCCGATTCTCCGCGTCACGTGGCCTGGAAGTCCGTGGCGCGAAGCGACACTCTGCACCCGGGCAGCGACGACATGCTGACCAAGCAGTTCGCCGGCGACGCGGTGGCCGAACTGTGGCTGGATCTGGGCGACCTGCCCGCTTCGCTTGGCCTGGAAACGCGCCTGTCGCGGCTGACCGGCTGGGTCCTCGCGGCCGAGCGCGCCGGCGCGATTTACGGCCTGCGCCTGCCGGGCCTGCGCTTGGAGCCGGGCCGCGGCGACGCCCAGCGCGCCGCCTGCCTCGAAGCGCTCGCCTTGTACCAGGCGCCATGAGCCAGGCCGACGCGGTTCCCGCCACACCGCGGCCGATCGGCTGGCGGGAATTCGCGCTGCTCCTTGCGGGCCTCCTGATCGTAACCGCGCCGCATGCGCTGAATGCACCCTGGTGGCTGATCCTGCTCACCGTGACGCTCTACGTCTGGCGCGCCGCGGCGCTCTGGAATCGCAGCCTGCTGCCCTCGCGCTGGATTCTGATCGTGATCGTGGTGCTCGGCACCGCGGGCATCTGGCTGGAATTCCGCGCCATCTTCGGCCGCCTGCCCGGCGTCATGCTCCTATTCATGTTCTCTGGGCTCAAGCTGCTCGAATCGCGCGACCAGCGCGACGCCGCGGCGGTCGTATTTCTCACCTGGTTCCTCGCCATCACCAACTTCCTCTATACGCAGTCGATTCCGACCGCGCTCGGAATGTGCGCGGCCGTCGCCACAAGCATCGCCGCGCTCGTCACCAGCGCTGCGCCGCGCCGTGCACCGCGCGCCAATCTGCGCACCGCCGCGCTGCTCCTCGGGCAGGCAATACCGGCAGCACTGGTGCTCTTTCTGCTCTTTCCGCGCATCCAGGGCCCGCTCTGGGGATTGCCGCAGGACTCCTTCGCGGGCGTGACCGGGCTTTCGGACACGATGGCGCCGGGCAGCCTGTCGCAACTGTCGCTGTCGGACGCGATCGCCTTCCGCGTCGAGTTCAAGGGCCAGACGCCGCGCCGCCGAGTGATGTACTGGCGCGGGCCGGTGCTGACGGACTTCGACGGCCGCGCCTGGCGGCTCGGCTACCCGAACTTCGCCGAGCTCGAGCCGCCCGCCACGGGCACGAGCGTCGCATACACCGTGCTGCTGGAGCAGCACAACCGGAACTGGCTCTTCGCCCTGGAGCGCGCGGCAAGCCTGCCCGAGAACGCGCGCCACCTCGAGGATGGCCAGATCGTCAGCCTAATCCCGGTGCGCACCCGGATGCGCTACGAGATGGTCTCGAAGATCGAAGCCGAGCCGCGGCCCGCCGAGCTGCGCCGCGTGCTGGAGCGCGCGCGCAGGCTGCCGCAGGACTTCAACCCTCGCGCGCGGGCGCTGGCCGAGGGCTGGCGCGCCGGCGCGGCCAACGACACCGAGGTGCTCGGGCGCGCGATTGAGCATTTCCGGCGCGAGCGCCTGCAGTACACCCTCGAACCGGCGCTGCTCGGGCGCGACTCGGTGGACGAATTCCTTTTCGTCACGCGAGAGGGCTTCTGCGAGCATTTCTCTTCCGCCTTCGTGTTCCTGATGCGCGCGGCCGGCGTGCCGGCGCGCGTGGTGACGGGCTACCAGGGCGGCGACACGAATCCGGTGGATGGCGCCTATACGGTGCGCCAGTCCGACGCCCACGCCTGGACCGAGGTGTACATCGGCGGCAACGGCTGGGTCCGGGTGGACCCGACCGCGCTCTCCGTGCCAGGGAGGGTCGACGCCGGCCTCGCGCGCGCGGTCGCGGTGGGCGACACGCTGCCACTGCTGTTGCGGCCCGAGCTCGAGTGGCTGCGCACGCTGCGCTACAACTGGGAAGCCATGGCGCACCAGTGGAACCTGCTGGTGCTGGGCTACAACCCGGACCGCCAGCGCGAGCTGCTCTCGTTCTTCGGCATCAAGGACGCGGACTGGCGAGACCTCGCTTCGAGCCTGCTCGCGCTGCTCGGCGCATTCGTGCTCGGCCTCTTCGCCTGGATGCTGCGCCACATGGTGCGGCCCGATCCGGTGCAGGTCGCCTGGAACGAATTCTGCGGCAAGCTGGGGGCGAGAGGCGTGCCGCGCTCGCCGCACGAAGGCCCGCGCGACTACTCCGAGCGCGCCGCACGCAACCTGCCCGCCGCGGGCGAGCCGATCAGGACCATTGCAGAGCTCTACATCACCCTGCGCTACGGCAGGCACGCCGCAGCCGAGAAAGTGGTCGAACTGCGTCAGCGCGTGAGGGAGCTGGAATTCGGGTGAGGCTGATTCCCCTTCTCGCAGTTGTTCTGTCGTTCGCTGCGCAAGCCGCTCCGCCGGCGCAGAAACCCTACGGTAATCGCGACGACGTGCACGAATTCGTGCGTCAGATGGCCGAGCGGCACGGCTTCGTCGAACGCGAGCTGCGCTTCCTCTTCTCGCGCGCGCGGCGCGAAGTGGCGATCCTCGCCGCGATCGTGCCGCCGAAGGATGCTGTCGGGCGCTCCTGGCTCGCCTATCGCACCCGCTTCGTCACCGAAACGCGCATTGCCGAAGGCGCCGAGTTCTGGCGCCGGAATGCCTCGGCGCTGGAACGCGCGGCAAAGGAACACGGCGTGCCCGAGGAGATCATCGTCGCCATCATCGGCGTCGAAACGGTCTACGGCCGCCAGATGGGCACCTGGCGCGTGATCGACGCGCTCTCGACGCTGGCCTTCGACTACCCGCCGCGCGCCGAGTTCTTTCGCTCCGAACTCGAGCAGTACCTGCTCTTCGCGCGCGACGCCGGGCTCGACGTCTTCAGCGTGCGCGGCTCCTACGCCGGCGCGATCGGCATCCCGCAGTTCATGCCGGGCAGCTACCGGCGCTTTGCGGTCGACTACGACGGCGACGGCGCCACCGACCTGCGCGCAAGCCCCGCCGATGCCATCGGCAGCGTCGCCAACTTCCTCGCCAAGCACGGCTGGCAGCGCGGCGAGCGCGTGCACCTGCCGGCGCGCGTGGCGGGCGGCAATGCGGGCAAGAGGCACCGGGCGCTCATCGACGCCGGAATCGAGCCAAAGACGCCATTGGGGGAGATGAAACACTACGGCATCGAGACGCGAACCGACTTGGCGCTGCAAACGCCGGTGGCGCTGATCGAACTCGAGAGCCCGGGCGCGGCGACCGAGTACCGCCTCGGCCTGCGCAACTTCTTCGTCCTCACGCGCTACAACCGCAGCGTTCTCTATGCTTCGGCAGTACACGATTTAGCGCGGGAACTGCGTACGCGGATGCCGCCGCCTTGACGAATGCCCGCTCGGGTACTACCAGGTCATATCAGGCTGCCACCAGCAAAACCAGTCGGAGGGCATCTTGCCCTGCTTATCGCAGTGGGCAACGCATTTCGTGTGTTTGAACTCGCAAAGGCGGCCCTCCTCTTTGCGCTTGTGGCACGCCGCCTGGTTCCGGGTACAGCAGGTCTGGCACTTGCCCGGATCTGTCTGGGCGATTTTGTCGAACCCTACAGCCGGCGGAGAAGCCTGCAAAACCGGAATCCGAGAAGCCTGTGTGTCTACGGAGGCGCTGCCCGCCGCGTAGGAATCGCAAGCGCCCGCCACGCACGCAGCCAATCGGCTGTCACCCCCCGCCAGGACCAGTGCAGGCAGGAAAAATGCGAACGACATCGACATGTCGCGGACGATTCGCCAATTCATGGATGCACCTGTGGAAAGGTTGACAACGACGCTCAGGAAGGCGGCAGGTATCTGGCCGGGTCCACCGGCTTGCCGGACTTGCGGATTTCGAAGTGCAGCTTGGGCGTGTCGGTGTCGGTGTCGCCCAGTTCGGCGATGCGCTGGCCGCGCGCCACGTTCTGGCCTTCCTTCACCAGGATCTCGCGGTTGTGCGCGTAGACGCTGTTGAAGTTGTTGTCGTGCTTGATCACGATTAGCTTGCCATAGCCTCGGATCCCGGTGCCGGTGTACATCACGCGGCCGCTCGCGGCGGCCAATACCGGGTCGCCCGGCTTGCCCGCGATGTCTAGGCCTTTGCTGTTCGGTTCGGCGAATGCCTGCAGCACGCGGCCGCGGACCGGCCATGTGAATTCGATCGCCTCCGGATCCCGTTCCACCGCCGGTTTCAGGGGTTCGGGCTTGGCCTCGCCTCTTGCTTCAGGTTTTACTTCGGTTCGAATTTCAGATCTCGACAGCGAAGCCAGGTTCTGTTCCGAGTACGGCAAGCGCACGGCCCTGGGCGAGGTCTTCATGCCGCCGTCGGCTGCCGGCGGCGAGGGCAGAGAGGAGGCATCGAGCGGCCGCGACTCGATCTCGCGCGGCGCGCGCGCAGCGCCGACCTGCGCAGAGGAGCGCTCCTCGGGCGCCGCGAGGCGCAATTCCTGGCCGATGCGAATCTTGCCCGGATCGTCGATCTGATTGGCCCGCGCGAGCTCGCGGTAGTCGAGGCCGTGCTCGAGTGCAATCGAGTACAGCGTGTCGCCGCGCTTGACGACGTAGCTGCGCGGCGCGGCTGCCGGAGACGCCGCACCCGGCGCCGGCGCGGGCTGCAGCACCGGCAGCCTCGGCTGGGCCGCGGGCGCGGGACGGCGGTCGTCCACCGGCGCCGGCGTACGCGAGGCGCAGCCCTGTGCAAGCAGGATGGCACCGAAAACGGCAATCATCGCGTGCGTTCGCATCATGCCTTTCCCGCGCGCAGCGGAACGAAGCGCACCGGATCCAGTGCGGTTTCGGTATAGCCGCGCGCGCCGCGCTCGACCAGTACCAGCCGCTGCGCGTGCGCCGCAGCCTCGCGCAACGGCAGGATCATTCTGCCACCGCGCGCGAGCTGCCGTAAGAGGGCCTGCGGCAGTTCCGGCGCGGCGGCGGCGACGATGATCGAGTCGAACGGCGCGGCCTTCTCGAGGCCCGCAGCGCCGTCGCCATAGGCAAGACGCAGGTTCTTCAGGCGCATTTCGCGCAGGTTGGCGCGGGCACGCTCGAGCAGCTCGCGGATGCGCTCAATGGAAAACACCTCGCTCGAGATTTGCGCGAGCACCGCGGCCTGGTAGCCGCAGCCGGTGCCGACTTCCAGCACCTTGCCGGCAGCGCGGCCCTGCACCAGCAGTTCGATCATGCGCGCGACGACATACGGCTGGGAGATGGTCTGGCCGAAGCCGATCGGCAGAGCGCTGTCCTCGTAGGCGCGGCTGGCGAGCGCCTCCTCGACGAAAAGGTGCCGCGGCACGCCGCCCATCGCCTCGAGCACGCGCGCATCGGCGATGCCCTGCTCGCGCAGCCGCTCGATCATGCGCGCGCGCGTGCGCTGCGAGGTCATGCCGATGCCGGCGTGGCTGCGGCCTGGGCGCACCGCGCTCATTTCGCGAGCCACTCCCGGATCGAAGGCAGCTGCTCGTGCTGGCTCAGATCGACCTGCAGCGGCGTCACCGAGACGCGCCCGGCAGCGACCGCGTGGAAATCCGTGCCCGGTCCGGCGTCCTGTTCGCCGCCCGCGGGGCCGATCCAGTAAGCCGATTCGCCGCGCGGCGTGCGCATCTGCACCACCGGCTCGGCCCTGTGCCGGCGCCCCAGCCGCGTGGCTTCGATCGGACCCAGACCGGAGAGCGGCAAGTCGGGCACGTTGACGTTGAGCAGCAGCGGCGCGGCGATCGGCGCGCGCGCGCAGCGCTCGACCAGCTGCAGCGCCACCGCCGCCGCGGTCTCGAAGTGAGTTCCGGCTTTGCTCGCGAGCGATACCGCGATCGAGGGGATGCCGAACAGGTAGCCTTCGGTCGCGGCGGCCACGGTGCCCGAATAGATCGTGTCGTCGCCCATGTTGGCGCCGAAATTGATGCCCGAGACCACCACATCGGGCCGTGCATCGAGAAGGCCTGTCAGCGCGAGGTGCACGCAGTCGGTCGGCGTGCCGTTGACGTAGCGAAAACCGTTGGCGGCCTGGCGCACCGTGAGCGGCCGGTCGAGCGTGAGCGAATTGGACGCGCCGGAACGGTCGCGCTCCGGGGCGACCACCGTGACCTCGCCGGCGGCGGCGAGGCTTTGCGCCAGAATCGCGATGCCAGGGGAAAAGTAGCCGTCGTCATTCGAAACAAGGATGCGCATCGCCGGAAGGATTCTATATGACCGCTAGAATCGGACGGTGACGATTGCAGCGCCAATATCCGAAGCCGAATCGACCTACGCCTGGCTGCGCCTCGCCGCCTCGCTCGCGCTGACGACCATTAGCGGCGTCGGCATGTACGCGGTTTCCGTGGCGCTGCCCGCGGTGCAGGCCGAATTCGAGGTCAGCCGCTCGAACGCATCGCTGCCCTACACGGCGACGATGATCGGCTTTGGCATCGGCGGCATCTTGATGGGCCGGCTCTCGGACCGCTTCGGCGTCATCGTGCCGGTGCTGATCGGCGCGCTCGGCCTGGGGCTGGGCTTCATCGCGGCCGGCCACGCCGGCAGTCTCTGGCAGTTCGCGCTGGTGCAGGGGGTGCTGATCGGCCTGCTCGGCACCTCCGGCGCGTTCGCGCCGCTGGTCGCGGACACCTCGATGTGGTTCACGCGCCGGCGCGGCATCGCGGTGGCGATCTGTGCGAGCGGCAACTACATGGCCGGCGCGCTCTGGCCGACCGTGCTGCAGCACTACTTCGACACGATCGGCTGGCGGCAGACCTTCATCGGCGTCGGCTGCTTCTGCGCGGCGACCATGATCCCGCTCGCCTTCGCGCTGCGCCGCAGGCCTCCGGCACTGAATCTTTCGAGCGAACAAAAGACCGCGGGACAGAAACAGATCGAGATCCCGGGAAATCTCCTCTTCATCCTCCTTTGCATCGCGGGCGTAAGCTGCTGCGTGGCGATGTCGATGCCGCAGGTGCACATCGTCGCCTACTGCGGCGACCTGGGCTTCGCCGCGGCACGCGGCGCCGAGATGCTGTCGATCATGCTCGCCTTCGGCATCGTTAGCCGGCTCGCCTCGGGCTGGATCTGCGACCGCATCGGCGGCCTGCGCACGCTGCTGCTGGGATCCGCGCTGCAGGGCGTGGCGCTGGTGCTGTTCCTGCCGTTCGACAGCCTGGCCTCGCTCTACGTGGTGTCGGCGATGTTCGGCCTGTTCCAGGGCGGCATCGTGCCTTCCTACGCCATCATCGTGCGCGAGTATTTCCCGCCGGGCGAAGCCGGCGCGCGCGTCGGCACGGTGCTGATGTGCACGCTGCTCGGCATGGCGCTGGGCGGCTGGCTGACCGGCGTGATCTTCGACCTGACCGGCTCCTACCGCATCGCTTTCCTGCACGGTATCGGCTGGAACCTGCTCAATTTGTCGATTGCGTTCTGGCTGCTGCGCCGCAGCCTGCCGCTGGGTGGCGGCGGCGCGCGCGTGGCCGCATGATTTTCCGGCGATGAATACCATAGCAGCGCTGGAAACGCCCGCCGTCACGATCGACATGGCGATCATGGAAGACAACATTCGCCGCGTGCAGGCGCACCTGTCGAAGCACGGGGTGAAGAATCGCCCCCACATCAAGACGCACAAAATCCCGGCGCTCGGCAAAATGCAGATGGCCGCGGGCGCGGCCGGCATCACCTGCCAGAAGATCGGCGAGGTCGAGGTGTTCGCCGACGCCGGCGTCGCCGACGACGTGCTTCTCACCTACAACATCGTCGGCGCGGCGAAGACCGACCGGCTCATGGCGGTCGCGGCGCGCGGGACAGTCAGGTAGATTTACTTTCCGGCGAGCTGTTTTTTCCACAGCTCCCAGGGCCGTGCCATCGTTCCCTGGTTCATCTTCGTCGCGCCCCGCCCCTCGGCCTCGCTGAGGAACTCGATCGGCCCCTGCAGCTGCTCCGACCGGATCTGGACCCGCGCGTTCATTTCCGTATAGACCGCGCGGAAGACCGCTTCAGGAATGCTTTCGCCTACGACCGTCGATCCGTGGCCCCTCATCAGCACGCAGGTGCAGCCCCCTAGGGTCGCCGCAAGGGCCCGGCCCAGGGAGTTGTCGCTGATCAGGAGATCGTTGTCGGCTTTGACATTCCGGATGTCGAACACTGGCGCACCGGACCATAGAAAACCGGCCATGTGATAGACCGGCCGCAGGCGCGCCTTGGTGACCCCGAACGGAATCACGGAGGGCGAGTGGCTGTGCACGACCGCCCTTACATCGGGCCGCGTGCGGTAGATTTCGCCGTGGATATAGCGCTCGAGGAAGCCTTTGCGCGTCTCTCCCGGCAGCGGCTCGCTATCCGGCCCCAGCTCCATGATGTCTGCGGCGGTGACGAGCGCCGGTGCGAGCGAGCGCGAGATGAGGAAGTGTTCCGGGTTGGCGTCGCTGCGCGCGCTGAGGTGGCCGTAGGCGTCCAGAACCTCGTGCATGGCGAGGATGCGGCTGCCGGCGACCAGATCCTCGATCAGGCCGGGGCTTGCAGAAAGCTTCCTGGGGCGCTTTTTCGTCGAGGCCATGCTGCAGTGCGCAGTTTACCTACTCGCACCTCCGGCATGCGATGGTTTTTTCGAAAGGACACGCCATGAGCCTGCTCACCCCCGAGGAACTCGAAAAACTGACCGGCGCCGAGACGCTGTTCCGCTCGCCGATCCCCGTGCAATCGCTCTCGAGCGACGAATTCATGCCGAGCCCGCAGGCGCCCCGGCAGCGCGAATTCGAGGTCCGCGTCAAGGACATCGGCGCGCGGCTGGCAAAGAAGAACGGCATGAGCCGGCGCAGGTTCTTCAAGACCGCGGGCGGCATGGCGGCGGCCTTCGTGGCCATGAACAAAACCTATGCCAAGGGCACGGCGCCGATCTATGACGTCCTGAAGGAAGAGGATTCGAATCTTCAGCTGGCGCAGGCGCGCGCCGACGGGCTCAAGGACCAGTTCGTGATGGACATGCACACGCACTACTTGCGCGACGGCACGCCGATCCGTGCCTTCGTCTCGCAGCGCGAGGCCGTCGGCAAGGCGGGCTGGAATCCGTTGCTGGTGGGCAAGCCGCAGACCATCGACGAGCTCATGTTCCCGAACTATTTCAAGGAGATCTTTCTCGACAGCGACACCAAGGTGGCCTGCATCAGCGGCTCCTACTCGATGGACGAGAAGTTTTCCTTCCTCACCAACCAGATGAAGGCGGACACGCGCGAGCGCATCAACCGCGACTCGGGAACGCGGCGCATGTTCTCGCATGCCATCTTCACGCCCGGCTGGCCGAACTGGCTGGACAAGGTCGAGGAGGAAAACGAGCGCCTCAAGCCCGACTCCTGGAAGGGCTACACCATCGGCGACAACACCAACAAGCACCTGTCCAAGCACCCGTTCCGGCTTGACGACGAAAAGCTGATGTATCCGTTCTACGAGAAGCTCGTGAAGTGGACCAAGCAGTATCCGGATCGCGCGGGGCTGAAGAACGTGTGCGTTCACAAAGGCCTCTTCTCGCCTTCGGTGGAGCAGCAGTTCCCGCACTTGCTCGGCTACTCCAACGTCAACGACGTGGGGAAGGCCGCCAAGGACTGGCCGCAGCTCAACTTCATCATCTATCACTCGGCCTACCGCTGGGTCGGCGGTCCGGACGCGAGGGCGGAAAACGCCTGGGCGCAGGTACAGCGCAGCGGCCGCGTCGACTGGGTGTCGGACCTCGCGGACATCCCTGGGCAGTTCGGCGTCAGCAACGTCTACGCGGATCTTGGGCAGATCTTCGCCCACAGCAACATGGCCGAACCGAAAGTGGCCGCCTTCATGCTCGGCGCGATGATCAAGGGCATGGGCGCCGACCACGTGGTCTGGGGCACCGATTCGCTCTGGACCGGCGCGCCGCAATGGCAGATCGAGGCGCTGCGGCGCATGGAAATCCCGGAAGACATCCGCAAGTACTGGGCTTTCGCGCCGATGGGCCCGGCGGACGGACCGGTGAAGCGCGCGATCCTGGGCGAAAACAATGCGCGGCTCTACGGCTTCACGCCGGCCAGGCGCGCCGAACTCGCGAACGACAAGGTTGCTCACTACAAGCGCCTCTACGACGCCGAGGGCGGCGACCGCAGCAACATGGCCTACGGCTACGTGCTCAAGCATGGCTGAGCCAGACGAGGGGCGGCGCGCGCTCGTCGCGGGCGCGGCGGCTGCCGCCGCGTCGCTGCTGGCGCAAGGCGCCGCGGCGCAGCCGCTGTCCCTGCCCAGCTCGGCGCCCGCGCCGGTGAAGGGCGCGCAGCACTGGGCGACCAAGACCCTGAGCGACGGGATCGTGCGTCTCTTTCTCTGGCGCAAACGCGGCGACAACGCGCGCAAGGGAACGATCGTTTTCGTGCACGGTTCCTCGGTTTCCTCGACACCGGTGTTCGACCTGCAAATCGCCGGCCGTCCGGAAGCTTCGACCATGGACTGGTTCGCGCGCCTTGGCTACGACACCTGGTGCTTCGACTGCGAGGGCTACGGGCGCTCCGACAAGCACCGCTCGGTCAACTGCGACATTTCCACCGGCGCCGACGACGTCAATGCGGCGGTGGACGCCATCCTGAAAGTGAGCGGCAGTCAGAAGGTCCTGCTCTACGGCGCCTCGTCGGGCGCGCTGCGCGCCGCGCTCTACGCCCAGCGCCATCCGGAAAAAGTGCAGCGGCTCGCGCTCGACGCCTTCGTCTGGACCGGCGAAGGCAGCCCGACGATCGCCGAGCGGCGCAAGCGCCTGCCGCAATACCGCGCCGCCAACCGCAGGCCGATCGACCGCGAGATGATCCGCAGCATCTTCACGCGCGACCACCCCGGCACCAGCGACCTGACCATCGTCGAAGCCTTTGCCGACGCGGTGCTGGCGCTGGACGACTCGGTGCCGACGGGCAGCTACGTCGACATGTCGGCGAACCTGCCGGTGGTGGATCCGGCGAAGCTCATGGTGCCGACGCTGCTGATGCGCGGCCAGTGGGACGGCATCGCTTCCTTCCAGGACCTGGCCGGATTCTTCCAGCGCCTGCCCAACCCGGACAAGCAGTTCATCGTCATGCCGGGCATCGCCCACACCAGCACGCGCTCGCGCAACTGGCGCATGGTCTATCACCTGCTCGAGGGCTACTTCGGCCAGCCCGCGCCGGTCTACACCGGCTAGGCGGCGGCGCGATCAGTTTTTCAGCGCTTGTTCCACCAGCGCGCGCAACGGCGCGGGCAGCTTCAGCCCGAGCGCGGCCGCATGGCCGCGAGGCGACATCTTCGCCCAGCTCTTGCGCAGGATGTCGATGAGCTTCGCCTCCTCGTGCTTGGGCGCGAAGCTGGCGAATTCATGCTCGAGAAATACCAGGCAGGCGACGTCTTCCAGCAGCTGCGCTTGCGCGTCGTGCTTGATGCGTTCCTTCTTGATCAGGGCCTGCACGCGCTTTGCCGCGTCCGCGTCGTACCCCGCCTGCGCGAGGATTTCTCCGGCGAGCGCCGCATGCGCGAGCGATGCCTCCTTGCGCCAGCGCAGGTAACCGACCTTGCCCTCGGGATAGTCCTTGCGCGCGATCGCCCAGCGGCGAATGTGCTGGCAGCGCACCGCGAGGCGTAACTCTTCCGACGCGCCGGGCGCGAGCCTTGCCAGCCACTCGCTCATGTGGCGGGCATAGGCGAGTTCCTTCGCTTCGCCCGATGCGAGCCGCTCCGGGTCCTGCGCGTGAACACGGTCGAGCGCGGCAATCGCGCGCTCGAAGCGCCCTGCGCTCACCAGGCCTCCATCCACGGCCGCAGGTCGAGTTCGTGCGTCCAGGCGCTGCGCGGCTGCAGGTGCAGCTGCCAGTAGTTTTCCGCTATCGCTTCCGGATCGAGGATGCCCGCCTTTTCCTTCAGCGCGTAGCGCTCCGGGAATGACTCGCGGATAAACGGGGTGTCGATCGCGCCGTCGACCACCACGTGCGCGACGTGGATGCCCTCGGGCCCCAGTTCGCGCGCCATGCTCTGCGCGAGCGCGCGCAGCGCGTGCTTCGCGCCCGCGAACGCGGCGAAGCCCTTGCCGCCGCGCAGGCTGGCGGTGGCGCCGGTAAAGAGGATCGTGCCGCGGTGGCGCGGCACCATCACTTTTGCCACCTCGCGGCCGGCGAGAAAGCCGGCCAGCGCCGCCATCTCCCAGACCTTGGTATAGACGCGCGTCGTCAGCTCGCGGATCGGGAAGCGCACATTGCCGCCGACGTTGAAGACGCAGACCTCGATCGGCCCGATGTCGCGCTCGATGCCCTGCACCAGCTCGATGACCTGCTCTTCGCGGCGCGCGTCAGAGCCGAAAGCGCGCGCCCTGCCGCCCGCCTTCTCTATGCTCTCCACCAGCGGCTTGAGCTTGTCGGCGTTGCGCCTGGTAACACAGGTGACGTAGCCCTCGCGCGCGAAACGCCGCGCGATCGCGCCGCCGGTCGCTTCGCCCGCGCCGATCACCAGCGCGATTTTGGCCTGCGCCATGGCCGCGCTAATTCAGCTTCGAATAGGCGGTCGGCGCGAGAATCTTGCTCGCAATATTCGCGACGATGGCACCGCTCTTCTCCGACTCCGCACGCGCCTTCAGCCACTCCTGATCGCTCATGAACGCGGCCCAGACGCGCTCGCGCTCGCCCAGATCCTTCCACTCCAGCAGGTAGGTCAGGTCCTGATTGCTCTCGCCGATCACGGTCGTCCAGAATCCGACCGGCCGGAAACCGTGTTTCTCCCACAGCTTCAGCGTCACGCTCTCGAAGCGCCTGTTCAGGTCGGGCAGGCGGCCCGGCATGCAGCGGTAGACGCGCAATTCATGAATCACGGATATCTCCTCCCGGTCGGTTGCCGCGGTTTAAGGTCAAGCTTGGATATTAAACCGCCGAAGCGCCTGCCCCCCGCAACGGCTAGGAAATCACCAGAAAGGCCACGCAGCACTACGGTAGCGCTACGTTTCGGCTACACCAAGCGCGGCTGCTAGAATCCCGTTTCCATGAGCACCACTCTCCGCGTACGCCCCACCCTGCTGCGCCAGCTGGGAAAGATCGCTGCCAAATCCGACCAGAACGTGTCCGAGCTGGCGGAGGATGCGCTGCGCCAGTTCGTGCGCTCGCATCGAGAGACCGCGCATCTGACGAGTACAAGGGTCAACGTGCGGCGGCTGCGATCCGCCCACGCCGAGATCGAGACGGAGATTGGCCGGCGCAGGCGCAAAGCCGCCTAGGAGGGAAGACAGGGCCCCTCCCCCGTCTAATACGAATGGTCCGGATAATGGTCGCGCAGAATTACCGGCGAGCATCGCCTTGTCTACCGGGTCGAGGGCAACACCGTCTTCATCGCGCAGTGCCGATTCCATTACGACTGATGAGCAAACGAAAAATCATTGACGGAACCGAAGTCCACGAAGGCAGTGGCAACGTCTATCGCGACTTCGGCTATTCAGACGCCGATGCAATGCTGGTCAAAGCGCAGCTCGTCGCCAAGATCAGCGAGATTATCCGCAGCCAGGAGTTGACTCAGATGGAAGCCGCCAGGACTCTCGGCGTCACGCAGCCGAAACTGTCCGGACTCCTTCGTGGGCAATTCCGTGGAAACTCCGAACGAAAATTGATCGACTGCCTGACCAGCCTCGGGCGGGACGTTCAGATCGTGGTGAAAGACCCGCCGAGGCGACGGGCGACAGGCAAGCTCAGTGTCGTCTTCGCCTGAAGCCGGAGCTACAGTCGCCAGAAACAAAAAAAGGCCGCCTGACGGAAGCCGTTGAATTTTCTTGGTCGGGGCGAGAGCATTTGAACCTCCGACCACCTGCACCCCATCCGTGGTCGTGCAATGGGGCATATTATCAATCAACACCTTGCAACACTCGCTTGCCCCAATTAACAGCTATGAAAGCCAGAAAAAGGGTGTTTAGAACTGATCGAAGCGACAATTTGGCTACATAGGCCCAGATGTCGTATCGAGGCGTGCCAAGCCCTGGCGCGTGACGTGCGGTAGCTATTTCTTAGGCGCAGCCGGGCCAGGTGGATTTGGCGGCGGTGCGGGTCTAATTGTCGGCTGCGGTGCGGGCGGGTTTACTCCCTCCGTCAAAGGTTGTATCCGTGGAGACTGTATCGGCGGCGGTGGATTAATGCCTTTTTGAACTTTCTCCGGCGATGTCCCGCGGAATGTTGAACGAATGAGGTAGGTGGCGGCTCCTTTTGCCTGCATATGGTATGCGGGCGGTCGCCAAACCAAAAAAGGAGCCACCAAGTGAAGTCTCTCACGAAGTCGATCAAGACGAAGTTTTTTGCCCGCGATGTTCATGCGCAGATCTCTTTGCCCGTTGCCGGCGTGCTGCAGG
>Ga0187893_10002964_pt1 | contig 35752 bp, 25 predicted proteins | sample MA1701074metaG_FD_139574 | JGI IMG/M metagenome (GOLD analysis project Ga0187893, IMG submission 139574) | White microbial mat communities from a basaltic lava cave in the Kipuka Kanohina Cave System on the Island of Hawaii, USA - MA170107-4 metaG ...
CCGTCGCGGCCAATCCGACCTTCGTGGCTCCGCAAGGCGTCTCCAATTCCCAAGTGACATTTGAACTTCGCGCCAGCGACGGCACGAACACCAGTGTGGACACCGTGGCGGTCAACGTCAACGCCGACAACGACGCGCCCACGGTCAATGCCGGCGCGGATCAGACCGTGGAAGAAGGCGCCACCGTGCAGCTCGCGGGTAATGCCACCGATCCGGAAGGCCAGGGTTTGACGTATCAGTGGGTGCAGACCAGCGGGCCGGCCGTGACGCTTTCCAATCCCGCCGCGGCCAATCCGACCTTCGTGGCTCCGCAAGGCGTCTCCAATTCCCAAGTGACATTTGAACTTCGCGCCAGCGACGGCACGAACACCAGTGTGGACACGGTGGCGGTCAACGTCAACGACGCGCCCACGGCCAATGCCGGCGCGGATCAAACCGTGGAGGAAGGCGCCACCGTGCAGCTCGCGGGTAATGCCACCGATCCGGAAGGCCAGGGTTTGACGTATCACTGGGTGCAGACGAGCGGGCCGGCCGTGACGCTCTCCAACCCCGCCGCGGCCAATCCGACCTTTGTGGCTCCGGACGTTGATTCTTCGACGCCGATCCGATTCGAGCTTCGAGTAAGCGATGGGACGAGCACAAGCGTGGACACCGTGGACGTGATGGTGGATTCCGTGGCGCAGCCGGCGAGCTCATCGCCAAACAGTGGTTCGATGAGTGCGGGCGAATCGGTTCCGGCCGTGGGTCCGATCGCATCGATTGCGGCTGGCGCACCGGGATCGGGTCAAGCGGCATCTCAAGGCCCCTCGAATTCCTATGTCTCGGGCAACGGCAAAGTCGTCGAAGAAGTGAACACCGTCTCGCCCGAGGTCGTACCGGCACCGGCAACCACGGGAGAATCGTTCGGCCGGCCGAACGCATCGAGTTCCGCGGTTGAATCAGTTCCTAACGCGAACGAAACGAGGGGAACCACGCCGACCGGTCCGGCGAACTCCGTGCATCAGCCCACGTCACCGGGCGTCTCGAGTCCTGTTTCCATACGTTTCGAATCAACCCCGGCGACTCAGAACTCGCAGGATTCAGGCCAAAACGAAGAAAAACAGGATTTTGACATCCTGGATCCGTTCGAGGGGATGCAGGGCGTTCTTGAAGTTCGATCGCCGTCCGATGACCACGAATCCATCCACGCACCGCGACTCCAGAATGAAGCGGCTGAGCGCTTTTCTTACGGCCCGGTGACTCCAGCCCGCACACCGGCGAACACCGTTGCGCTCAGCGGTGACGACATCATGGAAAGCGTTGCCGCGGGGCTGAAGCTGGGCGACCTGTTCGAGGAGATCCCGACGAGGCCTGCGCCCGTCGCCGAAACCTACTTAACAGGCGAATCGGCGACGAACTTCGCTTCCCATCCGGGGCCACGCGGCGTATCCGCCATCGCTTCCGAAGAGTCCACCATGCAGCGTCGGGCGGCAGAGTCGTCGCAGGTTCCTGCAAAGTCCGACCCGCCCGCGTCTGAAACGCAAGGCCGGCCTTTCGAGACTGCTCCGTCCGTTCATGAACCGGGGACACCGACTGCATCCGAGGCGGTGGAGTTCTTTCCCGCTCTGTTCAGTGGATTCCTGGCCAAGGTGTGGTCGGCGGTTCTCGGCCTGACGGGAGCGGCGCGCCATTCGGACGATTCGGACCCACGCGGGTCGAAACGGTCCTAAAACTTTCCGGCCTTGCGTCGTCGATGGAATTTCTCGGATCGTAGTGAGCCGGCCGGCCTTTCGTCGTGACCATTCCGCGAACCGACTAATCGGCGGCTCGGTCGATGCCGACAACCCTTCAGGAGTTTTCCAAAAAGTCGGGCGCGCGCAAGCGTCTATCGGACCGTGAACATGTCATCGATACTCATTCCGATCGCAGGTCGCCTCCGCTTGAACCGCGCGTGGGACGCACCTGCTGTCTTCATTCTGATTGCAGCTTTAGCCCCTGAGCCGCTTGGGGCGCAGACGTCTACGCTTCATCTTGAGCCCGCGCTGGTTGGAATGGCTTCCGCCCGGCGCATCGCGACGCTCGCGGTGGTTCAGCAGGCGCGGATACTCAAAATACCCATCAAGGAGGGCGACACGGTCCAGGAAGGGGAATTGCTCGTCCAACTCGATGACGGATTTCAACGGGCGAAGACCGAAATCGCTCGTTCCGAGGCGGAATCGCTTCTATCCGAACAGCTTGCCGCGGCCAGGTGGCAGAAGGCCGACCGAGATTTGAAGCGCCTCAACCATTTGCACGGCGGCGACTTCGCCTCGTCGAAGGAGCTCAGCGACGCTTATGCCGAAACGGAGATTCGAGGACTGGAGCACGAACTGGCCAGGTTTGCCCGCGAGCAGGCCCAGAAGGCGTATTCACGCGAGCGGGCGCTGCTCGAACAGTTTCAGATCCGCGCCCCGTTTCGCGGATACGTTTCCAAAGTGCAACGCCACCCCGGCGAGACCGTGGACACCGGGGACCCCATCTTGGTGATCGCCCAACTCGATCAACTCGAAGTCGTCGTATCCTGCCCGATTCCCCTTGCCGCCCGGTTTCGAACAGGGCAATCGGTTCGCGTCCGCGCCGCGGATGGTGCCGGATCACCCCGCACCGGAACCGTGCTTGTGGCCAACCGCGTGGCAGACGCCGCCAGTCAGACATTTGAACTGCGAATCGCGGTGGACAACACGGAAGGAAGTTGGCTTGCGGGTGTGAAGGTGTCGGTCGCACTCCCCGCGGAGCCGCCGGACGAGGCTCATGGGAGCGTTTGGCGAACACGGATGTCGCCGTATTGGCGTTTGCCATCTCGTCCGGATCGGCCCACGGCCGGACCCTAATCCACGGAGATCCTTGCAATGTTCGACAAGCCCGTACCCAAAGGCCCCGAGACTCTTCCCGAGGAGCAGGCCTTCCTCCTTCTCCAGGAACTGGAAAAGAATACCAGCGACGAACTTCGCCGGCAGCGGGCCCATTTTCGCCTGGCCATCAAAGCCGCGGTTATCCTTCAACCCGGCAATGCGAGCGACTTACTCACGTTCAAGATGAAAGGAACAACGGGCGACGTCTCCGAGGGAGGCTGCTCCGCGATGTTCCCGCTTCCTGTACGCGTGGGAGACGTGTACCGCCTTCAAGTGGACCGCACCGCCTTGTCGCTCCCTTTGTTGTTCGCGCGATGCGTTCGTTGCCGACTGATCCGCGAAGATGCTTTCGAGGCCGGCTTCGCGTTTTTCACGCCGATCGCGCTTCCGGATACCGTCATGGCCGGAGCCGAGTCCGGCTGCGACGAATGGATATCCTGCCCCGTCCAGTGAGCGAGTACGGATTTGCTTGGCGACATTATCGAGAGAAATGGTAAACTCAGGCGGGCAGATCGGTCGATCAGGCGAAGCGGTTGACCCGTCGCCGCGCGGTCGTGATTCGGGCAATATTTTCGCGGCCGTTGTTTCCTTGGCCCGCTCGGCCACGTCCACCCATCGACTCACCGCGGACCTGCTCCACCTTCTTGGCAAGAACTTCAACAGCCCCTATGCCGCCGCGCACATTCGCTACTCGTCCGAGGTGTTTCAAGAGGACTATCACAGCGGGCCGACCGATCCGGCCTTTTGGAAACCCAGCGTTCAGGAACTTCTCACCGACACGCTGGCGGAACCGAAGCCGCGATTGAAGGTACTTCAGAGCAAGCGCGGCAAATCGGTGGTGGCGCTGTTGGCCGCCCCAATGTTCGACCATCGCGAAGTGCCCATCGGCGCGTTTGCCCTGGTCGCGCCCGTGAACGATTCGTCTGACGCGAAAGTCATGTTGGCCACGTTCGAAGCCCTGTTGCGCGTGGCGACCGTGGTGATGGAGCAGCAACGATCCGCGGCCACGGCTGCCACCGTCCCCGCCAAGCCCGTGGCACGGCAGTTTGAGTCGCCGGAACAGCTTGCGTTCTGGGTTACCAACGATTTACGGAACAAAACGGGGTGTGAGCAGGTGGCCCTGGGGCAGGTGTTCGGCCCGCGGGTGGAGCTGCTCTCCGTTTCCGGTTTCGATGAGGTTCATCGTGAAGGGCCGGGGGTCAAGGCCCTGCTCGCGGCGATGGAGGAGTGCCTCGATTCCGCTCGCCCGCAGTTCTACCCGCCCGAATCCGGGTCTGACGACGATTCGCTCCGATATTCCCAACGACTGCACAAGCAATGGCATCAGGCGGTTCGAGGGGACTGCGTGGCCTCCATCCCGCTGCGAAATGGAGAGGAGACGGTGGCGATCCTGAGCCTTCGCCGCGTGCGGTCCGCACCATTCGCATCGCCGGAGATCGAGAAACTTCGGGTGCAACTGGAGCCGCTGATGCCGACGTTGCAACTGACTCGTCTCGCGAGGCGCAGCCTTTGGCGACACGGACGGGATTCGGTTCGCACGGGTCTGGCGGTCCTGATCGGCCCCGGACGGTGGCGCACCAAGACGATCGCGATTCTGATGGTCGCGGCGACGGCGGCTTTGTTGTTCGGAAGCATGGAACACCGCGTCCATGTTCCCTGCACCTTGGCACCATCGGCCTTGCGGCACGTCTCGGTGCCGTTCGACGGAGTGTTGTACTCAGCTTCCGTGGTTCAAGGCGATTCGGTTTCGGTGGGCCAGATTCTCTGCGGATTTGATTCTTCGGATTTGCAACGACAGCGCTCCGAACTGCTGGCGCAGCTCGCCGTAGTCGAACGCGAACAAGACAAGGCCCTGGCCCTAGAGTCGGCCGTGGACGCGAAACTTGCCCAGGCCAATCAAGTGCTGATCCAGGCCCGTTTGAAAATCCTTGACCGTCGTATCGAACAAGCAACCGTTCGCGCGCCGATCGATGGGGTCGTCGTGTCCGGCGATATGCGGCGGCGGATCGGGGAAGTTCTGCCGCGCGGGGAACCGCTGTTTCAGATCGCCGCGCGCGGATCCTGGAAGGTCGAGTTGCAAATACCCCAGGACGAACTCACCGAGATCGGCCCGGAATTGACCGGGGTCTTCGCCGCACACGCTCGCCCTGAAGTGCAAAGGGGATTTCGCATTCAGCGCATCCTGCCGAAACCAGAAACGCGTAAACAGCGCACGGTGTACGTGGCCGAGGGTGTTTTGACAACGATGGGAATCTCCACGGTCGATTCACGCCAGGACGGCGCAGGGCACATGGATTCCTGGATGCGTCCGGGGATGGAAGGGGTGGCCGCCGTTCGTGTAGGTCCGCGACGCATCGCCTGGATCGTGTCGCATCGGATCATGAACTTCCTGCGGATGCACCTTTGGTTATGACCGCAACCGCAAACGCAACTTCGGGTTCAACGATCGCGGCCAAGCTGCGCGGAGTCCGCGTCGGAACGCGGGAGGATCTTGAGGTCTCCCGGCACGTCTTTCGCGGGGACGTATCTTATATTCTTCGCGACCCGATCACGTTTCAGAGCCATCGCTTTGATCCACACGATTACGCGATCTTTTGTGCCATTGCCTCCGACGCAACACTGGGCGACCTATTCGATCGGCTGACTGGGCAGGGCACCCTGGAACATGGGGACGAGGGGGCCTTTTATCAATTCATCCTGGCCCTGCACGGATTGGGCTACCTTCGGCTTCCCCTTTCCGACGAGGCCCTTTTGTATCGCCGGCATAAGTTGAAAACGCAGCATCGATTTCGTCAGAAGCTCACCGGCTTTCTCTTTCTCCGCGTGCCTTTGTGGAATCCGGATTCTTTTCTAACTCGAACCCTGCGTTTCGCCCGGCCGTTGTTCAGCCGACCATTCTTCGTTTTCTGGCTTGCCCTGATGGGAGCGGCTGCGTTTGTCGTCGCACAGAACCGGGAGCGCCTGAACGAACCGTTAGAGGGACTTCTGGCCGCTCAAAACCTTCCATTGCTATGGCTGACTCTCATCGTCTTGAAGGCGTTCCATGAATTTGGTCACGCTTACGCCTGCAAGCACTACGGCGGGCACGTGCCGGAAATGGGGGCCTATCTAATTCTATTCACGCCTTGTGCCTACGTGGACGCGACGGCCTGTTGGGGTTTCACGCGGAAGCGGGAGCGCATCCTTGTCTGCCTGGCCGGAATGTATGTGGAGAGTGTGTTTGCCGCGTCGGCGGCTCTCGTGTGGGCCTTCACCGAGTCGTCGATGCTGCATTCGCTGGCGTACAATGTCATGTTCCTGGCCAGCGCCATTACCGTGCTCTTTAACATCAACCCCTTGATGCGCTACGACGGCTATTACGTGCTGAGCGACGTAACCGAGGTGCCCAATCTTCGGGAGCGGGCCGGGCAGTACTTGTTGAGCGTGGCCAAACGGATCGTGTTGGGGCTTCCGATCGCCAACCCGCCACGCGGCTGGAGATTGTGCGTGCTTCTGATGGGGTTCGGAATCGCGGCCGCCTTTTACCGTGTGGCGCTGATTCTCGGAATCGCGGCGATCCTGGCCGGCAAATGGTTTTTCGTGGGCGTTCTGATCGGCGTCTACTACGTGGGTGCCGCAGTCGTGACCACGGTGCGGCGGCTGACTCAGTATTTGATCCACGCGGAGGAAACCGCGCCGATTCGATGGCGGGCGGCCGCAGTGAGTGTCGTGGCCCTGGTCGGAATACCTGCCCTGGTGGGACTGATTCCACTACCGTCGCACGTCCACGCGGGGGGGATTGTAACCCGCGAACACGAGGCCGTAGTCCGGGCACTCGCGGCGGGAGTGGTTGCGGCCGCCGTGCAGCAGCCGGGTCGGTTTGTCCAAGCCGGAGACCTTCTTGTTGAGTTGACCAACGACGACGCCATGGAGTCGCTTGCGTACACTCGGTCGAAGCTGGAATCTTCTCGGATTCGAATCGACGCATTTCATTCGGTAGATCCGGTTCGTTGCCTTCAAGAGCAGGCTCAGGCGACGGCGTTGCAGGATTCTGTAACCGAGGCCGAGCGGAAACTCAACGATTTGAGCATCGTCGCGGACTTATCGGGAGAAATCGTCGAATGTCTTTCGGACAATGATCGGGGCACCTATCTGAGTACCGGGCATGCGGTCGCCACCTTGGTGTCAGGGGATTGGCAGGTTCGCACATGGCTGCGGGCCGCGGAATGGTCTCGAATTCGGCCTCATCCCGGTCAATCGGTGGAATTCCGCCCGACCGCCGCGGCAGACAACGTGTTTTCAGGACGGGTGCTCAGCGTCACTCCCATGGGTACAACCCACCTTGAAGCGGACGCCTTGACCCAGATCGGCGGCGGCGACCTGCTGGTCGAGCCGTCCACTCGAACCGCCACGGAACCGTTGTTCGAAGTACGGATCGCTCTGGCCGCCGCCGAGTCGCCGGCCCTTCGCTTCGGCTCCACCGGAACGATACGGTTTCGCGGTGAGACGGAGCCGCTCGGCAGGTCGGTCATCCGCCGTGTGCATCGGTTTCTGAATCGGCTGGGCCAAAACTGATCGCCGCAAGCCATACCCTGTCGCATCTCGCTTGGACGAAAGAGAAAATGGAATTCAGGGCTGCGGGGCAGCGCTTCGTTGGCTCGATGCGCGCCAATGCCGGTCATAACAGCCCGGGCAGAGATCCAGCCCGGGTTCGGCATAGTAAATGCACCGATCCCAGCGCCGGCAGCCCATGCAGGAACCTTCCCCGGAGTTGGGAAAACGGACGCCGTCGGCGCGGTATCGTTTCTCCACGTGTCGGCGCCACGAGCGGTGCTGTGCCACCGACCACCAGGCCGCCTTCACCAGCGTCCAGACCGCCACGAGCACGATCAGCGCCGCCCCGCCCACCAGCAAGGCGCCGATGATGAGCATAAAGTTCAAGGCCAGAGTTTCAGGATCGACGCCCATGGACGTACTCCGTTTGCTCTGTAGACGCCCATGTGAGCACTGCGTTAGCGCCGCCGCGGTAATGGGGAATCCGCCGAAACTGCGGCACGGGCAAGAGTCACCGCGTTTGCGTTCCGATAGGGCGGTTCTCGAATCGGGGTGGGAAAAGGGGTCGGGGGTGGGAAAAGGGGTCGGGAGTCTTACTTTTGGATTCGCTGACGTACCGAGGGGCGCAAGGACGACTCACGTCTTAAACGCGACGCCATCCGCTCCTGCCAGTTCGCCTGGCCATAGGGCGCCCCGCGATGGGCGCTCCTCCGCAACGCCTCCAACTCCTCGCCGCTTTCGGCGGCGTTGACGGCCGCCACCCAAGGGGACGGCGGCCGGACCGGGCCCAGATCGAGCGGGGAGCAGATGTACCCCGCGGCGTGCCTCCGCTTGTCGACGCAGTCGACTTAGCATGACTGCCAAACTGCCGCCCGTAAGTCGACGCGTCAATCATTGACTCCCGACCCCTTTTTCTTCTCATCACGCCCGGCTGGGTTCGCGCTCCGCCTCCTCGGCCGCCGGCTTCGAATTCTCCTTTCGCCAGGAGAGCTTGAGCCCAAACGACTCCTTCGAGTCTTTCTGCTTGGCCTCGACTTCCATCGCGATGGTCGGCGCCGGACGAAGTTGCAGGTTTTCGTCGCCGTCCTGAATCACGAGCACCCCGCGTCGTAAATTGGCCAGGAACTCCTCCACGTAGGAAATGGCCTGGGCCAGCGCCATCGAACCCTTCGAATTGATTTCGCGTCTGTCCTTTTTTGTACCCATTCCACACCTCCCTTGCCGTCGTCGCCCACAAAACCGCCCCTATACTACGATCCAGACCGGCCGCCCCGCAATGGGAAGTCTCGGCCGACCGTTGTAACGGGTGCATCCCACCCTGGGAGACATCCCGGCGCGCCGGGACAGGGAGACTACGGCCTCGTCTTGCGAGACCGTGCCATGCGAATCTGCTTACCCCAATTTGGGCTGGGCCACGCCACAACCCACCGGGAACCCCCGCTTGCCCAACTACGTCAACGAAAGCAATACCGGCACGAGCAGTTGTTCATCGAGAAACGGGGCCGAGTTCGGCGTAATCAGCGGCGTATCCACTACCGGGATTCTGTTTGCCGCCGATTTCAGCAACTCCGCGCCACGATAATTGTCGTTCCGGGAATCCAGAACTACAAAATTCACGTACGAAGCACTTCCAGCCTTCTCTCGCGCCGAAAGGTGCTCATTCAACCGCGTGATACAATCGTCGACGGTCATGCCGAACTCTTCGGGGTCGCCGCCGGTGTTCGGAATGTACACCTTGGGGCAGCCGTTCTCCCGAACCGCCTCCGCCACGCCGGTCGGCAGCAGATTGACCAGGACGCTCGAGAAAAAACTGCCCATCGGGAAGCAGATCAGGTCGGCCTGCAGGATCAGGTCTCGAACATCCTCCGAGGCCTCGACCTCGACGGGGTTTTCCGGCACGGCCGGATCATGAAGAAATAAGCGGTCGATCGGTGAATCGATCGGCGGGCACTCTTTTCCGGAGATCCGATGCTGACCGACCAGGGTTCTCCCGTCGTGCAATACCGCGCCCAATTCCAGATACCGCGGGTAAACAGGAACCACTGTTCCGCGTGCTTCGACCAGCCGCGAAAAGAGGAACACCACGGGATCGATGTCCCGACCGTCGCGGAGATAACCTCCGGCAAGAATCAGATTGCCGACGCTGGCCCCGCGAAGATCGAACGCCGGCGGCATGACCTCGAGAAAGGACCGAAGGTGTGCACGAATGATGTCCCGCATGGGATACGGCACGTCGCGGACCAGGGCGTCGCCTCCGGCGGACATGGCCCGCAACGACGCGTTCAGTTCGCCACGCTCCGCTTCTTTGGGAAAGCGGTACGCGAAGAGCCGAACGATTTCGGGGTGGCCCTTCACCGTCCGATCCGCCAGCGCCATGATGCGGCTGCGCAGGTCGCCGACGGACGGCATGGGGAACGCATCCCGAAGCCGGGCGGAACTGCCCCCCGAGTCGAACGAGGTGATGACGTGGATCGAATTGTGCGTGAAGCGCGTGAGGTGCCGGCTGAGGGCGTTGAGCGCCGTGCCGCCGCTGAAGAACAAGATCCGAGGGCCCAGCTCCGGCGATTTTTCGTATCGGGCGATACGGATGCGATCCGGGATCACTCCCGAACGGGTGACACGAACGGATGTCATGGGTTTGGCACTCGCCGACTCCTATTTCTCCTCGCCCGATTCCATGGCGATCGGCCGGATTGTACGCGGCGCCACTTTCCACGTCGCCCGGAGCGGCGCGCTTCGCCTTGGGTTCATTCCAAAGGGGTGGCTTCGGTGGTATCCCGGCGTGCCGGTGCTGGAACATCACGGCCTCGCGCCGCGAAACCGTACCGCCCGGGTCTGTTTGCCACGCTGCTTGGGATGCTCCCCTTCGGCGAGGGCAATTCGGCTGAACCTTGACCTGCGGCGGCGGGTTGCTATCGTGGGGGTTGGAACTGCGGGGACGTAGCTCAATTGGGAGAGCGTCGCGTTCGCAATGCGAAGGTCGAGGGTTCGAATCCCTTCGTCTCCAGTCCGCCCATGTGTCGATCTGTGCTGCTATCCATCAATTTTTTCGCGTCCCGCGAAGATTCTCAGGTCCTCGAGAGGGTTGCCGCTTTGGAATCGAAGCGATGCACAGGCTGAAACGAAGCGAAAGTCCCGATCCATCGGGATCCCGGCGCGCTGGGACTGGAGAATCACGGCCTCGGTGCGCGAGATTGTGTCCCCGGCGCTAGTTGCAAAGCGAATTCCTCTTCCTCGACGTTTGTCAACGATAACAAAACCGTCGGACCGACGTCTTATTCTCCGTAACCCGTGCCCGTTGGGGATTGCGGGCACGTGGCGAACGGCCGTTGGACGAGCCGGCTCGTGCATTCGCTTTCGGACGGCGATGCGCTCTCGACGCTTTGGGCGAGCGTCAATTCTTGCAGAATGCGTCTTGCACACTTTGCCCGCGATGGTCAAGCCCGATGAACCGTTGTCGAAGTGGCGCAGCTTGTTGAGCAGCCGGTACGTCCCGGCGACGGTCGCCGCGCTGGCACTCTTGTTGACCGCTCCATCGCTTCGCGTCGGGTGGGTCCTCGACGACCACATCCAACGACTGCGCCTCGTCGGTTCTGAGAAGCTCCCGGAATTCCCGGTGAACCCGGCGCGTTTCTTCACGTTTGCCGACGGCGATCCCCAACACACCCATCGGCTCATGGATCTCGGCCTGTGGCCGTGGTGGACCTACCCGCACATTCACGCCGCATTCTGGCGGCCACTGAGCGTTCTGACTCATCGACTCGATTATTCTCTTTGGCCCGATCGCCCCGAGTGGATGCACCTTCAGAGCATGGCCTGGTACGCCGCCCTCGCCGTCGTGGTCGCCCTGCTCTATCGCCGAATCCTGGGAGCAACGTGGGTGGCCGGATTGGCTGCCCTGTTGTACGCGATCGATGACGCTCGCGGAATGGCCGTCGGCTTCCTTGCCAACCGCAACGCCGTGATCGCGACGGTTTTTGGCGTGGGAGCCATTCTTGCGCACGATCGTTGGCGGCGAGGGCCATGGAAGCCGGGCGCTTTCCTGGGGCCTCTACTCTTTCTGACCGCCTTGCTTTCCGCGGAGTTCGGGGTCGGGGCCTTGGCCTATTTGGTCGCCCATACGATGGTGTTGAACCGTGCGCCGTGGCGAACCCGTTGCCTCGTTTTGGCCCCCTACCTTGTCGTGTTGATCGGATGGCGAATCGCCTGGCAACTCGCCGGCGCAGGAATGGATGGCGTCGGCGCCTACGTGGACCCGCTGACCGAACCGTGGCGATTTCTTTCCGAGGCCGCACAGCGGATTCCCGTACTCCTTCTTGGGCAATGGGCGTTGCCTCCTTCCGAACTGTACATCCTGAACAAGGATTTCGGATGGTTCCCGATTCACTGGGCGATCGCGATGATGACGATCGTGGTGCTGGTCGTGTTCCTGCGGCCGCTGATTCGCGAGGACCGCACGGCTCGATTCTGGACGATGGGAATGCTGCTTGCCTTGGTCCCCATTGTCGCGGCGTTTCCGGGCGATCGATTGTTGTTGTTCGTCGGCGTAGGCGCCTTTGGAATCATGGCACAGTACTTCGCCCGCCCCCGAACGTCGGGACTCGCCCGGCTCTTCGCCGTCGGTCTTGTCGGTATTCACGCGGTCCTGGCTCCGGCCTTCCTCGCCGTTCGCTCGGCAATGCCCGTGGGACCGCCCTCCGTAATCAAACGGTGCATGGTGCCGCCCATCACCGATCCGGCCGTCGAGCGGCAAACCGTGGTCCTGGTCACCGCCCCGGTCGTTCTGAGCAACGCCTACCTGCGGATCGAACAAGCGTTTTCGGGGCTTTCTGTTCCGGTGTACGTTCGCGGTCTGGCGTCTCATCAACCGCCGGTGGAGGTTCGCCGCGCCGACGATCGAACCCTCGTCATTCGTCCTGCCGGAGGGTTTCTACGATTGACCATGGACCAATTGGCGCGCACAAAGTGCCACCAAATGGCACTTGGAGAGCGCGTGGAGCTGACCGGCATGACCGCCACGGTGCTTTCGCTGACGGAGGACGACCGGCCGGCGGAGGTTGAATTCCGCTTTGATCGCCCCCTGGAGGACGAATCCATCCGCTGGCTCGTCTGGTCCCCGCGTGGATTCGAAGCCTTTCGACTTCCCCTTCCCGGCGAAACGGCGGTTGTGGGCCGCGGGCGACGTTGAACCCCCCCCGTCACACGTTGCGAAAGCTCGACCCCCAAGGGTCCGATATAGACCTCGTACGACGGTTCAGGAGCGGCGGCACCCTTGACGAGCAACGTTGACATAAATGCGGCATCCGCCTCTCCCGGCCCGCTCGGATCCCTGTTTCAATCCATGGGGGAGCCGCATCGATTCGCCAAGTCTCGCCCTGAATCAACTCGCGCCCCGATGAACACCGTGGCCATCCACAATCGACGATTGATGCACCTTCTCGAACGGATCGCGGCAGCCTTCAACAAGGCGGGCCTCCCCTTGCTCGTCCTCAAGGGCGGAGCGTTGCAGCTCGCCTTGCCTGGTTTGCTGAACCGAAGGCCCATGGACGATCTGGATCTTCTGATTCACCCGGAGAATCTCGAACGCGCTCGTGGCCTGCTCGCCGAACTCGGCGCGACGCCCGGCGCGCGTCACCCCTGCAAGGATTTTTGCCCGCGATTCCATTACGAGGAGGAATTCATCCTTGGAAGCATCTATCCGGTGAAGATCGATCTTCACGTCCGGCCGCTTCGCCCCCTGCGCTATTCACGGCTGGTGCCGCCCGACGCGCTATGGAGCAGGGCGGAATCCGCCCGGATCGGGCGCGCCACGATCGGCGTGCCCGCGCCGGAAGACATGCTGATTCATCTCGCCGCCCATGCCGCCATTCATGGTTGCTCGCGGGAGGTTTGGCTTCGAGATATTTCGCTTTGGACGGCGAATCACGTTAACCGTCTGGACTGGGACGGATTTCTGGAGACTGCCGAAACCTGGCGATTGGCTCTGCCGGTCCTCACCGGCCTGCGGCGTGCCGCGAATCAATTCGGCGAGGTCTGCCCCGCGCGTGTCTTGCACCGGCTGGAAATGATGCGCGTGCGATGGCCCGATCGACTGGCGTTGTGGCATGCACCGCGCGACAAAGAATACCCTCTCGCCCATGTACTGGTCAACGCACTCTGCACGCCGGGATGGCGTTTCAAAATAGCGTATTTGCGGTCCATCTCAATCCATCGAAACCGGCCGAGTAAGGCTGCCCGAACTCAACGCCCCGGTGTCAGGAACTTCCTTGCCGAAATCCTGCGCCGGCCGTTTTCCGCCTGGCACAAGATTCCTTTACGACGCCGATGCGCTGACGCCGTCGCGGGATGAACTATGGCCGTCAACCCTCCCATTCCAACGCCACGCTCCGATGAGATCCCGCATTCCGAGCAACCCGTGCCGCCCAGGCGAGCGTCGGTGCGGGAATACGAACTCGACGGCGAGGCCGTGCTCTACGATCTCCAAACCCAGGGGTTGCACTTGCTAAACCAAACCGCGTGGTCTGTTTGGCAACGCTTCGACGGTCAATCGACGGCGAATGCGCTCACCGAGGAGTTGGTTCGGACCTTTCGTGTCGATTCGCCCACCGCTCACGACCACGTGGAGCAACTCGTGGCCCGTTTCACCCAGGCCGGTTTGTTGAGGGAGGACGACGTTGATCAACACATTTGACCAAGCCCGCAGCCAAACCCCTGCGCGTACTTTTCAATCGCAAATCGGCGAACTCAACGTCAATCTGTCCAGCGATTCGGACTCGATCGTGCAAGACTTCGCTCGTTTGTATCCGCCGTCGCTCGATCCCGCACCCGGCCCGGCCATACATATGGTGGTCCGAAGACAAGGACGCTCGCGCCTTGGACGGCCGTTATTTCGCGTCTACGGCGACGGAGAAGAAATCGGGGGCACCCTTCGCCGAAGCGAGATATTTCCCTATCTCGAATGGGGGATCAACCTGCGGATCATCGCCTCTCGTCCGAAATACCTCCAGTTGCACGCCGCGTCGATGGCCCGATCGGGGGAAGGGTTCATCTTCGCGGGAAGCTCCGGTTGCGGAAAATCCACGCTGGCGGCGGGGCTGTTGGCTCGCGGGTGGAAGTACTATTGCGACGAATTCGCGATGATCCATCCGCGGACCGGACATCTCCATCCGTATCCGAAAGCGCTGTGCATCAAGTCCGGCTCCTTTCCCGCCCTTCACCGGCTGTCTGTGCCGTTTGCCCATCGGCACCATTTCGTGAAGAGGTTGAAGGGCCGCGTCGGATACATCGACCCCCAGAGTCTAGGACCGCACGCCATCGCCGACCCCGCGCCGATCCGGTTTGTTTTGTTTCCAAAGTACGAGTCTGAAGCCCAACCCAACCTCGTTCCGATTTCCCGTGCCCATGCGCTTCTTGAGCTGGCCGGCTGCACCTTCAATCGCCATGTCTATCAGGATCAATTGCTCCCCATCCTCGGTGACGTGGTTCGCGGGGCGCAATGTTTTCGACTTACCGCGGGCGATCTGCAACACACCTGCGCATTCCTCGAATCCCGCCTCTCTCCATGGGCCGCGGAACCGAGCTCAAACATCGTGCCCGCGACTGGGCAACTCGAATTGGATGCTCGCCCGGGAATCGAGAGCTCTCGCTGGATTCCCAATCGGCGAGACGTTTTGCGACGGGGAGCTCAGCTTGTCTACGTCGTTCCCACGGTTTTGACGTTGCAATCGCAAGCCGCTTTCGCCGGAACCAGCCTTCCCAGTGGAATGTGTTCGACCCTGGTGCAAACCGGGGGTCTTTGCGCGACGGACCCGGATTGTTGCAGCGGCGATTGCGACCTCGGCATCTGCAAATAAGGATACTCACCATCGCAGCAATCGAGACCTGCGAGGGCGGGTCTTGCACAACGCAAGCCCAAGAGAGCTCAGCAGCATCGGCAGAATCATGGCCGTGCCGCACATCCGCGGCACCGGCTGACCTACACCCGTTTCCACCTCGTGCGACGCAGTCTTGCCAACGGCGAACGTTCCCCCGGCGGCCCGCACCGCCCAGTACTCCACGATACCGTCGTCGTGCATCACAAAACCCGAATCGCCCATCGTTGAGGTCGGAGGCGATTCGCCGATGTTTTTTCCCGCCGGCACCCAAACGCTGGCCGAATCGCCGACGATCGCATCCAGAACGTGCAATTCTAGCCTTTCAGGTTCGGCCTCGTGGTTGGCAATCTCACCGGAGGTGAAATACATGCTGACGGTCAGCAGGGATTCATCCGGCACCGCGCGGGTGTCGATTTTGAGCGTTCGATTCAGGGCCACGCCATTGTCGAATCCGGCTCCCTCGCCGGTCTCCCAAGCGGGCGATGCCTCCTGCGCAGGCGAGGCGTCGGTCACTTCATAATCGACCTTCACGCCGGATTCCGGCGCCAGGAGGTGGATGACCGCGAGCGGTGCCCCTTCCCTATCGGCGACCATCTCGTCAAGCATACCCATCTCGTCGGTCGAGCCGGACCCGACGGCCAGCGCTGCCGCCAGCGTCGCCGCGCCACCACCCGCGCTGCACGTGGGCGTCAGCAGAAACGCGCGGACATTCCCGCTTCCGTTGGTGCCCCAACCGACAATCGATCCGCCCGTATTGATGTCCGTCGCCCGTGTCAACGTCCAGCCGGACCCGCCCGGTATGAGATTATTCAGATCGCGCATGCCGTTCGCATTGTCCCAGACGAACGCGCGAAACGCGCCGCCGGTCACGTTGGATGTGCCCACCACGGTTTGCGTATTGTTGATTCCGAAGGCCCAGCTTATCGTGCCGCCGGTAAGCACGCCCAGATTGACCATGCTTCCATCCCAAATGAAGGCCCGCTTGGCTGCTCCCGCCGTGTAGGAAAGGCCGGCCACGTTGCCCGAACTGTTGATCGCCTCCGCACGATGATCCGCGCGGATGCTTTCGCCACCTAAGGTGCCAAGGTTTGTCATCGTACCATTCTGCCAGCGGAACGGCCGAAAGTTGCCGCTGCCGTTCTGGGCCCCGCCGGCCACTTGCCCGGAATCGTTGATCGCGGTGGCGACGCTCTGATTTCCCCCTAGCGTCCCCAGGCTGTGTATCCCCGCGGCCTTGGAGTACGCGGGCGAAGGCAGATAGATGAAGGCCAATCGGAACACGGACGGGGACTTGAAGTCAAAGACCGAACCCACCACCTCGGCACTGGAGTTTACCCCCCAGGCTTCGCTGTCCGCTCGGCTCAGGACGGTTCCCAGATTGGTCATCCCCCCGCCACTGGTCCAACTGAAAGCGCGTCGCCGATCACCGGCGATTTGCGCCCAGCCGACCACCCGTCCCGAACTGTTGATCCCGTGAGCCTCGGCGTAGGAACCGCCCAGTGTTCCCAACGCCGTAAACGTCCCGCAATCCAGATACCACGCCGCCGGGTTTCCGTTTGAATCTTCCTCAACGCCGGCCACCTTTCCACTGGCGTTGATGGCCCAGCCCAGGCTCGATTTTGATCCCGTGATCGCTCCCAGGTCCGTTACCAGGTAGCGGGTTGAGGTGCTGCACGAACTCCAATAGCCGACCAAAAAGAAGCTGTTCGTACTCGCGACGTTGGAGTGATACCATTCGATGGTGGCGGTCGAATCCGCGGCCACGTGCATTCGCAAAAAATCCCCGCCTCCATCCTCGGCCTCGTGAACGTTCTCATTGCGGGAAAGCCCCGAACCGTTCGCTCGAACGCCCATTCTCCGCTCATCGTCCACATCCTCGTTCGCCAGAACGAACTCCGCATGAGCCGAGTCGGGCACGCCGCTGGCGGTCAAATCGACATCCAGCCAGGCGGCGTTCGAAGCCGGGCTTCCCACGTCCGTGAAGAGCTCGGTGTACGCCAGAGGCGCCACGCTCCAATACCCCACGACGTAGAAATCAACGTCCGTATCATCCTGAGCATACACTTCGATCGTCGATCCCGTGGTCGTATCCGCCTCGACAAACATCGTGGCCGACTCTACTCCACCGCCTTCGGCCTTATGAAGATTCAGCCTCCGTTGAAGCGAAGATCCGTTCGCGCGAACGCCGGCCTCGCGCTCATCCGTCGCATCGTCGTTGGTCATGACGATTTCCGCCACGTAACCCGGTCCCACGCCGTAGGAGCAGAGATTTTTGTCCTGCCACGATCCGCTCGCACCGGCCGAGAACGTGTCAAACCGCTCGACGTACGTCCCGCACGTCCAATACCCGAGCAGGCTGAACTGAGGTTCCGACGTGGTATCCGCGTAGTGCTGAATCTGTGAACTCGAATTGGCTTGCACGTGCATCACCAGGATATCCGAACCGCCCGCCTCGGCCTCGTGAATGAGGAGGCGGCGCTCCAGGCTCGATCCCACCGCGCGTACACCGCCGTACCGCTCGTTCGACGTTGCGGAACTTACGATCGCGACCTCCACCACCGCATTGGCCGGGACGCTATAAGGAGCCCCGCTGAGATCTTGCGTTTCCCATGTGTCCGCGTTTGAGGCCTGCCAGGTCTCATACTTCTCGACGTAACATTCAGGCTTCTCCTTGTGGGTAACCGACGTTGTGGTTCCGGTCACTCCTTGCGTCGCGGTGATGTCCGCCGCGGCCAGGCCGATCGTCACTTGATCGCCCGTGGATAGGGACGCGAAATCCGCACGCAAAATGAAATTCGTGACCGAGGAGACGGCGAAAGAGGTTGAGAAGGTTAGGGTCCCCGCGGCGGTGTTGACCGAACCCGCTCCGCCGACGGCCGTGGTTTCTCCAACTCCAATGAAACCGTCGGAGTTGCTATCCGTCACCAGCTCAACACCCGCCCAGTCCCCGTTGACCAACCCCACGATGCTGGTCAACCGGAAGACCATCTGCGTCACGGTCATGCCGCCCGCGCACGGAGTCATCTTGAACGAGAAAAGCTCCGCGTTGGTCTCCGAGCCGTTTTCGTGAAACGCATCGCCTTCCTGGCCCGCGGTGTGGTTCGACAGAATGACTCCGACGTCCCAGTAGCCCAGGAGTTGAAACGAATGGGTGTCGCTCACGTCCTCGTGGTAGAACTCGATGACTGCGGAACCGTCGGTTTGGACCTGCATGCGTCCGAAGTCCCCGCCGCCATCCGTGTTCTGTCGTAGATCGAAATGCCTGGAGAGCGACGATCCGTTCGCCCGAACGCCCATCTCATTCTCTTCGCTGGTGGATTCGTTGGAAAGGAGGATCTCCGCGACATCGCCGTCGCCCACGCCCGATGACGTCAAATCGATGTCTTCCCACGTGGCGTCCGCGACGGGGCTTCCGACGACCGCGAACTTCTCGACGTAGGAGCCCGGAGCCGCCGTCCAATAGCCCACCAGATAGAAATCGACCCGGCCCGTATGACCCGCGTAGATCTCGATCGTCGCGTTGCTCGTGGCATCGGCGCGCACGATCATGGTCATCGTATCCACTCCGTCGGGCGTCGATTGGAAGAGCAGCCGTCGTTCGAGGCTTGATCCGTTGGCCCGCGCACCCCCGTAGTAGGGGATCGAGTTCGCCACATTGATGATCACGATTTCCGCCATCTGGCTGGAACCCACACCGTAGGCGTTCAGATTCTCGTCCACCCAGGTGTTGGTGGACCCGACGTTGAAGAGTTCAAACGTCTCGACGTAGGTTCCGCAGTTCCAATAGCCCAACAGAACGAAATCGACGTCGGCGGTTTGCTGGGCGTAGTGCTCGATTTCCGAACCGGAATTCGTCTGCACGTGCATCGTGACCACGTCCGTGCCGCCGTTGGTGGCCTCGTCGAGGTCAAACCGCCGTTGCAGGCTCGAACCCACCGCGCGTACCCCGCCCGATCGGGATTGGGTGAGATGCAGGTTGCGAACGGCCACTTCGACCACCGCGTTGGCCGGTACGTTGAACGGCGCGCCGGCAAGGCTCTTGGTTTGCCAAGTGGCGTTGGACGTCGCCGTCCAGGTTTGAAAACTTTCCGTGTATTGTCCGTGCGCGCTGGTTGAGAATGCGATGGATGCGGCCGCAACCGCGCCCGCTTGAATCGATCGACGCACCGTTTTCACGCGAAACAGGCCTCCTTGCGGGACCGCGAACTGAGCCTCCCTGATGGACGGACCGATCCTTGGCGGCCACGGCGCCGTCCCACCGTGCGGTTTGGTCCAACCGAGGTTTTATCGGCCCGTCACGCCGAAACCGTCCAACGAAACGAATGCGCGAATCGCACTCCCAACACTGGGGCGACGGGTGATCGATTATTGATGTTCATTGCGTCGGGAAGGGCTACGGTTTCGGTACCGGTTGAAGGGATTCGGGGCCCGGTCGTTGAGGTGCCACGTCCGGCTTGGGCAGCGAGCGGTGCAGGGCCATCATACTGAAAGCCGTGCCGTAGGGCCGATGATAGCTGTTCATGGGATAGTCCCACATGGCCCCATCGGATTCCTGCGTTTTCACGATGTGCTCCTGCAACTGCGGCCAGTACCGATCCTGATCTTCCTTCGGCAACAGGGCGATGACCTGTGCGGCGTAATAGTGCCCGAAGAAATAGAAATAGCCCGAGTTGTAATAATAGGTTTCGTGTGGGATCGGTTTTTGAAACGCGATATCGAGGAACTTGTGTTCCTTGAAAAACTGATCGAGTCCGGCGCGCAACGTTTCTTGCCTGACCGGCCGCCCGGCGCGAAGCAAGGCCAGATTGCACACCGGAATGCGCGACAATGAGCCTTTCACCTGATTGATATACTCCATCCGCCCCGGCGAGGGAATGGCGTCGACGCTGTACGTATACGCCCCATTGGGCAGCCGGCATCGTTCGACGGCGCGAGCCGCCGCTTCCAGTCGTTTCGGATCCACGGTCAGGCCCACGTCTTTCGCGTCGTACAGCGCCAGCACGGCCACCGCGGTCATGAAACTCGTCGCCCACGAACCCGGATGCGCGTAGACCTCAAAATCGTAATAGCCCCACCCGCCGTTGGGCGTTTGCGTCTCGTCGAGCTTTTGGATCATCGCCTGTCCGATTTCGCGGAATCTTTCGCGATTCGGGGCATTCGGCTCAGTCCGCGTGCAGGCATGGGCCAAGGCCTGCAATGCGTAGACATAAGCCCAAGTATTGTCCGTGTCCCATTCGCTGGGGCGCTTGATCGAGGCCGCGTTGTTGATAAGAAATTCCACGCCGCGAAGATAAGCCCGCGCCTCCGCGTCCGATTGACCGGCTTCCGACATCGTCAGCAGCCCCAACCCCGTCACGGCCACCTGCCAGGAGCGATGCGTCTCCGGGTTGCTCCAGAATTCGTCGATGCCGATCCCCGCGTTTCGCTGTGAACCCCACGCCCCATTGGCTTCCTGATTGTTCAAAAGGAAATCCATGCCACGCCGAAGGGCGGAACGAACTCCGTCCGTCGTTACAGGTTTGGCCGGCGGCTGGGCGATGACCGGAATCGATGTCGCTGCAAGCGTCAGCAGGCAGAAACGAATTGCCAATTTCCGATTTCCAATTGCCGATTGAGACCTGCGAAACGATTTCGAATAACGTAAGCCGATCCATCGACGACATCGCCATTTTGAGGCCGGGTGACCATGCAAGATGATCTTGCGACTTGGATCCAATCGGAAATCGGAAATTGGGAATCGGCAATCCGTCATCACGGTTTCTTGTCCTTGTCCAGCTCCGCCATTTCTGCTTCGATCCGCGCCACCTCGGCCTCGGCTTTCATCAACTCGATGCGTTTCGCCCGCAGGTCGGATTCCGCGGTTCGCTTCGCCGCCTCCAGCGCCTGGTTTTTCTGCGTGAGCTGCATCCGAAGGTCGGTGATTTCCAAGGGAAGCGTGGCCTTTTCCAGGTTGTCGAGCTCTTTCTGCTGCACGGTCAGTTCACGCTGCGAGCGGGTCAAGCGCCGCTTCGCCCTTTCGATCACGATCTCGCGAGTCTTGTCGGCCAAGTCGGCTTCCTTGTACATCATTTCCAGTTGGGCCAACTCCTCCTCGGCCTCCTTGTGATAATCCTGGGCCTCAAGCAGTCCGTTCCTTGTCTTTTCCAGCCGCGCCGGTCCATGTTTTTCTTCAAGGTCTTTCAGCTTCTTTTCCGCGAGGTCCCGCTCGGCCTGGGTCTTGTCAAGATTGTCGCGGTTCGTCGCCTGCTGCAGATCGATCGCGGCCTTCGCTTTGACCACTTCCTCCTTTGCAATCGGCAAATCCCTCGCGAGCTTGGCGTGTTTCGCCGCTTTTTCCGCTTGTTCCTTGGCGGCGTCATTTTCCGATTTTTCGGTCGAGCTCGCTTCCTTGCGGCCACTCTCGGACTCAGGGTGGCGGTTCTTCATTCCTCCCGTAGTGCAACCGGGGACCTGCACAACCGCGAGGAATGAAACCATCATCGCGAGACGAATGAACATAGACTGATTCTCCGTCGTTGCAGGGTTGCCAAAACGAAATCCTTCCTATACCGAATCATCTCCGTGGTCAACGCACGACCTTCTTATGCCGCCATGCTCCGGAATCCCTCGACCCCGACCGTGCGCCGCGATACCATGCTCGCCCATGCGCTGGATGGCCGATCTTTTCTACTTGGCGGCGGCGATACTCTTTTTGCCGTTCCTGGCCTACGACCTCCTGGTCTTGAAAAAGAACCGGCAGGGATGGCGTGAGCGATTCGGATCGGTCCGGCGATCCGATCCTTCGCGCCCCGCGATCTGGATCCACGCGGTTTCACTCGGCGAAGTCAACGCCGTGCGCACGCTGGTCACAAGCCTGCGCGAGTGCCTGCCTCGGTTTTCCGTAGTGGTGTCGTCCACGACGGATACCGGGACCGCTCGAGCCGCCGAGTTGTTCGGCAAGGAAAACGTGTTTCGATTCCCTCTCGATTTCAGCGTGGTCATCTCCCGCGTGCTGAACCGAATTCAACCGCGGATGATCATCTTGTTGGAACTCGAAGTTTGGTACAACCTGGTGCGCATGGCACACGCTCGCGCAGTTCCGGTCGCTGTGGTCAACGGACGAATCACCGCGCGCAGCGAGCGTCGCCTGTCCTACATCAAGCCCTTCGCCCGATCGATGTTTCGAAGGCTCTCCTGGGTCGGCGCCCAAGATGAGACTATCGCGGACCGCTTCCGCCGTCTCGGCGTGCCTCAAGAACGTGTCGAAGTAACGTCTTCGCTCAAGTGGGACACGGCGGAAGTGGCGGATCGCGTTTCGGGCCAAAGCGAACTGTCTGCGGCCATGGGCCTGGACGGTTCGCGGTTTCTTTGGGTCTGCGGAAGTACGGGTGCTGAGGAAGAGAGCCTCATCCTTGAAGCGTACCAGCGGTTGCGGGAGCGGTGGTCCGAGCGGGTCTCAGGTCTAACGGGCCATTCCCGGCGTGATCAACATAACCACCCACCGGTACTCTTTCTTGTACCGCGAAAGCCGGAACGATTCGATTCGGTGGCGGCGGAGATTCAGCGCACGGGCTTTGAATGCGTGCGGCGGTCCCAGCGGCGCGATCGCGTGAGCGGTGCCCCGTTGCGGGAGAGTGCCGTTTTGCTCGGCGATACCACGGGCGAGCTTCGCATGGGATATGCACTCGCCGACGTCGTATTCATCGGTCGTTCGCTGGTGCCGCAGGGCGGCTCGGATCCCATCGAGGCGGCGGCCCTGGGTAAGCCGCTGATCGTCGGACCGCACATGGAAAACTTCGAATCGGCCGTGGAGGCTTTTCGCGGCGTGGACGCCTTGCGTGTCGTTGCTTCGGCCGCGGAGCTCGCCGACACCGTCGCTGACTTTTGTTGCAACTTGGAATCGGCCCGCGCGATGGGACAGCGCGGGCAGCGTACCGTTGTGGATCGAAAAGGCGCGACTCGGCGGACCATGGCACGAATCGTTGAAATCCTGGAACGCGCGGAATGGGCGTCTGCGGAGTTTCCGAACCGGACGGACTCGGGACTCAGGAAGGAACAACCATGCCGGACTTGACCGTGGGATGGATTGGGACGGGAATCATGGGCGTGCCCATGGTGCGCCATGTTTTGCGCGCCGGGTTTTCCGTCAACCTTTATACGCGCACGCGAGCACGCGCGGACGTCCTAGTGAGCTCCGGGGCGAATTGGTGCGCGTCCGCGGCCGAAGTCGCCCGCGGATCGCAATTCGTGGTTTCGATGGTCCCGGATTCTCCGGACGTCGAGTCCGCGTATCTGGGCCCCGAAGGCGTGTGCCGAGGCTTGGCATTTGGAACGCTTTGCATCGACATGTCCACCATTTCTCCGGAAACGGCGCGGGCGGTGTCGGCCGAAATCGGTCGGCGGGGCGGCTCGTTTCTCGATGCACCCGTCTCCGGCGGTAAAACGGGAGCGGAGGCGGCCACCCTGTCGATCATGGTCGGCGGCGACGAGGCCGACCTGCGTCGTGCCGAACCATTGCTTCGCGCGATGGGGAAAACAATCGTGCATTGCGGACCCGTGGGACACGGGCAGCTCACCAAGCTGTGCAACCAGATTCTTTGCGGAGTGAATCTGCTGGCGGTTTGCGAGGCCATGATCTTTGCGAAAAAGGTGGGGCTGGATCCACAAACCATGTTGCAGGCCGTATCCGCCGGCGCTGCGGGATCCTGGGCGCTGAGCAACCTGGGCCCGCGCATGATTTCCCGGGACTTTGCCCCGATGTTCATGGTCGATCTTCAGCAGAAGGACTTGCGCATCGCCCTGCAAACCGCGAAGGAAACCTCCGCGCCCCTTCCCGGAACGGCGTTGGCATCGCAACTCCTCTCGTCCAATCAAGCCCTTGGCGAAGGCCGCGAGGGTACCCAAGCCTTGATCAAAACTCTCGAAAGACTGGCCGGGATCAACCTGTGAAGTCTAGGTTGCCAAAAAAGAAACACCCGGCGCCCGCCAGAAGCGAGACCGGATGTTTAGGCCCCTCCGGAAAGCAATTCTTGCTTTCGACTTCCAACCCCGCAAAATGGCCCGTTTCGGAATCAGGCTCAAAGACTGCGGAATCACGATTCACCCGTTCATTCGATCAATACCGTAGATTTGAGTGAACAGGTAATTCGAGACTGAAGGTGATACTAGATAAGCCTGAACCGGCTGTCAATGACAATTTATCCAAAAAATATCACGGTCTAGATTCAGCCATCATTGGTCATAAAAACATGCAATAACTGATGTTACATGCACTTGTCCACAATAGCCAAATGAGTTGATACCCTACCCATACACTTGTTAACAGAAAGAATCTGTCCAGAAACGCCGCGGAAATGCATGCTCCAAGTTTCCACAACGTCAAATAAATAAATCGTTAAGAATGTCAGGATTTGAATCTCGGATTGGTATTCTGGGACAACTACAGTTTGGAAGGAACCAAGTCCAAACCACCTGGGCCAAATGGGTGGCAGCGAAGGACGCGTCGAATGGTCAGCCAAAGCCCCTTCCAGAAGCCATGCCGAGTTACGGCCTCGACGGCGTACTCGCTGCACGTTGGGCAGAACTTGCAATGGCCGAGGAGATAGGGGCGGATGGCCATCTGGTACGAACGAATCGCCGACACGAAGAGCAAACCTGGCAATCTTTTTACAAAAACTAGCATCGATTCGCTCCAGAGCCTTGAGTGCCGAACGCTCAGCCCAATTCGTTGGTGTCATACAGTGACACCAACCATCATTCTTGAGGCATGGGCCCAACGAACCGAGTCACCCGCCGCTCCTTCTTCGTAAGTATACTCAATAAAAGCTTGGCCGCTTGGGGGCCCGCAGCGAGGTGGACGACTTTTTCGACATCCAATCCACCCCCCGCAGGGCGTATTCGGCGGCGACGGGGTTTCCTGCCCCTGTTTTCAAAACCTTTGAAACGTTTTGGTGATATCGGGGCCGCCGACATAGGATTCTTACCGGCATGATGGGAACCGTTCAAGTGATGTGCCGGGCAAGCCGGTTAGGGGAGCAGAGGCCGGGCGGGCCCGCGCCTTCGCTTTCGAACCTCTACGCTCCGATTCTCGAGGACCTGACCCGCGCGAAGGAAATCTTCGACGCGGAGCTTCTCAGCGAGTTTCCGTTCGTCAACGACTTGTGTGACACGATCCGATCGTACCGTGGCAAGATGCTGCGGCCGGCTCTGCTGCTGCTTTCGGGAAAAGCGGCCGGCACAGTTTCCTCCTGTCACCATGTCCTGGCCGCCGTTGTGGAAATCGTCCACATGGCCACGCTCGTTCACGACGATGTCATTGACTCCGCCGACGAACGCCGCCGCAGGCCCACGATCCGCCGGCTGACCGGAAACGTGGGCGCGGTCCTCTTGGGCGATTTCCTGATTAGCCACGCCTTTCACCTGTGCAGCAGCTTGCCGAACCGTCACGCTTCTCGCCGAATCGGCGCCACCACGAACGTAGTGTGCGAAGGGGAACTACTTCAAAACCGGTACGCCGGGGACGTGTCCATCGACGAACGGATATACCTGGAGATCGTGCGGCGCAAGACCGGGGCGCTGACCGCGGCGGCTTGTGAACTGGGGGCCTACTTTGCCAACGCGGAGGAGGCCGTAGTTTCGGCGTTGCGCGACTTTGGTGAGAACGCGGGAATCGCATTTCAAATCATGGATGATCTTCTAGACCTTGCGGGAGACGAGGCCTCGGTGGGCAAGAGCTTGGGCCGCGACCACACCACGGGAACGTTGACGCTGCCGCTGATTCACGGGCTGGCTCGAGCCCGCGGTGAAACCCGCAACCTACTGCTGGAATGCCTGGCACGAGAAACCCCGTCGGACCGGCACCGCCTGCGAACACTGCTCCACGAATCGGAGAGCCTTGACTATGCCTTGGAGGTCGCCGAACGTCACGTGGACGAGGCTCGGCGCAAGCTCGAATCTGTACCCCCCGGCGACGCGAAGACGACCCTATCCACCATGGCCGATTTTATCTTGCAGCGTTCGTTCTGACGAAGCTCCCGGTAGTTCGACCCATCTCCCCGCGCGCGTGACGGAAGCGGGATTTCAATCCCACATCGCCCCTCGGCGGAAGGGATTCCGAGAAGAGTGACCGCGAAGCACCCGGCACCGACGCGAAGGATCCGTTGACGCAGACCGTTCCGCCGAGACGAATTCGGGGTCATTCGATGCCGGTCGGATTGAGCCGCCGAGAAAACCATCCATACAACATTCGACAAGGGCGGGTTTTGCCGCGACCTTTCGCGTCGTCTCTAATGAAGAATGGCCGGGGCGCGATTCGCCTCCCGCCGGGCAACGCGGAATGGGCGACGAAGCCCGGCCGACGACGACCCATGCATGGCACCAATGGAGAATCACTCATGACCCGAACCACGAAAATTCTGTTCCTTCTCGCGGCCGCGGCTTTCCTCGCTTCGCGCGCGCAATCGGCCGCGATGGCCGACGATCTCAAACGACGCGGAATGATCGGCGTCCAGTTGGCTCCTCTCAACGACGAAATGGTGAAACATCTCAATCTTTCGGACAACAAGGGAATCGTGATCTCGGGCGTAATGCCGAACACCGCGGCGGAAGAGGCCGGCCTGAAAGGCAACGACATCCTTCGGAAAATCGACCAGGCCGCGGTCGAGAGCTTTCAACAGGGCCTGACCCTGCTGAGGAGGTATCGAGCGGGGGACACGGTCCCGCTGACCGTCATTCGCGAGGGTTCGGAACAAACGCTGAAGGTCACGCTTCGTCCGCGGCCTTTGGAAACATGGACGGATATCGATGTGGTCTACGACTCCGCCGGAGAGCCCGGCAAGCGCGTGCGCACCATCCTTACCAAGCCCAAATCGGGCGGCAAGCGCCCTGCGGTCGTCTTGCTTCCGGAACCGATCCCCAACTCGGTCGAGTTCGCCGGGCAAATGCAGAATCCCGTGCGAGCGCTGATCGAGAGCATGACCAAAGCCGGATTCGTGACCATGCGAGTGGAGCGGCTGTCGGTCGGCGACAGTGAAGGATCCGACCTCGCCGACTACACCATCGAGGGCGACGCGGCCTCGTTTCGCAGTGCCATCGCAAAGCTCAAGAGTTTCGAATTCGTGGATGGGGAAAAGATCTTCTTGCTGACGCACGGGCCGGGAGCGGCCTTGGCTCCGCTGGTCGCCCGCGGCTCCCCCATCCGCGGGATCGTGACGTATGCCGCCGTGGTGCGCCCGGTGGTCGAGGTCATTCCGGAAATGCTCCAACGTCGTTGGAAAATCGATCTTGTTCCCGATGCCGAAGTCCAATCCGACATGGAAAAAGTGAAGAAGTTCATCGACCTTTGCCTGATCAAGGGAAAAAAGCCCGCGGACATCTTCAGCGAGTACCCGGATTTCAAGCCGATTTTGGAGAAACTCGACTCCGACGACACGTTTGTTTTTGGAATGCACTACAAACAAGCTCAACAGCTTGCCGGGCTGAACTCCTTGCCTCAATGGGCGGAGGTGAAGACGCCGGTCCTGGCGGTGTGGGGCAAATCCGACTTCGTGGCCGACAAAAAGGACAGCGAAATGATCGTGGCCGCCGTGAAGAAGAACGCGACTTTCTTGGAAATGGCGGAGATTGATCATATGTTCGGCAAGGCCGCCGACCAGGAGGAAAGCGCTCTCGCCGGCGTCGGAACCTATCACCAGGGTTTCACGGATGTGCTCAAGAAATGGCTGGGGGAACAGGGCGCGTCGGTGCCGTGAGGCCACCGGGTGGGGGAACTGGTAATCGGCCTGCTCCCCAGAGCTTGATCCGGTCGTTATGAGAGTCCATTGGCCCCGGGATGGGACAGAAGGGACTTTCGATGAAAGGGAAGCGGCATACGCCGGAGCAGGTGGTGCGCAAGCTTCGGGACGGGGACCGGATGCTGTCGAAGGGGAAGTCCATTTACCGGCGGGGGGCGATCGGAATGGTTTCAGGGTTGAGGAGTTGCGGCAAATCGCAAAGAGAGTCGCGCGGAGTACACATTGTCAGTGGAAGGCAGGACGGCGAAGCCGGCGAACTCCAGGGCATCGGCCAGGGCGGCCAGTTCACGAACGATCTCCTGCGGATTGGGGCGGAACGGTGTTCGTTGCCGGGGAAGCGAAACGTCGAGCCATTGTTCGCCGCGCAAGACGCGAAGGGTTCTAATGTCGGACGATTCGGATTCGGCCAGCTTACGGCGGAGATCGGCGTTGGGTGCGTTGAGGTCAAGCAGAGCGCCGTCCACGCCGACGATTCGGTCTCCGGCCTGAAGTCGACCGTCCGCGGAACTGCCGGGATGAAGTCGTGCGACAACCACGCCGCCCGGCTCTTGCCGGCCGCGCATTCCGATGCCAAGATACTTAAGCGCTGCGGCGTTCGCGTCGCCGGCGGGGGTCCACCATCGCGGGTCAAGCAGCGACGGCAGACCTTCTTCCTGCGCTTTGAGCCATCTGCGCATCACTTCGCCCGATAAACCTCCCCGAAACACGGAGACCACGCTACGTTCGCCAGTTCCCCACGCAGATCGCAGGGAGCCGTCCATGTTCAGCGTGGGGATCAGTCCGTGCTGCCCGTCGAGAATTCGCTCCAAATGGTCGCGTGTCAGGGCAACGACGAGCCAGGGTCCGGACGCCGCCCAGGCGGGCTCCAATCCGCCGAGCAATGGTGCCCACGGGGCGCGAGATGATTCCGCATATTCCTTCAACGGCACATGGGTGATGCGAACGCCAAGACGGCTGCTTTCATGAATCGCCGGCTCGGCCGCAGAGGATTCCGGATGGACCGGCTTCAGGAGATCGAAGGCGCGCTGACCAATCTGCTCCACGCGTGCCACGGCGGCTTCGCCGTGGTCGCATTCGATCAGCACCGCGAGCTGAGGCGTGGTTCCGCGGTCGCTGAGATCCTGACCCCAGACGAAAATAACGTGAGGTCCGAATCGGACGGCGGGAGGGTGTTCGCCGGTTTCGTCGGCGAGGATACCGCCAAGGAGTGCGGCGTATCGACGTAGAATGCTCTGCGCAGGGACTTCCGCGGTTGGAGACGCGGATGAATCGGCCTGGATATTGGCGGCCAGGGTCCAAAGTGTGGTCTGCGGCAGATGAAGCAGTCGTTGCATGGCAAGCGTGGACAGGGGTCGGGTCAACCGCGGGCGGTCGAGCGCGGCGCGGATGGCGAAGTCGATGCGGCCGTCGTTTTCGTACACGCCGACGGCCACTCGACCAAAGCTGGAAAGCAGCCCAAGCGGGGTTTCCACGGCGGACGCGCCGCCGCGCGGGACGGACCCATAGGCCACGGCCAGGGGCCGCGCCGGCAAGGGTCCGAGCAGAGCGCGAAAATCGGCGTTCCGATCGAGGGATCGTTCGCTTCCACCAGTCATGACGGACACGACGTCACGCAAACACGATCCGTCGTCCCATCGGCGGCCGATGGCGGCGACGTCGTCGCGGACGCAAACGATCAACCCGTTGTCCATACGAAAGGCGCGGCCGGCGGCGGCGCCTCCGCCGATTCTTCGATCGACCGGAAACCATCGCTCCGCGGAATCGGGGCGGGGAAGACGCACAAGCCAGACGGCGCGATCCAACGATTGCCAGGAAGAGGAAACGATTCCCACTTCGGTGGTGAGGAGCTCGCGAAGGTTGATCGAGCTTGCGGGCCCGAGAAACCGGGTCAGGGCGGCATGCAAGTCGAACGCGGCCCCTGGAGCGGGCCGTCCGGTCAGTGAGGGAAACAAGGACCACACGCGGGCGCGGCGCAGGGCACCATCCAGTTCATCCAACTCGCGGATCGATACGAAAAAACTTACGTTTTCCGGAACGAACCGGGAAAGCGCGGTAAAGGTTTTTAGAGCGGCGGGATCGGTCTGCGCGGGCGCGGCTTCCAGGATCAGAAGCGCACTGAATAGTATGAAGCGAGGACTCGCCAGTCGCGTCCCTTCCGAAAAGGTAAGAAAAGCCTCATGTCTGTCCGCGGACCACATCGCTTCGGATCAGGCGGAATTCCCGCCGGCTCGAGGAATTAGAAATCCTCGGCATCCGCCTCGGCGTCGTCCTGGGGATCCGGAGCCGGAGGACCGACGATGTCGACTTCCTCCTCGACGTTTGCACCATCGGGAGGCGGCTGCAGGGACTCAAGCCACGAAAGGGTCTGAGAGTTTAATTGTTCGAACGTCCCCATATTGGCCCGAAGGCGGGCGAACCAATCGTCTTTCGGTTGGTCTGGTACCAGGCGGTCGGTCGCATCCGAGCCGAGGCCGGGCTGCGGATTCTGCACCGGGGAGGAAAGCGGCGGCGCATCGGGACGATTCACGGCCGGTGGGCGAGTGACCTTTTTTCCGAGCACAAGCGATTCCCGACGGTTGAAGATTCCGACAAAGGCCAGGGCGATGACGGCGGCGAGTGCCAGCGGGCCCGTGAGGTAAAGACTACGTCGAAACCGAAACGTTCGGCGTTCACGCGGCGCTTCGACGCAGGCCAGGAGCCGCTCGGCGAAATTCTCGCCGACGGTCGGTTCTCGATCTGAACTCAGGATGTGTCCGGCGACCTCCATGAGCGCCAATCGGCGACGACAATCGGGACACTGGACGCGGTGGGCACCCAACTCATTTCGTAGCGAGAGGGAAAGCTCACCATCGAGGTAGGCGTCGAAAAGTTGTCGAGCTTGTTCGCAGCGCATCGTTCGTTTCACCCAGCAACATCGGGCTTTGAATTCTTACAGCCCGCGAGTTCGCGACGGGTCGTCGGGAACGTGCAACCCGGGCTCATCTCCTGTCGTTTCACGATCCTTATCCCGCAGGGAATGATTCCGCTTCGCCTCATCCGTGCGGTAATTTTCGATTCCGTTCCCTTCTACACCGGCTAGCCGACTTGGCTGCGGTAGGCGAAGATTTCCGCGTCATTGCGGGATTCAAGCACCTCCCGGAGTTTCGCCCGCCCACGGTGCAGGTGGCTTTTGACCGTCGCTACGGGCACCTCGAGAACGCGAGCAATTTCGTGACAGCCAAGCTCGTGCCGGTAAAACAGCAGTAGGGTGGCTTGTTGAGGCGGACTGAGCTGTTCAACGGCACTCCAGACGGTTTGACGCAGGAGACCGGCCTCCTCCGATTCAAGAGATTCGTGACCAGGTTCGGAACCCGCGGCCGGTACCTCCGAAAAGTCGATTTCGCTGCCCGCGTTTTTCTTCCGGCGGAGCCGGTTCAGACACACTCGATAGCCGATCGTAAACAACCAAGTGCTGAACCGATATTCGCTCGAATAGCTGTCCAGGGAAGAGAAAGCTTTTAGGAATGCTTCTTGGCAGACCTCTTCGGCGTCGTGATGGTTGCGCACCATCCGCCATAGGAATGCGAAGAGCCGATCCTGATGAAGTCCGATCAAAGTACGGACGGCACGCCGATCTCCAGCGCACGCATGACCGACAAGCTGGCGCTCCTGGTCGCGGTCGAGCTTCTCCGCCTCTTTTTCCACGTCGAATTCCTGTGGCGATCTACTCATTGTACCCATTCTACAGATTGGTGTTGCGGTTGTCCTCATTCAACGTAAAATCGACCGGTGGCCGGGGTTGCATGGAGGCCGGCGCATTTTTTAGCCTAAGTATATTCCCTAAATGGCTTTATGGCAAAAAAGGCTCCCGACGATAAAACGGTTTGCCGAAACCGTAAAGCGAGTTACCGTTTTGAAATCCTCGAACAATTCGAATGTGGACTTTGCCTTTTCGGAACTGAAGTGAAAAGTCTGCGCGATAAGCACGCATCGCTGGACGAGGCCTACGCGCGATTATCTGACGGCGAAGTGTGGCTGGTAAACTTTCACATCGGACCTTATCGGTTTGGTACTAGCGCCCAGCATGAAGCCGTTCGCAAACGGAAGCTCCTGCTTCACGCTCGGGAAATCCGCAAACTCAAGGTGAAAACCGAGCAAAAGGGCTTCACGCTGGTGCCCTTGCGCGTTTTTTTCAACGACCGGGGCATCGCTAAGGTGACCCTCGCGCTTTGCCAGGGAAAGACTCTCGGTGACAAACGTCAAGCGCTGAAAACTCGCGAGCACACCCGAGAGATGGAACGATCCGCGCGACGAAGGACGTAGATGGGGGTGGGGACCCCTTCGTGAGCTGACACTGAAGAGTCTTTTTTTGTCTACGTGTCATATCCATATGCAAGTCCGCCAAACTTTACTTAGGTCGATTGGGACAAATACCGACAAATACTAGTAGAAAATGGCTGGATTAACGGGCAGGCTAACCTGCTGTGACTTGGCTTCCTGCTTGAATCTGTGGAGAGGAAAAATCGTGGCAAACCAGGTAGGAATCTGCGTTCTCACGCTTGCCGTTCGTCGCCAGTTCAAGGCTCGAATTCTAACTCGATTCTGAACAGGTCAAACATCGGCCCACTAACTCGTGCCGCGCGCAACCAATAAGGTCGACCCAGAAGATCCGTCGGAGCATACCGGGCGACACAGCATTCGAAGCCGGTCAGGAGAATCGATGACCCGCAGTATTCAAGAGGCGATCAGCAATTCTGAGAACTTGCCATCCTTGCCCACGGTTGCGGTCGAGGTGCTGCGACTCATGAAGTCCGAGGACGTGCAGGTGGATGACCTTGTCCGCGTGGTGCAGAACGATCCGGCCCTGACCGCCAAGTTGCTCAAAACGGTGAACTCGGCCATGTTCGGATTGACTCGCAAGGTTGGGTCGTTGAAGCAGGCGATGGTCGCGCTCGGCATGAGAACGGTCAAAGTCATGGTCCTGAGCTTCTCTCTGGCGGACGCATTCCAGTCTCGGGAACCCACGGATTTCGACTACGGTGACTATTGGCATCGATCGATCACCACGGGAGTTGCCGCGCGGCTTCTCGCCCGGATCGCCGCCTCTTCATTGGCCGAGGAGGCATTCGTGAGCGGCTTGCTCTCCGACGTGGGCATCGTCACCGCTTGGCGATGTGCCCCGGACCTCTACCGGCCGGTGTTGCAGGAGTGGAAATCCGGGAAGCGGTTGCTTCACGAAGTGGAAGTCGAGCTTCTCGGCGTGAGCCATGCCCATCTCGGTGCCGGCCTGCTCCAAAAATGGGGGTTGCCGCAGATGGTTTGCGACGCGGTCCACGCTCATCACGGCGAAGGCATCGCGCAGATCGCGGCCGATTCGTGGCAGCTTGCCGCGGTGGTCAACTGCGCGAGCGTGATCAGCGGCCTTTTTTGCCACGAAATCCCATCATCGAGGCTGACGGCCATCAAGGAGCAAACTCGAAAGCAAACCGGTCTCGACGAAAGCAAGCTTGACGGAGTTCTACACGATCTGAGTGCCCATGTGGGCGAAGCGGCATCTCTGCTTTCCGTGCAGGTTGGCGAAACCGTTGACTATGCGCAACTTCAAACGGAGGCGGCGCTTCAGCTCGCCCAACTCAGCATCCAGGGCGAGCTGGACCGCGCGGCCACGGTCCGCAACGTTCAGGCCGCACACGATGAAATCGGTCGTCTTTCGGATGAGCGGCGCGCCATCCTCGAAGCCGCCTCGACGGATGGACTCACGAAAATCGCCAACCGCGCGGCGTTCGACCAGCGACTGGCCGAAGAGCTTGAGCGGGCCAAGGCGAAGGACAAGCCCGTAGGACTAATCCTCCTGGACGTGGATCACTTCAAACGGTTCAACGACACCTTCGGTCATCAGGCTGGAGACGAGGTTCTTCGCCAGGTGGCGTGCTGCCTTCGCGAAGTGATCCAGGCGATGGGGTTCGTGGCCCGCTATGGCGGCGAAGAGTTCGCGGCGATACTGGCCGAGCAGACGGAAACGGCGATTTATTCGTGTGCGGAGGGACTCCGCAAGGCCATCGAGAACCGTTTGATCCAATACGGCGATCAACAACTTCACGTTACCGCGAGCCTGGGAGCAGCGTGTGTCCACCCAAGGCGCAAAGAGAGCACTCCGCAACAAATGATCGAGGAAGCCGATCGGCACTTGTACCGGGCCAAGCACGCCGGCCGAAACCGGGTGGAAAAGGGTTGGTAGCCCTCCGCGATCGCGAGGCCATGACCCGTAAAGAATTCTTCACCATTGCAAATCCTTGAAACTGATGCTATAGACCAATCTCTGGTTCTTTGGCACGTTCGGAATGCGGAATGGAAAAGCGACGCTTTGGCCGCCTTGGGCTTTGGGCACTGCTGATTCTCCCCTTGATCAACATCGGGTGGAGTTTGTTGATCATTGTCCGAGTCACGGGTCAGCAAGAGCAAATCTCCCACCACGTCGGATTGATCCGGCGCATGATCCAATTGGAATCAAAGATTGCCGGGTTTGAGAAGTCGGTGCCGATCGACGATTTGTCGGTCGGCTTCGAGCCCTCTTCCCCGGAATGGGAACGGCTATTTAACGACTACCGCGCGGCGTTCCGAGATTTCGACCGTACCGATCCCTCCGTTCGGCCCATTGAGGGGTACCTCGCCCGAACCGACGAACTGGTCTCGGAGCTCTCGTCCCGTCGCATGAACATCGCACCGGCGGATCGCGACGGAGCCGAGATCGTGGGGACCACGGCCGGTTTTTTCAACACCGTGAACCGGGCTAAGGACCACGTGAATGGGGCCGTCGCCTCGATTCGGACCAAACTCACTGCGAGCTCGATCTACCTTTGGTCCATCTGGGGACAGTTGTACACGCTGGTGGTCATATCGTCGTTGCTGCACGCGGCGCTGGTCGTGATGTTGTTGCTGCATCGTCGCGAGCAAACGGCGCGAAAAGCGGCTGAAAAGGAGCTCAAAGACAACGAGCGACTCTTCCGCACGCTGGCCACGCAAAGTCCGGTGGGAATTTTCAAAACCGACCCCCGGGGCGACTGTATTTATGTCAACGAACGCTGGCGGGAGATGGCCGGGCTGACCTTTGAAGAGGCCATGGGTCAGGGATGGACCTCGGCGTTGCATCCGGAGGACCGCGAGCATGTGATTCGACAATGGTACGGGGCCGCAGAGACGGGTTCCGAATACACGGGTGAATGCCGATTCCGAACTCCCAAAGGCGTTGTAAGCTGGCTGAGTGCCAACGCGGTTGTGCTCAAGGACGATGCCGGCGAGATTACCGGGTTTCTGGGCACGGTCGCCAACATCACCGAACGCAAACGGCTGGAGGAAGAGGCCCGGCGTCACCAGGAAAAACTGGCTTCCATCGCCCGGCTTCGGATCATGGGGGAAATGGCCTCCGGACTGGCTCATGAGTTGAAGCAGCCGCTTTGCGCCATGACGACCTACATCCAAGCCTGCAAAAGAATGATGCCTGCGAAGAGCGACGAAGCGTCGGAAGCCCTGACCACCACGATGAACAAGGTTGAGGACCAGGCGCTTCGGGCGGGGCAAATCATCGATCGAATCCGGGATTTCGTAAGAGGGTGTGTGAGAAGGGGTTTCATCCCGGTTTCAGTCGATGAACCATCAGATTGATCATGGTGAGATAGACCATATTCTCGCTGCTTTCCGTGAGCACCTCGTAGTCTTTGCTCATACG
>Ga0187893_10002965_pt1 | contig 35741 bp, 62 predicted proteins | sample MA1701074metaG_FD_139574 | JGI IMG/M metagenome (GOLD analysis project Ga0187893, IMG submission 139574) | White microbial mat communities from a basaltic lava cave in the Kipuka Kanohina Cave System on the Island of Hawaii, USA - MA170107-4 metaG ...
CGAAGGCGGCGGCGAGCACTTCCTGTTCATCGTCGACGACGACTTCGAGATGGACAAGATCCGTAACCGCACGAAGATGGCACCCGGCATCGACATCCGCGCTGAGGGCGGTCTGATCGTCGCGGCGCCGAGCATTCACCCGACCGGCGCGCAGTACGCATGGCGCGATCCGACGACGCCCGTTGCTTCAATGCCAGCATGGTTGATCAAGATCGCGACGTCGCAGAAGACGCGGCAGATTGCCATCGATCCGAATGCGGGACGCCCGACGGAAGCCGTACTCGAAGCGGACGGTTGGCCGTTGGCGCGTCGAATCATCGCTGCACGTGACGTGCTGATCCGGAAGGGTGAACCTGCGATCTCGGGGCGGCGCGGTCACGATCCGTGCCTGAAGGCAACTGTCCTACTGGTTCGTGGCTACTGTCTCTATAGCGAACAGGCGTTCGACCTGCTGTGGAACGTCTACAACCCGATCTGCATCCCGCCATGGTCGCCCGAAGAGTTGATGCACAAGATCGAGAGCGCCGAGTACGCGATCTCGGACGAGTCGTATCCTTGGCGATTTGAAATTCCGGCGCGTGACATGTCGCCAGCGGGGCGCGCCGAAGAAGCGATCCGCTTCGAGTGCTACCGCGAGTTGGGCGGTCCAGAAGTGTTGTGGCAAGCCACGCCGGAAACTGCACCTGACCCGACCGCTGATATGGAAAACGAAGAAAAGCCTGAGAAGCCGTCGCGCGGCAAAGGCCGCAAGAAAGGAAACGTCGCATGAGGGTCATCTATCTCGCTCACCCGCTCGGTGCGCCCACGCCGGAAGGCGTCGAGGCGAACAAGGCTCGCGCTCGTCGGTGGATCCGTTGGGTCTACGACAACTTCTCGGATGTCGCTGTCGTCGCTGACTGGCTGCTGACCGTTGAAGTCTTGGATGATTTCAACCCCGAACACCGCGCGCACGGAATGAAGATGAACAAGGCGATCATTCCGCTCTTGCACGAGTTCTGGATGGTCGGTGGGCGCGTGTCGAACGGCATGCAAGATGAATCGATCACAGCGATCGACGCGAAGCGCCGCATCTTCGACCTCACGTGGCTCGGTGACGAGCCGCCGGTTGGTGTTCCCGAGAAGGTCCAAGCGCTGGTCGCCTGATGTCGATCGATCCGAACATCGCGCAAGAGGCGCGCGCCGTCCTGCAGCAGTATTCGACGCCTGCACAGGAGATGATCAAGTTGAACCTGTACGGACCGCGCGAGGCACGATTCGCGGGCGCAATTGTCGCGAACCTGTTCACCGTCGTCGTATCGGCACCGCTGCCGACACCCGAGGAGCGGCTACGCGAGCTTCAAGGACAAGCGCACACGACGATGACGACGCTGTGCAAGCTGCTACAGCGCGCGATGACCGTGATCGAAGAGTCGGTTGCCGGACAGGAAGCACTCGTCCGCGAATGTGAAGAAGAGATCGCGAGCGCCGAGGACAACATCTTCCCACCAGACGACGAAGAACCCGAGATGAAAGAGGCCACCGGATGAACGACGCAGATACACGCTTAGACAAGCTCGGTGACCTGATCGCACGCGGTTCACGCGTCGCTATCGGTACACGCGAAGAGCTGCACGACTTCGTACTGCAGCTCATGGAGATCGTGCCTCAGGTCATCGGTGACCTGAAGAACGCGCGTGTCCCGACGGAGCTGTTCTGCCCGATGTGCAACCACAAGCACATCGATCAGGGCGACTGGGAACACAAAATCCCGCATCGCAAGCACCAGTGCGCGAACTGCAACCACATCTGGCAGCCGTTCGCTGTCGGTACGGTTGGAGTCGCGTACGGGCATGCAGTACTGCCCGTCGCCGAGCACATTCAGGTGCTCGAACGTGACCTCGCGTGGACACGCGGTGAATGGAGCGCGGCGGGCGAAGAGATCGCGAAGCTGGAGAAACGCCGCGACGAGCTGCTGCAGATGGTCGCGAATCTATCGCAAAGCGTTCCGCTCGATTCTGAAGTCAGCGAGGCGCTGAACCAACGTGGCGCACTAGTCGCCGAAGTTGGGACGCTGCGTGCGCGTGTCACCGAGCTGGAAAAGCAGCTCGCAGGCGCACGTGGATTCGTGAATATGGCCACTGAGTACGACGGGAACGACTATGGCTAAGGCGCGCTACGTAAAGGCACCTTGTGCACGAGGGCGCAAGGCGCACGCGCTGTGTCGTCCCCCGAAGACGCACGGCGCGATCCTACGTCTACGTCACGATGGCCGGTTCGTCCGTGACAACGGTGATGCCGGGCTTGCGTTCATCGGCTTGGCACCGGAGAACGACGGCGGTGCAGTCATCTGGGTCGCGAACTGCGCGTGTAAGATCTACCTCGACTGTCCAGTCTCGAAGGCGCTCGCGTTCGCTGCGAATCGCTACAGCTCGGCGACAGTCGAGCGACGGCGCAAGTCGACGCTCAAGCTCGACAGGATCAGGCGCGTGCGCAAGCTCAAGAAGAGGAAACGCTGATGCCAGCGTACGTGCGCGGCTATCTTGTCTGCAACGGGTGTGGGACGTCGGCGAACGCTTCGGCGTACATCGGCGAGGCGTGGAGCAAGACGAGTTTCACGTGGAAGCTCCCCGAAGGCTGGATGCTCTACGAATCGCGCGGGCACGGCAACGTGTCCGTGTACTGCAGTTACGCGTGCAACAAGCACTCGGCGGCGATGGGCTACCCGTCGCAGACTGGAAGAGCACCGGTTGACGGTGCGTTCGACGAACGCACGATCGACAAGCTCTACGAGTTGATCGACATCGGTGCAAAGGGCAATGCGAGCGCAGACAACGTGCTTGCAGCGCTCGAAGCTGTGCTGACGGCGTGGCGAAAGCGGGCAGCGTGAGCTTCCATCAGTGCGCGCACGGCGAGCGGTGGTTTAGTTGGCGGCACGCGAACGGCAACCAGATCGACTGGTGGTCCCAGCACGTGTGCTGCGACCCGAAGCGTTTCGTCCACAACGAGTGGGGCAAGTTCGCGCTCGCGGTCGATCTCAACGCACGCGAAGCACAGATCCAGTGGGTTCAAGCGCCGTTGTGGCAGGCGCTCAAGTTCGGTGAGATCGTCGACGAGAACGAGCGACTCGCCCTCGAAGCTGCGTGCGATGCACGTGAGTCGCGATTCGCTGCCGAGCTATTCCTTCGCATCATCGGCCGCGACGACATGGCCGACCTTTTGTACGCACCTAGGGGAGAATCGACATGAGCATCGTCGCAGGCACCGGCCATCGCCCAGACAAGCTGTGGATCGGCGACTACTCGGGGCACCACAAGCTGAACCCACTCCGTGCGTGGATCCGTGCCCAGACACGCACCAAGCTCCTGGAGCTGAAACCGATCCACGTGATCAGCGGACTCGCACTCGGCTTCGATCAAGACCTCGCTGACGTCTGCATCGAGATGGGCATCCCGTACATCGCGGCAGTGCCGTGCGAGGGCCAGGATAGCCAGTGGCCCCCGGAGGCGCGAGCGCACTACCAACTGCTGCTCAAGCTCGCGTACGAGGTCGTGATGGTGACGCCGGGGCCGTACGAGCGCTGGAAGATGCAGGCGCGCAACGAATGGATGGTCGATCACTGCAGCGATCTGCTGTCCTGCTTCGACGGCTCGCAAGGCGGCACGGCAAACACGGTGAACTACGCGAACAAGCTGCGTCGCCCGATCCATCGCATCGATCCGAACGAGCTGCGGCGCCTGCTGTCAGCCGGAGCAGCGTCGTGAGGCCGCACCAGCCTTACCGTGTCGTCGGCGAGCTAGCGAACGGCCAAGGCGTCGTCCTCGAACCGGGCTGCACGCTCTGCGGCGAAGCGAACGAAGCAATCGCGTGTCCAGTCTGTACACGCGTGTTCTGTGTCGAGCTGTGCTTCGGCGTGCACTTCCAAGCGCGTGACGTATTCGACGCGCCCGATCGCATCGATGCGTTCCTGCGCACGCAGACAGCGCACGAACTGCTCGATGCAACGATCACCGACGAGAAGGTGGACTGGCGACACGGCTTGTCGTGCGACAACTGTCGACCTGGTCTACGCGATATGGTCATGCAGGCGCTCGTCACGGGCGCGAAGATCGCGATGGAAGAGCCGTGAGGGTTGCGCGCGCAAGCGAATCGATCGAACAGCGGCAAGAGGCCGTCACCGAGCTGTTCATGTTCATCCGCGACTTCTTCGGGCTCGACACGACAACGCTCGTTGCACGGACACTGAACGAGCCGAAGTTCCTCGAAGCGGCTGAAGCTGTGCTGCAGTCGGCGGTCGGTCCGTGGAAGTCGGTCGATGCACTACGTGACTTCGCGGTGCAGGCGCTCTACGGCGAGAAACCTGCTGACAAGTCGCTGGCCGATCGCGCGAGAGGCCGCGTGTCGCCGTTCTCGGTACCGTTCGCGTTGTTGCGGTCGCTCGCGCCGAGCGGGCAGTTCGACGCACGCAACTTACGGACGCTCAGCATTGCCGAGGCACTGGACTGCAACGGGTACGTGGGCGAAGAGACGCGCTGGGAAACGAAGCCCCACGGCGGTGAGAACTGGCTGATCACGACCGTGTGGGCGCGCGTGATTCCGAAGACGCGCAAGCATACGAAGATCCGATTCACCAACGTCGGCGAGAATCGCATCCTGCACGAAGGTCGGCTGACGGCACTGACGATCGATGCGATGCCGTGTTTCTGGTGGCTGCCCGGGTACACGCCGATCGAAGTGTTGATGACGCGGCAACAGCTTGAAGATGAGACACCGTCGACCGTGATGCTCGCGATCGAGGGCTGGCGCTACACGACGAGGTGAACATGATCAAGGTACCAAACGACTGGCTTACTGTAGATCTCACGACGACTGAGGTATCGCGGTGTCGCGAGATTGGTCACGCGCGTCAAGCTGCACATGAAGAAGCGTACGCCACGAACGATGGTCTCCCAGCCGATGGCCGTTTCTTCGAGCGAACCTCTTCAGTTCAATTGAACATCGATGGTGCAACGTCCGAATACGCTGTTGCGAAGGCGTTCGGACTGAAGTGGTCTGCGAAGCTGTGGACCCGTGAGGAGTTTGCGATTGAACGTTATCTGACTGCAGATGTAGACGAAGACGTTCAAGTGAAGTGTCACAACCTGCCCGACTACGGACTGTTGCAGCAGGATTTGTTGATTCGCTTCACGGAGCGTAACAACGTGGACTGCATCTACGTCCTGACGTTGCTACATCACTTACCCACCGTCATCATGGCTGGATGGTGCACGGGCGCGCAGGCAATGGTAGCGGCATTCGAGGCGAGGTGGTTGCCCGTACCGTGCTGGCGTGTGCCTTGGCGATACCGCAACCCGATGCAGACGTTCGTGACGCATTTGGAGTCGCCTGAGCGCGCCGCGTCACTACAACGCGTTCAAGATCGACGTGCGCGTTTCTTGCGCGGCGTACCGGCTTCGTACCGCGAGACACGCAAGGAGCGCTGGCTGTGAGCTTTGACACCGACGACGATGAAGACGGACCGGTTCCGGGAACCGGCTACGACGGCACTGATCTCGAAGGCGCGAAGGCGTTCGTACAGACCAACCTGCGTGACGGCGTGACGTGTCCGTGCTGCGGACAGCTCTGCAAGATCTACAAGCGCAAGCTGAACAGCACGATGGCGCTCGCGCTCGTGCTGATCTACCAGTTCTTCAAGACGCACAAGCACGCCGACTGGCTACACGTCGCGGCGTTCTTGGTGAAGGTCAAGCACGACAGCTCGATCGCGGGCGGCGACGTCGTTAAGCTCCGCTACTGGGGGCTGCTCGAACGTGCGGCCGGTGACCGTCCCGATGGCAGTGATCGCATCGGCCGCTACAAGATCACCGACCTCGGCAAGCGTTTTGTAGAGAAGGCTGCGGCTGTTCCCAAGTACGTGTATCTGTACAACCAATTGTTGTTGCGTCTGAGCGAGGAAACGATCACGATCACGGATGCGTTGGGTGACCGCTTCTCTTACACAAAGCTGATGACGGGTGCGTAAACGAAAACGAACAACTATCGGTGATACGTTCGGACGTTTGACGGTGATCGGGCGCGCACGACCTGCACCGAGTGGTCAGCCGCGTTGGCGTTGTCGTTGCTCTTGCAAGACGATCAAGGTCGTTCAGGGCAGCGCTCTGACAAGTGGACACACACAGTCGTGCGGCTGCTTGGGTACTGAACGTCGACGAGAAGCGTCTCGCACGCACGGCATGAGCGGCACGCCCGAACATCGAGCTTGGAAGGGCATGTGGGCACGGTGCCTCGCGAAGCCGGGTAGCAAGTACTTTCGCCTGTACCCAAAGCAGGGCATCAAGGTGTGCGCACGTTGGAAAAAGTTCGAGAACTTCTTCGCTGATGTCGGACCACGTCTGTCGGCACAACATTCACTCGATCGCTGGCCCGATCCCCACGGTGACTACAAGCCTGGCAACGTGCGCTGGGCGACGATGAAGGAACAGAGTAACAACCGGCGCGACAACCGTATCGTCGAGTTGGACGGCGAGAAGTTCACACTCAGCGCCCTCGCCGACGCGGCAGGCTTCAAGGTGGGAACGTTACGCTCGCGGCTAGCCAAGATGGGCTGGGACGCACGCAAGGCCGTAGCAGCGCCCCTGAACGTTACGTCGATTCGATCGTTCACCGACGCGGAGCTGAAACGTCAGCGGACAGCGATCGAAACCGAGATTCAACGCCGACGACGAGGAAAACAGTAATGACACATGTATCGAAGAAGCTGGCAGACACTGTAGGAAGTGCTATTCGCGGTGACGATACAGCTAAATTTTTTCAAAAACTGGGAATGCAAATTCACGGCAATTTGCAAACGTTAACCGGTTCGCGCTCGATCGGTGAATCGACACTGTCGGCAGGGGCGGTAGTGCACATATTGGGATCGGTTGATCCGAAATATCGGGGACTGAACTTTCTGCCGCCAGACACGTATCAGGAATACCAGACGCGTTACGTGCACATGCCAGCGCGTTGGACGATGTTCGGATTTCCCACCTTCCGTGTAACAAAGGATCTTGTAACGTCATTACTGCTCACTGAGTGTCGTGGAATTAGAGGTCGCGATCTGAAGTTTCCATTTCCAACCTTCTTTGTCGAACTGCCACAAGATCCGGTAATCCTAAAGACGACAGACGTGGCAGGTACTGAAGTTCCTGTGCGCTGGATCAGCGTCCACAACATGCACGTGCCCGAGAGTGACAAAAACGCGAAGGCACTTGCTGAGATATTTGATGCCGAGACAACAGCGTTCCATGCAGGCCATAGCAACGCGAAACAGTTTCAAACAGCAATCGTAGAGACAGAACGCAAATCGTCACTTCGGGGCTACACGGATCTGTGTCTCATGTCGCCGACTGTTGATGTAGATGTCAGCCGCGCGCATCTAGTGCCCGAAGACGACGAATCTATCGAGGAATGGTTGGAAGGAACGCGCAATACGAGAGCCGAAGAGTTTAAATTACAGCCTACAGACAACAACGCCTTGATGGCCGCGCATAGATTGATCGCTAACCTCAGTCTGTACTTGGCGAGTAACAAAACTGAATGGACGGTCAACAAATCGCGTAATCGTCTGAAGCACGGCAAAGGTGGAATTTCCGCACCGTTGGTATGGGATGTTGGAAAAGCGGTAAAGGTTCCTGATCATCTTGTGGCTGCAGCACAGAACTTCGCCGTGCGCGGAACTAACAAGGCTCAATGGCGTGTATCTTCGCGCTTTGTGGTCCGTGGACACTGGCGCGATCAGGTGTGCGGTCCTGGACGTAGTGACAGGAAACGAATCTGGATCCAACCGCATTGGAAGGGTCCAGAAGCTGCAGCGGCTATAACACGTCTATACGAAGTAACGACATGAACGCGACCCGTCGACGAATTCTGGAGCATCTCGCACGTGCGACCGCACGTGTGTACGGACTCGACTTGGTCGCTGCGAAGATCGCGTCGCGGGCTTCATTGTACGTCCATCTGGGATGGCTCGAAGAGACAGGCCACGTCGAAGGTGCCGAAGAGCCCGTCACGTTGCGCCGGAGCTACAAGATCACCGACAAGGGCCGTGCTGTGCTCCTGCCCGAGGCGCGCGTGCGATGAAGATCTTCGTGTTCGGCTCGAACCTCGCAGGTCGTCACGGTGCCGGTGCGGCGCTCGAAGCGCGGCGCAAGTACGGCGCCGTCTACGGCGTCGCGGAGGGCCTGATGGGCAACGCGTACGGCATCGCGACGAAAGACCGCGAGCTAAATCCGCGCCCGCTCGTCGACATCAAAAAGAGCGTGGACGTCTTTCTCGACTTCGCGCGCGAGACGCCCGACCTGACCTACGAGGTCACGCGCATCGGCTGCGGCCTCGCGGGCTACAAAGACGCCGAGATCGGCCCGATGTTCGCGAGCGCGCCGCAGAACTGCGTGCTGCCGGTGAACTGGGAGCGCTACCGTGCCTCGTGAACCACTGACTCTCGAACAGATGAGCACGGTGCTCGCGGCGATACAGGCCGCAGCACTCGCAGGCGACTACCCGCTCGCGATTTCACTACTGCGCGAGTACAAACTGGAGCATCGCTGTCTCGCGTGCGTTGGTGATTGCGACGAGGGCTACAAGTGGCGGTTCGGCGTTCACGCGCAACACGTGCTCTTCACGTGTCGGTCGTGTACGGAGAACTTCGCGCTCTGGTACGTCAGCAAGTCGCCTGCGCGACAGTTGTTCGACGGCGCCCTGCACGGGATGGCAGCATATGACCGCTGAGCTGGAGCCATTACCGGACGGCACGCGCTTCACGGATGTTCTCGAAGCGGCGCAGGCCGCGTGGCTGGCGAAGAACTACGCGCTCTCACGTGAGCTGATCCAGCGCTACATCGATGCCGACGGCGAGTTCTGCTGCATGCGGTGCGCGGCGACACAAGAACAGCCATGGAAGATCAACAACCACATGGGCACGTTCTACGTATGCCCACCGTGCTCGTCGATCGTGTCCCAAATGGGCGAGCTACTCGGCAACGGCGGCGAGATGTACATCGAGGGACCGCCCCAGAAGGTCTCCCAGATCATGGAGACCTACAAGGTCGGTGACATAATGGTCGTCAAGACCACGCGATCACGCGCGATGGTCAAGATCAGCAAGAAGTGAACTACTGCGCGTAGTGGCGACGCCAGATCACAGCGCCCGTGGCTACTGCGCCGACGACAAGTACGGTCGACGCGACTGCCCAGAACTTGTAGTTCTTGTAGAAGGGCAGCTTGAGCGTCGGCGCCGATGTCACGTCGGGACCGTTGTCGATCGGGCGGACCTGATCGAACGCCGCCGAGATCGCCTTTTGGATACCGTTGCCGTTAGCACCGAGCGCGATGGCACGGAGTCCCACCTCGGAGCGTTCGCCGGCCGTCGGGAGCGAAGCGAACAACGCGACCGCGCGTGGGTCGCCGATGGGCTCGAAGCCGATGTAGCCGAACACGAGCCGGGCCTTGGTCTCGATGTCGGCGGCCGAGAGGCCGAGGGCGTATCCGTATTGAGGCATGCCCTGACTCTATCACAACGTCGATCGCTCGCGCGATCACCCGATCTTCGACGAACTTGATGTCCGAACGCGGGCGCGGTACGAAAGCGAGACCATTATGAGCAAGCAGGACAAGCAGGACATGTTCGGGATGGGCGATGACGAAGGTGCCGACGAGTACGTCATCATTCAGCTGATCAGCGCCGAGGGCTGGCGCGCGGTGTTCCAGGACGACAAGGGCCCCCAGCGCGTGCTCGGCCTCGCGTGTTTCGCGCTCGTCGAGATCATCCCAGACAAGCCCGAGGTCGCGCAGATTCCGCAGCGCGCGATTCGCCCGATGGTCGTCGACGAGTTCGGCGACGTCGAGGACGTCGGCTCGTTTGAGGACTTCATTTGCGTCGTGCAGCCGGGCATGGACATCCAACCGGTGGTCGCGTACGCGATCAGGAACCGCGAGACGGCGTAATCGATGGTCCTGCGCGGTCCTAGCCGCCATCTACCCGGAGTCCCACGCTCCGGGCCCACGAACACGCAGTCGCGGGCGATTCACTCGCTCGAACACATGTCGCTCGGGTGGGCGTGGCACGACGCCAAGAACGCGACGCGGCTCGCGATCGAGTTGCTGCGCTGGGGCACGCCGCCGACGAAGTGGGTCCAACCGGATGACCCCGCTGTCGCGGAATGGAACGAGCGCATGAACGCCGAGGAGCCGGTGGGTGGCGATCCCTATCGGACGCTCGGCGACCAGCGCGTGAACGTCGACATGCCCGAGGAGATCGACGCGCGCTTCGAGATCAACAACGTGTGCGTGTACCTCGGGCAGTTCAGCGACGGCATCGCGATCCAAGCACCGCCGGGTGCTGGTCGTGACGACGAGCATCCGATGACACGGCTCTACTGGTACGCCGACGTCATGAGCAAACGCATCGGGCAGGCGTGCGAGCGTGCGGCAGTCACCGCGAAGGACGGCGATCTACGCGAGCGTTGGCGCTGGATCGGCCATGCAGCGAAGGTCGCAACCAAGTTCATCCACAAGATCGCGACCGGCAACCCAGTGATCGGTTCGATCGACGGTGCCGCTGCAGGCATCCTGCGCGACATCGGTGCTGCGCTCGCGTACAGCGGCAAGCCAACCGACGAGATCGTTGGGCGGATGTTCCACTGGCGCGTGAGAGACGCGCTCAAGGGCAAGGAGCTGTCGCCCGAGCTGGAAGTGAACCTACGCCCGGCGTTCGAGGCAGCGTGGTCAGCCGGCGAGTACGAGTTCGCCTACTCGCTGCTCGCGGACCTTGATACGATCGCGACGCTATGAACGAGAAGCGCTTCCCGGTGATCCGGGGCCAGACGCGGCTACCGCGCGAGGTAGCAGCCACGTGGCCGCGCAGCGTGCCGTGGAGCTTCGTCGAGAAGTTTCGCGAGCGCGCCGAGGATAACCACAGCCAGACGCTCGAAGTGCTCGCATCGCGCGGCGGGCTCGGACCCGACGAGATGTGGCTCGCGGCGCACGACCAGCCGCTGTCGCGCTTCCGTCAGAACGTCGAGCCGCCGAGCGAACAAGCGTGCGGCGAGTGGTTGATTGCCGAGATGCGCAAGCTCGGGGAAGGACCGTCATGAGTCACGACGACGAGGGAAAGCAGGCGAGCCTCGAACGCATCCGCGAGAGTGGTGTACTGCCGGGGCAGATCTACAAGCACCACGTGACCGGCGGCGTGTACGTCGTGACGGCCGTCGGCCTGAACGAGCCCGACCTCGAACCGCTCGTGCACTACCGCGCCGCTGAGGACCCGTACGCGATCGTCTGGACGCGGCAGCTGCACGTGTTCACCGGCAAGGCGCTCGTCGGTGACACACTCGTGCAGCGCTTCGTGCAGATCAGCTAGACGTAGATCGTCGGGCCAGCCCAACGGCCCTGTGCGTCGTACACGTGCACCTGCACCCAGCTCGTCGCGACCTCGATCGTCTGGTGGCAGCGGTTACAGGTCACTGTACCGTGCGCGTTGGCGGTGCCGCACTTGTAGCAGTGCGCCGGATCGTCGGGCGGTGGTTGCGCGAGTGCCGTCTCGATAGGCTTGCCACGCAGCCCGCGCGCGAACTGCAGCGCAGCGGCCTCGGACGGGAACCCAATGGAACGATCCGGATCGGCGTGCTCGTTGCCGAGCAGGTCGCAGACGTGCTTGCCCGTCCACCGGTTGTAGATCGTCCAGAACACCGGCACTGGCTTCGGTGGCGGTGTCCACGGACCTTGCATCGCAGCCATGTTGCGCTGCACCTTCGCGAGATCTTCGTCGGACAGCGCGGGACCTGCGATGGCCTCGCCTGTTGGCTTGGGACCGGCCATCGATTCGTCGGTGGACCCGAAGATCGTGGCGCCCTGGATGATTCGCATCCTCGAAGTCTAGGCCGTGATCGCGGCGATGTCGTTCTCGAACCGTGCGAGGTCGAAGCCATTGGGCGCCTTGCGCGTGTGCGTGATCCACAAATCGTCGATCACGAACCACGCCTCATCGATGTAGAGATCATCCCAGGCGTACGACATGCTCGTCTTGGCGACCCACGGCATCGTGCTCCACTTGCCGCGTTGGTGTCCGGTGATGATGAACGCGTGACCACCTGCCGAGCCTGGGCGCTCATCGGGCGCACGTTGGCCGGGTGGGCTGACATCCCAGTTGAGCCCTTGACGATCGATCGACGCCGGCAAGCTCGCGCCGATGATCAACGAGCCACATGCATGGAGCGCTGCGCGCATCTCCAGCGTGTCGTTATGGTTCACGCGGCCGAAGCCCCGAATCTTGTACTGGCCGTTGCGGAACCCGACATTGCGGAGCTGCGTGAGCGCGTTGATGATCTGATCACCGCGATCGGATAGCGAACCGGGGACACCATCCCAGCCGGTGCCGTCTTTGTAGGCCTTCAAGACGTCGTCGGCGGTCAGCTCGCACTTGATGCCGAGCAGCGCGCAGCGCTGTTGGATGACGTGTCCGTAGCTCGTGCGCGTACAGCACCCAACGCGATCGTTGCCGAGGAACGTGTAGTCGGACGTTGGACCTGTCCAGTCATCGATCGGCGGTGGTGCTTGGTAGCCGGGCCCCGTGTTTGCTGCGTAGCGCGCGAACCATGCGGTCCGCAGGTCGCGCCGCGATGGGGCCGAGCGACCAAACTTGCCGATCTGCACTTATCGTCTCCGTCGAAGGAGCGCGGCGCCCGCGCCGCCGATCAGCGCAGCGCCGCCGACGGCCGTCCAGAACTGCCACTTCTTGTAGAAAGGCAACGGCTCGACGGTGATCGTAGTCGTCGGCGGCACGGTCGTACCCGACGCGAGCGCGGTCATGAGTCGTTCGGCAGCGGCACGAATCCCTGGGACGGTTCCCATGTACGCGATCGCCGGGTTGCCCATCGGCAGCTCGTTGTACTTGTTGATGCGCGCGACGATCGCAGGATCTTGCGAGGGGATGTCGAACGTAGGGAACGCGCCGCCGGCCGCGTTCGCAGCCGCAGTCAGCTCGCGAACCATGTCGCTGCCGAGGTAGATGATGTTCGTCCCGCTACCACTGCTGAGGCCGATCGCGCCCGCCGAACCCGACGACTGCACGACGACGAAGGCGTCGTTCGCAGGTTGAAACCAACCGGCCACGATGCCTTGCAGGTACTTCAGCGCTTCGCTGGGGCTGTTACGTAGCGTCTCGGCGTAGCTATCGTCGCCGAAGCTCGATGCGCGTGCGAGCGTGAGCATTAGATGTCTCCTGCCGAGGTCTTGAACGTTGCGTTGCCGGCTTCTTCACGACGGAAACGTTCGAGCGTGTTGTAGGCGTTCCAGCTGTCGGCCTGTGGCGGCGGTGCCGAGCGGTTGCCGAGGTAGCCCTGAACGACTTCGGCGAGCGCACAACCGCCGATCGCTTTGCCGGCGTTCTTGGCGCGCTGGTAGATCGCGGCCCAGTCTGGCATCTGGCCGTGGAGCAGCACTTGAAACTCGGCGACGAGCGACGTGATCTGGTCGCGGTTCTGTGCCGTGCAATCGACGACGGCATTGACGACGACAGGCACTGGGCCGGGACCCGGACAGCCAACCGGCACGATCATGCCGATGGCGAGGGCGAGGGCGATGAGCATGTGCTGGACGGTGAGTTTCATGGCGTCCAGCGTATCACGATCGCTCGCGCGATCGCCTACGAAGCTGGCAGCGGGCTCAGAAGTGGATAGCCAGACTCGGTGCGGTGCACACCGATGGGCGCGTAGTTCAGGTGCGACTCCAATCCCAGCAGGCGCGCCAACGTGTAGACGATGCTGAGCCACATCTCGGTCCCGCGCAGCGTCGGTATCGAGCCGCGACTGAACGCGAAGCCCTGGTTGGGCGTCCAGCGAGGCAAGATTGCTTCGAGCTGCGTGCGCGCCCAGCGCTGCACGTCCTCGCGACGATGTGTGGTCTGCTGGAGACAGAGCCACAGCGGGTGCGCGACATCGAGCACGTTGCAGGCCGTCTCGCGGCCGTGCAGATCAGCGGCGTGCACGAGAATCGTGTCGAGCGCTTGCACTGGATACGGCACCGGCTTGTCGAACTGCGCGTACGTGCCGCGTGTGAGCCGATAGAAACCGTTCACCGGTTGCAGCCAGCGATCGGGCTGACGGTGGGCGCCCCACAGCCCTGTCGTGGAATTGCACCGCGTGTCGAGTGCGTGAAACAGCAATTCGAGCTGCGTACCCTGCGCGAAGTAGCGACGGTTGAAGTAGAGGCAGGACGCGTAGCAATCCACCCACGCGCCTGCGCCCCACGAATAACCGGTCCAATCTAGCGACCCGAGCGTCTTCAGCAACGTCGCGTCGTCGACTGCTTCGACAGCGTGCACCGGCCATCCGAGATTGGAGCCGAGACATTCGAGCGCGTACTGGACGATCATCGTGTTGTAGAACGGCTCGCCCGCTGTGGTCTCGCCGGGCTGACCCGCATCAGGCGCTTCGGGAAGGTATTCACCGACGAGGCCAGTGTGTGCGTCCTGCCACGAGCGTAGTCGCGTGACGAGTGCAGCCTTCGTGTGGTTCGGCGGCGTCGTGTGGAACATCGCTGCGATCTCGATCGCGTCGCACCACGGGCGTACGTACGTGATGCCGTTTGGCTGATCGACGAAACATGCGTGACCCGACGGCAACGTCGCGGTGCAGCGTGTGAGCACGGCGGGCATCTGTTGACGCGCACGTTCCCCGAAGTCGCGCAGTGACGCCGCAAGAGGATCGTGTGACGCGCTTGGCTGTACTGGCGACGCGTTGCGCATTCGAATCACCTTGGCCGGATTGCCGCCGACGATCGCGTAGTCGGGGACGTTCTTCGTGACCACAGCACCGGCTGCGACGATGGTGTGACTGCCGACGTGAATGCCGTCGAGGATGACCGTATTCGATCCAATCCATACATCGTCGCCCAACGTGATGCCGATCGAGTGCGTGGGCTGTTGGTAGACCGGAATGTCCACGCGCGCGTAGCCATGCTGAAAGCCGATCAAGGACGCGTGCGCGCCGATTCGAATACCGTGTCCGCCTCGAATTTTGCCGCGCACCGCTGCAAATGGATTGATCGTGCAGTGATCACCCAAAGTCACGTCGTCGGTCACGTACGCATTGGCAGCGACGAAACAGCGTTCCCCGAGTTGCAATGATTTGCCGAGGCCGCCGACGATGGCAGCGCGCGGCGAGAGGTAGCAATCCTTGCCCACACGCACACCCAGCTCGCGTGCGAGTAGGCGTTGGTGTTCGTGTTGCGCGTGCCGCTCGACAGTGGTGCTGTTCACCCAGTACAGCCACGGACAGAAATCTAGCTGCTGCTGTCGAAGCGCCGCTTTATCAACATCCGGGTCAGTGCTCATACTGGACCCGTGTTCGTTGTCATCGCGCTCTTCGTCGCCGCAGCGCTGCTTCTGCTTGGCGCCGTAAGGGGCCTGGGCCCGCCAGACCGGTCGCGTGACGATGATGAAAAAACAGCCCAAGCGCCGTCGTCGCCACCACAGCCGTGACGCCCGCCGCGATCAACGGGATCTTGTACTTCGAAATGGGCGACGGGGTCGGTGTGATCGTGATCGGTCCGATTTCGAGCCCGAGTTCGAGGGCTTTCAATGCGGATGTAGCAACGTTGAGCAGCGTGACGTCGCGTTGCAGCTGCGGATCTGCGAACAGCTTGAGGGTCGTCATCGCTTCGGTACGAACGCTCGCCGGGATGTCACGGTTCTTGAGCAGATTGTACAAGCTGACCGCGATGTATCCCTTGACAGTGTCGTTCGGCTCGATGCGACCCGCCGACGCTAACGCTTGTGCAGCAAGTGTCGGTGACACGGAATCGAACACAGGCTGCTCACCGAGTTTAAGCGCCGCGATCCGCCGAACGTTCACTTCGGTCGGCGAGACGCGCGCACCCATGCCGGTGTTACGCCAACCGGTGAGAATCGACTGCGCGATGCTGAACAAGAGCGCGTTGTCGACATCTTCAAGGAGCGTTTGCTTCTCGAAGGTCTTGATGCCCTTGGTGCCGCCGACCTGCTCGTCGCAAGTGACGACGGTGCTCGCGGCATTGTCGTCGTTACCGACGATGGGAAACGAACGGATGCATTGCTCGACGCGCTGCTTGAGTGCAGTTAGCTCGGACATCGGCGCACCGAGACCGCCGAGTGTGTTTGCGCCGGAGACGACCAGCATCTAGTACTCCGAGTCGTCGTCGATGTCGTAGCCGCCGCTGTGTGGACGCTGGCGCGCGTGCGCACGCGGCACGGAGTGCCCGCCGCGATGCTTGCGGTAGATTACGTACCCGACGCCGCCCGCGACCGCGAGCACGCTGAGCACAGCAACCGTGCTGATCACGACAGGCGAGATCGGCTTGATCGGGGTTGGCCGACCTTCTTTGGCGGCCTTGAGAACGTCCTTCGCAGCGGCGATGCATTGCAGCCGCACGGTCTGATCGTCCGATGTACCGATGCACATGTCGCGCGTCGACACGAACAGGTCGCGGTCGCTCTGCACCTCTGCGACGCGCTGCTTGGCCTGCTCGGTGATCGCTTGATTTGCAGCGGCCGTATCGCTCGTCTGGAGAATCTTCGCGACGACGATCACTGCTGTTGCAATGACAGCAAGGCCGAGCAGGAAGAAGAGCGCGAGCGTCGGGAACGCGCCCAGTTGTCCGGCCGAGAGGTAACCCGCGAAGCCGCTGTTCTGGTAGCCCGAGAGCGACGTCGTGATCTCTTTGCCGACGATGCCGTACCGAATCTTGATCGTAGACGCTGGAACGCCGGCACCGAACCATGCGCCCAGCCCCGAAGGTGCCGGCAGATCGAACGTCGGGACCGCGATCGGCTGCGCATTCGGATCGGGCAGGTCGCTGGTGGGCGTCTGTGCGCGTGCCTGCAGCCAAATCTTGGTCGCTTCCATGAAGCTGCCGACCGCCGCGTTGTAGTTCCTCATCAGCGTGAGCAGCGGCGCCGGAATGTCCTGACCTGCCGTCTGGAGCGTAACGAGGTCGGGCAGCAACTGTGCGAACGTTGTGCGCAGCTGCGTCTCGGCTTGCGCGAGCGTGAGTCCCTGATTGGTGAGGCGCGGTACCTGCGCTTCTTCAGCGGGCGTAGCCGTAACCTGCCCGAGCTGCAGACGGCCGAACGAGGACGACGACGCGATGAGCATGGGGCCTAGTAAACCATCGATCGCGCGAGCGATCCAGGGATCGTGTTACGGTTACGGCCATGCAGACAGCCGCACTTGCCGCGTACATCGTGAGCCGCAAGATGAAGTTCGCGGGCGCACCCATGACGCTCGCGAAGATCCTGAAGATGTGGCAGCTGCCGCACGACGGTGGTGAAACGATCAACGGCGCGGCGCTCGACGGTGTAGCCCGCTACTGCAAGATGAGCGTCGGCGAGCTGTCCGCAGCGGTCGAGGCCACGCTGTCGCCGTCCGCGGCGCCGAAGTCGTTGCCGCCCATGCCGCCACCTGCGCCGATCCAGCCTACGACGTTCGCGACGGTGATGATCCCGCCGATCGCAGCGCCACCGGCACCGTCGGCTGAGCCAGAACCGCAGCCGCCCGCGCCGCAGCCGCCCGCGCCGCAGGCGCCCGAGGAACTGCTCGTGATTGAGACCTCGAAGCCGGCGCCGGATCCGACGGCCGTTATGCCGCAAGATCAGCTCGGCGATCTGGTCGCTGCATCGCGCAAGTCGAGTCCGGTTATCGAAGCGCCTGTGGTCGAGGCCGGAGACGACAGCGAGAACGACGCGGACATCGAAGTTTCGTTCGACGAGGTCGAGATGACACCGGCTCCCGAGGTGGCGTTGGTTGCTGCGCCGGTCGACGCGAAATCGTCAGATGCGAAGTCGACGAAATCGAAGAACAAGCGCAAGAAGAAAAGCTGACCGGCGAGCGTCTGCTCGCTACGGTTGGGGATGTCGTACCTGGTCCATCTCGCGTATTTTCGTCCGTCTGGGCGATTCTTGGCGTACGCGAGCACATCGATCGCGCGTGACACGCTCATCGACATTTGGGCTGAGATCGTCGAGATGCGCCGCATCGGTGAGCTGCCGGGGCTGCGGCCGAAGGCCGGACGCGACCTGTTGATCCTCGTCGATGTTGCGAACCACCCGGAGCGCCGTCTGCACCTGATCATCCCACCGTTCGTCAACGATGACGACATCACGCCGATCCGTGTGCCGGTACTCGCGCGCGGTCACAAAGACCACAGTGCGCCGGTTGTCCGGATCCCGCTCGATGAGTTGCCGGTCGGCCGTACGACGACGCGCGATGTGATCCGGCCCGAGAACGACGACGAAAAGACGCCGGTCGACCGACCACCAGCTGCGCCGAAGCCGTTGCCGCCACCCGACGAGGAGTAGTGCTATCGTCGGGCGTGGCGTTGCTCTACGACGCGAACGGCCGCGAGATCCTCGACGGTATCTTGAAGGACGACATCATCGCGGCGATCCAGGCTGCAGGAATCGCGAACGAGTTCAGCGTCGCGCAGGAGATCGCAGATCGTCACGGCTGGACGGGGCTTTGCTTGCGCTGTGCGATCAAAGCAGCGACGACGGGGCACTACGATCGGAGTGGTGGGCCGTGGCGCGTGTGCATCACGTGCTACCACGAGCTGGAAGCAGCGCAGCCGAGCTTCAGCGACGTGAAGCTCTACACGAGCGGCTTGATCAAGCGCGACGTGCAATAGCAGTAGCTCTCGACAAGCGCGCGTGTCGCGCTCACGATGCGGGCATGACACGCGCGTATCGCTCGCCGCTGACCGGCGATGTCTGGGAAGACCCGCGGCCAGCTATCGGCACGATGGCGGGACTCGCGAACTACCTCAACGAACGACGTCCGCGGCGCAAGCCGCCCGAGGGTCAGGACGCGGCGATCGCTCTCGCGACTGAAGCCGCCGCGGGGCTTGCTGGCATCCCGCGCATCGCGCGGTTTGGGCCCGAAGGCCTCGAACTCGGTGCGGTGATCTCCGACGCGTACTGGAAGGCGAAAGAGGCGAAGGCGAAACTGACACGGCTCGTCGACGATGGACTGTTTCTGCAGCGGCAGCAGTGGTGGGGCCGGGAGTGGCAACGGCGCCGCGAAGGCGGCCCTGAGAGCTTCGACAGCTATCAGTTCGATCGGTATCTCGGTGAGGATGTCTCACCATCAACACGCGCCGCGCGAGCAGCCTGGTACGCCGCCAACATGGCCGAGAAGTTCGCTGGGGGCAGCGACATCGCGCTGGAGCCGCCGACGGCGAACTACTACAGCGGCTGCTACGCCCACGATGCGATCCTGGGCGTGCTGGCGGAAGTCGACCAGGCAGGCACGTCGCGCGAGCAGGCAAGCGCTGTGGAGCGCGTGTGGCGCTTCGTGGTGGCCGCTGGGCGCATGCCGGTGCCGGGGGTCGACGATGACCTGCTGGCGGCGTTCGAAGCAGCGCTGATCGCGGGCGAGAACGCGTTCGCGAACAATCTCGCGCGCGATGGCTACGCGTAGACGGCGTATAAACCCTTGATCTCTCGTCCGAGCGCTCGAATGTAGGCGCGCCTACGTTCTGGAGTGCTACCAGCGTCCAGGTAGTTACTGACGCACTTGGTAGCTTACGCTACCAAACCAGTTGCTTTCTCCGGCCTAGTTCCAGGCTAGTGCGCATCAATTTTCTATCTAAATATATAAATAATCTATTCATACTCTCTTGGAACTAGGGGGAAGAATCCCTGATGGTATGTTCGGGAGATCTTTCGTGGTTCATTGGCTATACCAATTCGATTGACCGGAGATCGGCCCAGCTACACCGCTTAAACAACCTGGAACTTGGATCCGATCGACATCCAATCACGTACGATCTGACCGTGATCGTGCACGATCGTTGACGCATACACGCAAATCCGATACGACCTGGAGAATGTCGAAGCGGCCGTGGAAGGAGTCTAAGCTGGTAATTTCGTTACCGGATGACATCCTTGCGGAGTACGTCGACGAAGCGACGCAGCTATATACGTCGAAACAGGATCTTATACGTCAGATCTTGATCGACCGTAAGCGCCGTCCGCAGCTGGACGTTGAAGCACCTACAGCACCACAGAGTGCCCGTTCAACGCGAAGCGGTTTCAAAGGCGTCTACGCGTACGGCAAGCGCTGGGAAGCTGTTGCGTACGTCAACCGCCGACGTACCCGCCTGGGGGTCTTCGACACGCCAGAGGGTGCTGCACGTGCCTATGACCTACACGTGATCAGTAACGCAGGCGGTGACCCAAACGCGGCCGTCAACTTTCCCGGACCGGCCGACATCGCTGCGCAGACGAATGCGCCGTACATTGAGCAGTTCGCGAGCGGTGGACGACTCAGCGATCTCGATTGGCAGCGGTGGCAGCAACAGGCACCGGCCGCTGCCGCAGTCGATGCGCCGTTGAGTGTCCGTCCCGAGGGAGCCGGACCGCCGATCGATGCGACGACGCCACTGATCGATCGACCCGCGAAGTCACTCTACCGGCGGGAGCCGACACCGACACCGCGTCCGGATCCCGAGCCCGACGACGACGAGAACCTGTCGTGAGCAACCGACGTGACGGCCTCAGGCCCGGCGAGGTCGCCCACGCCAAGCGCGTCGCGAAAGTGATCGGTCAGCATGTGCAGCCGAAGACGCCGCGCGCCATCCGCAACGTAATCGTCCGGCTCAAGGCACATCAGCTCCGTTTGCGCGACCTCGATACGCCGAATGGTCACGACGCGCTCGTAGCCATCATCGAGACGATGACGCGCAAAGAGCTGAACGAGGCGACACCAGCGCTCGGGAAGCTGTGGGAGTTGACTGCATCGCGCGCGATTCAGTGCATGGGAACTGACCGCTTACGTCCGCTGCCGGCGCCGTTGAACATTCAAATCGCTCGGTACCAGCGATGAGCTGGATCACGACGTCAAGTGCGTTCGCCGACCAGCGTGTGCACCAACACCGACGTGATCACGTGTTCCCCGACGGCGTCGTACTCGGTGATGTACTCGACGCGATTGCGGCAGCCGGCGTCGTCGGCGACTACCGACTCGCGCAGCAGCTCTCGGTGCAATACGCGCTCGATGTTTGCGTACGTTGCGCGCGGCACTTCATCGACATCGAGCACCGAACCGGCGAGAACAACACGCGCACGCCACTCTCGGACATCGGCATCACGTCGAGCTGGGGAAGTGTTTGCTCGCTGTGCAAGCTGACGCTGCTCGCGTACGGCGTCACGCAGCGCTACTGAACGCAGAACGAGACCGCCCGGTCGTTCGCTGCGAAGCCGTCACCGGCCACGCGCTCAAGCCTACAAGGGCAGTCTCGGGAAAGCTGTGTGGCCCCGTCAGGGCGGCGCGGCTAGGGGACCGGACCTTTCCACCTGACGGGGGCTTTGTCGAGCAGAGAGCACGACGCTGGAGCTACAGCGCCGCCGACTCTCTACGTGTACCGAGCAGCGAAACCGCTGTCAACGCCTACGTATACGTCTACGTCGACGCGTCGGGCGCGTTACCTTCGTCGGTCTTCTCGACGGCCGCGTTCCGTTTCGCGTCGTACGCATCGTGAACCGCTTGTGCCTCAGGCGTCTTCGGACCGAAGTCGGCTGCTGTCGCCATCGTCACGACCTTGTTCTTGTCGCGCTCCTTGCGCATCGCTTCCATGCTCGCGGCGAGCTGAGCGAAGTAGCGCAGCTCGGGCGGCAATTCGGCAACGTGCTGGTCGATGCCTGGGATCTTCTCGATCGCATCAGCGATCTTCACGAGCGCTTCATGTGGCCAGCCTGCTACCGTCGCGGGATCCAGGTTGCCGACGGCGAACTGCACAATCTTGATCGTGTCGTGAACCGTCTCGTGGAGCAGCTTCGCGACTGCATCGTCACCGAGCTGCGCCGCCGCGAGCTTCTGCTCCAGCTCGTAGTTCTTGTTTTGCGTCGTGCGAAGATCTTCGCGGAGCTTGTTGTAGTCGGAGTACTTGACGCTGACGGTGGGCTCGTCCATGCGAGGACCGTACACGAGTCAAGAGCAGGTCCGCAACGACTGCTACGCCGCGCGAACTTCAAGAATCGACATCGAGACGCCGATGCTCTTGCCAGCGATGATGAGCTGCTGCACGCCGTCGTTGCTCTCGAATTTTGCCGTGAGTTGGGCGCGGCCAATGCCACCAGGCACGACGACGGCTGTGAGCTTGCCGGTCAATGCTGCCCACGCTTCGGGTGTCGATGCCTTCTCGAACACGTGCTTGAACCCGACCAGCTTGAGCGTGTCGCAGTCGGCCATCAACTCCTCGCGCGTGCGTGCAGTAAGCACGTTACCAGCTTCGGAACAGAAGCAATCGTAGGTGAGCAGCTTTGGATTTCGCTTCAGTGTCAACGCGGCGGGCATGCGAGCAGTCTACCATCAGATCGCGCACGCGATCGTCATCACGAAATCGACTCGCGGTAGCAACGGTCGCAGTTGCCGGCGCCGTCAAGCGGGAACCAGCACACCGAGCAATGCGGGACGTCGGGCTTCGTGCGCCAACCCTCTGGCAGACCGTTCGCTTTCACAGTGCAGTATTCGCCGTGCGGTTCGCCCTTGGGCTGCTTGCAGTGCACGCAGAACAATAGCGGCGGCGGGTCTGTGAACTGTGATGGGCCGACGGGTTCAGGTAGACCAACGGGCTCGGGGACTATCGGCGCACGTGATCCGAGTGTCGCCTGGATGCTGTCGCCCGCCGGAATGTGCCCGCACACGTAGCCGACTTTGTTTTTCAGGTAGTCGATCGTGATGCGTGCCCAGCCGAGTAGCTGCGGAACGTCCGAGATTCGGATCGAATCGCGTCCGTTCTTGATCGGACAGATCCCACAGCAGAACTCGCCTTGGTCATCGATGTACCGGGCTGTATTGCCGCACGTGCACTTCAGCTCGACGTTGAGGTTCATGAGATTGCGTGATGCAGCCACACGCACACGATGATCGCAAGAATGATCATCGTGAGCCACCACGGGAACATGAACCCCACGCCGATCTCGAAATCCAAATCGCTATCGTCGTCGGTCATAACGGCACGATACACGCGATGTGTGCGTCGCAGCTCTCGATCGCGTCCAGCTCGATCCCGGATGCGATCTCGTGTGCAGCTCGACGACGTGATGTTACGCGGGCATGCCGGCGATCACCGCGACCGCTGTGGGCGTCGCACATCGCATCGCAGTCGATCGCGTTGTGGGGCTCGCGTCGGACGTAACGCCGCCAGCGTCGCGTCCCACGTGCATAGGACGGTGCGTAGAACATCGAGCGGCCAGCGAACCTCACCAGTTCTTCTCGGCGAAGTCGCGGCGCTCGACGGCGTCACGACGCGAGGCGAAGTGGTTCTTGGGCAGCGGCTTGCCGCGTCCCTTCTTCACGATGCGCAGCTTGCGTGCCTCGACCTCGGCGCGGCGGAACCGCTCGACTTCGGCAAGAAAGTGCCGACGCTCGGTACGCCAGCCGTTGCGGTTCTTGTTTGCGCGGCGACGGCGCTCCTCGTTCCGCCAGCGAGTGTGCCACGAGCGGTCGTAGACGATGTAGTTGAAGCGCCGAGTGACCGTCGCCTGCGGATGCTCCGGCACGCCGCGCGACAGCGCAGCACGCACGTCACTCGACAGCTTGTCGAAGTCGGGGCCGTACTTCGCTTCGAGCGCAGCGTCGTGAGTTTCACGCTCACGCTCACGGCGCTTGTTAGCAGCGATGCGCACGTGCGGCGCGGTGTAAGGCGGCGGATCGTACGTACGCATGATGGACCTCGGGAAAGAAGGAGCCGGCAAGGGCGAGGTACGCGACCTCGGCGCATCCCCTGCCGGCATGAGTAGCGGAGATCGGATTCGAACCGACGACCTTCGGGTTATGAGCCCGACGAGCTACCAGGCTGCTCCACTCCGCAAAAAAGGAAGCCCCTAGGTGTGGGCTAGACAGCTGTGAGGCTGTGTCGCTTGGACTTCGGGGCATAATGAAACCGTCGAGTGTTACGCGCTTGTTGTGAATGCAGTGGTTTATGAGACCACAACCTTCTCCTTATCAGGGAGATGCTCTCCAATTGAGCTATGCGTGTTAGCGCGCAAACGGTGACGGCTTCGGTGGGGATTTGAGGAGTCGAACCTCTGGCTTGTAAACAATCGACTGGTGGCGCGGTCTTGAGGGCGCGCCGAGTGCCGCTGTTGGTTGTGCTTGATCCGTATTCAAGTGCCGGACCGCCCGGCGTCAATCCCCAGAATCTTCAGTTGTCAGAACAGCAATTCGTAGCGTGGCGCAGGATGTTGGAATCGAACCAACCAGCGTGTACACAGTAGCGCGGTGCTGCCGGAGCAGCGAGTGGGTACGGTGGAGATACTTTCCGGGTAAGGGAAGCGGACGCCCAGCGTCCTTATCCTGCGTGATAACTGATCACCGAGTGCGTCGCGCTGGTTCTTTCCAGATGGTAGGAAGGTGCTCTTTGCAGAGCGGCTTGTAAGCGCGTCGCTGGTGGTGACCAGCTGATGAGCACCCTAGCGAGCGGTGTTCTCGATGTCAAGCAGGGAATGCGAGAGTATGTTCGCAACTAACGGTGTGCGGACCGTTACCCGCAACTCAAGAGGATGCTGGCGACGTAAGCTCAGGGATGTAAATCGTGTGGACACTGGTCGCTTCGCCCGTCGCTTTCCAGCGCCAGAACCGTTCACCGACGCGTGAAGGCTTCAAGCGTCGCGCCGAGATCACGACGCGTCGCCACTCCGGCGTCACGTAGATCGTGTCGCGATCGTGTTCCTTCGTCAGCATTGCGAAGATTGCCGTGAATGCATCGACGCCCTTGTCGTTGTCGAAGTCCTCAGGCGCGAGACCTTGCAACGTCGCTTGTGCAGCGCCGAGCATGAGCCCGTACTCGAAGTCGTTGTGGCGACTGATTCCAGCGCACACCGATTCGAGTGCGTTAGCCATGCGGCACGCAACACGACCTGTGACCGTACGCGGCTTACCCATACATCAACTCCTGCGTGTGACGTCGGCGCCGACACGACGACGCTCACGGGCTGACTCAACCCTCGCAAGCTGCTCGACTTTGAGCGCAGCCGAAATCGGCCGACCGCGCTTCTTACGAGGTTTCATCTTCTTGCCGTTCGCACGACGAGACCCAACCTCGATGACGTCACCGTTACCGACGATCCACGACGAGCGGATCAGAATGTCGATCCCATCCACGACTACAGATTCTACTACACCGCAACGATGTTCGTAGGCGCGATCGACCAGCCGAGCTTCTTGCCGGTCTGCAGAAAAATCTGCGCCGAGCGTGCAATCAGCGCCGAGACCGTGACGATGAATGGCAGGTGCTCGCCGTCCTCGCACGTGGGCACACCCGCGGTTTCGTCATCGACGACGAAGTTCTCGTCCCAGATCACTCGACCGAACGCGCCATCAGCTGCCAACGCGCCGTGGAGCGTCGCCGGCTTGTGCTCGTTCTCGCGCGCGAACCGCTGAACCACGTGACGCGCTTCGCCGTTGTCAAGGCAGTCGATGATGAGGTCGCTGTCACGCATGAGCACGAACGCGTTGTTCAACTCCAGCTTCGCGTTGCGCACGTCGATCTTCGTCCCCCACAGGAACTGCATCGTCGCCTTGAGCGCTTCGACCTTGAGCTTGCCGCCGCCCGGCTTGCCGTGGAACTGCGACAGCATGTTCTTCGCCTCAACACGATCAAAGTCGATCACGCGCAACTCACCTGCGTTGCGCAGCAACATGGCGACGTGCGAGCCCAGTGCACCGACTCCGACGATGGTGATCTTCTTCATAGCTTCCTCGGGACGTTCTACAGGTTGCATTCATTCACGCATCGCACCAGTCATCGGTCGTCGTCGTACGGTGCCCGACGTCGAACGCAGCATGTACCGCCTGGTGCACCTGTGCACGTTGCGTCTCGTCGATCGAGAACTGCTTCATCAGCGCGTCCTCGATCGCCTTCAGGTGCTCGTTGGCGCTGCCGCACTTCAATTTCAGGCACTCGATCGGCGTCTTCATGGCTTCACTGAGACTGCTTGCGGCGGCGGCGTCCACTTCGCCAGCGACTCCGCGATCGGGACGGAGAGCAGATCGATGCCGTTGGCGAACGCGGCACCTGGCAGGTCGAACGCTTTGCCACCGATGTACTCGGAGCCGTAGACGATGCGTTTGATGCCCGTCTGCAGCGCCGCCATGAAGCAGTCGCGGCAGGGGCTCGCCGTCGTGTAGAGCGTACCACCTGCGAGCCGTACGCCGTAGCGCGCCGCCGTGATGATGGCGTTCTTCTCGGCGTGGATCGTCCGCACGCAGCTCTGCCGACCGTTGATCTCGACGAGGTCGTGACCGACTTCGTCGCACGATGGCAGACCGCTCGGCGCACCGCCGTAGCCCGTCGACATGATGCGCTTGTCGAGCGCGATCACAGCACCAACGCGAGCACGATCGCAGCTCATGCGAAGGCTCACAGCGTCGGCGATGATCATGAAGTACGTGTCCCAGTCTGGTCTGCTCATGTGGATCGGCCTTTCTTGTGCTTGCGCTCGAAGAGGTGACGGATCTCGATGGACACCTGCTCGACGTCGTCACGCGGCGCCGGATGCCCCAGACGTGGATCCGGCTCGGGGATTTCAAGGATGCCGACGCGCGAACGGAACGCCTGCGTCGGATCGCCGATGGTCTCGTAACCGAGCTGCAAGCACTCGCGATAGACCGCCGCACAACGCTCTGCAACGTCGCGTGTCGCGATCGTCCCTTCGAGCCCGAGCGAGAATTCGATGCCGGTTTGACCCTCGGTCCAGAGCACGACGTGAAAGACGGTCTTCATGATCGGTACCTCGCAATGGCAGGTGGCAGCGGACGCGGTAACGGCAAGGGCTCGGCGCTGTCGGGCTCGAAGCCGATCTCACGGACCTCGGCATCGGTCGTGTTCTTGTCGGTGAGCAGCGCTTCAAGCGCCTCACAGCGCTTCGCCATCTCGGCGATCTGGATTTGCGCTCGACGAAAGTCACGTGTGATCCACGTACCGAACCACAACGCTCCGACGAACGGCAACGTCTGCTCGAACACGTGCATCCAGTCCACGAACGTCACCGGTACGGTCCCTCGGGTACGGGCAACTCGACCTCGTACGCGATGACGACACCGCGCGCACCGACGAGATCGATGCGGGCGTCAGTGTTGTTGCGGATCTCGACCTGGATGCGTTCGGGCGCCGTAACGATCGCGCCACGCTTGCGCAGGTACTCTGCGACGGCCTCTTGAACTTCGCTGAGACTGAGCTGCACGTGCATCCTTTCACTCCTGGTACCACACGGCGACGAGCCGCTGATCTTCGTTCAAGTGCAGCTCGACGAGCTGACCGACCCACGGCCAGTTGTCTTCCGTGATGCCGTGCACCGACGTCGAGTGGAAGTCCATCGACTTTGTCGTGCGCATGGTCAGTTCACTGGTGAGCCGGATCTCTCGCGCGATCGACGCATGCTTCGCGATTAACGCTGCCGAGATCGCATCGACGGCGTCGTAGCCACGCTCGTCGAGCGCGTACATGAGCTTGCCCCACGAGTTCTTCCTGTCGAAGTCCCATACGACGGCGCGGCGAATACCCGACCAGCCGACCGTCGGCACTACAGCTCGCCGAGGGCTAGAACGGGTCGTGCGAGCGGATGGCATTGGGGGCAGGCATCGTACGTGCAACCGCTATCGCCGACGGCGTCACAGCTCGACATTGGTCGTGTCGCCTCGATGTGCTTCACGAGCTGTGGGTAATGCCAGTAGAACGCGGGCGAGCACGGCATGCGCTGGATGGCGTACAGCGGATTGACCCAGCGCAGCTCCTGATGATCGAGTGCGCGGGGCGGCGTCGACATCGCAGCCTGCTCGATAGCGTACAGCTCGATGACGAACGAGATGTCGAGGTGCAGCATCGCCATCGAGATGAACTCGCCGACGCGCACAACGCAGTCGCACTCCTCGCGCCACTCGCGTGCGAGCGCTTGCGACGGCGACTCGCCTGGATCGATCTTCCCGCCGGGCAGCTCCCAGAGGTCCGGTCGATACGCAGTCTTCTTGCGCAGGCCCATCAGCACGTAGCCGTCGCGAATCAACGCCCCTGAGACAACGCGCAGCATGTCAGTGCGGGCAGAGAAGCGTACCGGGTGCGCAACCGCAACCACCCTCGGCACGATTCTTCTCGGCCAGCTCCTTGAAGCTCGGTTGTGGACCGACGAAGTCGACGAACAAGCCGCGATCGAGCAGCTCGGCGCGCGTCTTGTCGACGATCTCCTGAGCGAACTCGCCAGCCCACGACTTCATCGCACTCTCGTAGACGACGTCGAGGACTTGCTGCAGGTCGCGTTGATCGCCGATCACGCTCACTCGTGAACCTGACCGCAGTTCGGGCAGCGCATGTTGCTCCAGCCGAACGCCGTCTTCGGGCGCAGCTGGATCAGGTTGTACGGACGCGCTTCCGTCGGCGGGTAGCGGTCGACGACGAAGTCGCGGAAGTCCGCGTCGCGATCGGCCGGGATGCCGGGCACGCCGCCGTTGCGCACGGCTTCGGTGACCCAGCCCTTGACGTCGTTCTCGCTCGAATCGCGGAACACCGGATCCGGTAGATCGCCGTTCTGCATCTTCCACGTGACGTTCACGCGGGCCTCGTCGTCTCGAATCACACGTACCAGTTCGTCAGCCATGACACTCTCCTGAGCCCTTGACGGTAGCGACGAGCATACGGCAAGTCAAGAGCAATGTCGCAGCGGAATCAACGGTACGGAGATCCCATCTGCGATCGCTTGCGTAGCTCGGGGACCCAGATCGGGTCGGCGACACGTGACCTACCATAGACCTCGCGACCCGGCATGCTATCCATCAGCGCCTTGCGCACGAGCACGGTCAGGTCCGAGCTTGCGATCCACCAGTTGAGCGGCCGGCCGAGCGCGTTCTCGATCGCGACGAACGACGAGATGTCCTCGCGCGATGGACCGGGCAGACCGCCGCCAGGATGCGTGTGTGCGAAGCCTGAGAGCCAGCCATCACGATTCGCTTGCCACAGCACATCCCACAGCGTGCGGCTGTCGGGCAACGCGCCGCCCGAACGACCACCCGGCTCGTGCCAGAAGATGGGCTCGTGGTGGATGCTGATGACGACACCGGTCTCGATCATGGTGGATTCTCCTTCGCAGCGCGCTCACGTTCTGCTTGCACCTTCATGTCCTCGACGGTGCAGCGCACGTGTTCGCTGGCTTCGACGAGCACAGCGAGCAGATCTTCAGGCAGCGACTTGATCAGCTCCTTGAGTCCGCAGTCGCACGGGCCCTTGTGCCAGTTGACTTGGAGCCAGTCGCAGTTCCACTTGTGCTGTACATAGCCGAGCAGATCGGTGATCGTCTGCGAACGATCACGGAGCGCGTCGGCGAGTTGTTCTTTTGCTGCGCTCATGATCGCTGCTGCCTTTCTAGTTCTTCACGCATCGCCGTCGCGAAGTCTTGCGCTTCCATTGCATCGAACTTGGGGCACGTCGGCAACTCGTGAAGCAAACTGTCCGGCTGACCGTCGATGGGACTGACACCGAACGCGATGCTCAGACCGCAGAACGGGCACGGACCAAGGTCTTCGCCTTGGAGCTGCTCGTTGTCGTTCTCGGCGTCGCTCATGTGAGTTTCCTGTCCGCGAACTTCTGCAGCAGAATCCCGTGCGCGTCGCGATTCCAGCGCGCGTCCGCGATCGCCTCGTGATGGCTTACGTCAGGCAAGAGGTCACGGAAGCGCCCGGTGAAGCCAATGAACTTCGACCAGATCTTGAGGTCGTGGACAAGCCACGGGAAGTGCTTTGGCAGGTCGATCATCTTGCCGAACAGCTGGCAGAACAGCACCCAGTCGTAGCTCGCGTAGTACGCCCAGACCTCGATCTGCTCCTTGGGCTCGACAGTGATGAACTGCTCGATCGCGCGTGCGATCTCGGGTCGACGCCGCCACTTGCAGTCTACGTTGTGGACATAGTCAAGTGCGCCGCGTCGCCACGTCGGATGCTCGGGGCACGTGCAAGCCGGAAGGTGCTTGAACACGTTCTCACGCAGCCAATCGTCGGCGCCGGTCGTGTCAGGCCGGCCATCGTCGCCAAGCCAATTGCTGTCGATGAAGTACAGCTCGCGGCCGTCTTCGCACACGAGCGCGATCGAGATCAGCTTGAGCTGTGTCCCGTCATCGAGAAATTCGGTGTCCAGGTAGTAGCGCACGTTCTCTCCTATTCGGGATGCTCTGCAAGCCACTTCGCGTGGCGCTCGTCGTCCCAGTAGTCGATCAGAATCAAGTGGATGCACAGGCGTGCTTCACCATCGACGATTCGCGCAGCGACCGACGGTATCGACCAGCCAACCGATGTCTTACCGAACATCGCGATGAAGTCGGGATAGACCGCGAAGCCATTCGGCAACATCACGTCGACGGAGTTGCTCGTGATGTCGATCTTACTTTCGCTGTAGATCTCCCAATAGAAACTGTTCTGCTCGACGAGCCAATCCGGGTGCGGTTTGCCCGCTGCATCGCACTCGGCTTTGAGCTGCTCGACGGCCTCGCGCTCTTCCTTGAGCCACTCAGCGTTCTCGCGTTCGAAGCGTTTGCGAACGTCGTCGCGGAACTGCTGCGCGACTTTCTCCATCGGCCACTCAACGCTCACAGCGAGTACTCCCATGCGTCGAAGCTGCTGTTCCACGTCCAGCCTAGCGCCGCAACACGAGCCAGATCGCCATCACCAAGCATGTCGCGATGTACACCGCCGACGTAGATCACGTCGTGTTCGGCGCTGATGTCACCGGGGTTGTCGCGCGGGCTCAAGTACTCCTCAAAGATCTTGAGACCCGTCGTGATCTTCTGGAACGTCGTCATGTCTTTCGCTAGCAACATCACACGTAGTCGACGGGGCGAACTGCCATATGGATGAGGGTCTCGCGTCCAATCGCCTGCAGTTCTTCGTCGGTGAATTGCGGGTTCCGTCGCAGCCACAAATCGAACTCGTCATGATCGATCTGCTCGACCATGAACATCTGTTGTGCACCCTTGAAGTCGGTGAACAACATCGGCCCAGTCCACTCGCCGTGCCACATCGGATCGAGCGTTGCACCGATCGATTCGAGCGCGTCGAATATCGTCGCGTGCCCTCGCTGCTGAATCTTTGCGCGAACCTTGAGCGCGTTCGCTTTGAGTGATGCCGCCGCTGCTGCTGCTTTCAACTTGTCGACGTCCACGTTCGCTCCCTAGTTGACGTTGCGAAACACGACTAGCACACCGAGGTTCATTGCTTCACGTACCACAGCCGGTAGCGACTCCAGCGTGAACTTGGTGTCGCCCTTTTCGCCGGTCGCGTGGTTCACGAGGCAGATACCGGCGTCGATGATGTGCAGTCGCTCGTCACAGACGCACTCGAAGCGTCGACGTTCGAGCCGGTAACGCACGACCCACTCGTTGCGGTTGCGCACCTTGTTCCAACTGAGCAGTTCTGCACCGCCGACCGTGAGCGCGGCACGTGCCGCCGTCTCGAAGTCGACTTTGGCCATCTCGCGACGACCCGCACCGTCACCGAGCTGCCTCACCAGATTCTGGCGTCGCTCCTCGGCGGCACGCTTAGCTTCTTCCTCGGCGCGTAGACGTTCAAGTTCAGCGCGACGACGTGCTGCTTCGATGCGTTGCCACACAGCCATCCGAAACGCTGCGTCGAGCGCGGGCGTGACGCCCTTGATGGCGTTGACGTCCGTCGCTTGGTCCTCGTACGCACGCAGGACATCTTCCTCGGGACCGAGCGGCATCTCGACCTGACGAAAGAACAGCGGACCGTCGGACGTGATGCAGCCAACACTGACACGCGCGAAGCGATCAACATCGTCGTTGATCAGGTTCACGCGCGGCAGTCGCTTGGCGACATCCTCGACGTTGATCACGACGCGATCGATGAAGCTCTCGGTCGCGAAGTGATCACCGACGAGGTAGCCGAAGTGCACCTGCCCAAGCGTGGCCGCTGATAGCTCTGCAGCTTCGTGCAACGTCGCCGTACGACCCTTGAGCAGCGTGAAGCTGTACCAGCCGTGTTCGGCCGGTGTGGGACCGACGAGCGTCCACTTGCGCGAGAACGATCGCAGCTCGCGACCGCCAATCCACGGCAGCACGATGCGTTCGTCGTTCTGATGCAGTAGGTCTCGCCAGCTCATGTTTCACGCACACGCCCAAACGGGCTTCTTCAGCAGATCGGTCTTCAGGATTTGATCAACGAGCGTCAGGCGCGGTGCCGCAACCGCTCGCACGGTGACCGGCGTCGCAGCGATCAGGGCTCGAATCGTGCGCGGGATTGCATACGTGTCCTCGAACGTCTGCTCGTTGATCATGAAGCACGGAATACCGAGACGCTTCGCCGTCTCACGAACCGCGATGTTGTTCTCGCCGTTCTGCTGCTGATGACGGTACGCCGCTGCGCCGTTGTGCGGGACCGTCTTCACGAAGCCGAACGCCATCGGACGCAGACCCGATGCCGCGACCTGCTGATCGAACGCGTGCGCTTCCTCGTCACCGACGAAGATGAACAGCGCGTCCTCGTCGGCCTGGGGCGGGTACTTCATCAGTTCACGCACGCCGGCACCGTAGTCGGTACCGCCACTCGCCGTGATGCCCTGGAACGCGTTCGTGACGCCGGCTGCCGATGCGTGCTTGAGCTTGACCTCACGACCCACCGTGTTGAACACGGCAATGTGCGTGCGATCGGCCGGGAAGCCCTGCAGGAACTTCGCGACGTACGTCTTCGCTGCCTCGATCGATGACTGCATCGAGCCCGAGATGTCGACGAAGAAGTAGACGCGGATGTTCTTCGCGACTTCCTCGACGGCCTTCTTGATTGCCGTGTCAGCTGCCTCGGCGAGCTTGTCCTTCACTTCCTTGGACTGGACGTTCTTCGCGACGTTGAGCGTGCGCGAGTCCTCAGCCTTGGCGAGCGCCCTCTCCCAACGTGCCTTGATGTCGGGCACGTCGAGCAGACCCAGCTCTTCCAACGTTGGCGTTGCGATCACAAGATCACGGTCCGAGAGCGCCTTCGCCTCGATCGCAGCTGCGACCACCGCACGCGTCAGTTGGCCCTTCGGCAGCCGACCCGTGATGGCCTTCCAGTCCGGCTTCTCGGCGACAATCCGCTCGCAGATCTGCGCCTCGGTCAGCTCGTTCCATGACTCAGCCTGCACGATGTTGATGTCCACCATCGTGCGATGACCGTCCTTGGACTGGAGCTGCTTCCAGCGAAGCTCCTCGAAGAACTTGGGCGTGTTCGGCTTGTAGTGCACGCGGCGCGCGAGCTGGATCACCGTCTTGCGGAAACCCGCCTTGACGAGACCAGTCAGCAGCGGCGGGTTCTCCTCGCGATGACGTAGCCACTTCTCCGCGACCTCAGGCCAACGGCCAAGGAACGGGTGACGCGGCGACACGCCCAGGCCCATCTCGCGGTTGATCGCCGCGATCTCGGGCAGCATGAGCACCTCACGGATGCGCAGCAGGTTCTTGGCGTTCAGATCCTTGTCCTTCTTACGGATCAGCATCATCGCCTCGCCAATGTCGCGGAAGTCGTCGTCGTAGAACGCGACCTTGTCACCGTCGAGCACGGCGTCACCGCGACGCGTCTGCACGAGCATGAACGCGGCGAGCACGACCTTGAGGTCGCGGTGGTCCTGGTTGAACGCATACGACGCCCAGCGCGCGGCGAATTCGTTGTCGAGCTTCCACACCTCGACGATTTGCTTGTACATCCACGCCGCGACCTCGGGGAAGATGCCCGCGTCGCGGTACTCGCCGATGATCGGATGGTTCGGGCTCGCGTCGGTGCGGACGTGCTTGAGCACACCGTTCGGACCGACAGCCTCGGTGATCACACCGAGCTTCGTCTTGAGCGTCTTCTTGCCGCTCTTCGACAGCTTGTAGATGACCGTGCGCTTGGTGCCGTTGATCTCTTCGACTTTCGGCGTCACGGGTTCCCAACGCACGCCGACGTTGGTGCGCTTGTCCTCGATCACGATGCCGGGACGGCCGTGATAGAGGTGATCGGTGTAGGTAAGGACCGACGCGATGATGCGCTCGGCCGGACCCAGGTTCTCGCGATTGTTGACGTTGACCATGACGCTGCTCCTTGCCACCAGGCGCACGTATCCGTCGCGCCATCTTTCGATTCGCGCTACGTGGCACAACTCCACGTAGAACGAGGCAGCTGCGAGTGTTAGCGCCGGGTCACAAGCAAGTCAAGAGCAACTTGCTCGCAACGCGATCTCCGACGATGTTATCGTAGGCCGTGGGGACGTCGAAGCGCGCGACACGCCGAAAGCGCCGACAACAGCGCGCCGCACAACGACATGGCCGTGCTGCAAAGCCGACCCATCGACTACGATCTGGACGCACTGGTAGCGCCCACGCAAAGAAACCGCGATCGCGTCAGCGATCTGCGCACGTAAGCATCGCGGCACAGACCATCGAGCAATCCGTGCGCTGCGCCGAGTGTGGCGCGCGCCCCGGAGAGCTACATCGCCACTAACCCTCGAACGTGAAGGTCGCGATCGGGCGACTCTGATCGCCGTACGAACCGTCTGCCGCTGCACGCACACCGTACACGCGGTACGCCGCGTTCACGAACTGGTTCATGTTCTCGGGCGTGATCTCGATGTAGCGCATCGGCGTCGCCGAGTAGCCGCTCGGACCGCGTGTACCGTCTGCTGCCATTCGGAAGAGCTTGCCGTCGCGCACCACGAACAGCACGGTGTGATGCCACCAGCGCCACGTACCGTTCGCTTGCTTTGTCGACTGGCCGCAGACAAGGAACGTCGGCAGCGTCGCGACGCGATCGAGCAGCTCCCTGATGTCGATGACGTTCGAGACGCCCATGCGACGGATGCTGGAACCGTCGGGCAGGATGCGGAAGCACACGTCACCGAAGCCGCGCCACGGACTCGCACCGGGGTTCTGGTGCAACTCGGGACCCTTCTCCACCAGATCGAACAGCGACGGGATGTTGCCCGCGTGCGTGAAGTCCTGGTTGCGACGGTTCAACCACGACAGGAAGAAGTTCGTGAACGACGTGCAGTGGAACGCCGGGTACGTGCGGTTGAGGACGTTGGGCCACTCCTTCACCGTGCCGCCGGTCTTGCCGGCGCCGTACGTGATGATGAACTTGTCGCCCTGCCACAGACCGCGTCCGGGTCCGTAGCGCACCGGCTTGCCGGTGATCGCCGTGACGAACGTCTGGAATGCGGTCCACGTCGAGCTGTTGCACGGCACGAACTCGGTCGGGGGCTGCGTCGTTTCATCGCTGGGCTTGTGCTTTGCGATGGCAGCGTCGAGCGCGCCTTGCGTCTGCGGACCCGCGATCCCGTCGTCGTCGACATCGGGACGATCGAGCTGGAACGCGAGCACGGCCGCCGTCGTCAGCTTGCCGTAGATACCGTCGACGTCGCCGGGATCGTAGCCGCACGCCTTCAGCTTGAGCTGCAGCATCTCGACATCGGGACCCTTGTCACCTGGCTTGAGAATCACGTGTCGTCTCCTGGATCGAACTTGCCGTCGATCGGTGTGGGTGGCTTCTTCGAGACCTCGCGACCGTGAACATCCACGAGCGCGGCGAGTTCAGCAGCGAGCACGTCGGGCGTTGTCTTGCCCGACAAGCCGTCCTGCAAGCTCGCGAGCATTACCTCGACGGTCTGCAGCACATCTTGCGGGCGATCCGTGTCCATCCGCGCGAACGTCCGAATCGTGTCGAGTGCGGCGAGCGCATCCTTGGCGTCCA